>Ga0182013_10002235_pt1 | contig 25489 bp, 22 predicted proteins | sample 612S2MmetaG_FD_120487 | JGI IMG/M metagenome (GOLD analysis project Ga0182013, IMG submission 120487) | Permafrost microbial communities from Stordalen Mire, Sweden - 612S2M metaG | ecosystem: Environmental > Terrestrial > Soil > Wetlands > Permafrost | place: Sweden: Stordalen | collected...
GCGCTCGGACTTCCACGCTTGTTCGCGGGGAAATAGCTCAATCCATCCGAACCGCCGTATGCGGACCCGCATGTACGGTGGTGTGGCAGGGGAGGAGAGGCGACTCTCCCCCCTATGCCGATTATGCCAATAGATCGGTCCAGCTTTAGTGCATATCCTCTGCCGAGGGGTAATAGCCCTGCTTCGCAACAACCTCCATGCCTGACCGTTCCAGCCGCACCTCGATCTTGCGGAACTTGCCGTCGATGACCGGCTGGTGACTATAGTAGCCCAGCGTGTACTGGTTTCTCGCCTCTTCGGCAATCCTGGCGTAGCTCTTCTCAATGCCGTCCAGCCCGCGCTCAGAGTCCGGCTCGCCGCCGGTGGCCAGAATGTACTTGGCCAGAAGGTTGTCATACATAGAAAACGGCAGATGAACGCGGCTCATGTAGCCCTCGCCCCAGCGTGCCGAGTCGCCCACCAGCGTACCGTACACGGCGATCTTGTTGGTCTGAAGGTAGCGCAGCACCTCTTTGTAGGTGGCCTTGCTCCCGTATTCCTTGCCATCGGAGATGACATAGATGATACGGCGGCGGCCCTTGGGGCGCGTCGAAAGCTCCTTCGCCGCTGCCAGAATGGCGTCGTTGAGAGTGTGAATCTCCTTGGGGATGGTCATGAATGTAGTGCCGCCGGTCGAGCGCCCTTGTTGCAGGTTGGGATCGACGCAATTGCCGTTCTGGCGCACGTTGCAGCCGGCCATCGGCCCGTCGTTGACGGGAACCAGCATCTCTTCGCCTGCAGCCTTGGCCATGGAGAGCACGAAAGGAACCCGTGCGCTCTGCGCGCCGGTAAAACCTCCAGAGCGATTCTGCGCGCCGTTGTTATAAGAGAAGACTTCAATCTCGTCATAAGGCGTTAGCGCGCCCTGAATGGCGCCCAGTGAGTTGTTCACCTTGCTCATCACGTCGGAGGTCAGGCTCTGGTCAATGACAAAAGCTATCGATAGCGGGAAAGAATCCGTGGTGAAAAAGGCGATTGGCTCGCGGGTGTCGTTCTCGAAGATCTTGAAGTCGCGGAAGGTGAGGCCAGCCACCAGCTTCCCCTTCGAGTCCTTCACTGTGACCGGAACTTCAACGAAATTTACGCGCTGGCGAATGATGTTGGTCGCCCTCTCAACGCCTTCGCCGGCTGCGGGCTGCTCCGGTGCTGAGGTCTGCACCAGATCCTTCCCCTGAGTGGTAGGAACCTGACTGGAAGGAGCCGGGCTCGCGGGTGCAGGCTGCTGTCCCGGAAGATTCGAGGACGAGGAAGGTCCGGTCGTGCTCTCCCCTGCTCCCTGACCGGGAGTGATCGGACCGTTCACGTCCGATGCCAGCGGCTTCGGCGCCTGGGGCGTCGGGGCATCGGGCACGGGGGGTTGTTGCTGTTGTGCCGCAGCCGCCAGACTCAGGCTCAGGTGCGAATTCGGATTCAAACTCAGGAGCGCAGCCAGCGCGATTGCCGATAAACCTAGCTTCACAGATATTCTCCACTCAAAAAACAGGGGCGCAATCCTCAGAGTATCAGACGTGCCGAAACCGCGCAGGTTGCACGCCCGGGGGAATCCGTTCAGGTGCGCTCTCCTCAAACCCTAAATTTCGTCTAAAATGGCCGGAATGAGACCTCTATGGGGAGCAGTATTGCTGCTTGGCTTGCCGGCACTGATTCCGGCCGGGGCCCAACTGGCGCCCTCGCCGGATGCGCCCCCGGTCAGTACCGCTCCGGCCGCTCCGCCCGAGGGCGTGCCGGCAGCGACTCTCAAGCTGAATGTTGATCTGGTGAATGTATTTTTCACTGTCAAGGACAAATCCGGCAATTTGGTTTCTCATCTGACCGAGGGCGATTGCGCGGTCTCAGAAGACAACCAGGCTCAGACGCTCAAGAGCTTTGTGGCAGAAACCCAACAGCCGCTTACCCTGGGAATTCTGCTGGACACCTCGAACAGTCAGGCTCGCGTGCTGCCCTTTGAGCAGGATGCGGGCAGCCAGTTCATCGAGCGCGTGCTTCAACCCAAAGATGAGGCATTTCTGCTCTCCTTCGACGTGGACATAAATCTGCTGCAGGATTACACCAATAACCCTCACCAACTGGCTCGCGCCATGAGAAAGACTGATATCAACTCCGGCAGCAGCAATCACGCGGCCGGCATCCCCGGCGCGGGAGGCGGAACCATTCCTTCCATCGGCAAGCCCAAAGGAACCCTGCTTTACGACGCGGTCTACATGGCCGCGGAGCAGAAGATGAACCAGGAGACGGGGCGCAAGGCATTGATTCTGCTCACCGACGGTGAGGATGCGGGCAGCCGGACAAAGATCAACGAGGCCATTGCCGCTGCGCAGAAGTCCAACGTCATGGTTTACTCAATTCTGATCACCGACCGCAGCTTTTACGCGAGCATAGGCTACAGCGGCTATTCGGCCATGAAAAAGATGACTGAAGAGACCGGCGGACGGCTGATCGACGTAGGCAACAACGGCAAGAAGCTGGAAGCTGCTTTCCAACAGATCGCGGAAGAGTTGCGCACTCAGTACATCGCCAGCTACACGCCCATGAACGCCAAAATGGACGGCAGCTTCCGTGCGCTTTCGGTCCAGTGCGGCGGCGACGGCACAAAGGTGCAGGTTCGCAAGGGCTATTTCGCGGCCGCTCCGGAAAACTAGAACCCGGGGAAACGCTCGCGCGCAGGGCTCAACTGTGCAAAAGCAGGCAAAAGGCAGCCCATACAGTACCGTTTCCACACAGCAAATTACCTTCGTGTTGTCACAAGGTAATCTGGCAAACGGAATGAGTCTTATCTAATATCTATCGGCAGAGGTAGAAAGAAGTTTAGCCCTCCGGAAAAATTATTTTTCGCCGTGCCCACTTTTCTTCCTCAGGAGCAAGACATGACGACCAGCTGTGCAGCCAGCGAGGGATTTGAGATTAGCCCGCGGTTTCGCCGCTCTATCGAAGAGCGGATTGCGCGTTTGGAGAAAGATGCCGCGTTCGATGAGGCGCAGATGAAGCTGCTGAAGGACGGCGACCATATCCGCAGGCATATGCGGCTGGTGGCCATTCAGCGGGGCGAGGCTCTGCGCATGAGGCTGTTTCTGGATCGCGCCAGGCCCCGCCCGGAGCGGCCAATGATTCAGCTCTGAATAAATATTGGCGTACCTCCGCGCACGGTCCGATGAGCCACGGCCTTCGGCGGAGTATCTATTCCCTATTCCCTATTCCCTTTTCTTCCATAAACGACTTCAGAATGAGCGTGGCGGCCACCTGGTCCACCACGCGCCGGTGCTGCTGGCGGGCGTGGCCGGCTTCGTACAGAATCTGATGAGCTTCACGCGTGGTCAGCCGCTCGTCCCAGAGGTGGATGGGCAGGCCGGTCAGCGTTCCCAATTCGGCGGCAAAGGCTTGTGTCTTGACGGCTTGCGGGCTCACATCGCCGGAGAGATGCACGGGATTGCCAACCACGATGCCCACGACGCCAAACCTCCTGCAGAGCCGGGCAAGCGAGCGCAGGTCCTCGCGTTGGTTGTGACGCCTCTCCAGCGTCAGCACCGGCTGGGCGGTCAGTCCCAATTCGTCTGACACGGCCACACCAATGCGGCGATTGCCAACATCGAGGGCGAGATAGCGGGGATGAGGGGCAGACTCCAGCTCTTGGCTCCTGAATTCGAGTTCCTGGCTTCTAGCTTAAGCTCCCGGCGCACGAACGAAGAAATGCCCTAATAAGGCCCCGATGCCCGTTACAATCGAAGGTAGCGAGTCCCGGGAGGGATTTCTCGCGTCTCATTAACAGGAATGAAGGGTTAACAGCAGAGAATGGCGCGCCGCAGAGGAACGAACAGAAGAAAGAAGAGTTCTGGCGCGGCGGGGGTGTTTTGGGCCCTTTTCGTCTTGCTGCTCGTTGGGGCAGGCGCGCTTGCGTGGCTGGTTTTTACGCCCTTCGGGCCGGAGACGGAGACTTTTGTCGATCTGGCGCCGGGCTCCTCGACGATACAGATGGGCCAGCAACTGGAAGCAGCGGGTGTGGTGCGCAGCCAGTATGCTTTCGACCTGATGCGCTGGGTGAGGCGGAGAACGCTCAAGGCCGGCGAGTACCGATTCGATCATCCCGCGCCAGTGACCGAGGTCTATGCGCGCATAAGCCGCGGCGATGTTTATACCCGGACGGTGGTCATTCCAGAGGGCGCGAGTATTTTTGAGATCGGCGCGAGGCTGGAGCAGGCGGGATTTGGTTCCCGGCAGGATTTTCTTGACGCGGCCACAACCCAGGCGAGCCTGGTGGCTGACCTGGACCCCGGAGCGGCGAGCCTTGAGGGCTACTTGTTTCCGGACACTTATCATTTTCAGCGCAAGACGACTCAGGCCCAGATTTGCGCGGCGATGGTCAGGCGTTTCCGGGCGGTGGCCGGGCAGATTGGATTGAAGGGGAATGTGCATCGAGTGGTGACCATGGCTTCGCTGGTGGAACGGGAGACTGCCGTAGACGCCCAGCGCCCGCTTGTGGCCAGCGTCTTTGAAAACCGGCTGGCCAAGAAAATTCCGCTGATGACGGACCCCTCGGTAATTTATGGCCTCGAACTCAGTGGGCGCTGGCGCGGCGCAATTTACGGGAGCGATCTGAAGCTCAATACGCCTTACAACACATATCTGCACACCGGCCTGCCGCCGGGTCCGGTGGCCAATCCCGGGCTGCGTTCGCTGCGCGCGGCCATGACGCCGGCAAAAATGGACTACCTATACTTTGTGGCCGCAGGGGCCAATCCCCAGGGAGGGTCGCTGTTTTCCAGCACCATTGAAGAGCATGCGCGCAACGTGGCGAGTTATCGGCACGCAATGCGAAAGGCAGGCGACCGATGAAATCAAGCCAGCGTCGCGCCGCCGCCGCAATCCTCGTCGCGCCCCTACTGCTGCTTTCCGGATGCCTGTGGACCACGCGAAGACTGCCCATTCCCAAGCCGCCTTCGATCACGCAGACAGTCACTCCAGGCGAGTTGGTGGAGCGGCTCAACCAGAGCTGGGCCGCGCTCGACAGTCTCAACGCCACCGTCGAACTCCAGGCGAGCGTACTCAAAACCACGGAAGGCACTGCCAGGGACTACACCACGTTTCGCGGACACATCCTGATACGCAAGCCGGAGATGCTGCGCGTTCTGGGGCAGGTTCCCGTGCTGGGCACGCGCATGTTTGACATGGCCAGCGACGGAAAGAATTTCACCCTGTTCATTCCGTCGAAGAGCCTGGCGGTGAAGGGTGCGAACGACCTGAGGAAGAAGTCCGCAAGCCAGATCGAGAATATGCGGCCGGGATTCTTTTTCGACGCCATGGTGGTGCGCGGGCTGGAACCGGACGATCTGTACGCGGTGGTGGCGGATTCGGAAACGGTGGAAGATGCGGCCAGGAAGCACCTATTCACTGTTCCGGAATACGTTCTGAGCATCAGCCGCCGCAAACCCGGCACGAACGAACTGACCCCGATGCGCGTGGTGACCTTCCGCCGCGATGATTTGATGCCATATCAGCAGGATATATACGACAACGCGGGGAACCTGGAGACCGTGGTTGACTATGCGAACTACCATGATTTTGATTCCGTGAGGTACCCCTCCACCATCACCATCAAGCGACCGCTTGAGGAGTATCAGCTCGTTCTGACGGTCGAGAGCGTGAAAGAGAACATGACGCTTTCCGACGACCAGTTCCAGATCAAGATCCCCGAAGGAACCAAAATTCAGAATCTGGAATAGCGGCTCGTCTGTGTTAGTATCCCGGAAAATGCAAACACAGCATTTCAGAGGAGCCAGACATGGAAAGCAACCTTCGCCCGCTCACGCTTGGTGAAATTCTGGACCGTACAGCGCAACTCTATCGCACTAATTTTCTGCTGTTTGCCGGAATATTTTCTGTTTACGCCGGTGTTGCGCTGGTGCTGAACCTGTTGCAGATTGGCCTTGGCGTGTTGCTGAAAGCTCAGCACATGGCGGGGGCAGTGATATGGATGACGGCGATCACTACGGGCGTGAACCTGCTGGTTCTGTTTCTCCTGGTTGGGGCAGTGACAGCCGCCATTAGCCGCGCCGTGGCGTGGGTCCATCTGGGCGAGCCGGCTACCATCCGAGGTGCCTATCTGAGCATCTTGCCCCGCCTGGGCCGCTATCTGTGGCTGATGACCATCACGGCTTTCAGGGTCTGGCTGCCGTTTGTGCTGCTCTACGCCGGGCTTATCGGAGCCCTGGTTTACTATGGCGGATTCAAAGGCGCTGGAACTCACGCAGGCGCGGCTGGACCGCCAGTCGGCGTAGTCAATGCACAGGAGGGAGTGGCCCTCATCGTGGTTTTCCTGGCCTTCTTCGTGCTGCTGATTCCCGTAGCGGTTTACACCACACTGATGAGTGTGCGCTACTCGCTGGCGATTCCGGCCTGCGTGGTGGAGGATCTGAAGGCCCGCAAGTCGATTCGGCGCAGCATTCAATTGGCCAAAGACTCGTGGGGACGCATCTTTCTTCTGATGTTGCTGGTGGGCGTCATCAAGCTCGGCCTGGTGGGCCTTACCCAGTTCTTTGTCTTTGTTTTGGCTTTCAAGCACCCCGGCCAACCGTTGGGACCGGGAGTTCTGGCGATTTCGCAGGTGATTGGCTTTTTCACCAACAGTTTTCTTGGGCCGATTTGGGCCGCCGGCATTACGCTCTTCTACTACGATCAGCGCGTGCGCAAGGAGGGCTACGACATTGAGTGGATGATGCAGGCCGCGGGATTGACCGTGCCGCAGCCAGCAGCCGCCCCAGCCGAGCCGTCGCTCGCACAGGACGCGCACCTTGAACCGCCTCCCGCTACGCAAGACCAGGGAAGCCAGCATGAATGAGCCGCTGCACCCGTCGACGCTGGGCGAAATTCTGGACCGCACTGCACAGCTTTACCGCGCGCGCTTTCTTCTTTTCCTGAGCATCTCGGTAATTCCTACCGGGGTGGTGCTGGCGCTGGCGTGCGTCGTCGCTTTGGTTGTCGCGTGGTGGAGCGCGGCCGGCGCCGGCACGGTCTCTACGGAGGCGGGATATGTTCTTGTCGCCGTCTTCGCCATCGCTGCGACGCTGGTGGCGCTACCCATTTTGCTGGCGGCAACCTCGCTGGCCATGGCGGCCATGAGCCACGCCGTCTCCCGCGTCAACCTGGGAGAAACAACCACCATCCGCGACGCCTACCGGAGCGTGTGGAATAAGGGCTGGCGCTATGTCGGACTCTATCTTCTGCTCGCGGTTATCATCGGGGGCATCCCGATGGCAGCATGGATTGCGATGATCTTCCTCGCTGTTGGAATGGCTGCGCTGGGGCAGGCTACGGGCGCGGGAAGCGTCATTGGGGTGCTCGTCGGCATCGGTGCGTTTGTGGTCGTCATCGCCCTAATTGGCTACGTCTTTTCTATGGTGCTCCGGCTCTCGCTGGCCTTTCCGGCATGCGTGGTTGAGCAGATCGGCGCAAGGGCAGCGGTGAAGCGCTCTTCCATTTTGAGCAAAGGGACAAAGGGCCGTATCTTTGTGCTTTTTCTGCTGGCCGCGGTACTCAGTTGGATGCTTTCGATGGGGGTCACGCTGCCTTTGACGATCATCATTGCGCTGCTTCCCGGCATGAGTAACCCGCAACACGCGCCAATTGCCGCGATCGTGATTGCTGTTATCGGCTATGGCGCGGCTTTTGCGGTGCAGGCGCTCATCGGGCCGGTCTATGGCATTGCGCTGGTGCTTTTCTACTATGACCAACGCATACGCCTGGAGGGCTTTGACATCGAGTGGATGATGCGTCAGGCGGGGATGGTGGCCGCGCCGACGCCAACGCAGGAGGCCGCGCCGTGGCTGCCAGCCGTACCGATAAAAACTGGCGCTATCGAGACCGAACCGCCGCAAACCGGAGAGTCCGCATGAACGCGAACCTGCGGCCCATGAACCTGGGCGAGATTCTCGATCGGACTTTTCAGATTTACCGGGCGAATTTTTGGGCCTTTATAGGGATCGCGGCGTTGCCAGCGCTGGTGATACTGAGCATTCATATTGCCGATATCTCATGGCTAAATATCCGGCCACCCTTTTCTCTCAAGGACCCTGGCTCGGCCACAATCTGGAGTTTTCTTTATTGGTTAGGGTTCTATCACCTCTCTGTCTTTCTGAGTCTTCTGATTTACCCTGCGTTTGCTAAATTGGCATCCGGCCTGACACTCGGCGAGATGAGCACCGTCGCGTCTTCGCTGCGGTTTACCTTGGCGCGCTGGCGAAGCTATCTTTGGGTAGCGATACTCAAGCCATCTGTGGAGTTGCTGATTCCGGAGATTCTGACCGTGTCGCTGTACCTTGGATTGTTCTATCTTGCCTACGCGACAGGTCAATTCAAGGGCCACCCAGTGATTCTTCTCTTGTTACTGGTCACATTTCCCATCATTTCAGGCGTTGTGATTCTTTTATGGTTTGGCGCCGCACTATCGCTTGTTGTTCCGGCTTGCGCCCTTGAACAGGTCACTGGGACTCAAGCACTTCGCCGCAGTTGGGCGTTGACCAAAGGTAGCCGTCTTCGCATCTTAGCCGCTTGGTTGATGATCGTGATAACCTCCGTGTTCCTGTCGGCAGGTCTTCGGCTGCTTTTACGCTGGGTCATCTGGATCTTTCTTGGACGCCAGTTTCAGGAGACTTCATCTCGCCTTTTCGTTGAATCGTATTACGCTTTATATGCAGTTGTTTCGACAATAATTGCTCCTATTTACCCCATCGCCCTTACCCTCTTCTACTATGATCAGCGCATACGCCTTGAAGGTTACGACATCGAGAGAATGATGGAAGAGGCTGGATTAAACGCGCCAGTTACTACACCAGCCGAAGCCGGAGAGGGGCAGGCTTGATGCAAGTTGTCTTTCCTGCAAGCGTATCTCCCGTAAAGACTCCCTCAGAAGCTAATGCCCCCGCTTGTAGTGTGGCATTTGCGGCACGACTGAAGTCGTGCCATGACACAAAGCTCGCCTTCTATCGGGTCTTTCCGCGGCTTGTAAATCCCATACCCTTTAGCGGACGGCGCTTGTTCGTCCCATCGGTGGTGCATATCTTTCTTTTGTGCATCCTGGTTCTGGCCACTTTGCCGGTTCGCGCCGATGCTCCGGTTGCTCAGCCGACGAGCAATGGGCACGAGGCAACGCTGGCTGAGTATCGCCAGCATCTGGTCGAGCTGAATGGCGTGGTTGCCGCCTGCGCAAAAGCACGCGACACAAAGAGCTGCGATCCGGCGCTCGTGGGGCAGGACGACCATGTGCCGCTATCGAGTGCGTCTAATGCGGAACGCCGGCTTGTGCGTTACAGTTGGCTGCGCGCGCTGCTCTTGAAGGCCCAACTGAAGGACGAGACGCCGGACAAAGGCGGTCTTCAGGACAACAGCGAGGGACAAGACAAGAATCCGGCCAAGCCCGCAGACGGCGCCGAACAGACTCCAACAGAGGAGACGACGCGGCCGCCCAAGCCTGCCACCAGCCAGCTTTTGCAAGCCGCCGAGACGCGCCTGACTCAGGACATCGCGCAGGCCGACGCGATGGCAGCTGGCCCGGCTGCGGTTACGAGTGATCACGCGAACGAACGCAACACGATGAAGCAAGTGCTCGCAGGGCGCGACTTCCGCAACCTGGAAACATCCTCGGCGCGTGATACGTTTCTGGAAAAGCTCGGCGAATGGCTCAACCGGCTGTGGGAAAGCGCCGCAAAGCTCCAGGCGCAGGCAGCCTGGGTGGGCCGGGTGATTGTTTGGGGATTCATTCTGGTGGTGTGCGTGGGGCTGGCGTGGGGGCTGCTTCAACTGGAACGCCGCTGGCGCATACGGCTTGTTCCGGAGAGCGATGGACCCGCCCCCGGTGCCGCTTCGGCACGCGACTGGCAACTGTGGCTTGCCGACGCGCGACGGGCCGCCGCTGCCGGCCAGTGGCGCGAGGCGATTCACTTCGTTTATTGGGCGACCATCTCCCGGCTCGAATCCAAACGGCTGTGGCCCGCCGACCGGGCGCGCACTCCACGCGAGTACCTGGCGCTGGTGGCCGCGGACGACCCGCGCAAGGCTGGACTGGCCACACTGACTGGCAGCTTTGAGAGAACGTGGTACGGCGGACGGGCCGCGGGAGAGAGCGAATACGCGCAGGCAGAAAAGCTGGCCGACGGACTGATTGCAGGGAAGACTGTCGGCGGCGGGGATGCGGGAGAAACGAGACAATGAAGTTCCTTCCCTCGCTCGACGCCAAGGATCGCAAACTGCTGCTGTGGTGCGTGGGAATCGCGATTGCCCTGGCCGTCGCGACCGGCTTTCTGCTGCCCAACGGAAACGACAACGACAATCCTTTGCCCTCGTCTTACCTTGCCGGTCAGCATGGTGCCCGCGCCGCATACGAGACGCTGATTCGCTCCAATTATCCGATTGAACGCTGGGAGCAGCCGCTGGGCGATCTGGCATCAACGGCCGGCCCGGAGACGGTGGTGATTCTTGCGCAGCCGTACTCTCGCGAGCCGGACGACATCAAGGCGGTGCGCAAGATTGTCGAGCGCGGCGGCCGCGTGCTCTCCACTGGATACTGGGGCGGTTTCATTCTGCCGGGTGAAGCCAGCGAAGAGCCCAGGGAATTCAATTTTGCCGCGTGCAAGCTGGAGCCTGAGGGACTGGACGCGCTGGCCGCGTCCGGCGAGGCGTGGATGGTCCCGCACGCCACATGGAAGATGGGCAACCCCGCCGCGCGCGTCGAGTACAGTTGCGCAGGCAATCCCGCGGTGGTTGAGTACGATTGGGGCAAGGGACACATCGTCTGGTGGGCGAGTTCCACGCCGTTGGAAAACGGCTCACTCAGCCGCGCTCACAACCTTGATCTGCTGCTGAACTCGCTGGGGCCGCGCACGGGCCACCGTTTCTATTGGGACGAGTCGCTGCACGGCGACATTCGCTCCACATGGAGCTACGCAGCCGGGCCGGCGCTCACCATGCTGTGGATTGGTTTGGTGCTGGTTGCGCTGTTGATCGTGCTCAGCTTCAGCCGGCGCAGCGGGCCGGTGCGCGATCTGCCTCCACCCGCACGGGCCACGCCTATCGAGTTTCTTGAGGCGTTGGGGAGCCTCTACCGCAACGCAGGCGCAGCATCGACAGCGGTCTCGGTTGCATGGGAGCGCTTTCGCCGGCACAGTTTGCGGCTTTGCGGACAGAGGGCGAGCAAGATGCGCGCAGCAGAGCTGGCACAGGTGATTCGCCGGCGCTTTCCCCGGGCCGACGAAAGCCTTGAAGCCGACCTAGCCGCTTGCGAAGAAGCCGCGTGGGCTGAAACGGTTAGTCCCCGACAGGCGCTCAAGCTGATTCAATTGCTGCATGGCCACTACGAAAAGTTGACGGAAGCAGCCAGGCCGGGCAACGAGACCGGCAACCAGGCCGCTCAATCTGAGAAGATTCAATCCAAGCAGCAGGAAAGGGCTTCATGAGCCAGGAAAATTCCAACGAACTCGACCAAAACGCAAAAAGTGCGGAGCACCTTCGCGCGACAAGTCAGCTTATCGCTCACTCTCGCGCGGAGCTGGGCCGTGTGATCTCCGGCCAGGACGAGGTGATCGAGGAAGTGCTGATCGCCGTTCTCTGTCAGGGCCATGCGCTGCTGGAAGGCGTGCCGGGCATTGCAAAAACTCTAATTGTCAAGGCACTGGGCCGGCTGCTCGGCCTCGGCTTTCAGCGCGTGCAGGCCACGCCTGACCTGATGCCGGCCGACATTTTGGGCACCACGATTCTGCGTTCCGGCTCTGTTGATTTTGCATTTCATGCAGGGCCGGTCTTTACAGATTTGCTACTTGTGGACGAGATCAACCGCATGCCGCCGCGCACACAGGCTGCGCTGCTGGAATGTATGGAAGAGCGGCAGGTGACGAGCGACGGCGTGCGCCGGGCGCTGCCGAGTTGGTTTACCGTTTTCGCCACCGAGAACCCGGTGGATTTTGAAGGCACGTACCCTTTGCCCGAAGCGCAACTGGACAGATTTTTGGTCAAGATTCGCGTGGCTTATCCCTCGGAAGCTGAAGAGCGGCAAATTCTGGAGCGGCACCACGCGGGCTCCGGCGCGGGGCTGCTGGAAGACGCGAAGATTGCGCCCATTCCGGATGGGTTGCTGGCTGCGGCGTGCGCCGAGGTGCGGGCAATTCGGATTGAGCCGGAACTTTATAACTACATTCTCGCGCTGGTGCGGCGCACGCGCGAGTGGCCTACGCTGTTGCTGGGCGCAAGCCCCCGCGCTGCACTGAGCGTGATGCGCGTGGCGCAGGCGGCGGCAGCGTTTGATGGCCGCGACTACCTGGTCCCCGACGACGTGAAGCGCGCCGTGAATCCGGTATTGCGGCATCGGATTATGTTGAAGCCGGAGGCGGAGCTGGAAGGCTTTGACGCTGATCGCGTGCTGGCCGATGTGATGGCTGCCGTCCCGGTGCCGCGGCAATGATTCTGCCCTCACTCCATCCCGGCCCGGTCAGCGCTGCTTGCGAGCGGCGACGCCGCTGGGCGTTCGGGTTGACAGCGCGGTCGATTGGGCTGCTGCTGGTGGGTTTTGTCTGGCTAGTTCCGGGCTTTTGGGATTGGCGGCTGGCCTTCGCGATGCCGGCCTGGGACGCGCTGGTGTTGATCTTTGCTCTGATGGACGGGCTTCGCCTGCCCGCTGCGGGCGAATTGGTTGTAAGCCGCTCGTGGTCGAACGCTCCGGCCCTCGATAGCGAAACCGAGATTGAATTGTCGGTCGAAAATCGTGGCCGGACGATTATCGTATGTCGTCTGGTGGACGACCTGCCCCCAGCCCTCGTCGCGGAACCGGCAACGCTCCGGCTCACTGCTTTTCCTCGCGTGCCGGCTACGCTCCGTTATTGCGTGGAACCCAAAGAGCGCGGCGACTGGCAGACGGGTTGGCTCTACGTGCGCTACCGTTCGCCGTTGGGCCTCGCCGAGCGATGGGTCAAAGCCCCGCTCACGCAGACGATTCGCGTTTACCCGACCCTGCGCGCAGGCGAGGAGCAGCAAATTTTTCTCGCACGCAGCCGTCAGATTGACTTGCAATTGCGCCGGTCGCAACTGCGCGGCCTGGGCCGCGACTTCGAGAGCCTGCGCGACTATCGCGAAGGCGACGACTTGCGCGATATTTGCTGGACGGCCACGGCGCGGCGCGGCGTTCCTATCACTCGCCAGTACCAGACAGAGCGCAGCCAGCCGGTTTGGATCGTGCTCGATTGCGGCCGGCTGATGCGGGCGCGAGTGGCGATGGCTGAGTCTCACAAAAGGTCCGGCCCTGCGCCAAGCCACTCCAAGCTCGACTACGCCTGCACGACGGCAGTGGCGCTGGCTCAACTGACGCTTTACTCCGGAGACCGTGTGGGCCTTTTGGCCTATGGGCAGGGCATTCAACAGCGGCTTTTGCCCGGTCGCGGCGCGGCTCACCTGCGGCAGTTCATCGAATCGCTGGCCCAGTTGCGCGCCGAACCGAGCGAAGCCGACCATCTCAGAGCTACGGCTACGCTTAATCGCCTTCAACCCCGCCGGTCATTGATTCTGTGGATTACGGATCTGGCTGAGACCGCGATGTGCCCCGAGGTGATTGATGGCGCACTGCAACTGCTGCGCCGCCACATTCTCTTGTTTGTGGCCATGGCCCAGCCGGAGGTGGAACTTATCGCGCAAGCGAGGCCAAGGAATGTGGAGCAGATGTTTCGCGCCGCCGCAGCCCAGGAGATGGCCGGCCGCCGCGAACTTCTGCTGGCGCGGCTGCGCGAGCAGGGCGCGCTGACCTTTGATCTCAACCCCGAAGCTCTCACCGCGTCGGTGCTGAATCAGTACTTGAAGGTGAAGGAACGGGCAATGGTTTAGGAGTAGAATTCTCATCACGGGTGAAGACAATGAGCAGGTCAAGAACGAGAAGGAATGGGCCCATGAGGTGCGCTGCATTCATCTGTTCCGCAGCGCTCCTTGTATGCCTGACAGCGTGTTCCAAAGATGAAATGCGGAATTACAAGGAAAATGTGCGGACTTTTGTGAACGATTCTTTGGACAAGATGAAAGCAAAGAATGAACAGTCCGATGGTTCTCCTATGCCCGCGCCTCTACCGAAGCCGGAGAAAAACACAAAATTGGGGAAACACGTAAAAGCGCCGGACCCGCTGCTTGACGCTACCCAGGGGGACCTCGCGGAGTACGTGCGCGGCAAGCTAATCGCGCTCAGTCCCAGCGATGGAATCAACGACAATATCGAAGTCCGGTTCGATCTGCCTACCAGCACGTTGACCATTATGCAGCCCGGCAGCCGCTGCGAACAATTCCTGAATGCACTCGACACCAACAACATTTACTGGGATATCTTCGACCCCAGCGATGCCAGCAATTCACGCGAACCGCTTCTGCGGCTTACGGCAACTTCTGTCGGCGGCAAAAAGGCGAGAGCCTGCTATGACACGAAGGGCCATCCCGAGGAGGGGCTTAATACAAATCGGATACGGCTGCTTTTTTCCTATCCAAAGTCCGAGCAGGTTTCCGGCTTCCAGGACAAGATGATGAAGGTTATGAAGAAGCTGATTGTCCTGTCAGGCGGCGCGCCGGAGAATGACATTTTTCACCCCTCCAGCACCAGCGCCAGTTCGGGCCACAGGTAGGGCCAGTTAACAGGCGCAGTGCCCGCCCATGAGTGAACCGACGGGCGGGCACTGCGCGTGGGTTGAAAAAGCTATTCTGCGGCTTCAGCGGGGGCTTCTGCGGCGGGCTTGGCAGCGGAGGCTTCTTCTGAAGCTTCCGCCACAATCGTGACCTTCACGTGCGCCGTGACTTCGCGATAGAGCCTGATGGCCACGCTGAACTCGCCCACGCTCTTCAGTGGCTCGTCCACCTGGATCTTGCGGCGATCGATCTCGAAGCCCTTGGCTTCAAGAGCGGTGGAAATATCGGCCGATGTAACGGAGCCGAAGAGACGGCCGGCCTCGCCCGATTTACGAGTGAAGTCGAGCGCGACGGGTTCCAGCTTGACGGCCAGCGCCTCGGCTTGCGCTTTTTCAGTGGCGGAGCGGCGGTCGGCGGCATTCTTCATCTGCTCGACGACAGCCTTGTTGGCCAGGGTAGCTTGCATCGCCAGCTTACGCGGCAGCAGAAAATTGCGGCCGTAGCCGTCGGCCACTTTGACCAGATCGCCGCGGTGGCCCAGATGAATTACATCTTCCTTCAGAATTACTTCCATGACTAATTCTCCTGTGTGCGGGCTGCCGCCGTTGGCGCTCTTGTCCTTACGGGCAAAGAGTTGAGCCAAAGCGGGCCGCACTCGGTTCGAACGCATTCTCGGAAACGATGTAGACCGGAACCGCAACCGGAGAGTGGGTTATTCCTTAAGAAAACCCCACATTCACAACTTTTGCGAGTTCACACTATTTCCGAAAATGCCGTAGATCGGCATCCACAATATAGCCCTCCGCCAAATCAGATCCACTCACTGCGAGCGGTTGCGAGCCGGCGGAACGGCAGCCGATGGTTAGTGCCGCGTGGCAAACGGCAGCAGAGCGATATTCCGAGCCTGCTTGATGGCGCGAGTCAGACGGCGCTGGTGCGTGGTGCAAACGCCGGTGAGCCGCCGGGGCACGATCTTGCCCCGCTCGGCCACAAAGCCTTGCAGAAGGCGAACATCGCGGTAGGGGATCGCATCGATCTTCTCGGTGCAGAACTTGCAGACTTTCTTGCGGCGGAAAAACTTGCCGCGACCACCGGGGCCACCGGATGGCCGTCCACCGCCAGGCCGTCCACCGGAGCGGGGGCCAGAGCCGGAGCCGGAGCCGGGTCCGGAACCAGAACCTGGTCCGGAACTCGAAACCGGGCTGGACTCCGAGCCGGAACCGGCTTGGGAAGTTGCTGCTGCGCTCGTCTCGGGCGCCTTTGCTTGAGTCTCGTCAGACATGCTGTTTCCTCTTTACTCTCTTGGGTTCCGGAAAGCATTCGTATGCACAGGCCGGAACGCTGGATCGGGCCGCAGCCGGCGCCCCAATCAATGGGGAAGGCGGCGGCAATTCATGACAAGGTGTGCTTAGACGGCCTGAACCGGCTCAGCGGCGACAAGGACCGGCTCCGGCACAGGAGCAGGCGCAGCAACCGGCACAGGCGCAACGGCCTGAGCAGGAGCGGCAACGTTCGCGCTCCGGCGAACTCCGCGCAGAGCCTTCACCTTTGCAAGACGCTTCTCTTCCTCGTCGATGCGAACGGTGATGAACTTGATCACCGGCTCAGTAACGCGCAAGCGGCGCTCGAGCTCCAATACCACCGCGCCATTGGCTTCGATCGTCAGGAGAACGTAGTTACCGTCGTTGAACTTGCGTACCATGTAAGCGAGTTTGCGCCGGCCCATCTTCTCGACGGTCTTCACCACACCGCCACCATTGGTGATGTTGGTGGAAAAGCCGGCGATCAGCTTGTCGATATCTTCTTCGGCCGCATCGGGCCGAACAATGAACATAACTTCATACACACGGGACATCCTGTTTCCTTTTCCGCTGAAGTAACTTAGCCTCCAGCCCTAAACACTTAATTCACAGTTCAAAAGATCTCAGCCCGCAACAGCCCCTAATTCTGATCCTTGTTCCCTGTTCCCTGATCCCTGTCTTCCTTGCGGTTGAACTCGTTCATCGCGGCTGCCGGCCCCAGTTCGAGAATGCGACGCGTTGCGGTTGCCACCCGGTCCAACACCTCGTCAAGCACTGTCAAATCCGCCTTGCGCATGGGCGAGAGCAGATAATCCCTGCCGGGACGCTTGCCTCCGCCTGCCGCAATGGCCTCAGGAGGAAGGTCGAGCCCCACGCCAATGCGCAGCCGCAACCACTCTTGAGAACCCAGGGCGCCGGTCACGCTGCGGGCTCCGTTGTGCCCGGCCGGCGATCCGCGCTCCCTGATCTTGAAGGTTCCCAGCTTCAGGTCCAGCTCGTCGTGAATGACGAGCAATTCCCGGGCTGGGTCCGCTTCAAATTCGTGAACCAGCGCGGCTACAGCAAGCCCGCTCAGGTTCATAAACGTCTCCGGCTTGGCCAAAACCACTTCGCGCCCCGCTATGCGGCAGGTTGCGGTAGCGGCCTTCGATCGCCGGTTTTGAACCACAACACCCTCTTGCTGGGCGATGCGGTCGATGGCCATGAACCCCGCGTTGTGCGGGGTCCACAGATACTCCATGCCGGGATTGCCTAGCCCCACCACTAAAAAGGGGCCACGGCGCTCCTCGCGTTCACTTGCTTCGGCCAAGGCTTACTTCTTTGCCCCAGCGCCGGAGTCTGACTTCTTGGCTCCAGCCTCAGGTTTCTTGGCCGCATCTTCCGTCTTGCCGCCCTTCTTGGCGGCGTCCGTCTCGGCCGTTGCAGACTCTGCGGCCGCCGTTGCCGCCGCTGCTGCCTCAACCTCGGCAGCCGTAGGCGCTTCTTCGCGGATGGAGACCACGTGGGCTACGGTGGCGTCTTCGGAATTCAGGTACTTGATCTTGTCCGAGTGGGGCAAGTCGCTGACGCGCGAGACACCGTGCATCTCCAGATGGCTGACGTCCAGGTCGATGTGACTGGGAATGTTCGCCGGCAAGCACTCGATTTCAACTTCGCGCAATACCTGGTCGAGAATGCCACCAGCAGTCTTGACGCCTATCGGAATGCCCAGGAGCTTGACGCGCACTTTAACGCGCAGGGCCTTATCGAGGGCGATGCGCTTGAGGTCGATGTGGATCAATCTGTCATTGATCGGTTCGCGCTGCGTGTCCACGATCATGGCTTTGGCCGCGGGCTGTCCGGCTACTTCAACATCGAAGATCGTGTTGTGGCCGGTCTCGGAGAAGAGAATTCGGGAAATCTGCTTGGGGTCTACCTCGATGGCCACCGGATCGTTCCCCGGGCCATACAGCACGGCAGGAATCTTGCCCGCGACACGCACGCGGCGCGCGGCATTTTTGTTGAACTTGCCCTCACGGGGCCTGGTTACGACTACTTCTGACATTCGGTCTCTCGTTTCCTGGTATCGGGCACGGATGGTTGAGGTCCGCTCCCTTTGTTGAGGCCAGTGGTCAGTGAACAGTGGACAGTGATCAGTAAAAGCCGCTCGTCTGTTTTCTGTTGCCAACTACTAACTTTCTGTTAATAAAACTGATCCTTGCTCAGCGGCCACTGTTCACCGGCCACTGCTCACTGACCACTCAAGAAAACAGCGTACTCACGCTGGTTTCCATGTGAATGCTCTCGATGGCCGCACCCAGCAGGCCGGCGATGGAAAGCACCTTAATCTTGGGCAACTTCTGTGCCGCCTCGCGCAGCGGAATGGTGTTCGTAACCACCACCTGTTCCAGGCGCGAGCTGGCGATGCGGTCGATGGCCGGGCCGGAAAGAACGGCATGGCTGGCGCCGGCATAAACCGCGGCCGCGCCGGCCTCGAAGAGAGCGTCCACTGTCTTCACCAGCGTGCCCGCGGTGTCGATGATGTCGTCGATGATGAGGCAGCTCTTGCCTTTCACGTCACCCACAACATGCATAACCTCGGCAACGTTCAGGTCGGTGCGGCGCTTGTCCACAATGGCCAGCGGCGCTCCCACCTTCTGAGCGAAGAAACGGGCACGCTCCACGCCGCCGGCGTCGGGCGAAACCACAATCAGATTCGGCAGGTTGAGCTCGCGGAAGTAGCTCACCAGCACCGGGCTGGCGAAGAGATGATCGACAGGAATATTAAAGAAGCCCTGAATCTGTGCGGCATGAAGATCAACGAAAAGAGCGCGGTTTGCTCCGGCAGTGGTCAGCAGGTCGGCGATAAGTTTGGCGCTGATGGCCACGCGGGGACGGTCCTTGCGATCCTGGCGGGCATAGCCGTAATACGGCACGACCACCGTGATTCTGGCCGCCGAGGCCCGTTTGAGCGCATCGATCATCACCAGTAGTTCCACCAGATGCTGGTCGACCGGATAGCAAGTGGGCTGGACGATAAAAACATCCACGCCGCGCACGTTCTCAAGCAACTGAAAATAAACTTCGCCATCGGCAAAGCGTTGCATCTTGGCTTCGCCCACGGGCACGCCGATGTGGCGGCCAATCTCCTCGGCCAGAGGCCGATTAGCGGTGCCGCTGAAGAGCTTGAACCGTTTGTCCTCGCTCAGATTGCGGCTACGCTTACGCTCGATAGCCGGTTTGACGTCTTTCGCTTTGGCAGCATCGGCCGGGACAGCAGCTTGCACGGCTTCAATGGGCGCCGGTTCTTTGCCCGCACCATCGCTCACTATCTTTGGTCCATTTTCCGCCTGCTTGTCTTCGATTGCTACCGTCACTGTTTCCACTTCCATCTCCGAATTCCCTCCAAGCTGGTTGGCTTTGGCTGTTTCCGGTTTTCGCGTCTCAAAAGAACCTGGCTGGGCGACCAGGATTCGAACCTGGACAAATGCCTCCAAAGGGCATTGTCCTACCATTAGACGATCGCCCAACTCAACAACCGTCGCGAGTCTCTCGCGCTCAATAGACGGCTGTCAACCTGTTTACGGCCGAAGCATTTCGCCCCAGTATTTAGTGCGCGGCAGAGTCCGGGTCAACTCATTCCGAACGCCGGCCGCTTCCAAACGCTGGCAAGCTGCTTCAGCATCTCCGCGAGTCAGATACAACCCGAAGAGCGCCGAACCGGACCCCGACAGCGAGGCCACCAACGACGAGGAATGGCTAGCTGCCTCCGGTGTGCCCGGGCCCAAAAGTATGCGCTTGATCTCTGCAAGGGAGGGATGCTGGAGAAAGACGACGCGTTCAAAATCGTTCTCGATCCAGCTCGTGATCCCGGTGCGGACAAGCACGGACTCTTGTGGTCCGGCCAGGTTCTCTCCATTTGGGAGAACACCGGAGGAGCCAACTCCTCGCCTTCCTCCCGGGATTTCTCCCGCAAAGGCGCTGGCATAGGCGCGGCTCAACTCTTTTAGTTTATCTGCACTGGCCTCCGCGGTCAAACCCTCGGCCGCGCAGAGGGCGTCCCACGCGCGAAAGGCCTGCGGAGTGGAGACGCCAACCTCCGGCACGGCCACCACGCACCAGACGGGCTCGAAATCGGGCAACGGCGAAACCTCCTGTCCGCGATCGAGTCCAAGAACGGCGCCGCCAATCAAGAACAGCGGAACATCGGAGCCGACTTTAGCGGCAATCTCCAGACGCCGTGCAGGCCAAGAATCCAAAGCTGACTCGCCGACTTGCTGACTCGCCGACTCGCTGATCTGGGGACTTGCGATTCCCAGCTCCGCCTCCAGCCCCACCAGCGCCGCTACGGCATTCGCCGAACCCGCTCCCAGCCCGCCCTGCACCGGCAACCGTTTCTCTATATGGATTTCGACCTCGGCAGTGAGGTTGAGCGCCTCCAGTGCCAATGCAACCATCTTCCAGGCGGTGTTGCGTGCGTCGGTAGGAACGCGGCTGTCATTTGAAGTCAGTTTCAGCGACGTCACGGCTGCGAGACGAGCCGCAACTGTCACCACGTCATAAAGCTCCAGCGTCTGGTAAACGGTCGCCAGCGCATGGAATCCATCGGGACGCGGCGCGCCGATTCCGAGGCCAAGGTTGATCTTTGCGTGTGAACGAACGGCTGTAGGCATACCGCTTCATTGTAGAGCCGGACTGGCGGAGCAGAGTTTAGTGCCTGAATATGAAAAAATGCGACCTCCTCATTGTCCGGCATGATCCACCCTTACAAATTCGTGAGTTGTCATCCAGCAATCCGGGTAACTCGCTCTTATCAGTCGTCAGGCTTCTGACGCGATGTCGATTGAGCACGGCTGGAAGAGTCACGCAGTTGGTTCCTGGCGCGCTAAGCCATTGACTCTGCATTGGTGACTCGAGTTTCGACCCATTCAAGCGCATGAGCGTGATGAAGATCACTTCCGCGATTTCCAATACTGAGCATTATCAATGCGGTCGTTCCTCGATTTTTCGAGCGTACTGTCGTTTTCCATTATTTCGGAGTACAGTTCCTCGCATGCAGATTTGAGTCGATCGGATTTACAGATTTCGCCTGTCCGCGAAGCTCTTTCACCTGCTTTCTTCAGTACCGAGTCGCCATGTCCTACGTTGGCATTAACATCGGTGCACTGACGGTCAAGGTGGTCGCGGTCCAATCCCATGTCAAAAATGCCAAAGTGATCTCCCATCGGGGACGCCCCCTGGAAGTTCTCGGTCAGTTGCTCGCGCAGCCCGAGTTCTCCGGCGCCGAATATTTCGGTGTATCGGGCCATCTGGGCGATATCTCCGAATTTGCCGCCATCCAACGGGCCTTGCGCGAAGTGGGGCGCGAACGCGCTGAAAGCGGGTTCGATGCGGTGGTTTCGCTGGGCGGCGAATCGTTCCTGGCCTATACGCTCGCGGATGGAAAGGTCATCAATGTCCTGTCGCACAACAAGTGTGCGGCGGGCAGCGGTGAGTTCTTCGTGCAACTGATCGGCCGCATGGGAATCGACCTCGAGGCGGCGATTCAGCTCTCCTCTTCCGAAACGGTTGTGCCGCTGGCTTCGCGCTGCACGGTGCATTGCAAATCTGACGTGACGCACAAACTCAATCGCCATGAGGCCACTCCCGCGGACATCCTAAAGACGCTGCACGACAGCATGGCCAGTAAGGTCGTCGCGCTGCTTGAGAAAGGGCAGAGCTCGCTGCGCCGCGTTTTGCTGATTGGAGGCGTAACGCGCAACGCCGCGCTGTTGGAAGCATTGCGCGCGAAGTTGCCGGAGACTGAGTTGATCGTGCTTCCGGAAAGCCCGTGGTTCGAAGCGTGGGGAACGGCGCTGCTCACACGCGACAATCCGAGCCACAAATCCCCGCACATTTCGCTTCCGCCGGTTCTCGATACGCTCCCGCCGCTGGATCGCTACAAGGAGCAGGTGCAGGTCATGGCCCCGCCGCCGAGACAGGCGCCGCCCGACGGTCCGATGGTTTTGGGAGTGGATGCGGGCTCAACCACGACCAAGGCCGTCTTGCTTGACCCTGAGACGCAAGGCATTGTGGCTTCGCACTACGCGCGTACGCACTACGCGCGTACGCACGACGATCCCGTGACCGCGGTTCGAGAGTGCCTCAAGGCGCTGATCGGCCAGGTTGGCAATCGCCCGGTGGGCCTTCTGAGCACGACTGGGTCGGCGCGTGAACTCATTGGCGCGTGGTTGGGCACAGACCAGGTCTACAACGAAATCTCAGCCCAGGCTGCCGGCGCAACCCACTTTGCCGCGGACGTGGATACGATCTTCGAGATCGGCGGGCAGGACGCCAAATATATCTACCTGCGCAACGGCGTGCCGGTCGGCTATGCCATGAATAGCGCCTGTTCCGCAGGCACGGGATCGTTTCTCGAGGAGAGCGCGCAAAGCGATCTGGGCATCGCCGTTTCCGAGATCGCGGACATCGCGTTGGCAGCCGCCGCGCCGGTGAAATTCAAAACCACCTGCGCGGCATTCATCAATTCCGATATCCGCATCGCCCAACAGCAGGGCCAGAGCCGCGACAACATCCTCGCCGGCCTGGTTTATGCCATCGTGGAGAACTACCTTACCAAGGTCAAAGGCCAGCGGCCGGTGGGCAAAAAGGTGCTTTTGCAGGGAGGTGTGGCCCTGAACCGCGCCGTTGGGCACGCATTTGCCCAGCGTGTCGGACGCCCCGTCGTAATCCCATCCAACCCGGAGTTGCTCGGCGCTCTGGGTGTTGGACTGCTGGCTCTTGAACGTTCAGGCAACGCCATGGGCACTGTCGCCGATCTGGAGACTCTGGCGTCGGCAGAGATGAAGCTTGTCGGCCGGTTCACGTGCCGGGCGTGCAAAATGTGCTGTAGCATCGAGCGCTTCGAAGGGGCCGGAAGGCGCTTCCCGTTCGGCGGCCGGTGCAGCTTGTACGAGAACGTGTGGAAGAGAAAGACCCGCACTGCGCCTGCTCCCGACCTGGTGGAGCAACGGGCTGCAATCCTCTATGGCGGCCCAAGACACATTGATCTGGAGCAAAGAAGGGCGCTGAAGACGCGTCTCTATTGGGACGTTGGGCCGGCGTTTGAAGCCGCCAAATCGTTTCTTGAGGAATCCTTTGGTTATCCCAACCCCAAGACGCCTGTCTCGGAGGCGCGCATCGGCATTCCGCGCGCGCTGACGACACACTCCCTGTTCCCTCTCTATTCGACATTCTTCTCGGCCTTGGGGAGGGAGATTGTGTTGTCCGCCGTGGACCCGCGAGGCGATCTCCGATCTCACTCCGGCTTCTGCCTGCCGGCGCAGATCGCACACGGAGCTGTTCTGGATCTCGCGCAAAAGGGTGTACGTCTGGTCTTTCTACCGCAGGTGGCGCGCATGCCCCAGAACGGCGAGGGCAAGGATTCCTATCTCTGCCCGATCACGCAAGCCGGACCCTATTTCCTTGCCAAGGCATTTCCCGATACGCAGTTCCTTTCCCCGGTTCTGGATTTCACCAACCTGATGGCGACCAGCGCGGCCATGACCGAGATGGCGGTGCGCGACTTGGGAGTCTCGCGCGAGCTGGCCAACGAGGCTTGGGCGGCGGCAATGGGCGAACAAACCAGAGCCGAGTGCGCTCTTGTCGAGATCGGCAGGCAAGCTTTGGCGCTGGCGCTGGCGGCGGACAGGCCTGCCATCCTGCTGGCGGGGCACAGCTATAACGCGTACACACCCGAGGCCTCGCAATCTGTGGGCAAGAAGCTCTCAAGCATGGGAGTGCTGACGATTCCCGCCGATTGCCTGATGCCGGACAGCGCAGGAACGACAGTTTGGCATTTCGCGAATCAGATTTTGAATGCGGCCTCGCTCGCCAAGCGCCACGCCAACCTTTTCCTCCTCAATGTCAGCAATTTCAGTTGCACGATCGATGCCTTCACACACTCATTGCTGGCCTCTGAATTGGAATCAAAGCCCTATCTGACACTCGAAATCGATGCGCATACCGCCGACGCCGGCGTGCAAACGCGCCTGGAGGCCTTCCTCGATATTGTGCAAAACTACCGTGCGGCTCAACCTGGCCAGGCCGAGCCGTTCACTCCCTGCCGGCTGGCCAAGGGCGGCATAGTGATCGCTTCGAACGGCGAGAACGTGCCGCTTACCGACCCGCGGGTCACACTGCACATGCTCAACTTTTCTGAGTTCCACGCGCAGTCCGCAACCATGGCTCTCAACTGGCTTGGCCTGCATACTGGCCCCGTGGTTCCCATCGATCGCAGCCAACTCGATCTCGGCTTGCAGTTCACTTCAGGCCGCGAGTGCCTGCCGCTGCCTCTTTCCGTTGGACAACTTCTGCAAATCAATCGGGATCGGTCGCCTGGTGAGATTGCCGGCTTCATTATGATGCGCGGCGGCGCTCCCTGCGTGAGCGAAGCGTACATGAACTACTTTGAGCGGTTCATCACCGAGCATCGGCTGTCCGATATGTTCATGCTTAATCCCGGTGCGGAGAATGACTATCTTGGATTCGACCCATTTACGCTGATGAAGCACTTTTCGCCGGCGGTTCTCCTGGCGGACATCCTGGTCGAGATCGATCATGTTCTGCGCGTGGCGGGGGCGCCTGGCAGTCTCGATCTGTTTCAAAAGCAATGGGACAGATTCAGGGCCAGTGCAACCACGCTCGACGATTTCTCCGATCAACTTCCAGGTTTTGTCGAGTGCCTGGCCGCGCTGCCGCGGATGCGGGATCCCCTGGCCTGCCCCAAGGTTGTGGTGACAGGCGACTTCTACGCCAGATTCAGCCCGTTCTTTATGGATGGCGTCCGCGATCTTTACGCAGCGCGGGGAATCATCCTCAAGCCCGTCGATCTGACGGACCTGTTCTTGTATGTCACTTATGACGGGATGAGAGGAACGGCGAATAACTGGGGCATGAAGCCCGGTGGATTTGCATTGGCGAAGGCCTGCACCAGGGTCTTCGAATCCGATGGGCAACAGTACCTGCAGCAATGGTGGGGATATCAGTCGGGACGAAGAACCGACCAGCGCTACCGCGAAATTTTCTTGAAGACCGGGCTTCTAATCTCCAGGCCCAACGACATTGTCGCTCAGTTTGAGAAAAGCTTGGAACATGTTTCACCGAATATATTCGGCGAAATCACTCCGACGGTAGGCAAGAGCCTGAATGCTGAATACGAGGGCTACGACGGCATCATCCTGATCGGACCCTTCAACTGTCTACCCTTTCGGATATCGGAGGCCATCCTCAAGCCGCTCAGCATTCAACAGGGTATGCCCCTGCTCACCTACGAAACCGATGGCTGCGCAGTGTCGCCCGCCGTGCTCAGACAGGTGGACGTGCACATTCAGCAGGTCCTCGAACACTCCGCCAGGAATTGTATGAGAGTGTCTTAGATTGAGACTGTAGCCATGGACTTGGGTGACAGAGTTGGCAAAAGCTGATTTGCGGAAGGCTGGAATTTCCTTCTATTTACTATTAGATTCAGTTAGATATACCAATAATTGGTGCCGAAGAAGGGA
>Ga0182013_10002240_pt1 | contig 25472 bp, 25 predicted proteins | sample 612S2MmetaG_FD_120487 | JGI IMG/M metagenome (GOLD analysis project Ga0182013, IMG submission 120487) | Permafrost microbial communities from Stordalen Mire, Sweden - 612S2M metaG | ecosystem: Environmental > Terrestrial > Soil > Wetlands > Permafrost | place: Sweden: Stordalen | collected...
CCGCTCGCCGCACCACACCATCTCCGACGCCGGCCTCATCGGCGGCGGCGTCATTCCCCGCCCCGGCGAAGTCTCGCTCGCCCACAACGGGCTTCTCTTCCTCGATGAACTTCCCGAGTTTCCCCGCAACGTTCTCGAGGTCATGCGCCAGCCGCTCGAAGATCACACCGTCACCATCGCCCGCGCTTCCATGTCGCTCAGCTTTCCGGCGCGATTCATGCTTGCCGCCGCCATGAATCCCTGCCCCTGCGGCAACTTCAACAACAAGTCGCGTCAATGCCTCTGCACACCGCCGATGATTCAGCGCTATGTGGCCAAGATCTCCGGCCCGCTTCTCGACCGCATCGATATTCATGTCGAGGTTCCTGCCGTGCAGTACAAAGAGCTTCGCGGCGGATCCGCAGCCGAAGGGTCCGCCGAGATCCGCGCCCGAGTGCTTGCCGCCCGTGATCGGCAGCGGCGGAGATTTCGCAAGGCCGGCGACAAGGTTTATTCCAACGCGCAAATGACCACTAGGCAGATTCGCGTCCACTGCGAGCTGGGCGCCGATGCCGAGCGTTTGCTCGAGCGAGCCATGCAGCAGCAGGGATTGACCGCCCGGGCCCACGACCGCATTCTGAAGGTAGCTCGCACCATCGCAGACTTGGAAGGCGCCGAGCGTCTTTCCGTGCCGCACTTGGCCGAAGCGATCCAGTATCGCACCCTCGACCGCACCTATTGGGCTTGAAGAACCGCCCCAAACCTCCCTTCTTGAACGCGCGCGACTGCAGTCGCGTGGCAAGTCCGTCACACCCAGCGGCCATGAGGCAATCCGGCAGTTTGCTCATTGCGGACGACGGCGCCCAGGCGGACCGCAATTCCCGAGACGAAAAAGCTTCCTCTCAAGTGGATCTGGACCCTGTCCTGGGCCACCCGCAGGCGCACCGCCATTCGCATATCCGATATGCAATGAGCAACTTAAGGAATAGCTGCAGTGCTACGAGCAACGAAATGACTCTTGCGCCCCACGGAAAAAACCTGTTGACCTGACAGCCAACCGGGTATACATTCTAAAAAGCCATCCATCAAGGGCAGGCAGTGCTGTGCGATTATTTGCGCGCCCGTCGATTCGTTTCCTGCATCTAACTTGCGAAGGCTCAATGCCGGATGTTTTGGTTTGTGGGGCATTTACCAAAACGGAAATTCGGGCGATTGAATTCCACTCGAGGCATAAATGTTTCCCTTAACAAGGGGATGGTTCCGTTCCACTACGTGCAACTGCGCTTAAAGATGTTGAACTGGAGACGCGCTTTTTGCGTCTAAGCGCTAGGGGTAAAACATATTCGGGGAGTAGTTTGAATTATTTTTCTTGAAAACCCCGGCTGCACCGGTGGCGCCATGTAGCTCCGACCGGACAGTAACAAAGAAGGAGACTGAAAAATGCGTTCTGATTTAGTATTTGGGGCACTCTCTCACGTGTCCAACCGTTATCAGCTCTGCCAACTGGCGAGCAAAGCAACCCGCAAGCTCCACAAACCCAACACCCGGTTGCAGGACACCACGAACGAGGTTCTGTGCCGCTTTCAGACCACCAACCCCGGGACCTCTGTGCCAAATGAGGCGCAGGTGTCTCAGCCGGTGGAAAGGCGTCGCGCAGCCTAATGACGCCTCTAAGGGCTTAGAATCAAAGAAGGCAAGCGTTTCGAGACAGACTCCCGTCAAAGCTGTTGTATCTTTTCCGGCGTTTCGAATCTCCAGATGAGTTCGAGCTGTAGCCTCGGGTCCCGGCTTTGTGGGCCTTGCGGCTCAATGTCTGCTTGGACCCGCCGCTGGAGAATTTCCCCCTCCCGCATCCGCACCCTAAAAATCCCGCCACCATCCAGGTGAACCAATGACAATTGCAGAGTTAAAAGAGAAAAACATCACCGAGTTGAGCCGCATCGCGCGCACCTTGGAGATCCCAGGCACCAGCGGACTGCGCAAACAGGATCTTATCTTCAAGATTCTTCAGGCGCAAAGCGAAAAAGAGGGCCATATCTTTGCCGAGGGAGTTCTCGAGATTCTTCCCGACGGTTACGGCTTCCTGCGCTCGCCCGACTACAACTACCTTCCCGGGCCGGACGATATATATGTGTCCCCCTCGCAGATCCGCAAATTCGACCTGAAGACCGGAGACTCGATCAGCGGCAACGTGCGCCCCCCGCACGAGGGGGAGAAGTACTTCGCGCTGGTCAAGATTGAGGCGATCAACTTCGAGTCGCCTGAAGAGACACGCAACAAAATTCTCTTCGATAACCTGACCCCTCTCTATCCCCAGGAACGCGTCAAGATGGAGACTGTTCGCGAGGCTGTCAGCGGCCGGGTAATGGACCTGCTCACACCGGTCGGCAAAGGCCAGCGCGGTCTCATCGTCGCTCCGCCCCGCACCGGCAAGACCATGCTCCTCCAATCAATTGCCAACTCGATCACCTCCAACCATCCTGAAGTCGTGCTCATCGTGCTGCTCATCGACGAGCGTCCCGAAGAAGTCACCGACATGCAGCGCTCGGTCAAGGGCGAGGTCATCAGCTCCACATTCGACGAGCCGGCCGCCCGCCACGTCCAGGTCGCCGAAATGGTCATCGAAAAAGCCAAGCGCCTCGTGGAACACAAGCGCGACGTGGTCATCCTCCTCGACTCCATCACCCGCCTGGCTCGCGCCTACAATACCATTGTTCCGCCCTCCGGCAAGGTGCTCTCCGGCGGCGTCGACTCCAACGCCCTGCAGCGGCCCAAGCGCTTCTTCGGCGCTGCCCGCAACATTGAAGAAGGCGGCTCGCTCACCATCATTGCCACCGCCCTCGTCGAAACCGGCTCCCGCATGGACGAAGTCATCTTCGAAGAGTTCAAAGGCACGGGCAACATGGAAATCATCCTCGACCGTAAGCTCGTCGATAAAAGAGTATTCCCGGCCATCGACATCCAGCGCTCCGGAACCCGCAAGGAAGAACTCCTCATCCCCAAAGAGGATCTGCAGCGCATCTGGATCCTGCGCAAGGTACTCAATCCGCTCTCACCCGTTGAAGCGATGGAACTGCTCATCAGCCGCCTCGAAAAGGTACGCAACAACGCCGAGTTCCTTGCCAACATGAACCAGCTCTAAGCCGTACAACAAAGTGAATCATGAGGCCGGGAACTTTCCCGGCCTTTCTTTCCTTGGGACGAAAAAAAATGAAAAAGCTCTATACCGCTGTTACCGCGATCCTCACTCTGACCATCGCGCTCCATTCCCCGGCGCAGGGCTACGTCAAAGGCCCTTGGCGCGCTGCCAGCAAAAGCGCGGCCAGCATTACGGGCGATATAGCCATCTCCGACGCGAAAGTAACGATTAACTTCAAGTCCTTTCCGCTTGCGCCGATCCGCAGCCTTCAGCCCGCCGAAGTCGCCGCTGTCTTCGACGCAGACGTGAATACCTCTCCCCCGGGTAATTTGTTTCGGCTGAGCGTGCCGGCATCCTTCCGCCTTCTGCACCGGAACACGTTATGCGGTTCCGATAATACGCAATGGATGGCAACCTATCTGGATGGGAAAACACTGCAGGTAGCCTTCTTCTCCGGAGACGAGGTGCCCGTCTTCACGATGGAATTGATGTCAAACTCCGCCCGTTTGTGCGGCGTCTATGCGTATGTGCGTTGACCTCGGAGCCGCCCAGGCAACTCACTAAACCACCGCATTCAGCGTATTGACCGGTATTTGTCGCACTTCCTTAAGTCGCCATTCGCTGCTAAAATAATTAAGTCGTGGGGCTGTAGCTCAGCTGGGAGAGCGCCTCGTTCGCAACGAGGAGGCCAGCGGTTCGATCCCGCTCAGCTCCACCAAATCCCCCGATCTTTTAATTCATCGGTCTTCAGGTCCGGCTCGCACCGCTTTGGCTCGCTGGGTCCGGAAGTCTCTCTGCATATCGTCCCAGACAATTCAGGCTTGAATGCGCTTATCCTATTGTATGGATGAGCATTCGGACCGCGGCGGCCGCGCATGCTGATTCAGGTTGGTCATCCAAGACGAGGTGAACGGTTTGCCCGAGGTTCTTTCTCCGCCGGAGTCCAGCGCAGCAGCTCTCCGGCCGCTCTGCGTCGACCTGGACGGAACGCTTGTCAAGTCCGATACGCTCGTCGATTCGTTGCTGGTGCTGGCCCGTTCGCACCCGGCGCGCCTTCTTGGCCTGCCCGGCTCGCTGGCTCACGGTAAGGCGGCGTTCAAGGCCTATGTCACCGGATCAATCAATCTGGATGTCGTGCACCTGCCCTACAACCGCAAGCTGTTGCAGTTTCTTCTCGAGCAGCGGCGGAGCGGCCGCCCGATCTACCTGGCCACCGGCGCCGATGCCCGGCTCGCCGAGCGCGTTGCAGCGCACCTGGGCTTTTTCAATGGAGTGCTGGGCAGCGATGGCGCCACCAACCTGACCGGAAACAAAAAGCTCGACGTCCTGCGCAGCCGATTGGGCTCCATGCCATTCGACTACATCGGCAATGACACTCCCGATCTGCCCCTCATGGACGCCGCAACCGAATCGATGGTGGCCAATCCAAGTTTTCGGCTGCGATCGAAGCTGCAGACCCGCGGACTTCATCCGGCGCGCGCGTTCGAGGAGCGCAGCCGCGGCCTGGACCCCGTCGTCAAGGCGCTCCGGCTGCACCAATGGGCGAAGAACATTCTCATCTTCGTGCCGCTATTGCTGGCCCACGTAATTGCCGTCAACAGGCTGCTGGCTGCGTTGCTGGCGTTTTGCTGCTTCAGCCTGGCCGCTTCAGCAACCTACATTGTGAACGATCTGTTCGATATCGAGGCCGACCGGCGCCATCCGCACAAACGCTTGCGGCCCTTCGCATCGGGCGATCTGTCGGGGCTCGCCGGACTGGGAATCGCGGCCTCGTTTATGCTGCTGGCCTTCGCCGGAACGCGACTGCTGCCGCTGGCCTTCACAGGCTGGCTGCTGCTCTATCTCGCCGCCTCCCTGGCGTACTCGGTCTATTTGAAGCGGGTGGCGCTGGTCGATGTGCTGGTGCTTTCGGGCCTTTATACGCTCCGGCTCCTGGCGGGCAGCGCGGCGACCCATTCGCATATTTCGCATTGGCTGGCCGGGTTCTCGGTATTCCTCTTTTTCTCCCTGGCCATGGTCAAGCGATTTGCGGAATTGGAAAATCTGCGCAGCAGCGGATCGCCACCTAAGAACGGCCGCGGCTACCTGGTAGCGGACCTCAACCAACTGCGCAGCTTTGGAACTTCAAGCGCGTTCGCCGCGGTGATGGTCTTCGCAATCTATATCAGCAGCAGCGAAGTAGTAGTGCTTTACCGCCGTCCCCAGGTGCTGTGGCTGATCATGCCGCTGATGATCTTGTGGTTATGCCGCGTGTGGCTGCTGGCCGCGCGCGGAAATCTAAACGAGGATCCGATCGTCTTCGCACTCACTGACAGGATGAGCCTGCTCATCGGAGCGGCCACGGCGTTGATCGCTATTCTCGCTATCTGAGGTGCCTGGAGCTCCAGCCTCGAAAGTCGCATGGCCCGCATTCACTCGGGCACTCTCCTTTTCGGCCGAAACGCATAAAAATACCAGCGCAGGTAATGCGGAAGCCACGACCATAACTTGAACTTTGACTGGCCCTGAGTGCGGTCCCGCCACACCGAAGGAATCTCGGCAATTCGATAGCCCGCCAGAAATGCTTTAACCGTAATCTCCAGGTTCAGTTCGAATCCCTGCCGGCTCTCAAGCGTGAATTTTTTAAGCATCCGGCTGTCGTAAATCTTAAAGGCATTGGTCGCGTCATGGGTGGGAATGCCGCGAAACCAGCACAGGCTTACTCCCGCCATGCGCGACAACCCCTGCTTCAGTACCGGTCCATTTATAATGCCTCCGCCCTTCATGTAGCGGCTGCCGGCCACAAGCTGATAGCCCTGCCGATAGAGTTCCAGCATGCGTCCCACCTGCCGCAGGTCGTCAGACAGATCGGCCATCACCACCAGCACCGGTCCGCTTTCCACATGATTGAATCCAGTGCGCAGGGCGCCCACCACACCGCGGCCCACATCGTTCTTCAACAGGCTGAGTCGCGTCTCGCCGCGCGCCATCACCGCCTGCACTACGGGAACCGTGTCGTCTTCGTCAAAGTCGTATACGACCACGGCGCGGAACCGGCAGTTCAACTGCGCCGTTAACTCGCTCCACAACTCCTCGAAGCCAACTCCTTCGTTGTACACGGGGACAACGATTGTCAGCTCATCTGCCGGGATTGCCGATACGCTGCTAACCAAGTAATGCTCCTCCTGCTGCACCTGTTGCCACGGAAACATGCGAATGAAGAACTAGGGCTATGTGCAATAGGTAGGGCCCAACCGATCGAGAGCAAGGGCTGCTGAGTCTTAGATCTGCCCAGCCTCAATCTGTTCTTTGATCCAGGGAATCACTTCGTCGAGGATGTCGCTCAATGACGTCTCCGCTCGAAAGCCGAGCAGCTCTTCGGCCTTCCCCACAGCCGGGGACCGCTCCTGCACGTCATACTCGTAAGCTGGATCGTGCACCAGGCGCAAGGGACGTGCGCCTTGATACACCTTGTCCCAGATCGCCTTTGCCAGTTCCAGAACCGTGGTGCGTGCAGCGGTTGATAAATTGAAATCGTCATTGAGCGCCTTCGGATGCTCAATGCAGATCCTGATTCCCCGCGCCAGGTCGCCTCCATAGGTATAGTGACGGACCTGGTTGCCGTCTCCGAGAATATGCAGCGGATCCTGTCCCTTGAGCACCTTCTGCACCAGGTCCGGAACTACGTGCGACATCGCCAGCTTAACGTTTCCGCTGTACACGTCCACATCGCGTAGCGCCCGTTTTTCCCCGACCCCCACGCAGTTGAACGGCCGCGCGATCGTGAACGGAAGCTGATACTGCTCCCATGCGCCCTTGACAAAGTATTCGGTGGCCAGCTTCTGAAACCCGTAAGTGGACCTCGGCGGCGGACAGCGCTGTTCCGCTCCTTCGGGAGTGGGATATTCTGAGGTCGATTCGTACACCATGCTCGAGGAAAGCACCGTGATCTTTTGCAGCTTATTCTTCTTGTGCGCATGAAGCGCGGCATCAAAGGCCGCTGCCGTGATGCGTTCGTTCTCCGCCATCAGATCATAGGCAAACTCGTGAAAATAGCTGATACCGCCGATCATCGCGGCAGCCGCCACAAAGTGGTCGCAATCGCCAAGCAAATCGTTCAATAACCCGGCGTCCTTTGCATCCCCTTCGGTAAAACTGTAACCGGGATGATTATCGTAAGACTTCTTGCTTTGCCCGTACTTACTGAAGTTATCCAACCCCACAACTTCATGACCGTTGTCCAGCAACTCCTGAATCAGATATCCGCAGATGAAGCCGGCAGCGCCGGTTACTAAAATCTTCATCGACACTCCTTGGCTGCATTGACGGGCTCCTGTTCAGGGCGCCAAAAACCCCATACGTCGATTACCTTCTTACTCTTCGGAAAACGCAGATCGCGATAGGCCGAATGCGGAGCCCCCAGCACGATCACATCTGCTTGCTTGATCGCCTGCTCCAGCGGCACGAGTGTTGGATCCGGAACAAACGGGTCGGTACACAGAACGGATCGCGCCTCAACCTGCAGCAACTTCTTGAGCTTGTAGGAAAGGCTGCTGCGGTTGTCGTCCGATTCCCCTTTAAAAGCCATCCCCAGGATGGCCACTGTCTTCTTTGACAGTCCCTCGGAGCGGATCTGCGAAACGACAAAATTCGGCAATCCTTCATTGATCAACATGGCAGCGTGACCGAGAAAGAAGCTGTTGCTTGAAAAAGCGGATAACTGGAGCGTGTCTTTGAGGAGGCAGGGTCCCGCCGCAAAACCCGCCCGCGCAAAACTGCGCATGCGCGGATAATCCTGAGTAATGGCATTGTGAATTCGATAGAAATCGAGTCCATAGCTCTCCGCAAGCATGTAGAACTGATTTGAAATCGCAAAATTGAGATAGCGCCAGCTATTGGTAAAGAGCTTCGCCAACTCCGCTTCAAGCGGATTGAGTTCAATAAGCTCCGGAGCAATTCGATTAAAGACCTGCCGAGCCTTCTCGAGCGCAACCGGCTCGAACGCGGAGATAATTTGAGGAAGCGTGGTCAGTTCCTCCAGGGCCTTCCCTTCGGCAATCCGCTCCGGACAAAAAGCAACATGAATCTCGCGCCCGCGCTCCTCGATCCGGTCCTTGATCAGCCGTGTTACTCCCGGGTAAAGCGTGCTGCGAAGTACCAGCAGGGCGCCATCCGGAACATACTCGATCAGATCGTCGAGGTTGCGATACAACTTGCTGACTGTGGGATTGAGGTGTTCATCTATCGGCGTTCCAATCACCGAGATCACTACTTCCGCATTGCGCAGGCACTCCTTGTCGAGCGTAGCGCGAAGTGACTTGCCGATCAGCTTCGGGAGCAGCGCCTCCGCGCCCGATTCACGGAACGGCATTTTCCCCTCGTTAATCAATTCGACCTTTGACTTGTCCACGTCGAGCAAGACTACCTGCATGCCGTGATCTGCCAAAACCATGCCGAAAGGCAGCCCCACATGGCCGCACCCGCCGACAACAACGATGTTCCTCATCTCACTCATGGCTACACCTCAATCTTGTTATGGAATTGGAGATAGGGTCGCAGTAACTTAGCAAAATTATCTCATGCCTTCAATCGATTCAATGAAGCAGGCGCAGCCATTGACCGCTACAGCCGGCCGATATGGCCCTGCATCAAAATGGACTGCAGCAAATCCGGACACTCTTGATAGTCCTTATGCGCTGATTCGGTTTGGTGGCAATGAAATCCGGTCTTTGCGCATCGCTCAGTTCATCGCGTAATGGCCAATCAATAACCGAAGTAACTGAACAGCGACAACGCCTCGATTCTTCTGCGCGCTAACTGAACAGGTCCTTCATCTTGTCGATCAACCCCGGTGAGGTAGGCTTATTGTCAACAGAGAGAGACTCGGCAAGCCTCGTCACCAGCTCGCGCTGCACGCGAGTCAGCTTCCTGGGAATCTGAACAATAACCTTCACAATCAGATCGCCGTGACCTTTTTCATTGAGATAGGGAACGCCACGTCCGCGAATACGGAGCTGCTTGCCGCTCTGCGTGCCTTCCGGAACCTTGATAGAGATGGGGCCATCGATTCCCGGCATCTCGAACTCTGCTCCCAGCGCGGCTTGAGGAAAGCTGATAGGAATGACGCAATGCAGATCGTATCCCTGCCGCTCAAAGAAATCATGATTCCTGATAGCGAGAATCACGTAAAGGTCGCCCTTCGGGCCTCCGAACCGGCCGGAATCGCCCTCGCCGGTGTAGCGGATGCGCGTTCCATCTTCAACTCCGGGTGGAACCTTGACCTTGAGCTTCATTTCGTGTGCGCTGCGTCCCTCGCCACGGCATGTCGAGCAGGGATCCGGAATCACAGAGCCCGAGCCGCCGCAGACGGTGCACGTCCTGGCCACCGAGAAAAAGCCCTGTTGATAACGAATCTGCCCACGCCCCTGGCACTGGCTGCAGACGCGCGGACCCTGGCTCGATACGCTGCCTCGGCCGTTGCAGGTGGGGCAGGCCTCGAGGCGGCGGATCTTCACCTCGGTCTCGACGCCAAAGAAAGCGTCTTCAAAGTTGATGGTCAGGTCGCAGCGCAGATCGTCGCCGCGCTGCTGGCGTGAACCGCGCTGCGACGACGAGCTGGCGTTGAACATCTCGCCAAATAAGTCGCCAAAAATGTCGCTGATATCGATGCCGCCGGGAAACCCGCCATTGAAGCCCTGGCTACCGAGACCGGCATGGCCATAGCGATCGTAGGCCGCGCGCTTGTCCGCGTCGCTTAGCACCTGGTACGCCTCGCTGGCCTGCCTGAACTTCTCTTCCGCAGCGCGGTCCCCCGGGTTGCGATCAGGATGATAGCGAAGCGCCTGCTTCCGATAAGCGGACTTCAACTCCTGGTCAGTGACTTCGCGGCTTACGCCGAGAACCTCGTAATAGTCAGCTTTGCTCACGTTGTTATTAGAAATCATTCCAGATTTAGATTAAAGCTATTCGCTTTGTTGTTTGGGGTTGTGGGCAACGCGCACCATCGCGGGGCGCAATAAACGATCGCGCAGCTTGTAGCCGCGGCGAACCTCTTCTGCCACGTGCTGGTCGGGAAGATCATCGCGATCTACCGTACCAATCGCTTCATGTATGCGGGGATCGAAAGCTTCGCCCACGGCGGCAACCGGAGTCACCTGCATCTGGCGCAATATCTCTTCCATCTGCTTGACGATGAGTTCGACGCCGGAGCGCAACTGCTGCTCGGTGCCGGTTGACTTAAGCGCCAGGGTGAAGTTGTCCAGCACCGGCAAAAACTGTTCGATCACGCCGCCGGCGGCAAACTCCCGAAACTCCGACCGCTCACGCTCGCCGCGTTTGCGGGCATTTTCAAACTCAGCCTGCATGCGTGCAACGCGGTCGACTAGCTGGTCGCGTTCCGCCTTTACCTTGTCGAGTTCCGACTCGGGCTCCGCCTGAACCTGGCCCTCAGCCGCCGTCTCGACGGACACGGTCGCGCCTTCCTGCGCCAGGCCCGAATCACCCTTCGCCTCGCCCGCCGGGATCTCAAGCGGTTCCAATACGTCTACTTTTGGGTCTCGTTTTGACATCTCTTCTGGAATTCTCCTTCAACTTCTGCGAGCCGATACCGACCACTGCCGACCTGCCGCCTCTGCGCAGGGCTCTTGATCCGCGAACCAATACTGTGCTCTGGGGACCTCATGCGCAACAACCGTACCTGCTAGTCTGCAGGAACTTCAAGAAGGCGCTCGGAAAGACGGGCGATATAGCTCACAGCCTGAATCATCTCTTGATATTGGATGCGCGTGGGTGCAATCACCGCGACAGTTCCCTGGCTATTTGCTCCCAGCCGGGCAGGAGCGCCGATCAGCACCAGGTCCTGCATGGCGGGCGAAGCGGCGTCCAGCCCAACCACTACGCGCACCTCTTGCCTCCGGCCGTCGACATAGGCATTCAGCAGTTCGATCAGCCGCTCTTTGGCCTCCAGGGCCAGCAGCATCTGCCGCAACCGTTCGCGGTCCGATTCGGCGGTGATGAGGTTGGCAATCCCGTCAATGAAGATCGCCGGTGCCGCGTCGCCGCCGGCAAGCGCGCCTTTGTTGCATAATTCCTCAATCGACGACAGCATCTGACGATAGGCCTCGCGCTCCACCTCCGCGCGGCGCGCCACCTCGGCCCGAATGCGGTCCACCTGCCAGCCGCGGAAATTTTCGTTCAGGTAGCGCGCGGCTGTCTCCAGTTCCAGGTGGGTGATGTCCTTATCGAGCATCAGAACGCGGTCCTGAACGGCCCCCGCCTGGGTCACCAGCACAGCTAGCACGCGGCCCGCCACCAGGCGCGAAAAGTGAATGTGCTCCAGCACCTGTCCCGCGGTAGAACTTGCCAATGCCACGCCCAGTCCGCTTGAGATCAAAGCCAGCACATGGGAAGTCCGCTCAAGATAGTCATTCGAACTGGCTACGCCGGAGAAACTCTCTTCAATCTGTTCACGGCGGGCCTCGCTCAAAGGAAGGGAATTCAAGGCGGATGCCCTTTGCGTAATCGAGCCGCGGTCCTGCGCTGAGTTGGCCACGCGGCCCTGTTGCGTAATCTGCTCAACGTAATAACGAAAAGCTGCCGGGGTGGGGACACGCCCGGAAGAGGTGTGCTGCTGCTCCAGCAGCGCCATGTCCCCGAGCGTAGCCATCACGTTGCGTAGAGTGGCAGAGCTCAAGCCCTCGCGATTGGAAAAATAAAGCGCAAGAGAGTGCGAAGCCACCGGCTCCCCGGTAGCGATGTAAAGATCGATGATTGCGGTAAGCACCAGCCGCTCGCGCGGGCTGAGTCGCACATCGGGCATCTCTTTACCTTCTCGATCCTCTCCGTGCTGCTGGGAAAAACAATCGCGCAGTCACGGCCTTGTGCCGCATCCGATCCCTAACCTCTTAGTTTTCTTCGAATTAAGGTTGGAGATCTAGACCGGCCCCTACCTGATTTTAGGCAGTGCGGCAAGGCGATGTCAAGCTGCACGCCGGCCGGGGCAGCGGTTCACTCCCGGACTTCGATAGGCCCGAGCGACAATGCAGGAGGGGCGAAGAGACGTCAAAGTGAAGAGTTGGCGGTGATTCAAGCGCGACTAAACAATCCTCTTGCTCTGCTGTCATGTTGAGCGCAGCGAAACATCTGCAGTTGTTCCTAGTAACTTTCCGCTTAGCCGGTCACTCGGGCTTCACCCTAATTGGAGACTTCGAATATCCAGCAGCTTTCTCTCATTCATTCACCGTGATCTGAGGCCTCGGATTCCGTTTGGAGCACATCATCACTCCCGCACAGATTCGCGTCTGGTGGTATTGTTGAACCTTGCCTTCCGACCAGCCTCGAGGGCTGGTCCAAAAAGTTATAACTACCTGGCTTGTTTCGATGGAGAGCCCATGAAATTCTTTTTCTCAGGCAGATCGATCGCCCGCCTGGCGTTGGCATGGACACTGATCGGAACCGTCCCCGCTTGCCTTGCACAAACCACGCCTAATCTCGATAAACACGCGCGAAAAATCCATAAGAAACTCGCAAAATATAAAACCGGCAGCTATATCCACATCGTGCTCCGCGACGACACCGCGCGTAACGGAGCCCTCGGTCCGTTGACCGACACCTCCTTCACCGTCACCAACAGCGAAAACAACACGGCTGAAGTTCACCCGTACAGCGATGTAGCCCGAGTCACCAGGGGCAAGGAGTACATCGGCCAGGGCTCCACGCCGGCCGTGATCGCCGACCATCCCATTCGACTGGCCGTCATCGGCGTCCTTGTAGCCGGAGCCATCGTCGCCGCCGTCGAAGTTCGATAAAAAATGCGATCTGGTCCCCCCTACGCCCCATCCCGGCGAGTGGCCACCCGTGCGCGAAAGGCTGATAAATTCTAGACAGGCGTCAATCAGCTGAATGCTCTCTTAACCCCGGGGATGCCCCTCGGCCGCGAGCCTCGCCAGGAAAGAGCCAATGTTCCATCCAACTGAAGACATTCGCATCAAGTGGACCAAGGTCGTCCTCCCTCCCGTCTTTCTGGAAGAGGATCTTCCCGTCACCGAGGCCGCCTCGACCACCATCTTTGACGCCCGCCGGCAGATCTGCGATATCCTCGCCCAACGCGACGACCGCCTTCTGGTCCTTGCCGGCCCCTGCTCCATCCACGACCCCAAAGCCGCTCGTGAATACGCCCGCCTGCTCAAAGGCGCCATTGACGAGTTCTCCGCCGATCTGCGCATCGTGATGCGTGTCTATTTTGAGAAGCCCCGCACCACCATCGGCTGGAAGGGCCTCATCAACGACCCATACCTCGACCAGTCCTACAAGATCAACGACGGCCTGCGCCTCGCCCGCCATCTGCTCATCGACCTGGCCGAGATGGGCATCCCCACCGGAACCGAGTTCCTCGACATGATCTCGCCCCAGTACATCGCCGGCCTGGTCTCCTGGGGAGCCATCGGCGCCCGCACCACCGAGAGCCAGGTCCACCGCCAGTTGGTCTCCGGCGTCTCCTGCCCGGTCGGCTTCAAGAACGCGACTTCAGGCGACGTGCAAGTCGCCATCGACGCCATCCTCTCAGCCGCCTACTCGCACACCTTCCTCGGCCACACCAAGCACGGCCAGTCCGCCATCTTCGTCACCACCGGCAATCCCGACTGCCACATCATCCTCCGCGGCGGCCGCAAAACGGTGAACTACACCGCCGACTGCGTAGCCGATACCGCCGAAAAGATGGAGAAGGCCGGCGTCGCCCCGCGCATCATGATCGACTTCAGCCACGCCAACAGCAGCAAGGATTACCGCCGCCAGGCCGAAGTCTGCCACGACGTCGCCGCGCAGATCGCCGGAGCCCAAGGCGGTGCGGGAGACTCCCGCATCATGGGAGTCATGATCGAAAGCAATCTTGTAGCTGGAGCCCAGAAACTTGCAGCCGGCCAGCCGCTGGTTTACGGCCAGAGCATCACCGACGCCTGCATCGACTGGAAAGAGACGAGGGAGCTATTGAATGAACTGGCTGAGGCAGTCCGCGCACGGCGAGCAGAATGACCGAAAGGAACCGGCTAACACAGTCGCCAGGAGTTCCTCTCGAATTGTACTGATTGTTATGATTCAGAACATGATCACCAGCCCTCTCGTCGTGGCGAGTCTCGTCTTATGGGCGAGTCTATCGGGGACCCGGTGCGACTTGTTCGCGCAAGCGCATACCCAAGTCCCTTTCGTCGGTTGCGAATCAGACGGTCAAGTCGGGCCGCTTAAAGCCCCTCAGGGAAAGGCAAAAAGGTTGGCGCTCCCTGCCAAGATCGCTGGCCGCCTCGCTTACTACAAGGCAGAAGAGGGATTCGGAGTTCTTGCGCCGCGCGGCTGGCAGTGCTTTTCAACCTATGGCTCGAATGGCAGCAACTTGTATGTGGCTCCCGAACCGATGAACGGTAAAATGCTGCTGTTATCGGATTGGAACGGCTTCACTGGTCAGGCGGTTCAGGTTTCCGTGTCGGCCGGCAATACATCTGGTAGATTTGCCGTCGCCAGAGTTATCGCTCGGGTGTTTCCCGATCGCAAGGAATTTGTTCAGAGTGTCATCGCGGAACGGATTGAACCAGCTGCTGCCTTTCCTTCGGGGCCATATCCAACGGACAGGCTGACGTATCTGAGTAGGAACGTGGTTGAGTTCGAAACCCCGCCTAATTCCAAGGGGCTCGGCACTGATTCGATGCTGCTGGTCAGCTCAACTCCGATTAGAGGGGTGGCGATCCTTTTCGGAGAAGAACCGAGCCTGGTCGAGGAAACGATAAGGCTCTCAGCGGAAAATCAAACTCTGATCAGGGCCATCTTAGAGCAGACAGAAAAGGAGGCCGCCGGGTCGAAAAGCAAATGATCGAATTCGGAAGCCTACGCTGGACGGGGACTGCGAATCCGCAGTCAAGAAACGCCAGCCCCACCGCAGGTGGCCACACCGCGGGTGGCCACACCGCGGGTGGCGAAATACTCATCGATCCGCCCCCGCCTGTATTCAAAAATCTTCCTCACATCCGCACTCACTATCAGCCGATGCGCCACCCGCCCCAGCACGCCGAAAGGCAGCGCATAGCGCACCTCATCGTTCATCTTCGTTCGGTCGCCGTGGGCCTCGAAGCGATGCGTATGTTCCCACAGCTTGTACGGCCCCGATCTCTGCACGTCGACAAAACTATACGGAGGGTCCCATTTAATAATCTCGGTTCGCCACTGGATGGGAATTCCATGCAGGCGTATCTGATAGCAAATCTCCGTGCCTTCCACAGTCGCATCGGAGCTCATGGACAGAATCTTGAAACCCACCCACGGCGGCGTAATCGCCTCCAGGTTGCGCGCGTCTGAGAAGAACGCAAAAACTTTGTCAATCGGCCGCGCAATCCACTGCTCCTGCCGCAATGTGTAAATTTTCATACCGAATAGGCCCCCGGAACCGAGATTCACACAAGGCGCGGCCAACCCGCTGCGAACCTCGTCTTTTTGCTGATTACTCACCAAATCAAAAATTAGCCGGTTCAATTGAAGTGTAAGCCGCCGAGTACGGCACCTGCTCCGATTCCCCACCCCCACCGCCCAGCCGCTATGATGGTCCTCAGCGCAATTCAAAGCAGCCCAACCCACTCATGCCCCCCTCCCTTTTCATCTCGGCAGGCGAAGCAAGCGGCGAGCACTACGGTGCGCTGCTCATCGATGCCCTCAAACGTCAGCTGGCCCAGCGGGGGCAAACCGCCAGCTTCTTCGGCATGGGCGGCGAGCGCATGGCCACCGCCGGCCTAGAACGCATCGTCCGCGCGGAAGACATGGCCGTCATGGGCCTCACCGAGGTCGTCCTCCATCTTCCCCGCATCTACGGTGAGTTTCAAAAGCTCAAGCGAGCCATCCGCACTCGCCGCCCCGCCGTCGCCGTCCTCATCGACTTCCCCGAGATTCACTTCCGACTCGCCCGGCAGCTCCACGAGATGGGCGTTCCAGTCATCTTCTTCGTCAGCCCCCAGCTCTGGGCCTGGAAGAAACACCGCATCCGCCTCGTCCAGCAATTCGTCGACCGCATGCTGGTCATCTTTCCCTTTGAGGAGCCGTTCTACCGCGACCAGGGCGTCCAGGCCGAGTTCGTCGGCCATCCACTTGCCGAGCTTCCGCTGCCCTCCATCACGCGCGAGCAGTTCGCAGCCCAGAACAACCTCGACCCCGGCAAGACTTGGATCGCTCTGCTCCCCGGCAGCCGCCCCAAGGAGATCAGCGACCACCTGCCTGAAATCCTCAAAGCCGCCCGCGTCCTGGCCCAGTCCAATCAAAATCTTCAATTCGTCCTGCCCCTTGCGCCCACGCTCGACTCAAGGCAGCGCGCCGCAGCCGCCCAGCTCGCACAAAACCTCGCCTCCGGCATCACTCTGAAGCTCGTAACCGACTCACGAGCATCGCTTTTCCACGCCCGCGCATCCGTCGTAGCAAGTGGAACAGCGACCGTGGAGGCGGCGCTCATCGGCAATCCCTTCGTGGTCGTCTACCGCGTCTCGCCCCTCACTTACGCCATCGCCAAACGCGTGGTCAAAGTGCCCCACGTCGCCATGGCCAACCTCATCGCCGGCAAAAGAGTGGTCCCCGAGCTCATTCAACACGACTTCACAGCCTCAAATATCGTCCAACACCTGGGGGCGCTGCTACCCGATGGACCCGCACGCGAGTCCATGATGATGGAGCTCAAGGCGGTTCGGGAGGCGCTCGGCAAGCCGCCCGAGGTCGGCCGCCAGTCAGCTATCGAACGAGTCGCCGCAATCACAATCGAAGAACTCGAAGCGGCGACCGCAGCAGGAACAACCAACGCCGAGCGGCGCGCTGCAAAATGAAGCTTCCCATGGGCCTTATCGGAAGCCCAAAAAATCACCTGCCGTACGGATGGCGGTAATGCGATGATGACTGCAATGCGTAAGACTGAGATCGAAAACAAGATCAATATTCGGATACCGCGCCCCTTGGCGGTCTGGCTCGGCCCGTCTGTTGCACTGGCCGCCATCGGCCTGCTTGCGTTCGCCCGCCCGGCCCTCGCCCAGCGCGAGCGTCCCGCGCTCGATATCACGGGCTACGTGATCAACGCCGAGCTCGACCCGGCCACGCATCATCTTGCCGCCACCGCCGTCGTTAGCTTCACTGCGCCGCCCAACCTCGAAATCGTCAACTTCGGCTTTCACCCCGCACTCAAAGTCACCAAAATCACCGATGAGAGCGGCAAGCTGCTCGATGGCGAGCGCACCGCCGATGGTTCCATCCGCATCACCCCCACCTCGCCCTTCCCCGCGGGACAAACCATCAAGTGGACCTTCGTCTACGACGGCATCATCACCGGCAATGAAGACGGCCCGGTCGAAGGCCTGAAATTGGCCGCCATTCAGGAGCCAATCAGCTACCTTCTCTATGCGGCCCGCTGGTTCCCCTCCACCGGCTATCTCACCGACCGCTTTACCGCGGAGATGCACATTCGCGTCCCGCAGGGCATGAGGGTCTTTTCCAGCGGCAGCACCGGCGTCCCGCATCCCGTCGTCCTCGCCAGCGGCAAGCCCGGCGACCAGTACGACTTCAATTGGAAGACGCCCAGTCTCGCCGGCACCGTGATCGCCGGCCGCTACACCGAGCCCGTCTCCGTGGGCGCAGGCAACGTCAAAGTCTATCTCACCCTCGCTCACCAGCAATCCGCCAACCAGCTCGCCCAAACCGCCAACAAAGAATACGACTTCTTCACCGACAACTTCGGCGCGCTCGACAGCCCGCGCCTCAACGTCGTCGAGATTCCCGACGACACCCTCCCCGCCGCCTGGGCGCCCGAGCTGGCCGCCATCCTCGGCTCCCGCGTCGGAGACAAGTCCGGCGTCCGCCTCCTCGCCAACACCATCGCCCACCAGTGGTGGGGATGCGAAGTCAGCCCCCGCACCCTCAACGACGCCTGGATCATCAACGGTATGTCCCGCTACGGCGAGCTGATGTATATGGAAGAGGATACGGGCCGCAGCGCCATGCGCTCCGCCTTGGACGACGTGGCCGCCGGGGCCCTCGCCTACGACACCATTCCCCTGTCGAGCGTTGGCCGCCTCAGCCCCTTCTCGCCTGAGTTCCAGTCCATGACCCTCGAAAAGGGCGCCATGATCTTCCACATGCTGCGCTGGGAAATTGGCGACAAAGCCTTCTTCGCCACTCTGAAGGGCGCCCTGAGCCAGTACTCGGGCCAAACCATGCGCGCTTCCGATTTCGAGAAAGTCGCCGAAGCGCAAAGCCAGCAGCAGCTCACCCCGTTCTTCGCCCAATGGATCGACGGCACCGGCGCGCCTAAATTCACTGACAAGTACGCCGTCTACCGCCTGGGCAACAACAAGGGCTTCCGCACCATCGGCGAAATCAACCAGGACCTCGACCTGTTCCGCATGCCCGTCGAGCTCCGCATTGAGACCGACGGCAAAACCGAAACCCAGAAGATCGATGTGGTCGGAACCGACACCCAATATGTAGTCGATACCTTCGGCCGTCCCCGCCGCATCAGCATCGATCCTCAGGACTGGGTGCTCAAAACCACCCCCGACCTGCAGGTTCGCATCGCCATCCTCAAGGGCCAGCAGCTTGTAGCTCAGGGAGATCTGGTAGGGGCGCTCGCCGAATATCAGAAAGCCCTCACCGCCAATCCACAAAGCTCCCTGGCCAGCTATCGCATCGGCGAAGTCCTCTTCACCCAGCGCAACTATCAGGCCAGCGTCAACTCCTTCCGCGACGCCCTCCGCGGAGACGACATGCCCCCCTGGACCGAGGTCTGGAGCCACATCGCCATCGGTAAAATCTTCGATCTCACCGGCCAGCGCGACCGCGCCGTCAATGAATACCGTCTAGCCGTCCAAACCAACGACAACACCCAGGGCGCCGTGAACGAAGCCCGCCTCTACCTCCAAAAACCCTATTCCCGCCCTGAAGGCGAATGAAGGTCCGAAGGCTGAATCTCAGGCCGGCGCCGTGTCGACCTTCATTCTTAGCCGATCGATCTCCATTGCGTAAGATTACCGGCGATAGGCGCACACTGGGAGCATGCGAACCTCGTGTCCCGCTTCGGCTGCCCGCAAAACCCGGGGACCCCTACCCCCCCTCAACAGGGAAAACAGCCAAATCGCAGCCGGCATTTACACTAAACAAAATAAAATCAACAACATGGCTGAGTCACCCTCGTTAACACAGAGTCAACGAACATCCATTTTCTCGTTCATTTTCGGCCTTTTCATGTCAATTTCGTCGCAAAACTAGGCCTTAACCCCACGAAATTGGAGCCGTATATTTTTGTATCCAATCGCCGAAGCCGACCCAGAAGTACGGGCCCAAATCAAAGGCCGGCCCGCAGGCCGGCCTTCATCTTTCACCGAACGGTGGTTTAGTTGTTATCTCTCCGCCGGCCCAGAGTCAGCACCTGGAGATCGACATGAGCCAGTCCGGCTCCAGTCATTCCAAGCTGCTCAGCAGCCGCCCAGGACAGATCGATCACCCGTCCTTCATTGACGAGGTCGCCCCGGTCGGTAATTCGAACCACTACCGACCGTTTGTTATTCCGGTTCACCACTCGGACCAGTGAACCAAAGGGAAGTGAAGGATGGCAAGCTGTCAGCGCGTTTTTATCGAACCTCTCGCCGCTGGCCGTCTTGCGCCCGTTGAAGACACCGCCATACCACGACGCGATGCCGTGGATTCGGTCCTTCCAGTGAATGAAATGGGTAGCCGGTTTCGCACCCTGTTGAGCCGGCTCCGGGCTCGCAACCAAAGGGCCGGTTGCTGCCGTTTGAGCCGGTCTGGTAAGACGCACATCCGCTTGCACGGTCCGCGTGGAGAGCATCATCACCATCGCGGCCAGCGCAACCGAAGAAGCACCCATCAGAAGCCACGAGGCTGCTGACGATTCCTGGTTCAAGTTGCGTGATTTTCGTCCTGTAACCATTTGACTATTTTACCAACTCGATACTGTTTAACCCGCCATTATCGAGATCGACAAGGGCATTTTCTGTGAGAAACCGTGGAAATCCGGGAAATGATTGCCTAACTCATTCCCATTCTAATACTTACAGCACCGACAAACTTCGATGGGAATTCCCATTTTGGGCTGAAGTTCGGGGAGTAAACAGGCGATATAGCGGCGAAATCGTTCGCTCCGCCAAATGTCACCGTCCCGTTCCATCAGCCGCCGGTCCATACGAAGCGCATTTCGAGAGCAACCGCGCGTCTCCATCTCCCTCAAAACAAATCCACACCGCATTACGCCCAGATCACCAGCATCCGCATCAAACTGTCTCAGCACGCTTGACCTGGAGGAAATTTGTGATGAATCGCTTCTGCTCAGCCCTTTGCTGCATTGCTCTCGTCGCGCTACCCGCCCTCGCGAAACCCAAACCCGCCGCCGGACACTCCGGAATGACCGATCAACAGTTCCTGGACTTCGCCGCCCAAACCGATATGGTCGAAGCTAACCTCGGACAGCTTGCTCAGAACGCCGCCTCCTCGCAGCAGGTGAAAGACTACGGTCAAATGCTGGCCACCGACCACACGAACGACTATCAGCAGTTGTCCACGATCGCCTCCCAGGCTGGCCTTACTGAGCCAACCGCTATCGATGCCGTCCACAATAAGGCGATTGCCTCGTTCCACCAACTCAAAGGCGCCGCCTTCGATCATCGCTATGCTGCCGAAATGGTCGCCGGTCATACCAAGGCCATCGCTCTCTATAAGAAAGAGGCGGCCGACGCTCAGAACCCTGCCCTCAAGTCCTACGCGCAGCAAACCTTACCAACCCTCCAGAAGCACCTGGACGGCGCGAAAGCCCTCAGCAAGGCAAAGTAGTTTTCAAGCGATACCACTGATCTGACAAGCCGGTAATCCTATTTTTCCTTTCTCTCCGGCGAAGCATAGGATTACCGGCTTGTGCGTCCAGGCAATGGTGCGCCGAAGGCGCCGTTGGCCCCACCGCAGGTGGTCGTTGCAGATTAATTCCCGCATCGCGCTAGCATGGTTTTCAGGCCATCTTTGGCCGCTGGCGGAGCGAACCAATGGAAATCAGCGCGGCGGGACTTGAATTACTCAAAAGGTCGGAGGGTTTTCGAAGCTGGGTCTACCTGGACGTAGAGGGCTTTCCCACCATCGGTTACGGACATCGATTGGTACACCCGGAGACCTTCTCCAAGGGTATCGACGAAACCCAGGCAGCCGAGCTGCTGGCCATCGACCTGCGGGATGCCGAAAACGCGGTTCAGCGCCTGGTTCATGCCCCCTTGACCCAGGGTCAGTTTGACGCCTTGGTTGATTTCGTTTATAACCTCGGCCAACACCGGCTCGCCAAGTCCACGCTCCTGCAAGACCTGAACGCCGGCCGGTACGACCAGGCCGCCGAGCAGTTGCTGTGCTGGGACCACGCTGGCGCAGCGGAGAACGCTGGCCTCAAAGCCCGCCGCCAGGCCGAACTCGACCTTTGGACCGCCGGCAAGCCGCTCGAACCGGTCGCATGTTAACTTCCGGCCACGCCCATCTCCGCGACCTCTACCCGCTCCTCTGCCTTGATATACCCCTTTCGTCGAAACCAATCTTCCATAGCGGATTGGAGCCGCTCTAACGGAACCCGATGTCCCGCTTCGAGCAGCCCGTCGCCCACCGGCAGCGTATCGTCAAAGACCGCATCGTTGGTAAAGTTCCGCATCGCGAAGTTGTCGATCCACTTGATCGGGCAGGGGTGCCGGACCCCTTCTGAATCGACTCGTTCGATGGCGATCCGGCGCACAAACATAGATCCACTCTACAGCGCCTGCCAAGACCGCCCTCACGGCTTGCCCCGCGCAACCGCCCTCGCGCTCTTCGACTGCTCTGTCTCAACCCGGAATTGCTTGAAGTCGTAGTCCCGCTCCGTCACATGCTGGCGAATGTTTCTGAACAAAAGCAGCCGGGCCTGCATGTTTCCGTCACCACCTGTTGGCAGCCAGAGCCCTCCCTCAAGCGGAGCCTGGTCGAACTGGAACCGGGAACCCTTCTCGACGCTCGCGAACAGCCCGCCCGCCACATGAAAGTTGTCGACAAAACTGACCTCCAGGTGGGCTACCTGAAGGTCGGCCTCATCGATCCACACCGTCCCCTCAAGCTTCTTCGACGCATCCTCGATCATCCCGTGCGTTTTTGCGTCCTTGCGCCCGACAAAATCGAAGACGATGGTTGGCCGGCCGTGATACTCGGCTCGCCGGGGGTTGCGCACATCCATAATCTCCAGCAACCGGCTCACGCTGACAGTCGGATGATCGAGCGGCTCTCCCGGCGGCGTCTTCTCCGCCTTCTCCACCAGTTTGGTAACCTTCTCCGTTTCCTTCTCGTCGTCGTGTCCGCTCAGAGGCTGGCCATTCTTCTTTATGGTCCGCTCAATCAGGTGGCTGTTGACGAAAAAGTCCTGATGCTCTTCAGTTTCGGTCTTTTTCACCTGCCCGTTCGAGTCAATATCCTGGACGGTCTGCAGCGAATTGAAAGTGTAATTCTCCCGAACTCTCTCGAGTTGCTTCTGGTGGGCGACGACCTGACCCATGAGCTGGCGAATGTCGGGAACTGTGGGATTCGCGGCCTGCGCGCCCAGCGTCGCCGGCACAACCATAAAGGCGACAATTAAACCGCCCTGCCGCAGGAGTCCAGGAGTTACCGCTTGCACCTTAAATCCCTTGCGTGCCATGTTATACGGGTTATGAGGTGATTGCCGCATGTTGATGTTGCTGGTTTACTGGCTGCTGAGCGCGCTGGCCCTGCTGATTGTTTCCAAACTCGTCCCTGGCTTTCACGTAGCTGGCCCGGGGCCGGCACTGATCGCCTCGCTGGTGATTGGACTGCTCAATGCCACGGTGGGTTTGCTTCTAAAGATCATTACCTTCCCGCTGAGCATTCTCACCCTGGGGATCTTTCTCCTGGTCATCAATGGCCTGATGATCCAGCTGGCCTCGGGGATTGTGCGCGGCTTCCATGTCCAGGGCTTTGGCCCGGCGTTCTGGGGCGCAATCGTCCTCGCCTTGCTGGGCATGGCAATTCGCGCCGTTACGAAGAGTGCCTGAACTCAAGCTGAGATGGGAATGTCGCTTTCACTTGACGGCCGGCGATGAGGCAGCGGCTTGACCATTTGAGCGCCTATTCGGCGCTGAGCGCACCTCTGCCTTCTTCGACAGCTTGCCTTGCAGTGGATGCTGCTTTGCCGATTGAGTCAGCACCGGGCCCTCGATTGTTTGCGGAGTTCGTATGGCGCCGGCGCCCGAGAAACTCCCCGGAGCCGAGATGTGCAACGGCACGGAGATGATTCTTGACGGTTGTCCCTGCTGGACCCGGGAATAAACGCCCCACCCGCCTCCGCCAACCACAAACACAATCGCTGCAGCAGCAGCCGCTCTCATCCAGCCGCTCTCCGGCCTAAACCAAACACGCCACGCAAGAACGCGGCCCTGACGTCGACGCGTGAGCACTCCCGTGAGGACCCGCCCTTCCAGCCCCTCGGGGACAGGAAGGCCTGCCATCAAACGCAACGTCTCCTCGCCGGTGGCGACCGCGGAATGAACCTGACCGAAACTCTGATTTTGAAAGTCGTTATTCATCGCAAACTCCTGAAGCGGACAGGCATCTGCGGAGCAGCAACTGACCACCGTCCCCCTGTCAACTGTCCACTGTTTGTCTTCATCGCAAACCCCGGGCGTGATTGAGCAAGCCTGCCATCAGGTTTCGCGCGCGAAACAGGCGCGACCGGACGCTGGACTCGGTAATGCCCAGCACCGAGGCAATCTCCACGCTCGACAGCTCTTCAAATGCTGATAGCAGCAGCACCTCGCGCTCTTTTTGGGGAAGCTGCTCGACGCAGCCCAGCACATGCGCGTGATGTTGCGCCGCCGAAGCGATCTGTTCGGCGGAAAGCCCCTTTGCAGGCAGAACGCGGGCCAGTTCAGCCACATCGTCCGTCTCGGGACGGGTCTTGGCGCGCCGTTTCCGGTCCAGCACGATATTCCAAACGATGCGGATCAGCCACACGCGGCGGTCGCGAACCTCGCCCAGCGTCTCTCGATGCCGCAGCACGCGCAGGAACGCCTCCTGCACGGCATCTTCAGCGTCCGCAGGGTTGCGCAGAACGGAAAACGCCACTCGGTAGAGCGCCCCGGCGTATTGATCCACCAAGGCCGCAATCCCCGCTTCCTCCTGCTGGGTGCGGGCTCCGTCGTTCACGGCGCTGTTTGGAAATTCCATCCAACCTGCGTAGATGGCCTGGCTGGTACTCATACATCCACCAGACGCAGGCTGACAAGAGAATGCTCAGAGATGCGTTTCGCCCATGCCGGAGGGGGCGCGCGGAAGTCCCAAAACCAGCCTGCCGGTTAAACCTGCAAAGTGGGTTGCTACCGCGGAGAAAGCTTCTCAGAGGCAGCGGCGCCGGCCGGTCCGTCCTTATCCGAGTCTTTGACTTTGGCCCAGATCGCGCGAGCCTGTTCCTGCTTGCCTTCGGCCACGTACAGGTCGGCAAGATCGAGCTGAGCCAGCCCTGAAGGAACCGTTTCAGTGGGATGGGCCGTCAGGGCGTTGTAGATGTCGATGGCCTGGCTGTCGCGCGAGGTCCGCTGGTAGAGGCCGGCAAGAGCCAGCTTGGCCAGGCTGGAGAGATTCTTGTCCCAAGAGCCCGCAGCGGATTTCAACTCCGTCTCGGCGGCGCCATTCTGTCCGAGTTCCCCGTAGGTAATTCCCGCAAAATAGTGAGCCTTGGCTCCCTGAGATAGCCAGCCAAAGTCGTGCGACACGGCGACAAACTCGCGATTGGCCTCTTGAGCCCGCGCCGAGGCCGTAGTGTAGACCCCGCTCTCCTGCGGATCGCCTGGATGAGCCAGCGGCGCGTTGTACACTTCGAGGGCCCCGCCCAGCGCCACATCGGCGGCTGCAGAGCGGCTATTCCAATACACAAAAGCAGCCACAACCAGGACGAGAGCTACTGCCGCGCCCGCAACCCAGCGCAAAACGCCGGAACGATGCTCTTCGACCCAACTAACGCTGCTTGCTGTGGCCTGGGCAAATTTATCTTTTTTGAGTGCGTGCCGAGTTTGAGTGTCCACTTTGTTTTCTTGTCCTTCGCTGATCACTTGCAGGCTAGGCCGAGCCGGTAGAGGCACTGCGACTGCAACCCTTCTAGTCTAACAGCGCGCCGATGCTTTAGCCCCCGTGATGAAGAATTCGCCCCCAAAAACAGAAAGCCGACCCGCTGGGCCGTGAGCGATGTGCTGGTGAACCCGTCCTAAGACGGTGGAGCTCTCCGCGGTTCATTAGGCATTCCGGACTGGCGGACACGGCACACAGAACCGATTGTCGAGTTGAGCCCCTGTTC
>Ga0182013_10002243_pt1 | contig 25448 bp, 21 predicted proteins | sample 612S2MmetaG_FD_120487 | JGI IMG/M metagenome (GOLD analysis project Ga0182013, IMG submission 120487) | Permafrost microbial communities from Stordalen Mire, Sweden - 612S2M metaG | ecosystem: Environmental > Terrestrial > Soil > Wetlands > Permafrost | place: Sweden: Stordalen | collected...
CCACCGCCGAGAGCAGCGAAAACGGACTTGAATTTCAAATCGTTCCCGGGGAAAGTGGCTGCATCATGTTGTTGTGTATGGCATTACGCGATCTTCTCGAAAAATAGCCGGACAGCAGTGATAAACACTCTCAGTCAGTCTTGACAGCGCGGCGCTTGGCTGCTTACACTTCTAGAAGCATGAATATCCGTTACAATATCGCGTTCGTTACCCTCTTTTGTTGCAGAGAATACTCGGGCGCGAGTGATGTTCATGGTCCTCATCTATAACTGACATACAGTAGACGGATGCCAGTTTGCCAGACCAGACCTCACTCCCAGGAGTGAGGTTTTTTATTTTCCGCACTCCCCGGATTTTTTATCCCCAGATTCCGCACCGCAGTGCAAGTATGCGGGAAATGCCCAATAGAAAGAGAAGCGATGAAGGCTGCCGTTGCCAGTCGGAATCAAAGGGCGTCTGTCAGCACTTTGAACGCGCCACGCAGATTCTGATCTGCAAGACCGAGGCGTCCGGTTGCCGTCTGGCCGAGATCCGCCAGATCCGGCCGCCTTGCGGTACGCGGCAGGATAAACCTGTTCCCTAGTTATCCCTATGCGCCGCGCCATCGCCATCTCGCTGATGATGCTCTTCAGTTGGACACTGATTGCGCCGTTCTACGCCCGTGATAGCGGCGCAAATTTACCTGCCTGCTGCCGTAAAAACGGCAAGCATCATTGCGCGATGCATACGACAGACCAACTGGCCGGCAACCAGCGCGGTGTTACGACCGTCGCGTAAAAATGCCCTTGCTGCCCTCTGAGCGTCAGCTCGACAAATTCTCCTACTTATAACGCAGAAGTCGCCGGTGCGTTTTACGCCGAGTTCGTTTTTCATCCCGCGCTCGCTCCGCAGACCGAAGCTCGCTATCGAATCTCGTCTCTTCGCAGCCATCAAAAGCGCGGCCCTCCAACTCCTCTCGCCTGATTCTTCGTGACACATTTGAGCGGGATTCTGCATTGTCTGTCCCGTTCATGCATCTGCGTTGTTTCAAGTTTGAGGAGAAGCCATGAAAGCCAAGTTTTTACTGGCATTCCTGCCAGTCGTCTGCCTATGTGGGCCGGCGATGATGATGCACGCGCAATCAGCTTCCGCTGCTGTTGCCGACAGTCCAAACGCAACCGGCAGCGTCGCCGGAGTTTTGAAAGACCCCTCCGGCGCGGTGATTGCCGAAGCCAGGATCGAGATCAGCAATTCCGCCGCTCATTTCAAGAAGACCGCGCGCAGCGACCGCAAGGGGCATTTTGTGGTTTCCGCGGTTCCGGCAGGCCGCTGCGAGTTGCTCGTTACAGCAGCGGGCTTTGCCCTGGCAGAGGTGCGCGATCTTGCTGTGAAAGCCGCCAGTACAGCCGGTCTGGAGACCGGCGCTACAATCCCTTCTCAATTTACGGATAGGCTCTTAGTCCTTGCCGGCAAGGCCATCGGCTGGCAGTGGTCGCGTGGGCCAATGTTTCAGGTAAAACAGCTGGCGAGTCCGATCATCACAGCTTTTTCCTAGGACGATCAATAAGCATTTCACGGGTGGGCACGCCTTTCTCTTCGCACTTTCAAGCAACCCGGAGCGATTAAGCCTTTCTTCCTGCACGGCGCCTTGCACCAGACGCAGCGGGTTCAGGCGCAGAGCAAGCAGCCTGGCGCGGCAAGGTAATTTCAGCCAGAGGACGGTTCACTGGCGGGGTGCTCGTTATCGGACAAAGACGCATCCAGTAAGGCACTTGGAGGCGAAATTGATTGGGCATACACTGGGATTGCTCTGGATTCTCCGCCCATCCTTTATGAGGCGGACACTATTTATCGCTTTTGTGCTGGCCATGCTCGGTGTGAGCGCGGTCGATGGCTCGCCGGTTCATGGGACGAGGCCGCGGCGGCAGGCAACCGTGCCCGTGAGCGCCTCCCATAAGAAGGCGGGACGTGCGGCAACCGCTGCGCGCGACCGCGCTGCCGGTGACCGTGCTGCCGCTGCGGGCGATCGTACTGCCGATGACGCGGCTGCCAACTCAACCGGCCACTCGGCAACCCGCGCCACTGTTCACAAAAATAGCCGCGCCGCCGCCCGTGCGGCAACACGCAAAAATAGCCGTGCGGCCGCTCGTGAGGCGGAACGGGATTCGGCGCGCCCACGCGCAAGGGACCGCGAGACGCAGCCGCCATCCAGGCGGAGCTTCCGCTCCCGTTCGCGCGCAAAATCATATCAAGCCGCGGAGTACAGAACCGCGGATCTTCGTTCGTCCGCAAGCTTCGATTCCGCCGCGAGGCCTCGCCGCGCCTCAGAATCCTATCGAGCCGCCAAGTTCAGCCTGACCTCGGAGCCCCGCGCTCCAGAGCACAGCGCCGCGGAAACCGGCGCCGCGAGGCCTTCCGCCGCGGTCCAGGCAGCTTCGCTGCGTGAGGAGCGGATCGCCATGCCGCCGCCGCTGCTGGGCAGCTTCACCTCGCTGGCGCGGCAGAATGAACGGACCGAGGCCGACGGCCTGGAGCGGATCGAGGACGAGGCCGACCTGAACGATCGCATCAGCCGCAAGATGCTGGTCCCGGTTCCGGTCACCCCGGCGCTGGGGATCAACGGGAACCTGCCCGTGAACCGTCGCTACTGCCGGCCCTGGGCGGCAGCCTTTCTGGCCAGCCTGGCGCTCGCCCACGCGGCCCGGTTTCATCGCTCCCTCGAAGTCAGTTCGGCCGTGCGAACGGTCGAATACCAGAAGCAGTTGGCGAAGGTCAACGGCAACGCCGCCGCAGCCGAGGGCGACATCGCCAGTCCGCATCTGACCGGCGCCGCCATCGACATTGCCAAGAAGGGCCTGAGCGAGCGGGAGATCGGCTGGCTGCGCGCCTGGCTGCTGCCGCTCCAGGAGGCCGGCAAGATCGACGTCGAGGAGGAGTTTCAGCAGGCCTGCTTCCACATCACCGTCTACAAGAACTACGCGGCCCCGGAGCGGCAGGCCCAGCCAGCCGAATCCCGGCCGCAGCAGGCAACGAACTCTCCATCTCCAAGCTCTTCGTTCTGAAAAGACTGAAGGCCATAAAGGAAGGGGCTTTCTGAACCGCTCTGAAGACCCACCCTAGCCGCAAGGAGTCAAAAAGCAGCTTCTTCGACTTCGCTGCGCTTCGCTCAGAATGACAAGCGAGGGTGGGGCACCCAGGACTTTACCCTATCCGTGAAAATGCGCAAAAAGCCGACCGCGCCAAGCCCAGTAGGCTTTGCGCGGTCGGTTTTTTGCAGAATTTCAGTTTCGGAGTCACTTGCAGGCCGAAAACGGGCGGCTAACACGCTTTACCCGTTCCAGCGGCGCAGAATGAGCGTGGCGTTGATGCCGCCAAAACCGAAGGAATTCGACAGGGCGACGTCGAAGCTGTGGGCGATGGCCTTGTTGGGCACATAGTCCAGACGGCACTCGGGGTCGGGGTTGTCGAGGTTGATGGTGGGCGGAAGCAGCTGATTGACCAGCGCCAGCGTGGTGATGCCGGCCTCGAGGCCGCCAGCGCCGCCCAGCAAGTGGCCGTGCATCGACTTGGTGCCGGAAATCTTCAGCCTGTGGCTCAGCGCGTGCTCGCCAAAAACCGCCTCGATGGCCTGCGATTCATTGCCGTCGCCGGCGGGGGTTGAGGTGGCGTGGGCGTTGATGTAGCCCACCTCTTCGGGGCGGATGCCCGCGTCCTTCAGAGCCGCTCTCATGCTGCGCTGCGCGCCCTGGCCCTCGGGAGCGATGCCGGTCATGTGGTAGGCGTCGGCGCTCATGCCGTAGCCGATGACCTCGGCCAGAATCTTGGCGCCGCGCGCCTTGGCGAACTCCAGCTCTTCCAGAATGACAATACCGGCGCCCTCGCCAATGACGAAGCCGTCGCGGTCCCGGTCAAAGGGGCGGCTGGCGTGGGTGGGATCGTCGTTGCGCGCGGAAAGCGCCCGCATGGCGGCGAATCCGCCCACCGACATCGGTGTCACCGCGGCTTCGGCGCCGCCGGCGATCATCACATCGGCGTCGCCGTGCAGGATCATGCGCGCCGAGTCGCCAATGGCGTTGGAAGAGGTGGCGCAGGCCGTCGCCGTGGCCGAGATCGGCCCCTTGGCGCCGTAGCGAATGCTCACATGACCGGCCGCCATATTCACAATGGTCGCCGGTATGAAGAAGGGCGAAATCTTGCGCGGGCCGCCCTGCATCAGGTTGGTGTGCTCGCGCTCGATAACCTCGAAGCCGCCGATGCCGGAGCCGATGAAGACGCCCACCCGGTCGGCATTCTCCGGGGTGATCTGCAGGCCCGACGAGGCGATGGCCTCGGCGGTGGCGGCCAAGGCAAAGTGGATGAACCGCCCCATCTTGCGCGATTCTTTCTTGTCCACGAAGTTGAGCGGGTCAAAGTTCTTGACCTCGGCGGCGAAGGTGACCGGAAAGCCGGTGGTGTCGAAGCCCTGAATGGGCCCCATGCCGCTGGCTCCGGCCACAAGCTGCCGCCAAACCTCGGGCGCGGTGTTGCCCACACCGCAGAGCAGCCCCAGGCCGGTGATAACGACTCGGCGAGTCACTGGCTACTTGCCACCTTTCGCATTCTTCTCGATGTACTCGACCGCGTCCTTGACGGTCTTGATCTTCTCGGCGTCCTCGTCGGGAATCTCCAGGTCAAAGGCCTCCTCGAACTGCATTACCAGCTCGACGACGTCCAGCGAATCCGCGCCCAGGTCTTCTTGAAAGCTGGCGCCGGGGGTGACTTCGGCCTCGTCGACCTGCAACTGCTCGACGATGATCTGTTTAACCTTTTCTTCTACGGCCATGCGTGCTTCTCCTCATGAATTTCGAAACTTGGGCTTCTCTCGGGGGTTCTTCTGTTCAGACTCTGCCTGTCCAGCCTATCGGCCCGTGGCAGGGATTCCCAACCACTACGCCACAAAATGCGCATAGCCCCGAAATTTCAAGTCTACCGGGCCGGTGGAGGTGTGTAAAGGCTTGAAAGAAGCAGGGAATAGGGAATAACCGCCCCAACGAGCAAAAAATCGCTCGTTGGGGACCCCGGCAGGGAACAGTAAATAGGAAAACTGTAGATTTTTCCTCATAAATCCGCATAAAACAGGCAGGATGAAGGCGTATATTAGGCGAAACAGAGGAGAAAGGGAGTAGCGATGCAGGCTTTGATTGCCGGAATTGCCGCCGCATTTGCAGGAATTGTCTTGGGTTTTTGGCTGCGAGCCAATTCGGCCAAAGCCGAGAAGGAGCAACTGGAGCGGCGCGCCGGGGAACTGACGGCGGAATTGGCAAGCGTCCGGGGCGAACTGGCGCAGGCGCAGGCCGAGTCGGCGGCGCGAGCTGGCTTTGAGTCGCTGGCGGCCGAGCGGGAAAAGACGATCGGGCAGATGGCGGCCGAGCGGGATGGGCTCAGGGTGGAGTTGCAGGCCAAGGCCGAAGCGGAGAGCCTCTCCGCGGCGCGGATCAGCCAACTGGAGGCCGAGCTGAGGAGTGAGCGGCAGGGTTTGGCGGAAAAACTGGCGCTGCTGGAGACGGCCAAGCAGACGCTGGCCAACCAGTTCGAGGCTTTGGCCGGCGAGATTCTGGAAAAGAAGTCGAAGAGTTTTGCCGAGGGCAGCCAAAAAGAGTTGGGGACGCTGCTGGCGCCGCTCAAGGAGCAGATCAGCCAGTTCCGCGAGAAGGTGGAGAAGGCGCAGGGCGAGTCCAGCAACGGCGTCACTAAGTTGGAGACGCTGATCGGCTCGCTCAGCGGGCTGAACCAGCAACTTACCGAGGAAGCGCGCAACCTGACGACGGCGCTGCGGGGATCGTCCAAGGCGCAGGGCGACTGGGGCGAGCTGATCGTCCGGAATCTGCTGGAAAAGGCCGGCTTGCGCGAGGGCGAGCACTTCCGGGAGCAGGAGAGCTTCGATGTCCCGGGCGACGGCGGCGAACGGCAGAAGAAGGCGCGGCCGGACGTGATCGTGAACCTGCCCGGTGGCCGCCACCTGGTCATCGACTCCAAGGTTTCACTGAACGCCTACACCGACTCGGTGAATGCGGAGACCGAGGAGGAGCACCAGGCGGCCGTGAAGCGTCACTTGGCCAGTGTGCGCGGCCATGTGGACGAGCTGGCCGAGCGGCGCTATCACAAGCTGCACGCGCTGGAGACGCCGGATTTTGTGGTGATGTTCGTGCCCATCGAGCCGGCGTTTCTGGTGGCGCTGCACGAGGACGAGGGGCTGTGGCGCTACGCCTACGAAAAAGAGGTCCTGCTGGTGGGGCCGACCACGCTGCTATTCGTGATTCGCATTGTGGACAACCTCTGGCAGCAGGAGTTGCAGGCCCGCAGCGTGAAAGAAGTGATGAGTCGCGGGGCCGAGCTTTACGACAAATTTGTGGGTTTTGTGAGCGATCTGGAGGCGGTGGGCAAGAATCTGCGCAACGCCGACCAGAGTTATAGCAATGCCATGAAAAAGCTGAGCGAGGGGCGCGGAAACCTGATTCGCCGAGTGGAGATGCTGAAAGAGCTGGGCGTGCGGACGGGAAAATCGCTGCCGCGCAACCTGCTGGACGTGGCGGAGGCCGATGAGCCGGGCTTGGCGCTGGCGGCCGAGGCCGAGGAGAGTAGCGCAACAGAGGAGAGCGGCGAAGCGGAATAGAAGCGTTTGACCAACGGCAGCGAGTTAGCAAGTTAGCGTCGCCAAGCCAGCGACATCTCGGAGGGAGCAGGGGCCTTCAGGCCCGGGTCTTCGCCACCTCCGCAAAAGCCGCCCGCAGCCGCTTCCAGGTGGTGGGCAGGTCCTCGGGCAGGATGCGGCTTTCGGCCACGGTGGTCATGAAGTTGGTGTCGCCCGCCCAGCGGGGCATGGCGTGCAGGTGGAGGTGCCCGGCGACGCCGGCTCCGGCGGCCTTGCCCAGATTTATGCCAAAGTTGAGCCCGTCCGGGCGATAGAGCCGCTCCAGCGCCCGCTCGGTCTGCTGTGCCAGTTCTATCAGCTCATGGGCGGTTTCGGCGGGCAGAAGTGCCAGCCGGTCCAGATGCGCGTAGGGCATCACCATCACGTGGCCCGAGGTGTAGGGGTAGGCATTCAGGCAGATAAAGCAGTGCCGGCCGCGCAGAATGAGGCCGCCGGCGGCCTCGGCCTCCTCCGGATTCATGCCGTTCTTGATGGCGTAGTCGATTGAGGCGACCAGGTTGCAGAAGACGCAGTGGTGGTCGCCGGGCCAAGCTGAGAGGCTCGCCGGGACGCCAGGGCGGGCCTGCTTGTCGGCCGCGGTGATGTAGGCATAGCGCCAGGGAGTCCAGAGATGATCCATGAGTGTGGGCCCGTCTGCATCAGTATAGAGCGCACGCATCCCACCCTGGCGGCAAAGTTTCAAGAAGCAGGTCCCCTTCGACTACGCTCAGGGCAGGTTTTCGACTCCGCTGCGCTCCGCTCAGGATGACAGCCGCAAAGATGGGGCACCCGCCTGGGCTTAGCGTGTGAAAATTTGGGACGGCGCGGGTGAAAAATGCGGTTGCGGCGGCAGGGTGGCTTCGCGCTCGGTCAATCTGTTGCATTGACGGGAGAAAGAGACGGTTGCTATACTGACAATGTAGCTCTCTGCGCGGATTCCAGTAGTGAGTTGCGGCCGCCCTTCAGCAAGTTCTTTCTTGCCTGTCAGGGTGTTTTCCTGGGAGACCATCCGCCTTCAAGGCCAGTTCTACCGGCCGGGGCATGGTTTCACGTGAAAGCACGGTGCAGGGAGATGAGTCTCTGCCTGTGAGGAGACGGCCCCCAGTCCTTCGCTGACGGCAATCGCGGCAGAAGGACCATCCCCGAGCGGCAGGCACATTCAGTCGTGGGGAGGCAAGGAATCCCGGAGCTGGCAAGTTAATGGCAAACCTCCTCAATCCCGAAACCGAGAGCATAACCCTGAACACTGAATTGGAAGTCCCAACCCTCGAACCTGCGACGGAGCAAGAGCAGCCGTTGCCAGAATCCACGTCCAACCCCGAGACCACTGAAACCGTCGAAATTTCCTCGCTGGACGCCGATGCCCCAACCGAACCTCAAGCCGAGGCTGCGCAAGCGGCGGAAGCTGTGGTAGAGTCCGCGCTCCCCGTTGAAGCAGCGGTTCCAGTTGAGCCTGCACCTCAGGCCGAAGTGGTTGCTCCAGAAGCAGCAGCTTCAGTTGAAGCGCCGCCTCAAGCCGAAGCGGCAGCTCCAGTTGAGTCCGCGCCTCAGGCTGAAGCGACAGCTCCAGTTGAGTCCGCGCCTCAGGCTGAAGCTGCAGCTCCAGTTGAAGCTCCGCAAGCCGAGGCCGCCGCGCCCAAACCGGCCGCCGCAGCCTTCGCGGACCACAGTCTTGAGTCCATGGACGACTTCTCCGCCGCATTGGAGGCCTTTGAACGCGAACAGGCCGCCGAGGCTGCAGCCGTTGAAGCCTATGGCGACAAGATTGTCTCCGGCACGGTCGTCAAGCAGACGGAAAAGTATTTGGTGGTGGATGTGGGGCTGAAGTCCGAGGGGCTGGTGCCGCTCGAACAGGTTCTGGATCACACCGGCGCGGTGAAGTTTGCCCCCGGCGACGTGATCGAAGTGGTGATCGAGCGCGAGGAGCCGGAGGGCGGCTACCTGGTCAGCTTCGAGCGGGCGCAGCGGTTGCGCGTCTGGGATACGATCGAGAAGGCCGCCGCCGATAAGACCCCGATGGTGGGCACGGTGGTCAGTCGCGTCAAGGGCGGCGTGACGGTGGACATCGGCCTGAAGGCCTTTTTGCCCGGTTCGCAGCTGGAGATTCGCCCGGTGCGCAACCTGGACGGCTATCTTGGCCAGCAGATTGAAGTCCGGGTCATCAAGCTGAACAAGAAGCGCGGCAATATCGTAGTCAGCCGCAAGGAAATTCTGGAAGAAGAACAGAACGCCCGGCGGACGCAGACGCTGGAGCAGTTGGGCGAGGGCGCGGTGCTGACCGGCACGGTGAAGAACCTGACCGACTACGGCGCGTTCGTGGATCTGGGCGGCATCGACGGCTTGCTGCACATCACCGACATGAGCTGGGGACGGCTGACGCACCCCCGCGACCTGGTGAACGTGGGCGACGAGATCCAGGTCAAGGTGCTCAAGTTCGACAAGGACAAGCAGCGGGTTTCGCTGGGCTTCAAGCAGTTGACGCCCGACCCGTGGCTGGATGCGACCGAACGCTACCCGGTGGGCGCGCATGTGCATGGCCGCGTGCTCTCGGTCACCGATTACGGCGCGTTCGTCGAGCTCGAGCAGGGCATCGAAGGCCTGGTTCACCTCTCCGAGATGACCTGGTCGAAGCGCCTGAAGCACCCCTCCAAGCTGGTCAAGCCGGGCGATGAGGTCGAGACCGTGGTCTTGAGCGTCAACCCTTCGGACCGCCGCATCTCGCTGGGCATGAAGCAGTTGATGGACAACCCCTGGGACAACCTGACGGAGCGCTATCCGGCCGGCACGGTGGTCGAGGGCCGGGTGCGTAACCTGACCGACTTTGGCGCCCTCATCGAGATCGAGGACGGCATCGACGGCTTGGTGCACGTCTCGAACCTGAGCTGGACCAAGCGCGTGAAGCACCCCTCCGAGATAGTGAAGAAGGGCGAGAAGGTGAAGGCCGTGGTGCTTGGCGTCGAGCCGGCGAACCGCCGTTTGAGCCTGGGCATCAAGCAGTTGCAGCCCGACGTCTGGGAGAGCTTCTTCGCCGAGCACCGGGTGGGCGACGTGGTGCACGGCAAGATTCTGCGCACGGCGCAGTTCGGCGCGTTTGTCGAGATCGCGGAGGGCGTGGAGGGTTTGTGCCACATCTCCGAGGCCGGCGACGAAGGCGGCGGATCCAAGCTGGAAACCGGTCTGGAGCACGAGTTCAGGATCATCAAGATCAACGTGGAAGAGAAGAAGGTAGGCTTGAGCCTGCGCGCTATCGGCCAGGAGGCCAGCCGCGCCCAGGTGGAGAGCTACAAGGCGGATAGCCACAAACACCCCGTCTCCAGCTCGACCACGACTTTGGGTGATCTGATCAACTGGAAGAGCGAGCACTAAAGCGCTCTTTCCAAGCAAAAGGCGCGTGGGCCTCTCCATGAATTCGCGGTTTTACGGATTCATGGAGAGGTTCGAGCGTAGTAATCGGCTTCAAAAAGGCTCATTTGGTTTCCAAATGAGCCTTTTTGTGCGTTTATTTACCGGAGGCCGGAAAGGCCGCGGACGGTGAATCAGCGCCGCAGGCCTCTGACAGTTCCGGTCGCTGCGTTACGCTGGCAGTAACGGTGTCCCGCTCACCCGCCATGATAGCCTCCTAATCGGAGCGGCCTGCGCGGAACTGGCTGCCGCAAGCCCGATTCCGGCTCCATTCGTTCGCGCTTGTGGCCGCAATTCCCTGGAGATTGTGGCTGCGATGGGCTGGGCCGTCTGGCTCTGTCGCCAAGAGGAGATTCTATGAACGGATTTCGCTTTACATCGATTTTGATCCTGGCAGCCCTGTCTTTGGCGCCGGGAGCGGCTTTTGCGCAAAGCTCCGCCGCTGCTGACGATTCGCGGCCCGCGCCGCCGGCGGCTACCCAGAGCTTCGATCCGGCGGCCATCGATACAACCGCCGATCCCTGCACAGACTTCTACCAATACGCCTGCGGCAACTGGCTGAAGAACAATCCGATTCCCGCCGACCAGACGCGCTGGTCGCGCTCCTTCTCGCTCCTTCAGGAGCGCAACCGCTATCTGCTATGGCAGGAGCTGGACGCGGCGGCCAAGACCCCCAAGTCCGCGCTGCAAAAGCAGTACGGCGAGTTTTTTGCCGCCTGCATGAACACCGGCCTGGTGGAGCGGAAGGGCCTGGAGCCGCTCCAGCCAGCGTTGGAGCGCATCGACGCCCTTCAGGACGTTCGCCAGTTGGCCACGCTGATGGGCGAATTGGAGGCCGAGGGCAGCCCCGCGCCGTTATTCAGCTTCGGCGTCGAGCAGGACGACAAGGACTCCTCCAAGCAGATAGCCGCCATCATGCAGGGCGGCCTTTCGCTGCCCGACCGCGACTATTACCTGGTGGACAACAAGCGCTTTCAGGAGATTCGCCAGCAGTACATCGAGCACGTAACCAAAATCTTCACGCTGGCCGGCGACACGCCCCGGCAGGCTGCTCAGGAGGCCGCGTCGGTGATGGAGATCGAGACCGCGCTGGCCAAAGCTTCGACCAGCCGCACCGACTTGCGCCAGCCCGAGAACCACTATCACATTTACACCGTGGAGGGCCTACAGAAGCTGACCCCGGAGTTCGATTACTCAATCTACTTCAAGGACGTGCAGGTGCGCTCCTTCGCGACGCTGAACGTCGCCACGCCCGAGTTTTTCAAAGCTCTGAACGCAGAGATGGACAAAGAGCCGGTCGGCGCCTGGAAGTCCTACTTCCGCTGGCATTTGATTCACGGCCTGGCCGCGAACCTGCCCAAAGCCTTCTTCGATGAGAATTTCGCCTTCTTCGGCCGTACCCTGGCCGGGCAGAAGCAGCCCGCGCCGCGCTGGAAGCAGTGCACCACGATGACCGACGGCGCGCTAGGCGAGGCAGTGGGCCAGGACTGGGTCAAGCTGCACTTCCCGCCCTCGGCCAAGGCCAGCACCGACCAGTTGGTGGCGGCCCTCGAAAAGGCCCTGGGAGAGGACATTCAGTCGCTGCCCTGGATGAGCGAGGCCACCAAAAAAGCGGCGGGAGAGAAGCTGGGCATGATCCGCAACAAGATCGGCTACCCGGAGAAGTGGCGCGACTACTCGGGCCTGAAGGTGCAGCGCGACGACCTGATCGGCAATCTCGGACGCAGCACGGTCTTCGAGCGCGACTGGAATCTCGGCCATCTGGGCAAGCCGGTGGACGAGAAGGAGTGGGAGATGACGCCGCCCACGGTCAACGCCTACTACAGTCCCTCCTTCAACGACATCAATTTCCCGGCCGGCATTCTGCAGCCGCCTTTCTTTGACCCCAGCATTGACCCGGCGGTGAACTTTGGCGGCATCGGCGTGGTCATCGGCCACGAGATGACCCACGGCTTCGACGATGAGGGCTCGCAGTACGACGGCCACGGCAACCTGCACGAGTGGCAGACTCCCGCCGACCGCAAGGCCTTTACCGAGCGCGCGAAGTGCATCGCCGACGAGTACAGCGGATTTGACGCCGCCCCGGCGCACGACGGCATTCCCGCGCAAAAGCTGAACGGCAGCCTCACGCTGGGCGAGAACACGGCCGACAACGGTGGCCTGCGCATCGCCTACATGGCCCTCATGGACACGCTGGCGGCCGAGCACAAGAGCATTGACGCAAAGATTGGCGGCTATACCGAGGCCCAGCGCTACTTTCTGGGCTTTGCCCAGGTATGGTGCCAGAACCAGACCGAGCAGTCGGCCCGCCAGATGGCGCTCACCGACCCCCACTCGCTCCCCCGCTGGCGCGTCAACGGCACCGTCCAGAACTTCGATGCATTTGGGCTGGCCTTTGGCTGCGTCAAGGGGCGGCCTATGTACCCGGCGAACTCCTGCCGGGTCTGGTAGAGCGGCCTCGGGCCAGTTTTAGTGCGCTTGCACGCTGGCCCGAAACGTGTCGGGGCAGGAAAAAATGCGCTTTTTGCCCGGTTTTCATCCAAAACTAGGCACAACCTGCCCCTGGCTTTTACAATGCAGCAGGGACCCGTCCCAACCCAGCTCTGCTGTGGAACGATTAAACTTGGCGGCACACGCCCGGCCAGGATGAAGGAATCGCATGAAGTTCAAGAAATTCGGCAAGGCCCTTCTGCTCAGCGCGCTCTCTGCTGGCATTGTCCTAGGCGTTACGTCTTGCGCTCAGAGTTATACGGTCGGCTATTTGTATGTGACGGGAACGGATACCTCCAACCCCGGCGCCGGCTTTGTCAGCGGCTTCAGAATCGATCACAATACGGGCAAGCTGACCTCGATTAACGGAATGCCTGTTTCTTCCGGCGGCGACAACCCGGTTCGCGCCGTGCTGCTTGATGGCAGCACCTTCCTTTATGTCCTCAACCGGGGCACAAATCCCACGACCGGCTCCATCTGCACCACGGACCACCCCTGCTCGAACTACAACATTACGCAGTTCTCGGTCGGCGCCAACGGCAGCCTCACGGCGCAGCAGGTCTACTGCGCCATTCAGACTGGCGGATGCACCAAGCCGATACTCCAGGGCATCAATCCTACCCGCCTGATCGCCGACAGCACGGGAACCCACCTCTACGTGCTTGACCACGATTCCGTTGGGGCGGACGGCAAGACCCCGGCGACCGCCTCCAATCCGAACACTAACTGCGCCGTGGCCTTGAGCACTACCACCTGCGGCGACATTACCGCCTTCTCGGTCGACTCGACCACCGGCCTCCTCAGCCTGATCCAGAACTCTGGGACGGTGGTGAACGGTCAGGATCTGACCTATTTCCCGGTCCCCTCCAATCCCGTTGACTTCACCATTTCCGGCGGATACATTTTCACGCTCTACGCGACGACAAATGCCGGTGTCGATTCAACCACTGGAGCGTATACCGGCGGTTCCTGGGTCTTCCCGTACACCTACACCTCGACTAGCGGATTGTTGACGACCGCGAGCTCCGGCATTGCCAACCTTGGCATCTCTGAAGGCACCGCCATCGTAACCGGCGGCAGCTACATCTACGTGCTCGACAACGAGGCGCCCAGCACCAACCCCACCGGTGCCTCCAGCCAGATTCTGGCCTACACCGTCAGCTCCGGTGGCACTGGCGCGCTGCAATTGGCGAACAACGGCGTCATTGCCGATGACGTCAGCGCATCCGACCCTGTCTACCTGACAGTGGATAGCACCAACAAGTGGTTCTACGTGATCAACGATGCGCCGGCCGCCCCCAACAAGGGATTGGCCGACAGCGACATCGCCGGCTATGTGATCAACACCACCTACGATCCCACGGAGATTTCCGGCTCGCCTTTCGGCACCGGAAGCGGTCCGCAGTGCCTCGTCGAGGATCCCTCGAATCAGTTCTTCTATGAGGCCAACTTCGTCAGTCAAAACGTAACCGGTCAGAAGCTGGACAATAACGCCGGAGTCCTCGCGCCGTTCTCCCAAAGCTATACGCTGAAAGGTCCGGCAACCTGGTGCCTGGTGGATGGGCGGACCGACTAAACCGCGGTTCGATGCAGTTGTACCCTGGGGCGGCGGCTAGCCCCCGCTCCAGGGTGGTTTTTCAGAGTTTTCAAGAACGCCGCCGAATGCTGGGCACAATTTTTTTTGCGCGCGCCCCGGGATTCGCTGCCAAACCTGATTTTTATAAAGGCCATAGGTTACGGCCTGCGGACGAAAGATGCGCATGAAGTTCAACAAATCAAGCCAGTTGCTGTTGGCCTCCGCGGTTAGCCTGGGAGCGGCCGGATTGCTGGCCGCCTGCGGCTCGAATACCACGGATTTTGTCTTTGTGGCCAGTTCCAAGGCCATCTCCACCAGCAACCTGAACGGCCAGATCGACGTCTTCGAGATCAACTCGGAATCCGGCGCCATGCGCCAGATTCCCACCTCGCCCTTCCCCTCGGGTGGGCGCAACCCGGTGGCCGAAGCCATTTCTCCTGACAACACCACCCTTTACGTGGTCAACCAGGACGATGACACTATTGTTCAGTTCATCATCGGCAACGACGGCAAGCTCTATCCGCAGAACACCGTGAACACGCCGGGGGTCTACCCGCTCGCCGTGGCGGCCAATGGATCGAATCTCTTCGTTCTGGACACCTGGCAGCCGCTGGCTTCCTGCACCACTGGAGCGCCCTGCTCCGGCTCCATCGCCGTCTATCCGATCCTGACTGCCGCGGATGCCGGAAAGCTCACGCCCTCCGAGCCCGCCGACACGCTGGGAACGCCGGTCACCAATGGCAACCTGAACTACTGGCCGCTGACGCTGCCCAGCAGCCCCAAGGACTTGCTGGAGCCTACGGCCATCAATGTACTGGCCTCGGGCGCCTATCTTTATGTGACTGCTTACGATTGGACCACCAGCAAAAACTACATCTTCGGCTTTTCGGTCGGCACGAGCGGCACACTGACCGCGCTGAACGGCGGCGCTCCTCTGGCCGGAGGAGCTTTCGCCACGGGAACCTGCGCTTCGGCCTTCCTGAATGCTCCCTATCTCGCCGGGACCTGTCCCGCCGCCATCGCCAGCGACTCCTCCAGCAGCTACGTTTACGTCACGGACGCGGAGAATGGCACCGTTCACGGCTACTTGGTTGCCTCTGGGACTGGCCTGTTGAGCGAGCCGGGCGTTCCGATTTCGGCTGGAGGTCAGCCCTTGGCAATCGCTGTCGATACCAAGTATCCGTACGCCTATGTCACTCTTGCCGCGGGCGATGTCCAGGCTTACTCGATTACGAGCGGCGCGCTGGCCCCCATCGGCCTCTATGTGGCGGGCAATGAGCCGGTGGCCATCGGCATTGACCCATCGACCAACCATTTCGTCTTCACCGCCAACTTTCTGGGCGGCAACATCTCCGACTTTCAAATGAGCGCCACTGCCGGCACCCTCATCAATACGCAGGGTTCTCCCTACGCGGGCAGCGCCCAACTGACGGCCGTGGCTGCTGTTCCGCATGGCGGCTCGCACTAGCAGTGGCGGGCGCGGCCAACGGCCACTCGCTCTAGCAACACCCCGTACCGGGCTTCTACAATCCCTACGGGGCAACTCAACCGGATCTCTCTGGGCTCGCACCTGACAAGCCCTTGACGAAGGAAGCGCATGAAGTTCAGCAAATCGAGCCAGCTCTTTCTGGTCTCTTCCATCGGCCTGTTAGTGGCCTCGCTCTTGGCTGCCTGCTCGGTCGCCACCATCGATTATGTCTTTGTGACCAGCGCCCCCTCTTCGGTCACCGGGCAGATTTACACCTTCGACGCCGATTCCGAGTCCGGCGCACTGCGTTCTGGCCCTGCGGCCGTCTCCTCCGGCGGAATTGACCCGGTCGCCATGGCCGTTACCAGCGACTATGCGAACCTCTACGTCGCCAATGCGGGTAACAGCACGACCACCGGCACCGTAGTTCATTTCACCATCGGCTCCAACGGCGTCCTAACGCAGCAGAACGACACCATCACCTTCAGCCTCAACGACGCTCCGGTCGCCCTGGCCGTCAACTCTGCCGGGACCTACCTTTATGTGGTCTCGGGCACCACCTCCGCGACGCTGAGAGAATATGCTCTCTCCGCGGGCACGATCAGTTCCGCGACTCCTGTTAAGCAGGCCCTCACCGTCTCCAGCCACACGCTGGTCCCCACCGGGATCGCGGTGCTGGTCAACACCAGCACGGTAAGCGGCAATGGGGTTTACGTTACGGCCTACGATCAGTCAGCCAGCTCCGGCAAGATCTTCGGCTTCACGGTGGGAAGCACCGGCGCACTGACCCCGGCCACTGGCAGCCCCTACGCGGCCGGCGTCAAGCCCAGCGGCATAGCCTCCACCCCCACCGACCTTTACCTCTATGTGACCGACTACGCCAACAACCAGCTGATCGGTTACTCGATTCTGAGCACCGGCCAGTTGAATCTGCTGGGCGGCACCGCCACCACCGCCACAGGGGATGAGCCCTCCGCTCTGGCCATCGACCCGCGCGGCCTGTTTGTTTATGTGAGCAACGCCGGGGAGCCTAGCACGGTCTCGGCTTACGGCATCACCCTGGCCTCTGGCGCCCTTACGGCCGTGGTGAACAGCATCGGCAATACCGATACGAAGCCGGTCGCCATTGCGGTCGACCCGGCGCTGGGACGGTTTGTCTTCACCGCCAACTACCTGGGCAGCTCCCTCTCCGGCTTCCGCCTGAACTCGACTTCAGGCGCCTTGACCACCACTCAGGGTACGCCGTATACCACCCCTGATCCCACCGCGCTGGTCATCGTGCCCCATGGCAATCATGCCACGCAGTCGGTCAGCCCGTAGCGCCCATGGCCTTCATTGGCCGCAACTCTTCAGAAAGCAAAAGCCCAGCCTTGACGGCTGGGCTTTTTGTTGGCGCAGAATGAATGCTCTAGCGGTTTTCCGATTGCGGCAGAGGAAAACCAGAGAGCGCTTCTCCCGTTCATCTGGAGTTTCAAAAGTAGTGCAGAGCCGGGCCGTTTTACGCTCCCATCCACTTGCGCAGTTGCCGCTGCGCCGGCTTCTCGATCAGGTGCAAAGCCGCCAGGGCCAACGCAATCAGCGTCACGTAGCTGATCCATGGGTCAAAGCGGCTCAGGTGCAGCCGGTCCAGCACATGGTAGTGATGGATCAGCTTCCACAGGTTGAAGTGCAGCAGATAAAGGCAGTAGCTGGCCTCGCCGACAAAGACCAGCGGGCGCACGCCGAGCGCCGTGGCCAGCGGATTCTCCCCGGCCAGCCCCAGAACGATGCAGCCAAACAGCGGCATGAGCAGGCCATCGTGGATGATGGCGTAGGGCACCAGTGGTCCCAGCGCCAGCAACCCGTAGATGCCGGCAAAGCCGCCCAGCCCCAGCCAGAGGCGCAAGCGGCTTTTGCGCTCCACCAGCTCATCCAGGTCGGCCAGCATGACGCCAAAAACGAAGCTCGCTACGTGAGCATAAGGGGTGTACTTGAGCGCCCATAGCCAGTGGCCGTAGCTCCAGCGGTTGGGATGCGCAATCCCGTCCGGATTGAAGGCCATGTAGAGCGCGCCGGGAACCATTCCCAGCACCCAGACGCCGGCCATCTTCGCCAGTTGCGGCCCCACCCGCTCGGGGCGCTTCCAGCGGGCCAGCCAGGGGAAGATCGCGTAATAGAAGGCCTCGGCCGACATGGTCCAGGCGGGCGTGTTCATGAAGGTGGCAATGGCCGGAATCCAGCCCTGCAGCAGCAGGGGGGTCAGCACTACGCCCGCCCAGAACATTCCGTGAGTATGGCTTCTGTAGTCCCAGGGCAGCATCCACAGGCTCAGCAGCAGGCTGAGCAGGTAAATGGGGTAGATGCGCGTGAACCGAGCCTTCCAGAAGCGCACCCGGTCCAGTTCGCCGGCCCGCGCCCGCGCGTTGTAGTTGTAGGCCAGCACGAAGCCCGAGAGCAGGATGAAGTAGCTCACCGAAACGTAGCCGGCGTCGACCACCGGCGCCATAAAACCGAACCAGTGGGGATTGGAAAAGTGGAAGAGGACGATGTTGATAGCCGCAAAACAGCGCAGCCCAGTCAGCGCATTCAGTCGTGCTGGTTTTTGTGCTTCCACTTCTCGATTTCTAGCCTCTGGCTCCTGAAGTTTTTGTGCCAGAGGGAACTTTTAAGTAAACCCAAGCAGCACCAACGAATAAAAATCAGCCAGCAGCTAAAAGCCAGAGGCTGAAGGCTGGCTTTACGCCGTCACCAGCGAGCCAACCTTTTCGCCCATCACCACCCGCCGGATATTCCCCGGCTGGTTCATATTGAAGACGATCAGGGGCAGGTTGTTGTCCTTGCACAGGCTCACCGCGGTCAGGTCCATGATCTTCAGCCCCTGGCGCAGGATCTCCATGTAGGTAATCTGGTCGTACTTGACCGCATCCTTCACCAGCACCGGGTCGGCGTCGTAAATGCCTTCCACCTTGGTGGCTTTCAGCAGCACATCGGCCTTGATTTCCATGGCGCGCAGACTGGCCGCCGTGTCGGTGGAGAAAAACGGGTTGCCGATGCCGGCGGCGAAGATTACCACGCGGCCTTTTTCCAGGTGCCGCTCGGCCCGGCGGCGAATATAAGGCTCGGCCAACTGGTTCATGAAGACCGCGCTCATCACCCGGCACTGTACGCCGCGCTGTTCCAAGGCGTCCTGCAGCGCAATGGCGTTGATGACGGTGGCGAGCATGCCCATGTTGTCGGCGCTCACCCGGTCCATCTGCTGGGCCTGCTCAGCCACGCCGCGGAAGATGTTCCCTCCACCCACCACCACGCCGACCTCGACGCCCATGGCATGAACCTCGGCCAGTTCGCCGGTAATCGCGGCAACCTTTTCCGCGTCCAGGCCAAATCCGCGCGCGCCGGCCAGCGCTTCTCCCGACAGCTTCAGAACAATCCGCTTATACATACTATTTCGAGTATCGCATACCGGCCGGTTGAGGATGCCCGTCCGGCGCAACGCCCATGCCGCCAGTAAAAAAGGCCCAGGGTTTGCGCCCTGGACCTTGGTTGATTCCGGAACTACGGCTGGAACTTACTCGGCCGCGGCTTCCACGGCCTTGGTGGTGGCCACGGTCCAGTCGGGCGCGCCCACCTTGAAGCGCGCAAACCGCCGCACCGTGATGTTCTCGCCCAGCTTGCCCACCTTCTGGCCAATCAGTTCCTTGATGCTGACCGCCTGGTCCTTGATGAAGGGCTGCTCCAGAAGACAGACTTCCTCGTAGAACTTGGCCATCTTGCCGTCCAGAATCTTCTCGATCACCGCAGGCGGCTTGCCTGTGGCGGCGGCCTGAGCGCGATAGATCTCCTTCTCGCGCTCGAGATCGGCCGCGGTCACGTCCTCGGGCTTCACAAAGCGCGGGTCGGAGGCCGCGATGTGCATCGCGATGTCTTTGAGCAGCTCCTGGAAGTCGTCGGTGCGGGCCACGAAGTCGCTCTCGCAGTTCAGCTCGAGCAGCACGCCGATCTTGCCGCCGGCGTGAATATAAGTCCCCACCGCGCCCTCGTTGGTCGTGCGGGCGGCCTTCTTCTGCGCCGAGGCCATGCCCCGCTTGCGCAGCACCACAAAGGCTTCCTCGATGTTTCCCTTGGTCTCCTGCAACGCCTTCAGGCAATCGCCCATGGGCGCGCCGGATTTTTCACGAAGCTCTTTCACCAGCTTGGCTTCAATCTTTTCGCTCACTGTGTTTTCTCTCTTTTCTGAATTTCTTGGCCCCTTCCGGGGCTTCCTGTCTATCGGTCTGCGTCCGGCAGGGGTCTGTGGCCGCCCACCCTGGCCGCTAAAACAAAAACGCGGTCAGGGCGGGCACCCAGAGAACTTCAAGTTCGCTGCATCCCGCGCCGTTTACCTGGCGCGGGCCAGCCGAAGGAGCCAGCCCCACCGCAGGTGGCGGAAAAAAAGCGTGGCGCGCAATCCTGGCGGCCACGCTTCTTTCACTATGCACACATCGATGCGCAGAAAAGATTAAAGTGCGCCCTCGGCCAGTTCGGGCTCGTCCAGCGCCGCCACTGCGGCGGGCGCCTTGCGAATGCCGCCGCCCAGAGCCGCTTCCAGGTCCACTACCTCGGCGGGCTCCTCAACTGGCGCAGTCTCGGCAGCCTCACCCTCGGCCACCGCGGAAGGAGCCTCCTCCTGGAAGGCCTTGTCGCTCACCAGGTTCACGCCCTCGGCAGCCGAGTCGGCGATCTTCGAGGTGAACAGGCGAATAGCGCGCAATGCATCGTCGTTGCCGGGGATCACGTAATCGACCACCGTCGGATCGCAGTTCGTATCCACCACGGCCACCACGGGAATGCCCAGCTTGCGGGCTTCCTTGACGGCAATCGCCTCGTTGTTCGAGTCAACGATGAACAGCGCGTCCGGCAGCCGCTTCATCGTCTTGATGCCGGCCAGGTTCGCCTGCAAGTGCTTGCGTTCCCGCTCCAGGCGAATGACTTCCTTTTTGGTCAGCAGCTCATAGCGGCCATCCGTGGCCATCTCATCGATTTCCTGAAGGCGCTTCACCGACTTCTGCACCGTCACCCAATTGGTCAAGAGACCACCCAGCCAGCGCTGGTTGATGTAAGGCATTCCTGCCCGCGTAGCCTCCTCGGCCACGGCCTCCTGCGCCTGGCGCTTGGTGCCGACAAAGAGAATCGTTTTGCCGCTGGCGCACAACTCGGTGACAAACTTCGACGCGTCCTTGAAAAGCTTGAGCGTCTTCTGCAGGTCGATGATGTAGATTCCGTTGCGCTCGCCGAAGATGTATTCCTTCATCTTCGGATTCCAGCGCTTGGTCTGATGCCCGAAGTGAACACCCGCTTCGAGCAGCTCCTTCATTGTGATCGTGGCCAAGGGGCCTCCTTTTTTGGATTGCATCCGGGCTGGTCCGACCCAGCGCCCGGATTGATCCCGCTGTTGCGGGAGATTGAAAAACCAGGGACTCGGGACTAGGGAATAGGGACTAGAAAAACAGCTTCAACCTTGCGGTTAGTCCCTTAGTCCCTAGTCCCTCAGTCCCTGCAAGCGTATTAGCGCTTGCTGAACTGGAAGCGCGCTCTCGCACCCTTCTGACCGTACTTCTTGCGTTCCTTCATGCGCGAATCGCGGGTCAGCAGACCTTCGGCCTTGAGCGCCTTGCGCAACTCGGGGTTGAACTGAACCAGCGCGCGGGCAACGCCCAGCTTGACGGCATCGGCCTGCGCGGCCACGCCGCCGCTCTTCACCGTGGTCACCACGTCGAAGCTAGAAGCCAGTTCGACCAGGGCCAGGGTGCGCTTGGCGGCCACACGCTGCTGCTCGGTCACAAAGTACACATCGAATGCCTTGCCGTTGACCTTCCACTCGCCCGTGCCGGGACGCAAAAAGACGCGCGCAATCGCCGACTTGCGCCGCCCTGTCCCGTAATACTGAACCAGATCTGCCATTCTTTTCCTCTTAGCTTCCAGCTATCAGCTCTTAGCTCTTAGCTAAAAACCAAAGCCCGAAAGTTCAAATTCCGATAAAAAGCTAATAGCTAAAAGCTAATAGCTGCTCTTACGCGATTTCCAGTGCCTCTGGCTGTTGCGCCTGGTGAGGGTGCTGGTCGCCGCGATAGACCTTCAGCTTGGTAGCCATCTGGCGGCCCATTTTGCTCTTGGGCAGCATACCTTTGATGGCCTGCTCCAGGATCTGCTCCGGCTTGCGGTTCAAAAGGCGCATAAACGACTCTTCGCGCAGTCCGCCGGGAAAGCCGGTGTAGCGGCGATAGAGCTTGTTCTGGGCCTTCAGGCCGGTCAGGCGCACCTTCTCGGCGTTGATCACGATTACATGGTCGCCCACATCGATGTACGGCACGTACTGAGGATTCAGCTTGCCGCTCAACACGTCGGCAGCCTTGGTCGCCAACCGGCCCAGCGTCTTGCCACTGGCATCTATTACAAACCATTTGCGGTCTATATCCTTACCGCTCGGAACAAAGGTACCCATCTCTCTCCTGCCCTCGAAAACCAATCTTCGAAATCCTGCCCGGGAATCTCACTTCCCGGCAACTCAACTTCATCCGCCCAAAACTTCCGGCTATTCAACCGGGCCGGCTGCCCATCCAAACAAAAAAACCAGCAAAAAAGCCCTAAAGCCCACGCAAAAGCGCAAGGCATCCATTCCACCCACTGCCAAACAATTCTGTTCGCGTGAGGATTGCGCGCCCTTGCCCTCGAAAAGCCTGGCCCGCCTGGCTCCGCGCCCAACCGCGTGCCAGACTCGGATTTAGCAACCAGGCTCAAATTTCACAGCCAAGTTGGAATCCGCCGGCCTGCGCCAGCCAATCACGTTAGCAGATCAAGGATCTCGCCAGCCGATTAACCAGCCGGGTCCGGGTGAATACACACAGACCCCAGGCGCAATACCGCGCAAGGATTTCAGAATACCGGAATCAGAGCCTGGAGTCAATGGAAACCCGAAGTGGAAGTGCCAGCGGAAGGATTCTTTCTGGAAGGCAGAAAATTTGCCCCTTGGCCTTTCCCCAGGCCGCCCTTTTATGGCACACTTGCACCCATGGGAAGCAAAGACAAAGGCAGAAAAGAACCGAAGAAGGCGCCCAAGCCCAAACCAAAACCGGAGCCCGGCCAGAGACGCGAAGGATTTACCCCGGCTCCAACAAAGTAGAAATAGTTTCAAGCCACCCTCCGGCAGACCGCGCCTGAAACGTGGAGGGGATTTTCTGTCCAGGGCCGGGGGATCTTTTTTACGCCAGCCGAGCAACCGGACGCGGCCATTACGCCAAAAGGCCCTCCCGCGAAGGAGGGCCTTTTGGCGTAATGCGAATTTCTTTGCAGCCGCGGCTTATGCTACGACTTCAATGCCCATCGAACGGGCAGTTCCCTTGATGCTCTTGATGGCCGTCTCCACCGAGGCGGCGTTCAGGTCGGGCATCTTCTGCGTGGCAATCTCGCGCACCTGCGCTTCGGTCACCTTGCCCTTCTTTTCCTTGTTCGGCGTGCCCGAACCCTTCTCGATTCCAGCGGCTTTCTTCAGCAGAACCGCCGCCGGGGGCGTTTTGGTCACAAAGCTGAAGCTGCGGTCGGCATAGACCGAGATGACGACTGGAATGACCAACCCTTCCATCTCTTTGTTCTGCGTGCGCGCGTTGAACTGCTTGCAGAACTCCATGATGTTGACCTGCGCCTGACCCAGCGCCGGGCCAACCGGAGGCGCGGGCGTGGCTTTGGCGGCCACAATCTGCAGCTTGACGTAACCCGTAATTTTCTTCGGAGGTGCCATTTTGATTCCTTCGAGATCAGCTTTTAGCTCCTAGCTTTTAGCTGCTGGCTGATCTGTCTCTAGTGCAAATTTTGGTGCTGCCGCTTCAATGTTTGCCTTCAACCGGCGCCCGCCAGGTGAGCACGACCGGCTAGAAGCTGAAAGCTAATAGTTAAAAGCTGCAGCTACTCAATCTTTTCGACTTTGCCAAACTCCAGTTCGACCGGGGTCGAGCGCCCGAAGATGGTCACCATGACCTTCATCGTCTCGCGATCTTCGTTGATCTCGTCCACTACGCCGTTGAAGTTGGCAAACGGTCCGTCGGTAATGCGGACCTGCTCGTTCTTTTCAAACTTGACCTTGAGCCGCGGCTTGTCCTTGGAGGTCTCGGAGCGGAAGAGAATCGAACTGACCTCCTCTTCGGAGAGCGCCACCGGCTTGTCGCCCGTGCCCAGAAACCCGGTAACCTTGGGCGTGTCCTTCAGAATATGCCACAGGTCATTGTCCAGCTCCATCTCCACCAGCACGTAGCCGGGGAGAAAAACCCGCTCGACAGTCCGCTTTTTGCCGTTGACAATCTCCGTCACCGGCTCGGTGGGGATCATCACCCGGCCCACCTTGCCACTCAGCCCGAAGGCTTCCACGCGGCTGGCAATCGACTCGCGCACCTTGCGCTCGAAGCCCGAGTAGGCGTGCAGGATGTACCACTTGAAGCGCTCATTGCGCTCCGGCAGCGGCGGCGCCTGTGGGTCTGCCGGCGCAACGGCCTGTTCGCCCTGTTCGCCCTGTCCAGCTTCTTCGGCCTGTCCAGCTTCTTCGGCCTGTCCAGCTTGGGCTGGCTGTTCCACGGGTTCGGCTTGTCCTAATTCTTCTGCCATCTTCATGCTCTCGTTTCGCGGCTCTAAATGCCTACTGCAATCCGCCCAACTTCTGCAGAAGCCGGTTCATGCCAAAGGAAAAAATTCCGTCCACCAGAAAAAAATAGAGTCCGAAGAGGAAAACCGCGATGATCACCACCGTGGTCGTGGTCTGTACTTCTTTCCGCGAGGGAACAACCACTTTGCGCATCTCGGCGCGCACGTCACTCAGAAAACGTGTGAACTCCTCCCACACGCCGCGCACATTGCCGACCCATTTTGACGCCGCGCCAGGTTCCTGCCGCTTGGCCGGCGGTTGCCGCACTTCGCCGTTCACGATTGTCGCCTTTGTTCCCATACTATGGATTCCTTCGCGCCCAAGCCGCTTGGCCGAGCACAACCTGACTCAATCAGGACTCAATCTGGCAGGGGCGGAGGGATTCGAACCCCCAAGTTCGGTTTTGGAGACCGACAGTTTAACCGTTGAGCTTACGCCCCTAAATAGGGATCAGGGTCCAGGGATCAGGGTCCAGTCACTCTACGCCAATCCTGGCATTGATAGCTGATCCCTGAACCCTGACAACTGAACCCAGTACTACTTCGTTTCCTTATGCACCTGGTGCTTGCGGCAGCGGCTACAGAACTTCTTGAACTCCAGACGGCCCGTGGTCGTCTTCTTGTTCTTGGTCGTCGAGTAGTTCCGCTCCTTGCACTCGGTGCACTGCAATGTAACGATTTCCCGCATCCTGCAAATCCTTTCAGTCTGCAGAGGCCGGTTGCCAGTGGTCAGAGACCAGTTTTCCTGATCCCTGACCCTGACCCCTGACCCCTGTTACTTGATAATCTCGGAGACCGTGCCAGCGCCCACCGTGCGGCCGCCTTCGCGGATGGCAAACCTGAGGCCCTTTTCGAGAGCCACCGGCGTAATCAGCTCAATCGCCAGCTGCACGTTGTCGCCCGGCATCACCATCTCCACGCCCTCGGGAAGCTCCGCCACGCCTGTCACATCCGTCGTGCGGAAGTAAAATTGTGGCCGGTAGCCCTTGAAGAACGGCGTGTGCCGCCCGCCCTCTTCCTTGCTCAGAACGTAAACCTCGCCCTTGAAGTTGGTGTGCGGCGTAATCGAGCCCGGCTTGGCCAAAACCATTCCACGCTCGACATCCTCTTTCGGAATGCCGCGCAGCAGAATGCCGGCGTTATCGCCCGCCAACCCCTCGTCCAACTGCTTCTTGAACATTTCCACGCCCGTGCAGACCGTCTGCCGCGTCTCGCGG
>Ga0182013_10002246_pt1 | contig 25444 bp, 21 predicted proteins | sample 612S2MmetaG_FD_120487 | JGI IMG/M metagenome (GOLD analysis project Ga0182013, IMG submission 120487) | Permafrost microbial communities from Stordalen Mire, Sweden - 612S2M metaG | ecosystem: Environmental > Terrestrial > Soil > Wetlands > Permafrost | place: Sweden: Stordalen | collected...
CTAGCCGCGCAAACGACGGCGAACGCGACGGCGGCGGCGCGTCGGATGGCGACGATGGACATCGGCTCCTCACTTGTTTCGCTCGCTCTCGCGGGCGTTGCGACAATATATGCCGCGCATCGAAGCTTCGCGGCGTGCGCCCGCGCACGCATTGGCGAGCGCGCGGGATAGCCGCGTCGCGCAACTCCATTTACCACCTTAATTTTTCAAGCGACTCGCTAAATTATTTCGAAATAAATCCTGCGTATTTTTACAAGCGTTTCCGCCCGATGGAAAAAAGCTCGGACCCATCGTGCGCGCGTTTAATCAACGGAAGGCGTAAGGGGCGTTATGAGACGAGACATGAATTTGATCCTCGAAATGCTCCTGTTGCTGGAAGATATGCCCGTTGCCGTCGGCTCCGGAGTGCTTCTCAAGCGGGGGGCGGAAGAGATCGCCGTTCCCGGCTATGGTCTCGATCAAATCAAGTTTCACTTCTCCTTGCTCCGCAACGCCGGTTTCATCGATGTCGTGACGATCGAACCCACCACCGGACTGCGTTTCAAGGGGCTCACCTGGGCGGGGCACGATTTCCTCGATCGCGCGCGCCAGCGGGAGGCCGCGGATAACATGGACGTCGCGGACGAGATGGATCCGGAGCTCATGCCGATGTCACCCTATGGCGCGCAACGCAGAGCCAGAACGCCGCAGGGCGCCGAGGCGCAAAGGTTCTATCCGCGCAAATCCTTGCGGCATCGGGCCTGAACGCCGGATGGCCCACCGCTTCGGGCCGGGTCGCGCGTCCCCGGTTTTTTCGTGCTAGGAACGGCGCCGCCAGGAGCGCGCCGGATCGCGCTCGCATATGTAAGGAATTGCGCGAGATGAGCGAGGCAGGTCTGCCGGAACCCAGCGGGGCAGGGGGGCGGCGCGAGGGCGTCCTTTCCAGCCGTCAGATCGCCGCGCTGGTCGAGGCCGGTTTGGTCAACGCCAGCGCACCCTTGGGGCCGGATCAGATTCAGCCGGCGAGCCTCGATCTTCGGCTTGGAGCCAAGGCGTTTCGCGTGCGCGCGAGCTTTCTGCCCGGCCGGGATCGCACCGTCGGGGAACTGCTGCGCGAACTAAAATCCGACGAGATTTCGCTCGAAGGCGACGGCGCCGTTTTGGAGCGCGGATGTTTCTACGTCGTTCCGCTGATGGAGCGGCTCGCGCTGCCCAAGGATTTGTCGGGCGCGGCCAACCCCAAGAGCTCGACCGGCCGGCTCGATATCTTTACACGGCTCATCACCGATCGCGGCGAGCGTTTCGATCTCGCCGAGCCAGGCTATGAAGGGCCGCTCTTCGCCGAAGTCTCGCCGCGCAGTTTTTCGGTGCGCGCGCGCGCCGGCTCGCGTCTCAATCAGTTGCGTTTTCGTCAGCATGATCCTCTCGCGCCGCAACAGACGAGTTTCGCGCTCTCCGACGCCGAACTGGCGACAATTCACGCGCGGGCGAAACTCGTGGACGGCCCTTTGAATCTACGCGACGGTGTGGTTCTTCGCGTCGATCTCTCGGGCGAGTTGCACGCCGGCGTCGTCGGCTATCGCGCGCAAAAGCACACCGATGTGATCGACGTGGACCGTGTCGGCGGATACAGCGTCGGCGATTTTTGGGACGTGCTGCCGGCGCGCGCGGACCGTCGGCTTATTCTCGATCCCGGCGATTTCTATATTCTCGCGTCGCAGGAACGATTGTGCATCCCGGCCGACCTCGCCGCCGAAATGGCCCCGATGGACGCCGCCATCGGCGAGTTTCGCGTGCATTACGCCGGCTTTTTCGATCCGGGCTTTGGCGCCGGCGCGCAAGGGGAGCCCGCCAGCCGCGCCGTGCTGGAGGTGCGCAGCCGCGAAGTGCCGTTCATCCTCGAAGACGGGCAATTCATCGGGCGATTGGTCTACGAACCGATGGCCGAGCCGCCGCGGGCGCTCTATGGCGCCGCGGGTCTGTCCAATTATCAGGGGCAGGGGCTCAAGCTGTCGAAGCATTTTGTCGGGGCGTAGGCGCTAGTCCCGACAGGCCGCGTAAGCCTCGAGCGCCCGCTTCCGCGCGAAAGCGTGCTCGACGATGGGGCGTGGATAGGTTTCCCCCAAAATCACCCCGGCCGCGCGCAAGATTTCTCGCGGCGCTTCCCACGGGCGGTGAATGAATTTCTTGTCGAGCCCCGCGAGTTCGGGGACGTAGCGGCGCACGTAAGCGCCTTCGGGATCGAATTTCTCGCCCTGCGAAACCGGATTGAACACGCGAAAATACGGCGCGGCGTCGGCGCCGCAGCCGGCGACCCATTGCCAGCCGCAGGCGTTGTTGGCGAGATCGGCGTCGATTAGCGTGTCCCAGAACCATGCCTCGCCTTCTTGCCACGGCAGGAGCAGATGTTTGACGAGGAAGGACGCCGCGACCATGCGCGCGCGGTTATGGATGTAGCCGGTGCGCCAAAGCTGCCGCATCGCGGCGTCGACGAATGGATAGCCGGTCCCGCCCTTCTTCCAGGCGCAGAAACCTTCGTCGTCGCGCCGCCAGGGGAACCGCTGGAAGCGCCCCCCGAGCGGGCGCTCGGGGAGATCGGGATTGGCGAACAGCAGATGATGGCAGAACTCGCGCCAGCCGAGCTGGCGCAAAAAGGGCGCGCCGCGTTCGCCGACTTGGGCTGCGATCTCATGCCAGACCTGCCGCGGGAAGATTTCGCCAAAGTGCAGATGCGCGGAGAGGCGCGAGACGCCCTCTTGCCCCGGCGCGTCGCGCGCCGCGCCGTAATCCGCCGCGCTCGCCCCGGCGAATTCTTGCAGCCGCTCCCGCGCCGCGCTCTCGCCGACGCGCCAGACCTCGCGAAAGCCTGCGGCCCAGTCGGGCCTTGTCGGCAAGAGCCGCCAGTCCTCCAGTCGGTCGCCCGCGACATCTTTCGCGGCGGCGAGGCGCTCGGGCGCGGGCAAGGGCGTCGCCGGCTCTGGGCTGGCGAGGCAGGCGCGCCAGAATGGCGTGAACACGCGATAGGCCTTGGCGAGCGTCGCCGGCTCGAACAGCAGCGAGGCGTTGAAGCTCTCGACGCGCAGGCCCCTCGCGCGCAGCCGCGCCTTGATCTCGCCATCGCGGCGCACGGCCCAGGGTTCGTAAAGCCGGTTCCAGTAGAGCGCGGTCGCGCCCGTTTGTTCGATCAGCCCTTCAAGCGCGAGATCGGCGGCGCCGCGCCGCAACACCAAGCAGACGCCGAGGGCCGCGAGATCGCGCGCGAGGGAGGCGAGCGAATGATGCAGACGCCAGCGGCTCGCCGCGCCGGGACGCCATGCCGCCATCGCCGGCTCATCCAGCACGTAAAGCGCGATCAGCGGCGCGCCGGACGCCGCCGCCGCGCCGAGCGCGGGATTGTCGAAAAGGCGCAAATCCCGCCGGAACCAGACAATCGCCGGCGACGGCCTCACCGCCGGACGTGCTTCACGCCGTAGAGGAAGTAAATAACCAGCCCAATCGCCATCCAGACGACCAGGCGGAGCCAGGTCTCGCCCGGCAGCGCCGCCATCAGCGCGAGGCAGGACAAAATGCCGAGAACGGGCAGCCAGGGAATTCCCGGCGCGCGGAACGGGCGGACAATGAGCGGGCTGTAACGGCGCAGATGCAGCACGGCGTAGCACACCAGCGCGAAGGCGGCGAGCGTGCCGATGCTGACCATCTCGTCGAGGATGTCGATGGGAAACAGGCCCGCCGTCAAGGCGGTCAGCGCGCCGACAAGCCATTGGCTGATCGCCGGCGTGCGGTATCTGTCGTGCAATCTCGCGAAGACCGGCGGCAGCAAACCGTCTTGCGCCATCGCGTAGAATACGCGTGTCTGGCCAAACAGCAACGTCAGCATCGCCGTCGTGAGCCCGGCGAGGGCGCCGAACTTAACGATCCAGGTGATGAAAGGCAGGCCGGTGTGGTCCATCGCCAGCGCGATTGGATCGGGCACGCCGAGTTGCTTATAGGAGACGATGCCTGTCGCCACCGCCGAGACGCCTATATATAGGACCGTGCAGATGATCAGCGAACCCAGAATGCCGACGGGCACGTCGCGCTGGGGCAGCCGGGCTTCCTGCGCGGCGGTCGATACGCCGTCGAAACCGATATAGGCGAAGAAGACCAGCGCCGCGCCGCGCAGCGCGCCGGTCCAGCCGTAATGGCCGAACCAGCTGAAATCCCAGTTGAAATCTGGCTCGACATGCGCGCCGCCGAAATTCGTCAGTCTCTCCCACGCCCAGCGGAAAAAATGCGCTTCGCCGGAGTTTTCGGGCGTGAGTGGCGTCCAATTGGAAAGCTCGACATAAGGCGCGCCGAAAATTATGACGGCCAGAACGACGGCGACTTTGATCACGACGATGACGTTGTTGAAGGCAGCGCTTTCCTGCGTGCCGCGCGCCAGCAGCGCCGTCAGCATCAGGATGACGCCAGCGGCGGGCAGATTGAAAAACCCGTGAGGCGCCGTCTCGCCGGCGTGCGCGGTCCCGGCGAAGAGAGCATGCGTGAGTTCGGGCGGGAGGTTGACGCCGAAGCCTTGCAGAACCTTGTTGAAATAGCCGGACCAGCCGACGGCGACCGTCGCGGCGCCGGCGCCATATTCGAGCACCAGATCCCAGCCGATGATCCAGGCGAAAATCTCGCCAAGCGTCGCATAAGTATAGGTGTAAGTGCTGCCCGACACGGGAATCAGCGAGGCGAGTTCGGCGTAGCACAAAGCGACAAAGGCGCAGGCGATTCCCGACAGAAGGAACGAAACCATCACTCCCGGCCCCGCGACATTGGCGGCGACCGTGCCGGTGAGCACGAAAATGCCGGCGCCGATGATCCCGCCGATTCCGAGCGCCAACAGCGACGCCCAGCCCAGCGTGCGCTTCAGTCCATGACGCTCGGCGTTATTGGCGGCGATGATGGATTCGACGGATTTGCGGGTGAAGTAGAGGGACTTACGGGTGATGTGAACGCGCGTCGCTGATTCCACCAAAACGTTGTCCTTTCGGGGCTCGCCGCGCCGCCGGCTCGCCGCGCTCGGTCTCCCGCGATTATGGTTGCGGCGCGAAAAGAAACAAGGGAAATCACGCGGCGAGGCGTTTTAGGCGGTTTGGCGCCAAAACTGCGTGGGCTTGCGCGCGGGAGGCTTTTGCGGCAATCGGGGCGCCTGTCCCTTCGGCGCGTGCGCCGACCACCCAACCGCACTTTGGCACGAAAGCGAAGAATGGCTCGCGACGCTAACGACACAACGCCGATTTCGTCGCGGCGCGAACTCGTCGCCTGGATCGAGGCCGGCGTCAAACCCGCGGGGAGCCCCCTGCGCGTCGGAACGGAACACGAAAAAATCCCGTTTTACAAGGCGAACCACGCGCCCGTTCCCTATGAGCCCGGCGGCGTTCGCGCGCTGATCGAGGGTCTGCGGGCGGCGCAGGGCTGGACGCCGATCTTCGACCGCGACGCCCTGATTGGGCTTTACGACTCCGAGGGCGGCGGCGCGATTTCGCTGGAGCCGGGCGGCCAGTTCGAGCTTTCCGGCGCGCCGCTCGAGGACATTCACGCGACCAGGGCCGAGCGCGACGCGCATTTTGCCGCGCTGGAGCGCATCGCCGCGCCGCTGGGGATCGGCTTTCTCGATCTCGGCGCCAGTCCGAAATGGTCGCGCGCGCAAACGCCGATCATGCCCAAGCAACGCTACGGGATCATGTCGGCCTATATGCCCAAGGTCGGGTCGCTCGGCCTCGACATGATGTTTCGCACCGCGACCATTCAGGTCAACCTCGACTTCACCAGCGAATCCGACATGGTGCGCAAGATGCGCGTCGGCCTCGCCCTTCAGCCGATCGTCACGGCGCTGTTCGCCAATTCGCCATTTCTCGACGGCAAGCCGACCGGCGCGCTGTCGCAGCGTTCAAACATCTGGCGCGACACCGATCCCGACCGCACGGGCATGCTGCCCTTCGCCTTCGAAGACGGCATGGGCTTCGAGCGCTATGTCGATTACGCGCTCGACGCGCCGCTGTATTTCGTTAAGCGCGGCGAGATTTATCACGATGTCGCCGGCGCGAGCTTTCACGATCTTCTGGCCGGGAAGCTGCCGCAACTGCCGGGCGAGCGCGCGACGATCGCCGATTGGGCCAATCACCTCTCGACGATTTTCCCAGAGGTGCGGCTGAAAACCTATCTCGAAATGCGCGGCGCCGACGCTGGCCCGCGCGCTCACATCACGGCGCTGCCGGCGCTGTTCGCCGGGCTGTTTTACGACGGCGCGGCGCTCGACGGCGCTGAGGAATTGATTCGCGGCTGGAGCGCCATCGAGCGTCAAAATCTACGCGACGAAGTTCCGTTCAAGGGGCTGGAGGCTTCAATCCAAGGCCGCTCCGCGCGCGAAATCGCGCTGGATATGCTGGCCCTCGCCCGCGCGGGGCTGACGCGGCGCGCGCGACGGGACTCCGCCGGCGCGGACGAGACGATTTATTTGGAGCCGCTGGAGGCCATCGCGCAAAGCGGCCAGACGCTCGCGGCGCAACGGCTCGAGGCGTTCCACGGCCGCTGGCGGAAATCGGTCGAACCGGCTTTCGAGGAATGCGCGCTTTAAAGTGTGTGGGAAAATGGTCGCTCGTTCTGTTTGCTGGGGCTTGAAAATGCGAGTCTGAAGGCTCGCATCTAAAGTCTTCAATCAGAGCGAGGCAACCCTAGCGTCGATAGAGGCCCGAGCCGCCGGAGGCGGAGCCCGCGGGGATGTGGAAAATTTCCGAGATAGGACGCAGTCCGTCCGGCACGGCCGCCGCGTAACCGTTTGGCCCGGGGAGGGCCTGGCGGGGGGCGGCGACGCGCGGAACATCGGTGCGCGGCGCTTCGGCGCGTACATGGCCGCCGACTCGCACGCAACGCTGCGCGCCTGAAATCGCCACGAAATCAGCGCCCAGTCGGGCGCATCGATCACCGGTCGCGGCGCCCGGACTCTCGGCGTGGGCCGGCGCGCAAATGACGAGCGCGGCGATCCCTAGGGGCCCCGCGATCGCCAGGAGGCTGCGGGCCTCCCTCGTTCGCGGCAAGCAATTACGCCGGGAATAAATGTTCATGCGCGCGTTGACCTTGTGATGCTCGTGGACGGGATGGCGCGATAACCAGTTCTCGAAAACGTTCCGCGATGCGGCGAACATTCCCTTAAAGCCGAGGAACTTCGCCCAGAAGTTAACGCATACGCTGGCGACCACTTTTACGCCGGAGGCGGAACTTGCGCTTCCTCCGACCGCTTCGTCGCTGGTGGCAATAGACGCAAACATCGTGGCAGCATCGTGTCGCCCCGCCCGATGTTCACGACCAATCTCCCAGAACCGACTGGACGAGCGCAAGGGCCGCGACGGCGGCCGTGTCGGCGCGCAGGATGCGCGGCCCCAGCGACAGCCGCAACACATTGGGCTTCCGAAGAATCTTCTCGCGCTCGGCCTCGTCGAAACCGCCCTCCGGCCCGATCAACAGTGTCGCGGAGGCGCCGGGCCTTGGTTCGCCGACCGGCGCCGCACGCCGCAAAATCGCGATGGGATCGGCGACCTCGGCGTCTTCGTCGCAAAAGATCAGCAGCCGCCCGGCGGGCAGCGACGCCAGCCAGTCTGAAAGATCCCGCGCTTCGGCGATCTCCGGCGGGTTCAGCAGGCCGCATTGTTCGGCGGCCTCGATCACATTGGCGCGCAGGCGCTCCAGGTTCACGCGCCGAACCTGAGTGCGCCGCGTGAGCACGGGGATCAGCCGGGCGACGCCCATCTCCGCAGCCTTTTGAACCATATAATCGAGGCGCGCCTGCTTGAGCGGCGCGAAGGCGTAGTCGAGATCGCCGGCCGCGGTTTGCGCCCGCGTTTGTTCCAGCGCGATAAGCGCCGCCTCCTTGCGAGAGGTCAGTTCGATCCGCGCCCGCCATTCTCCGTCGCGGCCGTTGAATAGCAGCATTGGATCGTCCGCGCGCAGGCGCAGCACATTCAAGAGATAGTTTCGCGCCGCTGGCGTCGGAACGACGCGCGCGCCAATATCAAGCGGCGCCTCGACGAATAGACGCTGCGCTTTGAAATCATATGTGGACAAGAGCCTATCCTCGCGGGTGGATCGCGAGACGCGATCGGGAGTATGGTTTAAGCGGGGCGGCCGCGAAAATCGACCGGGTTTTCGCGCGAGACAGGAGCCACGATCTTGGGTGAGCGCAAACAACCCGAAATCGCGCCAGGCGCCTTCGCGCTCGACAGAGCGGGGTTGTTCGACCTCGCCGACATCGCGATCGACGCCGCCCGGAGAGCCGGCGCCGATTACGTCGACATCAGGCTCGGCGAAACGCGGCGCGAGTTTCTGCGGGCGCGCGAAGACCGGCTGGAGGATGTCGGGGAGAGCGCTGACGCGGGCTTTGGCCTGCGCGTGCTGCGCGACGGCTGCTGGGGATTTTACGGCGCGTCGACTTTTTCGCGCGCCGCGATTTTGACCGGCGTGGAGACGGCGCTCGCCAATGCGCGGGCGGTGAAACCAATCCAGCCGCGCGAAATCATCTTGGAAACGCTTCCCGGCGTCGAGGCGCGCTGGGAGACGCCGTTCGGGATCGACCCTTTCGAGGTTTCGGTCGCCGACAAGGCCGATTTTCTGCTGTCCGTAAACGCCGCCGCCCGCGACGCCGGGGTCGATTACTGTCTCTCGACATTTCTGGCGGCGCGCGAGGAGCGGCTTTTCGCCAGCGCCAATGGCGCGCGCATCGCGCAGACGCGCACGCGCGTGGAGCCGCGATTCACAATCACCGCAGTCGACAAGGCGTCCGGGCGCTTCGCGACGCGCGACAGCCTCGCGCCGGCGCGCGGCGCCGGTTGGGATTACGCCGCTGGTTGCGGCTTGGTCGAGGAGGCGCGCCGGGGCGCCGAGGAAGCCCGGCGAAAGCTGCGCGCGAAACCCGTTAGCGCCGGCGTGCGCGATGTGGTGATCGCCCCCAGCAATTTGTTCTTGACTATCCACGAGACGGTCGGACACGCCACCGAACTCGACCGCTCGCTCGGCTGGGAGGCGAATTTCGCCGGCACGACCTTCGTCAAGCCGGCCATGCTCGGCGGTCTGCGCTTTGGCTCCGAATTGATGACGATACAAGCGGACCGCGCGCAGGAAGGCGGGCTCGCCACCATCGGCTACGACGACGACGGCGCCCCCGCATCCTCGGCCAATTTCGCCATCATCGAAAAGGGCGTGTTCGAGAATTTCCAGATGGCGCTGGGGCAGGCGCATCTCATCGGCCTGCCGCGCTCCAACGGCTGCGCCTACGCCGACAGCCCGCGCGCCTTTCCAATCCAGCGCATGCCCAATATTTCGCTGGCGCCCAATCCAGAGCGCTGTTCGCTGGACGATCTCATCTCCGGCGTCGATGACGGGCTCTACATCATCGGCGCCGGAAGCTGGAGCATCGACCAGCAGCGCGACAATTTTCAGTTCGGCGGCCAGCTATTCTTCGAGATCAAGAACGGCGCGCTCGGCGAGATGGTTCAGGGGGCCGCTTATCAGGGCCGCACGCTGGATTTTTGGCGCGGGCTCGACGGGCTCGGCGACGCCTCGACATATGAACTTCACGGCGTTTTCACCTGCGGCAAGGCGGAGCCGATGCAACTCGCCCCGGTCTCGCACGGCGCGCCGGTGGCGCGCTTTCGCGGCGTTCGAATTCTCGACACCAACGCGGCGGCGTGAACAGCGGGGCGAGACCGTCTTCGTTCGGCCTCGCCCCAGTGTCGGATTATGCCATCGTCAGCGGTCTCGCTCGGGCGACGGCTATTGATGGGCTTGGCGCATTGGCTCATGCGCGGGCGTCACGAAACCGACCAGTAGCAGGACCGCCGCGAAGGCGGCGTGGAGCCAGCGGTCGGCCAAGTTCATCGCGACGGCCCCGAGAAGCATATTGCCGGGCATCGCGAATCCGACAATCGCAACGATCGTGTAAAGCACCGCGATTGCGCGGATCGTCCACACCGACGCGCCGAAGTAGGCGCCGGCCACGAACAGGATGCCCGTGACGATATGGATAAGGTTATGCGCCCCGTTCACTTGGAAGACGCCCGTGTCCGAGACGAGCGGATTGGGGATGAAGCCGGCGATCCCGACCACGATAAAAATGAGGCCGAAAATATACGCCAGCACGTCGGCGTTCCAATGTCTCTCGATCATTGCGAGATTCCTTTTCGGTTCCGTCGTCTCGCGAGATGCGCCGAGGCGCGCGAGCGACGTTCAGGATGCGCCCCGCGGCTTTCCGGGACGAACGATCAGGGGATGAGGACCGGCCCGGCACTCGCCCGGCGTTTTCCAGGGGTCATGCCGCGTTAGTTGGGGCGGAAGGGGCTTGTTTCAAATGAATTTTTGTTGATGTTTCGCGCCCTTGGCGCGCCAAATGGGTGTTGGCCCTTGGCTTGGCCATGAGTCATATTGGGCGACGCCCATCGAGCGTTGGGCGTCCATGACATCCGAGGCCGCGTGTTTCTTTCCGAGCAAGACATAGAGCCTATCGCCCGGCGGCTGCTGGCCCGTTCGCGCGCCGACGCCTGCGAGATCGCGATTCGCGGCGGCGAGGAGCAGAATCTGCGCTTTGCGCATGGCGGCGCCACGACCAATCGCTCGCTCGCCGATATTTCCCTGCGCGTCTCCTCGCATGTTGGGCGGCGGGTCGGCTCGGTCGAAATCGCCTCGCTCGACGAGGGCGCCGCGCTGGCCGCGCTCGAGCGCTCGGAGCGGATCGCGCGCGCGCTGCCGCCGGACCAGGATTACGTCGCGCCGCTGGGGCCGCAAAATTACGAGGACTCGCGCCGCTACGGCGAGGCGACGGGAACGCTTGGGATGGAGGCGCTGGCGGCCCGCGCGGGCGAGGCGATCGCGCAAGGCATGGCGGCCGGCGTCGACACCTTTGGCTGCGCCGCGAGCGGCCGGCGTTTCCTGGCCATGGTAAACAGCGCGGGGCTGTTCGCCTATGATCGGCGCGCGGAGGTCGAAATCTCGGTCACCGCGCGCAATCGCGCCGACAGCTGGTCGGGCTGGGCCGGCGAGAACGCGTTTGACGCCGATTTGCTGAACGCCGGCGCCGTGGCCCGGCGAGCCTGCGAAAAGGCCGCCCACGACGAGACCCCACGCGATCTCGAACCCGGGCGCTACACCGTGATCTTCGAGCCCGACGCGACCGCGGAGTTGGCGCGCTGGCTGCTGCGCGCGCTCGACGCCCGGGCGACCGATGAAGGTCGGAATTTTTTCTCCGGCAAGCGCGGCGGCGAGCCTTTGTTCGACGCGAAGCTGACGCTCTCCTCCGATCCCGCCGACCCGCTGGCGCCGGACAGCTCCATCGGCTTCGAGGGCGTGGCGCAGCGGGCGCGGCCGTGGATCGACAGCGGCGTCGTCGCCTCGTTTTATCGCGACCGCGCCTATGCGCGAAAGACGGGGGCGGAGGCCGTCGCGCATCCGCGCGGCTTTCACCTGCGTGGCGGCGAGACGCCGATTGAGGATATGATCCGCACGACGAAGCGCGGTCTGCTGGTCACGCGGCTTTGGTACGCCAATATGCTCGACCCCCGCTCGCTGTTGCTCACCGGCCTCACGCGCGACGGTAATTTCGTCATCGAGAACGGCAAGGTCGTCGCGCCGGCCCGCAATATGCGCTTCAACGCCAGCCTCGCCGAGGTCTTCGCTCGCATTGAGGCGCTCGGTCCGTCGCGGCGCGCATGGAGCGCGTTCAAAGACGCCGGCGCCGCGGCCGCTCCCGCGATGCTGGTCGAGGGTTTCCCCTTCGCTTCGAGGTCGGCGGGGATATAAGTCTCGCCCACGCGCCAAACTCACCATGGCCAAGCTATTTCGATCCTTTCGTCATTCGCGGTAATGCCAATTGTAAGGGGCCGGCGTCGCGGCTATATAGGCGTCGCCTATGACCCAACCGGGGGATTCGCGGCTATGGCGGTCGAAATCGAAGCTAGTTACAAGCCTTGCGAAGATGAGCCGTTCATGAACGATCGGCAGCGCGAATATTTCAAGCGCAAGCTGCTCGCATGGAAGGACGAAATTCTCGAGGAGAGCCGGGAGACCTTGGCGAGCCTGCAGAGCGACAACGAAAATCATCCCGACATCGCCGACAGGGCGTCGTCGGAGACGGACCGCTCCATCGAGCTGCGCTCGCGCGACCGGCAACGCAAGCTGATCTCCAAGATCGACTCGGCGCTCGCGCGCATCGACGAGGGCGTCTATGGCTATTGCGAGGAGACGGGGGAGCCGATTTCGTTGAAGCGTCTCGACGCTCGGCCAATCGCTACCCTGTCCATCGAGGCGCAGGAGCGTCACGAGCGTCGCGAAAAAGTCTATCGCGACGACTAATCGCGCTCTGGGGATAACGGAAAAAAGAGGACGAAAAAGCCGCCGCGTTCGAACCCGAGCGCGGCAGCGTTTTTATTGATGGTCTGGCCGTCCCAGCAGACGCGCCATCTCGGCCTCCAGGGATTCCAACGGATCCTCGGGTTCCTGTGGCGGCTGCGCGGGAGGTGGCGCGGGTTGTTCGGCGGCTTCCGGCGGCGGGGCGGCTGGGCGACGCGGCGGCTGGACGTCCGGCTTTGGCTCCTGCGGCGGCTCGGCGGGGGCGGCGGCGGGCTCCTGCGGCGGCGGCGCATCCTTCCGTGGCTGGGGGGGCGCGACTTTTTGCGTGCGCGCCAGGAAGGGCGGGGCCGGCGGGCGCGGCGCGGCGGGGCGGGGCGCGAAGATCGGTCCTCCCATGCGCGGCGCTGGCGCGACGGGCGGCGCGCCCGTCGAAGGCGCCTCGCTGGCGGGGGCTTGCGGCCGGGGCTGCGGCGTATTGAATAGATTCGGCGGCAGCGGGCTCGGCGGTTGCGGCGCCGGAGCGGCGGGCGGGCTCAGCGGCGCGCGGCGTGGCTCTTCCTCCCTACGTGGCTCTTGAGTTCTCGCGGCTTCCGGAATTCTTGGGGGGGCCTGGGGCCGTTGCGGCTCCTGCGGGCGCGGCGGCTCCTTGGCCTGCGGCGGCTCTTTCGGGCGCGGGGGCGGTTCGCGTGGCGGCTGTGGCCTTTGAGGCGGGAATTCGTGCTTGATTGGTTGCGGCGCCGGTTCAGCCGGTCTTGGCGCCGCTTGTTCCGGCGCCGCCGGTCCTGGCGCCGCTGGCCAGCCGGGGGCCGCGGGCCGCGCCTCAAGCCGCGTTTCGCGCGTGTCCGCTCGGGGGATGGACGCCTCGCCGCGGTTGATCCCGCTTTCGACAAGCAGGTCGTTCGGCCCGCCGATGAGCAGCAGATGCTCGGTGTTGTCGCGCCGGACGATAACGAGTTGGCGCTCCCGGTCGAGTTCGAACGCGTCGACGACATCCAGGCGGCGCGGGCGGTTGCGCGGTCCGTTGGTCCGAATGCGTCGTCCGAACACCAGTCGGAAGATGTAGAGGATCAGCACCGCGGCGACCAGAAAGGCGGCGATTGCGAACAGATAGGGGAGCAGCTGCGATTGCGTGATGCTTTGTGGCATGAAATTCTAGTCTCTTGTTCGAACGCGTCGCCGGATAGCAGATAAAATAACAGCTTTCCCCATGTGCGCATCGAAAAAGGTTAAGCAATGGTTAACGCCGCGCGCGCCAGGCTTGTTTCGATTGCCGGCGACGTTGCCTTGGGCGGCGCATGAGGTCATTGTTCCCCGATGATTCTTTGGGACCGCGGCGCTTACTCGGCCGCGAAGCTGTCGCGAGATGCCAGACATGATCGAAAAGGTGGCCTCGTCAGCGTATGACCGCACGGAACGCCCGGGCGTCGCTTGGCTCGTTTTGCTTCTAGCGGCGGCGCTGGTCGGCGTCATGGCGGCGTATTTCCTCGCCCCGGCGTCAGCGCCCCGCGTGACCATGGCGGCGCTGGCCATGTTCGCGGTGGCGGGGGTTTTCTCGCTGTTCGCCTACGCCGTCGGCTTGCTGCAATTCACCAGCCGCGCCGCTCGCAACGACGTGACCAAGCTGATCTCCGACACTTGGGGCGAGGGCCTGCTCGCGACCGAGGGCGAGTTGCAAATACTCTATGCCAACGAAGCCTATATGGAGCTGTGCGGCGCGCGGGACGTGAGCGGGATTTTGCCGGTCGAGCGGCTGTTCTCCGGGCCGCCCGAAGTCTCCGAGGCCATCTACCGACTGGCGCAAGCGGCGCGAGGCGGACAGCGCCATGTCGAGGATATGCGCTTGTCGCCGCCCTTGATGGGAGGCGCGGCCGCCGCTTGGTATCGCATAAAGGTCCAGCCGCTGGAGCGTCACGGCCCCAATACGACGCTCTGGGCGGTGGCCGACGTGACCTCGGACCGGCAACGCCAGGAAAATGTTTTCCAGCAACTGCAGCACGCGATCGATTTTCTCGATCACGCGCCGGCGGGCTTCTTCTCGGCGACGCCGGCCGGCGCCATCCCTTATATGAACAAGACGCTGGCCGGATGGCTCGGCTATGATCTCACGCAAGCCGGCTCGGGCGGATTGACCCTCCACGACATCGTGGCGAATAACGGCTCGGCGCTGCTCGCCGCTGGCCTCGGCGGGGCGGGCGAGGTGCGCACGCGGCAGATTGACCTTGATTTCAAGTGCAAAAACGGGCGCTCCCTGCCCGCGCGGCTGCTGCATCGGGTCGCCTACGGCCAGGATGGCGCGCCGGGCGCTTCCCGCACGCTGGCGCTGAACCGGGCGTCCGGAGAGCAGCCGGAGGAGGATTTGCGCGCCGCGGAGGTGAAGTTCGCGCGTTTCTTCAATTCGACGCCTATGGCCATAGCGACGCTCGACGAGAACGGCCGCGTGGTGCGCTCCAACGCGGCCTTCGCTCAGCTGTTGCCGCGCGCGCTGGCGGGCGGTCGGGCCGGGAAATCCGCTCCCGCCTGGCCTTTGCTGACCGATATGAGCGAGCGCGATCGCGCCGCGCTCAAGGGCGCGATCGAAGTCGCGCTCGACAGCCGCGGCGATGTGAAGCCGGTCGACGTGGTGTTCGAGGACGCCGCCAGCCAAGGCGAGACGGGACGGATCGCCTCCAGCGACCCCATGACAGCGCGCTCCGTCCGATTCTTCGTCTCGCCCGACGAGAACGCCGGCAAGAAGGCGGCGATGATCTACGCGCTGGACACGACCGCCGAACGCAAGCTGCAAGAAGAATTCGCTCAATCGCAAAAGATGCAGGCCGTGGGTCAGCTCGCCGGCGGCGTCGCGCATGACTTCAATAATATGTTGACGGCGATCATTGGCTATTCCGACTTGCTGCTGGCGAGCCATCGCCCGACCGATCCGTCGTTTCAGGACATCATGCAAATCAAGCAGACGGCCAACCGCGCCGCCGGCCTGACGCGGCAGCTGCTGGCTTTTTCGCGCCGCCAGACGCTTCGCCCGGAAGTGCTGCAGATCGGCGACGCCCTTTCGGAACTGCAGATTTTGCTGCGCCGGCTGCTCGGCGAGAAAGTGGAGCTCGATCTGCGGCACGGCCGCGACCTGTGGTACGTCAAGGCTGACATCAACCAATTCGAACAGGTAGTTATCAATCTCGTCGTCAACGCGCGCGACGCCATGGCTGAGCGCGGCGGCCGGGTGCAGCTGCGCACCCGCAACGTCGCCGCCGCCGACTGCGCCGCATTGAACGAAAAGGCGCTGACGCCGGCCGATTACGTGCTGGTCGAGGTTGAAGACACTGGCCCCGGCATTTCGCCGGAGCTGAAGGAGAAGATTTTCGAGCCCTTTTTCACCACCAAGGAAGTCGGCAAGGGCACTGGCCTCGGCCTCTCCATGGTGTTCGGCATCGTCAAGCAGTCCGGAGGTTTCGTCTTCGTCGACAGCGAGGTCGGCAAGGGCGCGACCTTCCGCGTGCTGCTGCCGCGCTATGTCCCGCAAGCGAGCGACATCGCCGTCAAGGCCGAGGCCGCCAAGCCCACCACCGATTACACCGGCCAGGGCGTCGTCCTCCTGGTCGAGGACGAGGACGCCGTGCGCGCCTTCGGCGTCAGAGCGCTCGGATCGCGCGGCTACACGGTTCTGGAGGCCGCCTCGGGCGTGGAGGCGCTCGAAGTGGTGGAGCGGGAGAAGGGCAAGATCGATCTCATCGTGTCAGACGTGGTGATGCCCGAGATGGATGGGCCGACAATGTTCAAGGAGCTACGCAAGCGCGGCGTGAAGGCGAAGGTGATCTTCGTTTCCGGCTACGCGGAGGAAGCTTTCGCCAAGAACCTTCCCGAAGGCGAGTTCGGCTTTTTGCCAAAACCCTTCACTCTCAAGCAATTGATTGAGACCGTCAAACAGAGTCTGGGGGAAGGGGCGTGAGAATGTCGCGGTTCATAATGCAGTCGCTCTATTGACACGCAATTGTGAAGCATGGCCTATTTGTGCCCGGGACAGGGCTCCCAATAAAAGAAAACAACCGAGGAAACAGCAAGATGAAGATGAATGTTCTTGTGGCGGCGGCCTTGATGTTCGGTGGAATGATCGCGCCCGGCTTTGCATTTGACGGGGCGACGGGCCTGCGCAGCCCGGTCGCCAAGGTCACCTGCGACACCCGCAACGAAGATGAGCAGGCTGTGTGTGCGTCAAAGTGCGAGGATGCGTTCGTTCGTCATAAGAACGACAATATGGCCGATCACTCCGCGTTGGCTTCGGAAAGGCTGGCTTGCGACACCAAATGCGGCTGCCCGGAAAATTCGAAGTTGTAATCCACGTCGCTCGCCGCGCGCTCGGCGAGGACCGTTCCAGTCGCTGGGCGCGCGAATAGTCGACGCCCAGCGGCCTGGGCGGGTTTTTCAAGATTGCATCGTTTTTACGGATTAAGTCGCGGCCGGCACGCGCCCATATGGACGCCGCGCGCCGCGCGTGTTAGGGCCGCGCCTTCCCTAAAAAACCAAAGGCTGCGACATGATCCCGCGCTACTCTCGCAAGGCGATGACCGATATTTGGGAGCTGCGGACGCGCTTCAAAATCTGGTTCGAGATCGAGGCGCACGCCTGCGACGCGCTCGCCGAAATCGGCGTCATCCCTAAGGAGAGCGCCAAGGCGATCTGGGACAAGGCGGGCGACGCGTCCTTCGATGTTGAGCGCATCGACGAGATCGAACGCGTCACCAAGCACGACGTGATCGCCTTCCTGACGCATCTCGCCGAATTCATCGGCGCCGATTCGCGCTTCGTGCATCAGGGCATGACCAGTTCCGACGTGCTCGACACCTGTCTTTCCGTGCAGCTGTCGCGTGCCGCCGATCTCTTGATCGCCGATGTCGACGCTCTGCTCGCGGCGATCAAGAAACGCGCCTTCGAGCATAAATACACGCCGACAATCGGCCGCTCGCATGGCATCCACGCCGAGCCCACCACCTTCGGCCTAAAGCTGGCGCAGGCTTACGCCGAGTTTTCCCGCGCGCGCGAGCGGCTTGTCGCCGCGCGCAAGGAGGTCGCGGTCTGCGCGATTTCCGGCGCCGTCGGCACTTTCGCCAATATCGACCCGCGCGTCGAGGAGCATGTCGCGAAAAAACTCGGGCTCGCGGTGGAGCCGGTGTCGACGCAGGTGATCCCGCGCGACCGTCACGCGGCGTTTTTCGCGACGCTTGCCGTCGTCGCCTCCAGCGTCGAGCGCCTCGCCACGGAAATCCGCCATCTGCAACGCACCGAAGTGCTGGAGGCCGAGGAGTTTTTCTCGGCCGGGCAGAAAGGCTCTTCCGCGATGCCGCATAAGCGCAATCCCGTGCTGACCGAAAACCTCACCGGACTCGCGCGTCTCGTGCGCGGCATGGCGGTCCCGGCGCTGGAGAATGTGGCGCTGTGGCATGAGCGCGATATTTCGCATTCCTCGGTCGAGCGGATGATCGGCCCCGACGCCACGGTGACACTGGATTTCGCGCTCGCGCGACTGACCGGCGTGATCGAGAATCTGCTTATCTACCCGGAGAATATGAAGAAGAATCTCGATCGGCTCGGCGGCCTCGTGCATTCGCAGCGCGTGCTGCTGGCGCTGACGCAAAAGGGCGTCTCGCGCGAGGACGCCTATGCGCTGGTGCAGCGCAACGCGATGCCGGTATGGCGCGGCGAGGGCGAATTCCGCGCGCTGCTCGGCGCCGACAAGGAGGTGAGCGCGAAACTCTCAGCTAAGGAACTCGACGAGTTGTTCGACCTCTCCTACCATTTTAAACACGTCGACACGATCTTCGCGCGCGTGTTTGGGGACCAATAGGGCGCGCATCAAGCCTTCGGCGGCGGCTTTTGCGGGCCGATCGCGCCGCGTGGGCGCGTGAGGCCTAGTCGGCGCATGAAAAACAGCACCACCAACGACGCGCCGACGCACAGCGCGGCGGCATAGGCCGTGCCATCAGTGGTTTCCGTAAACGGCAGATTCTTCGTGTTCATGCCGAAGAAGCCGGTGACGAAAGTCGCCGGCAACAGCAAGGTCGTGACCATCGTCAAAATATACAGGCGATCATTCGTGACGGAACTGTCGATCGCGCTCAACTCGTCTTGCAGCAATCTGGCGCGGTCCTGCACTTCCGAAAGATCATGGGCGAGAATATCGGCGCGGCGAGCGAGCCGCGCGCCCGCTTCCCTTAGGTCGTCCTGCTCGGGGTCGCTGACGCTGGCCTCCAGCCGCAGCAATGGCGAGCGCAGGCCGCCGACTTCGCGCGCGAGGCGAAGCGCCGCGCGCCGCGCCGGGCCGAGCGTCGCCCGCTCGTCGAGGCCCTGACCGCCCATAACGATGCGCTCCTCTATGCGATCGAGCGTCGATGACAGTTCGTAAATCATTCTGCCCAATTCGTCGCACAAATGGCCGACGATGGTCTCGAACAGCTCTAGCGGCGAACTCGCGAGGCGCCCGGCGCCGAGCGCTATTAGCGTGGACTCCACCGCGCGGAGCGGGCGCTGACGCGCGCTGACGAGAAACTGCTCGCCGAAGGCGAAACGCAGATAATCGGTCCCCGTCGCCGCCGCGCCGTCGGCGCCGCGCTCGCGATCGAAGAAGGCGCCGCGAACGATGTCGCCGGAGTGCTCGACGAATTGCCTGTCGATCGGTCCCGACAGCGTCTTGCGCGCGTCGTCGTTCAGCACGCTCAGCCGTTTGAGCATGGCGTCCACATTCGGATCGTCGAGATGCAGATGCAGCCAGACGAAACCTTCGCCGGGCGCCCCGATATGCGCAACGTCGTCGGCGTCGCCGGGCGCGGCGCGCCCTTCGTCGTCGAAGCGCAGCACCAGGGCGCAGCCGGGAACGGCGTGGAAAGCGGGCTTGAGGCGATCGAAACTCATTTAGAGCGATCCGTTTTGGGCGGAGAATTTTTATTCCGACCAGCAGCAGATTCATAACAGGGGCATGACGGCGCGGCGAGCCCTTAGCCCTTTTTGCCGTTCTCGGGGCAAGGCGGGAGCGCCTCGTCCAGCACGGCCTGGTCGTGCTCGCCCTCGCGCGCGTCGTAATCGGCGTAGAGCGGCAGCCAGCCGGTCTCGTCGTCCGCGTGGATGAACACGTCGATGGCGATGGGGCCGGGCGGGATCTCCGTCCGCCGGCAGGCGAAGGAGCCAGAGAAGTCGATCTTGCCGCGCGTCCTCGCGCCCTCGGCCCTGAGCCGCGCGGCCTCCTGCTGCGCCGACCGCGCGGCGCCAAGACTTCGCGGCGCCAGTTCGACGATCGTCAGGGACGGCGCGCCGCCCAGCGCGGTCAGCGCCTCGCGGTCGCCAGGATGGGCGGCGCGCTGGAGACGCAGCGCGAGGGCATGGGCCCGCGCTTCGTCATCGCCGTCGCGCCAGTAGCGCACCTCGATGGCGGCGCTTTCCGGGGTCGGCGTCACCCAGTCGGGACCGCGCATCGCGACGCGCAATTGCGCCAAATCAGCCGTACCGACGTTGAAATCGCGCAGCTTCCACTGCGTCGAGATCGGCGCGCCGTTGCAGGCGGCGAGCGGGAGGAAAAGCGAGAAGAGAAAAACGCGGCGCATGGCGGCTCTCTAGCTGCGAGGGCGGCGGAGGCGGCCGAACCGCCTACGATCTATATCACGAAGAAGGTCCGGCGTTGGTTGGCGATTGGGCGGGGCTATGGGCCCGCCGCGCCACGATATAAATTCAGTCTCTTGAAATCGTGCAAAGTGAAGAGCGTGCGCGTCGACACGCTTAAGAAAATTTGCGAGATTTTCGACTGTCGGCCGGGCGATATTCTCGAATACCGCCCGGAGGAGGAGGCCAAGCGAGGGCCGATTGTTCCCTCTCCCCGCTCGCGGGGAGGCTGGGGTGAGGGGCCAGGGGCGTTTGCCCGAACGTGGATCGTGCCCCGAACCCTCACCCCGACCCTCTCCCGGTAAAAACGGGGAGAGGGAGCGTCCTACGCCTTCGGCCCGCCGCGGGTGACGCCGACCTTGGCCGGGCGCAGCACGCGCTCGCCGATCGAATAGCCGGGTTCGATCACCTGCGCCACCGTGCCGGCCGGCTGGCTTTCGTCGGGGATTTCATACAACGCCTCGTGCTGATTGGGGTCGAAGCGGGCACCTTGCGCCTCGATCTTCTTGACGCCGAATCGCGCCAGCCGCGAGAGAAAATCCCGCTCGGTGAGTTCGACGCCCTCGACCAGCGCGGCGACATCCGGCTCCATGGCCGCGCGCGCCTCGGCGGGGAAGCTGTCCAGCGCCCGGCGCAGATTATCCGCGAGCGCGACCGCATCGCGGGCGAAGCTCGCTATTCCGTAAGTTTTCGCGTCGGCGACTTCGCGCTCGGTGCGGCGGCGCAGATTCTCCATCTCGGCGAGCGCGCGCAGCAGCCGGTCCTTGACCGCCGCGTGCTCGGCGCGCAACGCTTCAAGCTCAGCCGCGGGATCGCTTCCTTGCGGCGCCGGCTCCTGTTGCGGCGCGACTGGGGCTTCCGTCGGGGCGGTCGTCTCTCGCGGCTTGTCGTTATTGGTCTCGTCGCTCATCGTGTAGGTCCATTGTCCTTTGCGCCCCCGATATCAGGGCTGGATCGCGATAAATCAAGTCCGCTCGGGACTCGTGGAGGGGGCTTCATTGGCGCCGCGCTTTTCGTCCGGGCCCGAGAATATCTCCAGCAATTGCCGCTTTATGGTCGCCTGGCGCGACGGCGAGACGATTTTTCCGCCCGTCAAATCCTTGACATAGATCGCGTCCACCGCGCGCTCGCCGAACGTCGTGACATGGGCCGAGACGATATTCAAGTTGAGTTTGGAGATGGCGTTGGTGATCTCGAACAGCAAGCCCTCCCGGTCGAGGCCCGAGATTTCGAGCACCGTGCAATCAAGCGACAGGCTGTTGTCTATGACGACTTCCGGCGCGATCGAGAAAGCGTTCGCCCGCGGCGTTTTGGCGCTCCGCGCCTCGATCGCGTCGGCGACCGCAACCTCGCCGCGCAGCGCCTTCTTGGCGAAGGCGGCGATGCGATCGCCGCGACGCTGTTCGTCGTCGTCGAATGAGAAAGCGCGCGAACATACGATGGTGTCGAGCGCCAATCCGTCGGCGGTGGTGAAAATATGCGCGTCGACGATATTGGCGCCGCAGGCCGCGCAGGCGCCGGCGACGGTCGAGAGCAGCCGGCGATGATCCGGGGCGATCACCGTCAACTCCGTAGCGCCGCGCTTGTTGTCGAGCGCCACGGCGGCGACGAGCGGCGCGCGCGCGTCGGCGAGCTGGCGCAGCAGCCGCGCATGATAGATCTTGTGAGCGAGGTCCATTTTCAGCCAATAGGCGGGATAGTGCCGCTTGGCGTAATTCTCGAACTCCTCGTCGCTCCAATCCTTCAACGCCGCGCGCAACTGCGCCTTCGCCTCGGCGACGCGGATTCTGCGGTCGACGGCGGAGTGGCCGCCGCCCAGCACGACCTCCGTCTCCCAATAGAGCTGGCGCAGCAATTGCGCTTTCCAGGCGTCGAGCACGCCGGGTCCGACCGCGTTGATGTCGCACACGGTCAACACGAACAGCATCTTCAACCGCTCGATGGTCTGCACCACGGAGGCGAATTTCTCGATCGTGCGCGCGTCAGTGAGGTCGCGGCTCTGCGCGACGCTGGACATCAGCAGATGCTGTTCGACCAGCCACGCGACGGTCTGAGTCTCTCCCGGCGTGAAGCCGAGCCGCGGACATAGCGTCAGCGCCGTCTTCATGCCGGCGATGGAGTGATCCTCCTTGCGGCCCTTGGCGATATCGTGCAGCAGCAGACCGAGATAGAGCACCTTGCGGTTGACGATGGTCGGCAGAATCTCAGCGACGAGCTTTTGGTGGTCCGGCAGGCGTCCGGCCTCGAGATCGCAAAGGCCGCCGACCGCGCGCAGCAGATGCTCATCGACCGTGTAGTGATGATACATATTGAACTGCATCATCGCGACGATGCGTCCGAAATCGGGGATGAAGCGCCCGAGCACGCCGGTCTCGTTCATGCGCCGCAGCACGATCTCGGTGATGTTGCGCGACAGCAGCAGTTCGAGAAACAGCCGGTTGGCCTCGGGGCTCGCGCGTAAATCGGCGTCGATGCGGCGCAGATTGCGCGTCACCGCGCGCAAGGCGTCGGGATGCAGCGGCAGGCTAAAACGATCCGCCGTCCAGAACAGGCGGATGATGTTCACGGGATCGCGCGCGAAGGCCGCGTCGTCGCTCACGCTGACGCGGTCGTGGTCGATGGTGAAACCCTCCGGGAGCCCCGCCTTGGAGCGGCGCCGCAGCCGCCCGAAAAAACGGTCGAGCATCGCGGGCGGCTTGGCCTGGCGCTCCTCCAGCGCCGCGCAAACAATGGCGGTCAGATCGCCCACGTCCTTGGCGACGAGAAAGTAATGTTTCATGAAACGTTCGACGCGCGAGAGGCCGCCGCGGTCGTGATAGCCGAGCCGCGCCGCCAGCACCGGCTGGATGTCGAAGGAGAGCCGCTCCTCGGCGCGTCCGGTCGCGAAATGCAAATGACAGCGCGCCCGCCACAAAAATTCCTCGCAGCGCTCGAACAGGCTGAATTCCGCCGAGGTGAACAGCCCCGCCGCGACCAACTCCCGCGCCTCGCGGACGTGATAGACATATTTGCCGATCCAGAACAGCGTGTTGAGGTCGCGCAGGCCCCCTTTGCCTTCCTTCACATTGGGTTCGACGAGATAACGCGAGGCGCCAGCCCGCTGCACGCGCGCATTGCGTTCGTCGAGCTTGGCGGTGACGAATTCGCGCGCGTCGGCGCGCACGATTTCGCGGTCGAAGCTCTCGACCAGATCGTCGAACAACTCGCGATCGCCGAGAATGAACCGCGCCTCCAGCAGAGTCGTGCGGATGGTCATGTCGGCCTTGGCCTGGCGCAGGCATTCGGCGACGGAGCGGGTGGAGTGCCCGACCTTCTGCCGCAAATCCCACATCATGTAGAGCATCGCCTCGACGACGCTCTCGCCCCAGGGGGTCTGCTTATAGGGCAGCAGAAACAGGAGATCGATATCGGAGCCAGGCGCCAGCGCGCCGCGTCCATAGCCGCCGACCGCGACGAGCGTCAGGCGCTCGCCGAACGTCGGCTTGTCCGTGACGTGAACATGGCTGACCACATAATGGTAGAGCGCGTGGATGATCTCGTCTTCAAGCTCCGACAGAAAGCACGCGCAGGCAAAACCGCGCCCGCCCGCTTCGAGCCTCGCCCTGGCGACGGCGTGGCCTTGGTCGAGCGCGGCGCGCAGCATTTCCACGACGCCCGCGCGGCAGGACTCCGGCGTCGCGGCGCCGTCGCAGGCCTCGCCGATGCGCTCCAGCATTTCCGCGCGCAAAGCAACGAGGTCGGGGCCGGACGCGTCGAGCGCCCGGAAGGCGCGGGACGGCGAGACGTTTAACTCGGCCATGTCGCTCAACTCCCGTGGCGCAAGAGTTTAATCCGCTCCTCCACCTTGTCCATGATCCTCGGCGCCAAATCCGGCCCGCCAATGTTTTTTAGCGCGCGCAGACCCGTTGGCGAGGTGACGTTGATCTCCGTCAGCCAGCCGTCGATCACGTCGAGGCCGACGAACAGCAGGCCGCGTTGCTTGAGATGCGGCCCGAGGCGCGCGCAAATTTCCCGCTCGCGGTCGGAGAGTTCGGTGGCCGCCGCGGCGCCGCCACGCACCATATTGGAGCGAATATCGTCCGCCGCCGGCACGCGGTTGACCGCGCCGAGCGGCTCCCCGTCGACGAGCAGGATGCGCTTGTCGCCGAGCGACACCGCCGGCAGGAAGCGTTGCACCACCCAAGGTTCGCGGAAGATCGTCGAAAACAGATCGAACAGCGAGCCGAAATTCGGATCGCGCCGCGCGACTTTAAACACGCTGGCGCCGCCATGGCCGAACAGCGGCTTCATCACGACTTCGCCCTGCTCGGCGCGAAACCGCTCGATCGCCGCGCGGTCGCGCGTGATCAGCGTTGGCGGCATCAAATCCGCGAACTCCATCACGAACAGTTTTTCCGGAGCATTGCGCACGCTGGCGGGATCGTTGACGACGAGCACGCGCGCGGCGATGCGCTCGAGAATGTGCGTCGAGGAAATATAGGCGAGGTCGAAGGGCGGGTCTTGCCGCAACAACACCACGTCGACCTTCGAAAGATCTAGCTGACGCGTCTCGCCGAGTTCGTAATAATGGCCGGGCTCGTCGCGGACGGCGATCTCTTGCGCGCGCGCGGTGACGCCGCCGGCCTCCAGCGACATGTGATCGGGCGTATAGAACCACAGCCGATGTCCGCGCCGCGCCGCCTCTAGCATTATAGCGAAGGTCGAGTCGCCCGCGAAGTTGATCTTCTCCAAAGGGTCCATCTGGACGGCGACTTCGAGCATGGGCGTCTCCCTGTTCGGCGCCGCTGGCGCCGCTCGCAAACGAAAAGTTGGAGCAGGTTCCCAGTCCAAAGTCTATCGACTTTTTCCGAGCCCCTGCTAGGTACTTTCCGAGTCTGGCGTATAATTCGCCACGCGCAATAAGTATAGGCGCGCTTCGCGATCTCGCGTTTGTCGCGCTGATCGCGGGTTGGACGAATCTCGAAGGAGGTAAAAATGGTGAATAAAATTCTCATGGCTATGTTTGTGACCGCCGCCGTCGCTTGCGCCCCTCTCGCCGCCACGGCGCAAACCGCTGCTCCGCCGACCGCGGCCGCGCCGGAAGAAGCAGCGCCGGCGAAGGAACATCATCACCACCATCATCATCATCACCATCACCACCATCATCACCATCATCACCACGACAACGGCAACACCTGATCCCAGTGACGCGGCCGACGGCGGGCGCTCGCTTCGCCGTCGGTCATTACGTCGTATTTTTTTTTGAGTTTCGCGGCGGCGATCAAGTCGGCGCAAGTTCAGCCGGCTTTTGGAGCCATGTTCGCGCTACGCGCCGCGCGACCGTGGTTGGCGCGAAACATGTCGGGCGTCCGGGTGGTCGGAGAGGAAGCTTCGCAACACCGGCAGCGCGTCCGCCGCTTGTCGACGCGACCCGAGATCGAGGAAGCAGCGCAGGTCGGCGACGATCATGTCGCGCACCGTCTCCGCC
>Ga0182013_10002248_pt1 | contig 25423 bp, 22 predicted proteins | sample 612S2MmetaG_FD_120487 | JGI IMG/M metagenome (GOLD analysis project Ga0182013, IMG submission 120487) | Permafrost microbial communities from Stordalen Mire, Sweden - 612S2M metaG | ecosystem: Environmental > Terrestrial > Soil > Wetlands > Permafrost | place: Sweden: Stordalen | collected...
CCTGGCCGAGTCGGAGATCCTCGTGCCCTCCACGATCGCCGAATACCTCGGAGTGGGAGCGAGATTCGCCGAACATGTGGACCTCGGCGGGGCCAGCGCCGCGGCCATGGTGTGGCGTGCCGCCGCGGCAATCGAGCTCGGCATCTGCGACGCCGTGCTGTGCGCACTGCCGGCCCGGTACATCACCCCGATGTCCAGCAGGAAGCCCAGATCACTGGGCGATGCCTTGTATTTCGGCTCGTCGAGCAACCAATACGGCTCTCCGCAAGCCGAATTCGACATCCCCTATGGCAACCTCGGGCAGAACGGTCCGTACGGCCAGGTGGCCCAGCGTTACGCGGCGGTCTACGGATACGACGAGCGGGCGATGGCCAAGATCGTCGTCGACCAGCGCGTCAACGCCAACCACACTGACGGGGCGATCTGGAAAGACAAACCGCTCACCGTCGATGACGTGCTGGACAGCCCCGTCATCGCCGACCCGCTGCACATGCTGGAGATCGTGATGCCTTGCGTCGGTGGCGCGGCGGTCGTCGTCGCCAGCGCCGACGTGGCGAAGCGGTCACGCAACCGGCCGGTGTGGATCAAGGGATTCGGCGAACACGTGCCGTTCAAGACCCCCACCTACGCCAAGGACCTGCTGCACACTCCCATCGCGGCGGCCGCTGACACCGCTTTCGGTATGACCGACCTGAGCCGCGACCAGATGGACATGGTGTCGATCTACGACTGCTACACGATCACCGTGTTGCTGTCGCTGGAGGATGCCGGATTCTGCGAAAAGGGCAAGGGGATGGAGTTCGTCGCCAACCACGACCTCACCTTCCGTGGCGACTTCCCGCTCAACACCGCCGGCGGCCAACTCGGTTTCGGCCAAGCGGGTTTGGCGGGCGGAATGCACCATGTGTGCGACGCCACCCGCCAGATCATGGGGCGCGCGGGTGCGGCCCAGGTCGCCGACTGCAACCGGGCATTCGTGTCCGGCAACGGCGGGATCCTGTCCGAGCAAACGACGCTGATCCTGCAGGGAGACTGACGACCATGACGACTTTCGAGCATCCGATGCCGGTCAAAACGCCGACGAGCGCACCGTTTTGGGACGCGCTGGCCCAACATCGCATCGCCATCCAGTACTCGCCGTCTTCACGGGCGTATGTCTTCTATCCACGGGTCCGCGCTCCGGGTACCTTGGCCGACGACCTGGAATGGCGAGAGATATCCGGCATGGGGACGTTGTACTCGTATACCGTCGCGCGCAGGCCCGTCAGCCCACACTTCGCCGATGCCGTTCCGCAGCTCCTCGCCATCGTTGAATGGGACGAGGGGCCGAGGTTTTCCACCGAGATGGTGAACGTAGACATCGATGCGGATCCCGTCCAACTGCGGATCGGTATGCGGGTACGCCCGGTGTTCTGCGACTACCCCGAACACGACGTCACGCTGCTGCGCTACGAACCCGCAGAGTAACTACGTCGAGATCGACGTTATCGAGATGCCCTCTCAAACTTTTCCGCGCTAGCGCCGATCTCGGCGCAACGGGCGCGCGGCGTCAGCGCAAAGGCTCGGTTGGCACCGAGTAACGGTCCTGGTAAGTGCGCACCCGGTCGCGAACCTCGCCGGCGTCCAGGCCGGTGTCCGACCAGGTGTAGCGGCCGTGTCCGCCGTCGGAGGGATGGGCGGCCAGGAAGTCCCGCATCTTCTGTTCGGTTTCGGGGCGCAACTCGCGGCCCAGCTTCTGGTAGATGCCGCTGATCGTCGTCCAGGGGTCCTTCATGAAATCGGTGAATTGGACGTCGATCACGCGCCCTGCGGGCACAGCGCCGCTGTCGCGCAGAGCCATCCCACGGTCGAGGCCGACGGCGATCTCTTCGTAGGACTGGGCCGCGCACTCGGCGATGTTCGATTCGTCGCTGCCCATCCGTCGCAGGTGGTGGGTCAGCGCGGCGATCGACGAGATGACGTTAAGCGGATCGCGGTGCGTCTGCACGATCAATGCGTCGGGATATTCGGCGAGTAGCGCATCCAGCTGCCACAGGTGTGCCGGCGATTTCAACAGCCACTGCCCGGGGACGCCAGACTGCAGATGCTGCAGGAAGATTCGGTGATAGCGGTAGGCGCCGGCGTGATCCGCCTCGTACAGCAACCAGCGGTAGTAACTCGGCAGGCGGTACTGCACCGTAAAGATCATGCTGGTGAACTCACTGGCCGTGATGCGGACACACTCCTGGCCGACGAGAGCACCCATCGGGTGAAATGCCAGGAACCCGGGGATGATCTGCTCGGAGAGTTCGAGGCTGGCCTGCGTCGCCGCGATGCGCGGATCGTTGTGATAGGTCTCGGGCTGTGGGACAGGACAGGGCGCATCGACCTCCCAGGTCAGCGGCGCGCGCAGGTCAGGATCCTGGGCGAGCAGGTCGTAAAGGATGGTGGTTCCGGTACGCGGCTGGCCGCAGATAAAGATCGGCGCGGTGATGGGCTTGGCGGCGATCTCGGGATGCTCCTTGCGCCAGGCGATCACGTCAAGCCGGTTCTTCAGGGCGCGCATGATGTCGAGGTAGGCGACCTCAACACCGATAGGCGATAACCGCGCCTCGTTGACCAAGCCGTCGGCGACGCGGTCCAGCCCCGGTTGCCACCCATCCTCGCCAAAGTCGTCGCTACCGGCTTCCGCACAGGCGCTGGCGATGAGCTGTTGTGGGTTGAACCGTTCCTGCAATGTCACGGCTGGTCCCCGCGATGGCGCACCGACACGCTGACCGATGGCGGCTTGGGATTATCGAGCCACCGCAGCACCACGAACCCGCGTTGTCGGCCACCGGTGTCGAGCCAATGGCCAAATCCTAAGTCCTCCGCGGAGATCGCGATGCGCACTCGCCCGTTGGCGTCTGGCTGCACTGCACGGTTGGTAACTGAGCTATGCCGACGGCGCGGCTCGAGGCACTCATGCCAGATGTTTTCCAGCGTGACATTCCAGTACCGGGTATCGGGTGGCTCGATGTCGAGCAATAGCGCCTGGTCGGGGTCGAGCCGGAAGGTCCCCATCATGTACAGGTTGTCCGGTGTGGTGTCGGCGGCACCCAGATCGGCGGCCTCTGCCGTCAGCAGCGTGTTGGGGTTGTCCAGCAGCTCGGGCTTAATGGTGCGGTGCAGGGTAACGAGTTTCATCAGTGACCACGCCATCGCGGTGAACTGGTCGGCGAGTTCGCCGTCGGTCAGCGCCGTGACCGGGTCGGGGTCGAGGGCCTCGATCCGCATGCTGGCCAACTCTTCGGAGGCGGGATCGCCGATGTACTCTCGGACGACCACCGATGATGCGTCGTCGGGGATTTGCACCCACAGCGCGCCGGCGAGATCGGCTGGTTCGTCCGACGAGAGAATCAGCGCGAATTCGCAGTCGGTCAGGTCCAGGTCGACGTCGCTGACGTAGTTGGACATCCGCCTTGGAGTCAGGCCGGTGCCGGCGAGGATCTGGAATCCGAGGTAGGCAGTGGTACCCCGGGTGCCGGTGATCCGGTAGCGCCGGTCGCCGCGGATCATCGCCAGGTAATAGGCGCCGTCGGGATTGGGACCGCCGATCATCCTGGTCGGGGAGCACATATCGAAGAACGACGGGCGGTCGGGGTCGGCCTCGACGGACAGTTGCGCGCACAACGACGACACCCGGGCGATGACCCGCAGCCCCTCGAGGAGTTCCCGTTCGGATTCGGCGTCCTCCGTCACGATCTTGGTGACGTCAGCAAGCATCTGCTGAAAGAACTGCCACGCGGCCTTTCCCAGATCTTGAGACTTCGCCAGATCTTGAGTCATAGTCTTATACTTAGACTATGTCTCACGCATTGTCCAGTGCGATGTCACCGTCCGCACGGAGGCGGGCGGCCACCCGGGAGCGCATCGCGGCGGCCGCCGCGCAGCTGGTAGCCGAGGTGGGTCTGGCGGGGGCAACGGTCGACCGCATCGCGGACGCGGCAGACGTCGGGCGCGCGACCTTTTTCCGCTACTTCTCCTCCAAGGAAGATGCCGTCGCCGCCGGCATGAATGCCCATTGGCTCGGCCGGATCACTACTGCCCTGGCCGCCCAGCCGGCCGGCCTGACGGCGGCCGAAGCGGTCCTCGGCGCCTTTCATGAGTTGGCTCTCGGGTTCGCCGAAATCGAGGACCAGGTGCGCGAGTTGGCCACGCTGACCAGGTCCTCGGAGACCTTGGACGCCTGGACGCTGCACATCTACGTCCGGTACGAATCGGCGATCGCCGAGTTAGTCGCACCGCGGCTGCCTGACTTGGCTCCCCAGGATGCCAGGCCGCGTCTGATCGGCGCGCTGGCGATGGCGACGGTGCGAATCGCCCTGGACGACTGGCTTAACTATGGGGGAGTTCTGCCGGACCGGGTGCGTGAGGGTTTGGCGGCAATCACCATCGCGTAGAAACGGACTAATAGTCGAGCTATTTTCTGCGCCAATCCGCGGAAGGCACTCACGAATGTGCAGGTCGAATCATGCGGCGGACCGTTGACACGGTGACTGAGATCATTGTCTACTAGTCCCTTGAATAGAGGGAGTGCGGCATGAACAAGGACGATCTGATCCTGGTCAGCGTGGACGACCATATCGCCGAGCCGGCGGACATGTTCGACGCGCACGTCCCCGCGAAATACAAAGACCGCGCCCCCCGGGTGGTCATCGAGTCCGACGGTATCCAGCAGTGGTACTACGGCGAGATCCGCGGGCGGAACATGGGCCTGAACGCCGTCGCAGGAAAACCCCGCGAGATGTACAATATCGACGCATCCCGCTACGACGAGATGCGCCCGGGCTGCTTCAACGTCGATGAGCGAGTCCGCGACATGAACGCCGGCGGCCAGCTGGCCGGCCTGAACTTCCCCAACTTCACCGGCTTCTCCGGCCAGGTCCTCAACCAGGGTCCGGACCGCGACGTCAACCTGGTGATGATCAAGGCCTACAACGACTGGCACGTCGATGAATGGTGTGGGGCGTATCCGGGCCGCTTCATCCCCTGCGGCATCCTGCCGCTTTATGACGTGGCCGAAGCCGCCAAGGAAGTCAAACGGCTGGCGGACAAGGGATGCCACGCGGTGACGTTCTCGGAGAATCCGGAAGCGTTGCAAATGCCCAGCATCCACACCAAGTACTGGTACCCGCTGTTCGAGGCCGTCTGCGAGAACAAGACGGTGCTGTGCACCCATGTCGGCTCCGCGTCGCGATCTCCGCAGGTGTCGACGGACGCGCCACCCAGCGTGCAGATGACCGCGTCGTCGATGATGAGCATGTTCACCTTCACCGAGTTGATCTGGGCCGAGTTCTACACCGACTTCCCCGAAATCAAGTTCTCCCTGACCGAGGGTGACGTCGGTTGGATACCGTACTTCCTCTGGCGGGCGGAGCATGTCTACAACCGTCACTCGGGTTGGACGCTCGCGAAGTTCCCGCCCGGATACAGCGGCCCGACCGATATCTTCAAGCGACACTTCTACACCTGCTTCATTAGCGACAAGGTCGGCGTGCAGAACATGGACTGGTTCAACGAGGACATGCTGTGCTGGGAGTCCGACTTCCCGCACTCCGACAGCAACTGGCCGTTCGCGCCCGAGGACATCGTGGAGAACATGGGCCATCTGGAAGACTCGGTGATCAACAAGATCACTCACGAAAATGCCATGGCCGCTTACTCGTTCGATCCATTCCGGTACGTGCCCAAAGAGCATGCGCGAGCTGGCCACCTGCGCACGCAGGCCACCGACGTCGACGTGGTCACCCACGTCGGTCGCGCGGCCAGCCAGCGTGATCGTGACGCGTGGACCCGGATGACACAGTTCGCCCTACAGGCGCAAGGGGCGACGCCGGTGACGGCTGTGACTGCTGAGGTCGCCGGTATCACCGGGCGCGCAACAACTCTGGGCAACTGAGCGTGGCAGGCCACGCCCAAGCACCGTTCGCGGGCTGGCGTGTCTTGGAATTGTCCAACGGAATTGCGGTGTCGTACGCCGGCAAGATGTTCGCCGACGCCGGCGCCGAGGTCGTGAAAGTCGAATCCCCGCAGGGTGATGCGCTTCGGACCTGGTCGGCCGGCGGACCGCCCGGGGCGCTGTTCGGATATCTGGCCGCCGGCAAGAAGTCGGTGGTCTGGCATGACCGGGCGGATATCACCGCACTTTTGGCCGGCGCCGATATCGTCCTCACCGACCTCAGCGACGGCTGGACCCTCGACGACATCACAGCCCACACCGGCCCGGCGGCGGTGGTGGTGTCCGTGACGCCATTCGGAACGGCGGGACCCTACGTCGACGACAGCGTGCTGGCCAACGAATTCATCTTGCAGGCGTTGTGCAGCTCGATCTCCGGCCGCGGCTGGCCCGGCGACGAACCCGTACAGGCTGGCGGTCGGCTCGGCGAGTGGCTGGCGGGAACGTTCGCCGCGGCCGTCGCCGCGGCCACGGCCCGGCATGCCGCCCGGGGCGGGCGCGGCGAAATCATCGACGTGTCGACCTTCGAGGCGATGGTCATCGGTATGGGTGGTTTGTCCGCCATGTCGGCCAGTGTCCTGGGCGGGGATTCGCTGCTGCATCAACGCAGCCTGGAGCTGCCGTCGATCGTCCCCACTGCCGACGGGATGGTCGGCTTCTGCACCATCACGGCGCAGCAGTTCCAGGACTTTATCGTGATGATCGATCGCGCCGATTTGGTCGAAGATGCCGACCTCGCATCGTTCGCCGGCCGAGCCGAGCGGCGCGACGAATTTCTCGGAATGGTCACCCAGTGGACCGAAACCCGGACCACACAAGAGATCGTCGACATCGCCGTGGCGTTCCGAATCCCGGTGGCCCCCATCGCCAGCCCCGGCACTCTGCTGGCGATCGACCACTACACACAACGCGGGGTGTTCGTCGAATCTGAGCTGGGGGTGCTGCAGCCGCGGGTGCCGTACCGCAGCGACGCCATCGCAACTAGTACACCGGGATGTCCTCCGGTGCCCGGCGCCGACACCGGAAGCGTCGACTGGTTACCACGAGGCAAGCGAACGGGTTCCGCCGATACGGAAGCCCTTCCATTGTCCGACATCCGAATAACCGACTTCACCGCGTTTTGGGCGGGGCCGGTGGCCACACAATTTCTTGGCTCGCTTGGCGCCGATGTGATCAAGGTGGAGGGCGTCCGCCGGCCGGACGGCTTGCGGTTCGCCGGCGGGCGCCCACCCACCTGGGATCAATGGTGGGAGTGGGGGCCGGTGTTCTTGTGCAGCAACAACAACAAGCGCGGCATCAGTGCCGAGCTCAGCACCGAAGCTGGACGGGCCATCGCCTTAGAGCTCATTGCTACCAGCGATCTCGTGCTGGAGAACTTCTCACCGAGAGTGATGGAGAATTTCGGCCTGGACTGGGATGCCATCTCGGCCGCTAACCCATCCGCGGTCATGGTCCGGATGCCGGCGTTTGGCCTCGACGGCCCGTGGCGCGACCGCGTCGGCTTCGCGCAGACAATGGAGCAGGCGACCGGAATGGCATGGATGACGGGACATTCCGACGGGCCACCGGTGATCCCCCGGGGCGTGTGCGACCCGATGGCAGGTCTGCACGCGGCATTCGCCGCCATCGCCGCGTTGGTGATCCGTGACCGCGACGGCGCCGGGATGCACGTCGAGTCGACAATGGTCGAGTCGGCGCTGAACGTGGCCGCGGAAATGCTGGTGGAATACTCGCGCAACGGCATCGAGATGCGGCGGGCCGGGAACCGTGGCCCCGGAGCGAGCCCGCAGGGGGTCTACCGGTGCGCGGGCGAGGACCAGTGGGTGGCCATCGCCGCGCTGGACGACGGCGCCCGCGTAGCGCTGGCGGACCTGATCGGTCGACCCGAGCTGGGACCGCACGACGCCGGCTGGCGAGAGTGCGCCGACGAGATCGACAAGCTGATTTCCGACTGGACCGCGCGGCGCTCGCTAACCGAAGCGGTCGGCGCGCTGCGTGGTTGCGGGGTCGCCGCGGCACCGCTGGTGACATCTGCATCGCTGCTGACCGATCCACAACTGCTGCATCGGGGGTTCTGGGAAACCGTCGACCACCCCGTCGCCGGTTCATTCCTGTGCACCGGTATGCCTTTCAGCTTCGCGGGGAAGCCGCGGCGCTGGATTCGCCGCGTGCCACCCGTGTATGGCCAGCACACCGATGAAGTACTGACGAATGTCCTGGGGCGCACCGAACGGGACCTCAGTGCGTTGCGCGAATCGGGGACCACCAGCGCACGGCCGGCGGGCCTGTGACGTGGCAATCACGCTGTGCGTTCCGCCCCGCCTCGGGGAGTTGTGCGCGCCGGTCCGCTTTTTGGTGCGCGAGGACTCCGTGGTGATGGAGCTGACCGCCCGCCATCGGATCATCAGCGTCGAGTGGGATGCAATCGAACTCGCGGTGGCCATGGTCGTCGAGATCACCGACCCGCAAACCGCTCGGCCGGTGGACGTGCGGATCGACGTCGTCGGGGCGGGCACTGCACAAGCAGACCCGCGGACTAGAACGATCGGCACCGTCATGCGCGACGGGCGCGAGTTCAATGTCGTAGGAACCTATCTGGGAGTCGTCGCGGATGAAAACTAGAGCAGCAATCGTCGGAGTGCACAACACCCGACAGGGCCGCCGGCTCGACGGCGAGACCTCGCACGGGTTGGCGCTCAAAGCCATTCAGGGCGCACTCCGCGACGCCGGCCTGACCCTCGACGACGTCGACGGGATCAGCGCGGGAGCGCTGTCGACCGCGCTGATCTACGACCTGCGCGTCGGCCCCGCGTGGCAAGGGCTGGCCTTTGGGGTCGGCATGATCACCGAGGCGGTCACCGCTATCGAACATGGCATGGCCGACGTGGTGGTGCTCGTCGCCGCTCAAGCAGGCGAATACCGCGATCACGAAGCCACGGCGCCGTGGACCAGGCCGGAGAACGAATTCGTGGCGCCGTGGGGAATGTTCACCACGGCGGAGTTCGCGCTGATCGCTCGACGGCACATGCACGTCTATGGGACGACGCGTGAACAGATGTCGATGGTCGCGGCGACCATCCGCAACAACGGATCGCAAAACCCCGAAGCCATCTACTACCAGCGCGGACCATTCACTCCAGACGACATCACCGCGTCCCGGCCGATCGCGGACCCATTCCATCTACTGGATTGCGCCACCACCTCCGAAGGCGGTTGCGCCCTGGTAGTGGCCAATTTAGAAAAATTCGCAGACAAAGTTGACCTTCCAAACCGACCGATCTACGTGCTCGGCAGCGGCGCGGACTTCCACGGGCCGTCGTATCAACACCCGCCCGCGTGGGACCTCGCGGGCCGGCGCGGCGATCACGTTAACGGTGTGGTCGGCAGGCGAGCGGCCGACCGAGCGTTCAGCCACGCCGGGCTTCGGCGTGACGACGTCGATGTGCTGGAACTCTACGATCCGTTCTCGTTCGAGATCATCCGGCAGCTGGAGGCGTTCGGATTCTGCGGCGAAGGCGAAGGTGGGCCATTCGTCGCCGACGGCCACATTGCCCCCGACGGCAGCCACCCGATCACCACGGACGGGGGGACCATGTCCTTCAGCCACGCGGGCGCCAATCCGCAAATGATGCAGCGGGCCATTAGAGCCGTCCAGCAATTGCGCGGTGAGGCAGGCACGCTCCAAGTGCCGGACGCACATATTGCGTTGTGCAGCAACGGGGGAGCGGGCGCCTTATTCACAACACTGCTGATCTTGGGAGACGAACCGCTGTGAATTTCGAGACGTCCGAGCCGCTGCGGCCACAAACCGGGCCGGTGCCCCATGCCAGCAGTCAGGTCAGCGTTCCGTTCTGGCAGGGATGTCGATCCGAGGAGCTGCGTTATCAGCGCTGCGCGGCTTGCGGCCTGGCGAACTTCCCGCCAACGGAGAACTGCCGCCAATGTCTTTCGGCTGAATTGCACTGGACTGCGGGTGGTGGTGGCGGCGAGATATATAGCTGGACGGTGGTGCACCGCCCGGTGACCGCGGAATTCGAACCGCCTTATGCTCCGGCGATCATCACCCTGGACGAGGGATACCAGATGTTGACGAACGTCGTGGGGATTGCGCCAGCAGACTTGGCGATAGGAATGCGCGTTCAAGTGCAATTCCGCAATGTGGGTACGGATTTAACGCTTCCCTACTTCACCGGGGCAGGGTAGGCGGCGGTGAGTCCGTCGCGCACCAGCAGCGGGCTGCCTGTTACCGCCTACCTCGTCCTGGGTGTGCTGGCGGCCAACGACGAACAACTGACCGCCGGTGAAATCAAGACGCGCGCTGAACTTTCCGTGGGCCACTTCTATTGGTCGCCGTCGGTCAGCCACGTGCGGCGCGAATTGAACAGGCTATTGGCGCGGGGGATGGTCGGTGAGATCGGTGCTCAATCCGGCAAGCGCGCCATCACGCTGTACGAGACCACGGACGCCGGGCTCGATGCGCTTCGCCGCTGGGTGCAACACTTTCCGGGCCAGGATCAGGTCGTCATCAAGCACCCGGTCATCCTCAAAACCTGGCTGGCTCGAGGCGAGGATCCCGAAAACGTCATCGATACGTTGGAGCGCCATCTCGAGGCGACTCGGGCCCGCCTGGACGAGGCGCTGTGGTCGCGGCAGCGTTCCCGCGAGCTCGGCATCGCCGATGATCCGGAGCAGCGTTTCTCCTTCGCCGTCCTCGACTACGCGATCCGCGGCCTGTACGCCGAGATCTCCAACATTGAGCAGCTGCGTGACGAGATCGCTGCCGGGACAAGCAGAGATCCCGCCAAACGAGCGCGACGGTCCAAGGGTCAGATCCGGCGGCGGCTGCGAGTAGCGGCCGGTACGCCGAGGCATTCGGACCCGACTATCTGAGGGAATTGCGGGCGGACTGGCCCGCATGATCGCGCTGGACGCAACCCACGCCTCCTAATCCTGGGCCGAAATCCGGTAGGCGGTGCCACGCTCCTCGCGCACCCACAGCGTTTCGCCCGCGCCGACGGTAGTTGCCAGTGCGATCAACTGGCGTTTGAGGACTTTGTGGGTGGCGGTACTGGGCAACTCCGGGGCGACCCGGACGTAGCGCGGCCGGGCCTTGGGAGACAGGTCGGCCTGAGCGTCGAGAAACGCTTCGAACGAGTCAGGGTCGAGGATATGGCCGTCGTTGAGGACGATGGCGGCCATCACCTGGTCGCCGACGCGCTCGTCGGGCACGGCGTACACCGCGGCACGGCTCACAGCGCTGTGGCGCAACAGGATCCGTTCGATCGGCGCGGCCGCCAGATTCTCGCCGTCCACCCGCATCCAATCGGCGGTGCGCCCGGCGAGGTAGATCCAGCCTTCGGAATCTTTGTAGGCGAGGTCCCCGGACCAGTACATGCCGTTACGCATGCGTTCGGCGTTGGCGTCAGGGTCGTTGTAGTAACCGGTGAAGAAACCCGATCCCGAGGTGTTGACCAACTCGCCGACGGCTTTGTCGGCGTTGGTGAGCGCACCGTGGGCATCGAATTCCGCTACAGCGCATTCGGTGATGGTGTCGCTGTGGTAGATGGCGACGCCTTCGGCCCCTCGTCCGATTGAGCCCCGGGGCGTCCCGGGTTCGCGGATGATCATGACTGCGTTCTCTGTTGAGCCGAAGCCGTCTTCGACCTGAACGCCGAAGCGGCGCGCGAACTCCTCAATGTCCTTGTCGTTGGCCTCGTTACCAAAGGCCACCCGTAGCGGGTTGTCCGAGTCGTCGTCGCGTGCGGTGGTGGCCAGGATGTAGGCCAGCGGCTTGCCGACGTAATTCATGTAGGTGGCGCCGTGCCGGCGAATGTCATCGAGGAAGTTGCTCGCCGAGAACTTCGCCGGCACAATTGCGGCGCCGGAGCACACAGCCGGCGCCCAACCCGCCACCACGGCGTTGGAGTGAAACAGCGGCATCGACACGTAGCAGGTGTCCTGCTCGGTAAGGACGAAACGCTGGGCCAGAGAAAGGCCGGCGACCGTGGCCATCAACTGAGAAACCAGCACCGCCTTAGGATTTCCGCTGGTGCCCGAGGTGAAGATCATCATGAACGGATCCAACATCTCGACCTGCCGATGCGGGACCAGAGCACCGGCGCCGGCGATCAGCCGGGCCCACAACCGTGTAGACGTGTCGAAGACGCGCGTGCCCGTAAGGTCCAGACCTTCCAGCAGTGGCCGATGTTCGGCGTCGGTCACGACGATCTGACAATCCGCCCGCCGGATGTCGGCGGCCAGGGCCTCGCCCCGTCGCGTCGTGTTAAGACCGCACAGCACATAACCGCCCAGGCCGGCTGCCGCCATCTGGGTCAGCATGTCGGGTGTGTTCCCCAAAAGAGCGCCGATGTGCATCGGCCGGTGCGGATCGGCGACACCGAGAAGGGCTGCGGCACAGGCGGCCGACTCCGAAAGATATTGAGCCCAACTCAGTTGCAAATCTGCGTATTTCACGGCAACGGCGGTATCGGAGATACGCCGGTGCAACAGCGACTGAATCGTGTCGGTCATGAATCTCCGGGTCCGCTCTCTCTATCTGGTCGTTGTCAACGTCGTGCCGCTATCCGCCCACCATCATCAGGCCACCGTCGACCGCGAGCAGTTGCCCGGTGATGAAGCCCGAACCTGGCCCGGCCAGGAAGACGAGCACGGGCCCGAGGTCCGTTGCGGGGTCTCCCAGGGCCCCGCCCAGCGGAATCATCGACTTGAGTTGCTGGTCGATGAGGGCGCTGGCGTCCGGGCCGAGGAAGTCCCTGAACCGGTCGGCACCGGGCGTCTGTACCGCGGGCGCCAAAGCGTTGACGGTGACGTTGTCGGCGGCCCAGGTGCGGGCGGCGGATCGGGTCCACGCCTGCACCGCTCCCTTTGTCGCGGCGTATACAGCCGACATCGGGCTACCCATAATCGCTTCGGAAGACCCGAAGTTGATGATCCGGCCGCCCTTGGGGTCTTGGCCCTTCATCGCGGCGTAGGCAGCCTGATTGGTGAGAATGGTCGCCTTCACGTTGGTGTCCAGCAGGAAAGAGATTTCGTCGGCGCTGATGTACCCAGGGATTCCGGGCTGCCAGAGGCCCGCGGCGTTCACCAACACGTCGAGGCCGCCGAGCTTATCGACCGCTTGCTGCACCATCGCCGAGACCGCCTCGGCGTCGCGCGCATCGCATTGCAGCCAGGTGGCGGCGAGATCGTCCGGCGGCGGGGTTTGGTGATAGGTGGCGACGATATCGGCGCCCGCCGCGCTGAGCACTCCAACCGCGGCAGCGCCGATACCCGTCGCGGCTCCGGTAACCAGGATCCGCCGGCCCCGCAGGGTTGGCGTGACGTTTGACATGACGGAAACGCTACCAAGCCGTCCAGCGCTCATTCGGCTCCGAATACCGGGGGACCGTCGCCTGGCAGGGCAGGACCATGTTGTGAGGTTTCATTCAGGCACCTGGCAGGTCGAGAACCTACAGTTGGGAATTGTGATGAACAACGGCAGCACGGCTATCGCTTTGCGCGGCGCCGCGGCCATGTTTGTCCTAATGGTCGGATGCGGCGCGGCAGTCGGTGCGCAGCCGAGCGCACCGACATCCGGCACGCCGGATTCCGGCGGTCGTACTGGCGGCGGCGCATTGCCTGTGGTTCCCGCCAGGCTTGCCCCACTGCCGGAGCCCGGTGGCTGCATTATCGGCCTCGACTGTGGGTGCATCCGCGGCGTCACTTGTGTCGGCACTGTCCCGCTCCACAAGCCCGCTCCCACTGGTAGCCAGCCGCAAGATGCTCCCCCGCCCCCAGCCCCGGCCCCGTAGCGGTTAGTAGGTGACTCTGATGCGCGTGCAATTCAGCTGGATCGCCGGGCTCTCCGTTTTACTGGTCGCATGCGCTACGGTCGCCGGTGCTGCGCAGCCGAGTGGACCTGCGCCGGCCGCGACGGCGACGAGCGCTCTTTCCAGCGCAGCGCCGTCGCCTCCACCCGTTCCGAGCAGTCCTAGTCATGGTGGTGCGTTGCCCGTGGTCCCCGTCGGCGGAGGCGCCTGCATCATTGGTCTCAATTGTGGATGCATTCGCGGCATCACCTGTCCCGGTACTGTGCACCACCCTCCCGCTCCCGCTAGTGAGCATCCGCCCGATGCCCCCGCCGGCCCGGGCCCCGGCCCCGGCGGCGGCTGAAGGAACTAGGCGCGTACCGCGACCGTGGAAAGCAGATCGGCGAGCCGATCCGGGCGGTCCAGCATCGAGAACGTCCGCGCCCCGTCGATCACCTCGAGACGGGCGTTCGGGATGGTAGCGGCCAGTCGTTGGCCATCCTCCTGGGCGAAGAAGACGTCGTCAGCCGACCACGCGATGAGCGTGGGCTCGTCGAACTCCGGCAGCCGCGCAGCAACGCCGGTGGCGACTTCTGTGCGCAGCGACAACGACAACTGGCGCAGGTCTTCGGCGACCGCGGCGTCGGTTAGCGCCGGCCGCACCCAGACCTCGGTGAGATCGTCGATGTTGCTGTGCGCCAGGCCGTCAAACGCGCGCTTGCGCGCGACGGGTGCCCGCAAGGCCTGGATCGCGGTACGGAACACGGCCTTCGATTTAGCCGCCAGGATCACCGGCTTGAGGATCGGTGGCGGAAAGTGTTCGAACGCATCGCAGCTGGTCAGCACCAGCGCGCCGACCCGCTCGGGATGATGCACCGCGACGAGTTGGGTGACGAGACCGCCGGTGTCGTTGCCAACCAGCACGACGTCCTCGAGGTCAAGGGCGGCAAGAAAATCGGCGACGATGTGTGCGACGCCAGCGATGGCCTGGTCGGCGCCGGGGCGCAGTGCCTCCGGGTGTGCGCCCAGCGGCCAGGTGGGTGCGATGCACCGCAGGCCCGCACCAGCGAGCCGTTGGCTGACTTGGCGCCACAGCTGACCGCTCATCATGAATCCGTGCACGAACACGACGGGCCTGCCGCTTTCGGGTCCGCTTGCTTCGTAATGAATGGTTCCCGCACTAATGTCGATCGACGGCATCGAGGACTCCTATTCCGAGAGGTACTGTTACAAACAGTCTGTCTGTTCGTAAGTTACCAACAGGTTGTATGGAAATCAAGAGACGCACTCAGGAGCAGCGCTCCGCGGCGACCCGCGACGCGCTGATCTCGGCTGCCCGCGGTCTTTGGGGCCAACGGGGCTACGCGGAGGTGGGTACGCCGGAGATCGCCACGGTCGCCGGTGTGACCCGTGGCGCCATGTATCACCAATTCGCGGATAAGGCAGCGCTATTCCGTGAGGTTGTCGAGGTCGTGGAACAGGATGTGATGACGCGGATGGCTGTCATTGTGGCCTCGTCGGGCGCCGCGTCACCGGCGGACGCGCTCCGGGCGGCGGTCGACGCCTGGCTGGAGGTCTCCGCTGATCCGGAGGTGCGCCAGTTGATTCTGCTGGACGCGCCGAGCGTGCTGGGCTGGGCCGCGTTTCGCGACGTCGCCCAGCGGTACAGCCTGGGCATGACCGAACAATTACTGATCGAGGCGATCAAGGCCGGCCAGTTGGCCCGTCAACCCACACGACCGCTGGCCCACGTACTCATCGGCGCCCTGGACGAGGCGGCCATGGCCATCGCCACCGCGGACGATCCTAAACGCGCCCGTCGGGAGACGGGCCAGGTGCTGCACCGGCTCATCGACGGGATGCTGAACCAGCCCTGAGGGTCAGGAGCCTTTGCAGGTGAGTGATAGGCGCGAAACCTTGCAGATGTTGCTTGCATCGGAATCCCCCGAACCCCCGGCATCCGCAGAGTGAGATCGGCGCGATCGTCCTCCATCGACCCGTCGACGTCCGCGAGCGCACGCCCGAACAACCAGGTGCGGTATGAGTGGCCCTGAAGAGCCGGCGGCATTTCCGCGCGCGCGTCTTCGGCCTCACGCGCGAACTTCGAATCGGGTACTTGGAATGTATCGAGGTCGACGCGCGCTGCCGCCGCCGGAAGCCGTCCTAGTGCAAGCTTGGCCCTTCCCATGGCGTTATGCCACTGGCCTGTCGCTATTGCGCGGAGGAGGCGGCGCCGGTCTGCGCGCGATAGCTCTCCACCGGTGCGACGGACCCAGGCGAGACCACCAAGCCGTTGCGGATCGGGCGTTCTCATCTCGCTTCCCAACTGGCCTGTCGGATTTGTATTTCGTCGAGGCGGCTCAGATGAAGTGGTTTTGCCGCTACGGGGTTTTGAGAAACACGTCGTTGAGGGTGACGGTTCGAAGGTTCCGCGAACGGATGATGTCGACGAGTTGCGGATAGACGTGAGTGACGGGCGGGTGATTGAGGTGCCCGATAACGATGGATTGCGGCGTGAAGTACTGATCGGCCATCTTCACGATGTATTCCTCGGTGATCAACGTGGAGTCAGACAACGAGCCCGACCATAAGGTCGGTACCTGGTAGCCGTGGTACTCCGCCACAGCATCGACGCTGGCGTTGTGCTTTGCATACGGCGGCCGATAGTAGGGCTTGGCGCCGATACCGTAGTTCTTCTTCAGAAACTCGTCATTGCGGCTGAGCTCTTGGGAGATCTCGCTTGCCGGCAGCGTCGTCAAATCCGGATGCGACCAGGTGTGATTGCCGAGTTGGATCTGCCCGGAATCCACCAGCGGTCGCAGCAGTGCCCGGTGGTCGGTCCAAGCGTCGTAGATCCCGTTGATGAAAAACGTCATTCGGGCGCCGGTGTCCTTGGCGAACTGTATGTAGGCGCGCACCACGTCGCTGTTGACACCGTCGTCGAGGGTGAGCGCGAGCAGGTCACCGTCGCCGGGGATGGTGCTCAGCGATCCGCCGCCGGGCAGCGGGATCCGGGCACTCAGGGGCGGGGGCGGTAACAACGATGCAGGGGCGGTTGGACCGGAGGCGGCCACGGTGGCCGACGGCGCCTGGGCAATTGTCCGCGGTTGCGGGTCGACGATCAGCCTCGCGACGCCGACGCCGGCAACGGTGGCCGCGGCGAGCGACCCGAGGAACTTACGCCGGTTCAATTCGGGGCCGGCACCGGTGGAAGAGGCAAACGCGGTGCGATTCGCTGCAGAGGATCTGCGGCGGTGCCGTGCGACGGGCGTCCCCCCGTAGGGGACGTCCTCGTCGCCAAACTTCACAGCCACAGCAGCGAACCGTACCACTACCAGCGACTATCCGTCGGATTAGGGCTGGGTGTGCTGGCTAACGAATTGGTCTCGGCGCGCGCTAGTGCGATTTAGTGCTGGGTTAGTGGGAAGCCACACCACCGCGTTGCGGTAGTGACACGGGCTCGGCAGCCGGGGTGCCCAGCGCGGCGGCGAGCCAGGGCAGCGACGCGGCGAACGCCTGGGCTGCGAACGGCCAGTCATGGTTGCCCGGCTGGCTGAACACAGCACAGTTGATCCCGTTGGCGGCGGCCACGTTGCACAGCGAGTTGGCGGCGGCGTCTTGGCCTTCTGGGTTGGCAATGGGATCGGCGGGGTCGGTGCTGTTGGCAAGGCTGGGGTTGGCCGCCTCGGCGAGGGTTCGCGGGCCTGATGACGCGGGAACATCGAACCATCCCGACACCCCGGCATAGCGACCATGTCGAGTGATGGTGGTGAACGGGTCGTAAGCGGCCCAAGCGGTGGGGTTGCCGCCGAACAACCGGGCGATTGTTTGTTCCTTGGTGCCGACGTTGGGGCTGCGGTCGCCGGCGATGTCCACGAACGCGCTGAACATGTCTGGATGCATGACGGTCAAGTTGACGGCGCAGGTGCCGCCCATCGACCATCCGGCCACACCCCAGTTGGTGCGATCAGCGCTGACGCCGAAGTTCGAGATCACGAATGGCACGACGTCTTTCGTCAAGTGATCGGCGGCGTTACCGCGGGCCCCGTTGACGCACTCGGTGTCGTTGTCGAACGCGCCGGTCGGATCGACGAAGACCAGCACCGGGGCGAAGCCGTGGTGGTGTGCCGCGAAGTTGTCGATGGTGTCGAAGGCGCCGCCGGCGCGCAGCCAGTCCGCCGGGGTGTTGAAGGCGGAACTGATCATCATGACGGTCGGCAGCCGCGGCGGCGGATTGCTGTCGAACCACGCGGGAGGCAGATACACCAGCTCTTGGCGGTGCGAGAAGTGCGACGCGTCGGCGCTGATTGTCACGGGGACCACGACGCCCTTGGTCGGTCTGGTTCCCGCGACCTGCATTGCGGTGACCCGCAGCCGATCGATCTGATCAGGCAAGGGCCCCGCTGTCAGCTGATTCCATGCGGTAACCACCGTCGGGAAATAGCCCACCCAGCCGTTCAGGGCCAGGGATGCGCACAACGCGCACAGGGGCACAGAAAGTACCGTCAGCCCGCGTCGCCACCAGTGGGCGCCCGGCCAGCCGAGCAACAGCACCGCGGCAGCGAGCCCGCTCATCGCTATCCATAGCCACAGCGACGTCGGCGCCGGGTCCCCGGCTACACCAAGCGACGTGATGTACCAGTGCGACAGCGCGGTCACCGCCGCCGCCGCGCCCAGCGCGACCGGTAGTGCCCACTTAAGCCAGCGTCGCCTGCGCCACCCGATCGCGCCGACAGCCACCAGCAGCGCGAGCACCTGTGCCGCCGAAGGCAACCAGCCGTGCAGCAAGGACAGCTGGCCGACGAAATCGCTCAACGGTCGCGACCTTCGCTGCGGACCGGCATCGCTCTCCCTCTGCGAGGCTGAACTTGAACCTGACTCGTGATCTGCCCACCTGTTGTGAATCCCCGAACGTGGTGGGCCAGAGCAACTATCCCATACCGTCCTCGCCTATCGCGGTTGCGAACGACCGCAGGCGCAGGCTGTTACCGACGACGAAGGCACTGGAGAATGCCATCGCGGCACCCGCGATCATGGGGTTGAGCAGGCCGAGCGCAGCCAGCGGGATCGCGGCGATGTTGTAGCCGAAGGCCCAAAACAGATTCGTCTTGATCGTGGCCAGCGTCTTGCGGGAGAGTCGGATCGCGTCCGCCGCCGCGCGCAGATCGCCGCGCACCAGGGTGATGTCGGCGGCTTGGATCGCAGCGTCGGTGCCGGTTCCCATGGCCAGACCCAGATTCGCGGTGGCCAGCGCCGCGGCGTCGTTGACGCCGTCGCCGACCATGGCGACGATCTTGCCCTCGGACTGCAAGCGCTGGACGGTGGCGACCTTGTCTTCGGGCAACACCCCGGCGATGACCCGGGCGATGCCGACCTCGTCGGCGATCCGGTCCGCGACGGTCTGGTTGTCACCCGTCAGCAGCACCGGTGTCAGCCCCAGCCGCTTGAACTGCCGGATCGCCTCGGCGCTGGTGGGTTTGACCGTGTCTGCGATCACCAGGATCCCGCGAGCGCTGCCGTCCCAGCCGACGGCGACGGCGGTCTTGCCGTCGCTCTGCGCACGCGCTTTGGCGCTCGATAAATCTGGATCCAGGTGCTGGTCCCGTTCGGCGAGCAAGCTCTCTTGCCCGATGACAACGGTGTGGCCATCGACGATGCCCAGTGCACCCTTGCCCTCGACGTTGGTGAAGTTCTCCGGGGTGGGGAGGTTACCGAGTTCGGCCCTGGCCGCCTTGGCGATCGCCTGCGCCACAGGGTGCTCGGAGGCGTCCTCGATGGCTCCGGCATAGCGCAACAGCGTGCCGCGGTCGGAACCGGGCGCGACGATCACGTCGACGAGGGTCATTTTCCCGGTGGTCACCGTGCCGGTCTTATCGAGCACGATGGTGTCGACCTTGCGGGTGGATTCCAGCACCTCAGGTCCCTTGATGAGCACGCCGAGTTGCGCCGCACGTCCTGAGCCGACCAACAGCGCGGTCGGGGTCGCCAGACCGAGCGCGCACGGGCAGGCGATGATCAGCACCGCGACCGCGGCCGTCAGCGCGGCGGTGACGGGATAGCCGGCGACCAGCCACGCTCCCAGGGTGGCCACCGCGATGGCGATGACAATGGGGACGAACACTGCGGAGATGCGGTCCGCGAGGCGCTGCACCTGGGCCTTTCCCGACTGGGCGGCTTCGACAAGCCTGGCCATCTGCGCCAGTTGGGTGTGTTCGCCTACCCGGGTGGCGCGCACGACCAGTCGCCCGCCGGCGTTCACGGTGGCTCCGGTGACGGCGTCGCCCTCGCCCACCTCGACGGGAACGGATTCGCCGGTGATCATCGCGGCGTCCACGGCCGATGAGCCCGAGACAACGATGCCGTCTGTCGCGATCTTCTCGCCGGGGCGGACCACGAACTCGTCGCCGACTGCAAGCTGGTTGATGGGGATGCGGGTCTCGGTGGGGCGCAGGACCGCGACGTCCTTGGCGCCCAGCTCAAGCAGTGCGCGCAACGCTGCACCGGCGCGCCGCTTGGATCGCTTCTCGAAGTAGCGCCCGGCCAACACGAACAAGGTGACGCCCGCGGCAACTTCGAGGTAGATGTTGGCCGCGCCGTCGCTGCGGGTGGCGGTCAGCTCGAAGTGGTGTCGCATGCCCGGTTCGCCAGCCGTTCCGAAGAACAGGGCGTACACCGACCACAGGAACGCCGAGAGGGTCCCGACCGAGACGAGCGTGTCCATGGTGGCGGCGCCGTGCTTGAGATTGGCCCAGGCGGCGGCGTGGAAAGGCCGGCCCGCCCACACGATGACGGGTGCGGCCAGGATCAGGGACACCCATTGCCAGTGGCGGAACTGCCACGCGGGGATCATTGCCATCAGGATCACCGGAGTGGCGAGCACGGTCGCCACGACCAGGCGGTGGCGCAGCGATGCCAGCTCCGTGTCCTCATTTTTTTGGCCAGTCTCGCGCTTTTGAAGCCATGCGGTGTAGCCGGTCTTTTCGACTTCGGCGATGAGCGCCTGCGGGCCGTAGCCGGCGGGGGCCGTGACGGTGGCCTTCTCGGTCGCGTAGTTGACGGTCGCGGTGACCCCGTCGAGATTGTTCAGCTTCTTCTCGATGCGCATCGCGCACGAAGCGCAGGTCATCCCGCCGATCTCGAGCTCGATGTCATGCACGGGTGTCGTTGTCACGTGACGGGGACCGCCGCATAGCCCGCCTCATCGACCGCACCCAGCACGGCCTGCTCGTCGATCGGCGCCGGACCCGTGACGACCAGCCGGCCCGTGCTCGCGCTGACGTCTACGCCGTGCACGCCGGGAATTTGGCTGACCTCGTCTCGGACGGCCGCCTCGCAGTGACCGCAGCTCATCCCGCTCACCAGGTATTCGCTTATCGTCATGCCGCTCCCTCCGTGTATACCCCTCCAGGGTATATCGCATCGACGGTGGACGGTATTCCCCCACAGCTGTATCTGTCGGGAGTCGAACTCTCCTCCAACGGGGCTAGGAGGAGCCCCTTGGCGAAGCGTAGCGTCGACTTGGCGTTGCCTGATAAACGGAAGGACACCACATGACTGTCACCGTCGTCGACGCGGGACCTCGGCAAGTGAGCCGATCAGTTGAAGTGGCCGCGCCGGCCGCGGAGCTCTATGCGTTCGCCGCCGATCCGCGGCGGCACAGCGAATTGGACGGCTCGGGAACGGTCTGCGACAACATTGCGATGCCCGCCGAACTGGCTGTGGGGTCGAAGTTTTCGACGAGCATGAAGATGTTGGGTCTGCCATACCGCATCACCAGCACGGTGACTGCACTGAAGCCGAACGAAGTGGTCGAATGGCGCCATCCGGTGGGCCACCGCTGGCGGTGGGAATTCGAGTCGCTCTCGCCGACGCTGACCCGGGTGACAGAGACATTCGATCACCGCGACGGTGCGATCAAGAACAGGCTGCGGTACTACAACTTGATCGGTGCCCGGAAATTCAACGCCACCGGCATCGAGGCGACGCTGGCCAAGCTACGCGACCGCTACGCGAGGGCGTAGCTACGCCGAGCGTGCCACCAGGGCGAAAAAAATGCCAAAATCCCGCCCTGAGTGCACTTTCGACGCGAGCGCGAAAGAGAGTCGAGACCTTGACCGAGACTGTTGGGCGGGCGTTCGACGTCGATGCGCTGCGACAGAAGTATGCCGACGAACGGGCACGGCGACTGCGGCCCGACGGGATCGCGCAGTACCTGGAGATAGCGGGTGAGTTCGCCCGGTTCGGCGAGGATCCCTGGGTAGATGGAAAATTCGCGCGCGAGCCGCTCACTGACGAGGTTGACGTGGCGATCGTCGGCGCCGGATTCGGTGGGCTGTTGACGGGTGCGCGGTTACGTGAGCTCGGAGTCGAGAGTGTGCGGCTGATCGACAGGGCGGCCGACGTGGGCGGCACCTGGTACTGGAATCGCTATCCGGGGATCGCTTGCGACGTCGAGTCTTATGTGTACATCCCGTTGCTGGAAGAACTCGGCTATGTCCCGACGGAGAAGTACGCCAAGGGAGCGGAGATCTTCGCGCACTGCCAGCGCATCGCTAAGCACTACGACCTGTACCACGACGCGTGCCTGCAGACCGATGTGCATGAGATACGTTGGGAAGAAGCGTCTTCCCGCTGGATCATCCGGACAAACCGGGGCGACGAGATAAGTGCCAAATTTGTCTCGATGGCCAACGGCTATCAGGCGAAACCCAAGCTGCCCGGCATCCCAGGTCTGGATTCATTTCGCGGGCATACGTTCCACACCAGTCGGTGGGACTATGGCTACACCGGTGACAAGCTGAAGAACCTGGCCGGCAAGCGCGTCGGCATCATCGGCACGGGTGCGACGGCCGTTCAGTGCGTGCCACATCTGGCCGCGGCGGCCCAGCACCTCTATGTCTTCCAGCGCACACCGTCATCGGTCGACGTGCGGGCCAACCAGCCCACGGATATGCAGTGGGCCAACGCATTACAGCCAGGTTGGCAGCAGGAGCGCATACAGAACTTTCAGGTCCTCACCGGCGGCGGGCAGGCGGAGGAAGATTTGGTGGCCGACGCCTGGACCAGCATTACCAGGAAGCTGCCGGTCATGCGCCACGACAGCGGCGGCTCATCAAACGCAGAGGAGCGAACGCGCGATATCGAACTGGCGGATTTCGCCAAAATGGAGGAGGTCCGGGCGCGGGTCGATGACATGGTGACCGACCCCGCCACCGCGGAGGCGCTCAAACCCTGGTACGGCTACTTCTGCAAGCGGCCGTGCTTTCACGACGAGTACCTGCAGACGTTCAACCGGGACAACGTCACACTGGTCGACACCCGCGGCCGCGGGGTGGAGCGCATCACCGAGTCTGGTGTGGTTGTCGACGGGGTGACCTACCAGCTCGACTGCCTGATCTTCGCGACGGGTTTCGAAGTCGGCACCGACTATTCCCGCCGGACCGGCTTCGAGCTGATCGGGCGTGGCGGTGTGACTTTGACGCAGCGGTGGCGCGACGGTGTGCGCACGTTTCAGGGCTTGCATACCAACGGTTTCCCGAACTGCTTTATCGAAAGCATCGCTCAGGCTGGGCTCACCGTGAACTTCCCGTATCTGCTTGACGTGCAGGCCAGCCACGCCGCCTGGATCATCGCCTGGGCACTGGAACACGGCGTCACCGAGGTGGAGACGTCGCTGCGCGCCGAAGCCGCGTGGGTCGACACCGTGGTGGCCCGTTCGACCGCGACCGCCGAGCGGGCCAAAACCTGCACGCCCGGCTATTACAACCGGGAAGGAAAGGCCGACGCCAAGACGCGTCAAGGCAGCTTCTTCTTCGGTGGACCCACGGAGTACGCCGACATCCTGCAGGCGTGGCGGGCCAATGGCGATATGGAGGGCCTCGAGATTCGCGGCGCCGAGATCGGTCAATGAGATACGTCCTCGGCTGGCTGCGGGCGGCGACCCGGCGGCGTCTCGCGCCAAAGGTGGCGATCATCGGTGCGGGATTCGGCGGCCTTGGCGCGGCGGCCGCGCTGCGCCGCGCCGGTATCGACGACCTGGTGATCATCGAGAGTGACGACGGCGTCGGAGGGACCTGGCGGCGCAACGTTTATCCTGGCGCAGCCTGCGACATCCAGAGTCATCTCTACTCATTCTCGTTCGCACCCAACAAATCCTGGAGCCGCACCTACGCTCGGCAACCCGAGATTCTGGCCTACCTGGAGTCGGTGGCCGACGACTACGATCTGCGTCGTCATCTGATGTTGGGCACCAGAGTCCGTACCGCCCGCTGGAACGAGGACACCTGGCAGTGGGACTTGCGTTTGGACCGAGGGGGGCGGACTGCGGCGTTGAGCGTCGACGTTGTCGTCTGTGCCGCCGGCTTGTTCGGGTCGCTGAAACTCCCCGATATCGCCGGTCTGGCCGACTTCGGTGGCGCCGTCATGCATACCGCGCAGTGGGATCGCGACGCCGACGTGGCGGGTAAAAGGGTGGCGGTGATCGGTACCGGGGCCAGTGGGGTGCAGGTCGTTCCCGAACTGGCACGGGTCGCCGAACGCCTGACCGTATTTCAGCGCACACCACCGTGGATGGTTCCCAAGGACGACCGCGCTTACAGCACAACCGAATTGGCGCAATTCCGACGCAACCCCCTGGCGGCGCGCCGGACGCGCTGGCAGATCTGGAAGTTCCAGCACGACAACACCGCGACTTTTGCCGACGACCCGGTGGTGGCCTCCCGCAACCAAGTTGCGACGTCGTTCCTGAACGGCACCGTGGCCGACGAGCGGCTTCGTCGCGTGCTGACACCGGATTATCCGTTCCGTTGTAAACGGGTGCTGCTGGGCGACGACTACTACCGGGCCTTGCAGCAAGACAATGTTGAGCTTGTCGGGGACTCTATTGACCGAATCACCGAGACGTCGATCGTCACCGCTACCGGGATCGTTGACGTCGACATGATCGTGCTGGCCACCGGATTCGAGACATCGCGCTATTTGTCGGGCATCGACGTCATCGGGACTGGAGGGCACAGCCTGCACGAGCGCTGGGGCGACGATCCCAGCGCCTATTTAGGCGTGGCGGTCTCCGGATTCCCGAACTTTTTTATGCTGTACGGCCCCAACACGAATCAGGGCGGCAACTCGATCGTCTACATCCTCGAGGCCGGTGCCCGACTGGTGGCCAGCGCGGTAGGCCGGCTCGCGCGTCGCGGCGGGTATCTCGAGGTGCGTCCTGACGTCGAACGGCGATACAACGAGCGGCTTTCCGCGGACCTTGAGCGCACCATTTGGACCCAGTGCGACAGCTACTTCCGTTCACCCACCGGGCGCATCGTCACCCAATGGCCCCACACCGAGCTCGAATATGCGCGCCGGACTTGGCGGTTACGGCCCCGAGATTGGGTGCACCGGCGCGGGCAGTTAGCTTCAGGCTGATTCTCATGGCTGCCACGAGGTGGCCCGATCGTTAACATTGCCTAAAGATGTTGAGTGCCCGGACTGGACCGAACAGTCTGGGATATCGCTGCTGAGAGGACGCCCGGATGGTAGATGCGCGTCCGGTCCTTAAGCGTCTCCGCCCCCGGTTTCACGTCAGCTGGCTGAACATCCTCGGTGTCGTCGCCATCGTCCTGGCCGGGACCGCGATCGTGGTCAA
>Ga0182013_10002250_pt1 | contig 25417 bp, 20 predicted proteins | sample 612S2MmetaG_FD_120487 | JGI IMG/M metagenome (GOLD analysis project Ga0182013, IMG submission 120487) | Permafrost microbial communities from Stordalen Mire, Sweden - 612S2M metaG | ecosystem: Environmental > Terrestrial > Soil > Wetlands > Permafrost | place: Sweden: Stordalen | collected...
CCGTTATAGCGCAGGATCGCCGCCCATCCGCCCGGCCCGGGGTTTCCCGAACACGCGCCGTCGGTGATGATCTGAATTTTCTTCACTGCGCCAGCACCGGCTCGTTCTCAAAGAAAGCATCCACCAGATCGAGGATGGCCGCCGGCTCCTGCGCGTGATAGATGGACGCGCGCAACTGCGCTCCGTGCCGGACTCCGTGCGTAAAGTAGGTGGCGAATTGTTTCATCTTGCCGACACAGTCGCGCTCGCGGCGTTCCATTAACATGCCGTAATACCGCCGCATCATCTGATAGCGATCCTGCTGGGTAGCTTGCCGGTACGTGCCCGTCGCGAGGTACTCTTCGATCTGCCGGAAGATCCACGGATTGGCGCTGGCGGCGCGGCCGATCATGACCGCGTCGCAGCCCGTTTCCTGCACCATGCGAACCGCGTCCTCGGGCGTCACGATATCGCCGTTGCCGATAACCGGAATCTTGACCGCGGCTTTCACCTCGGCGATGCGCGTCCAATCCGCCTTGCCGCTGTAGCCCTGCTCGCGCGTGCGCGGGTGGAGCGCGATCGCCTGCAAGCCGCAATCCTCGGCAAGCCGCGCCATCCGCACGGCCACCAGTTCGCGATCGTTCCACCCGGCGCGATATTTCATGGTGAACGGAATGGTGAGCACTTTGCGCACCTCGCGCAGAAGCTGCTCCACCAGAGGAAGATCGCGGAGAAGTCCGGAGCCGCCATTGCATTTCACGACTTTGTTCACCGGGCAGCCGAAGTTGATGTCGAGGATGTCGAAGCCCAAGTCCTGGCAGACGCGCGCGGCGTCGGCCATTACCGCCGGATCGCTGCCGAAAAGCTGCGCGGAAATGGGGTGCTCTTCCGGTTCGAAGGCCAGATATTTCAGCGTCTTAGTCGGCTTGCGCGCACCCAGCGACGCGCTCACTCCGTGGGAGCTGGTGAACTCCGTCATGATCAGCCCGCAGCCGCCGAGATTGCGGATGAAGCGGCGGAACACGGTGTCGGTAACCCCCGCCATCGGCGCCAAAACCGTGGCCGGCGCGACGTTCACCGGACCGATGGAAAAATGGGTGGGAAACAAAGTCATAACTCGCGGGTTGTATCCAGTATAACCAACGCCGTGGTACCGTTCGGCCAGACGGATAGTAACGCGTGTGCCGCGGCGTGCATCCTTTATTGCGTGGGACGGAAGCGATGAGGCCCATACATGTCGTAGTTTTGCTGTTGGGCGGCGCCGTTGGCGGCGCCCTGATTATGAAGGTGATGCATCCGGGGCAGCCGTTGATCCCCGTGGCCGATGCCGTCGAGGTGCAGCCGGTGGTGGCATTTGCTCCGGAACAACCTGCGCCCGCCGAACCCGAGCCGGAAGCCACCCCGCCCATCGTGGCCGTGGTGACCAAACCGTCGCCGATGCCGCGCGCCGTTCCGAAGCCTGAGCCAGTCAGGCCACTTGCCCCGGTTCTTGCTGTCGTGCTCCATCCGCCGAACCTCCAGCCGGAGATCGCCGAGCCGGACCCGATCGTAGCCCCTCCACCCGCAAGCCCAGAGCCGGAGCAAATGACTCCGGTTGCGCCCCAAGCCTCTGCGGCTCCCATTCCGCAGCCTCACCAGGTAACGCTGAACGCCGGTTTATTCTTGCCGGTGCGCCTGGTGGACGGCTTGTCCTCGGAACGGAACGCCCCCGGCGACAGCTTCGCCGCCACGCTCGATAAAGAGGTCGTGGCGGACGGATTCGTGATCGCCGAACGGGGCGCGCGGGTGGAGGGGAGAGTGGTCGCGGTGGATCGCGCAAAAGAGAGATCGTCCGCGGCGTTGGCCCTGGAGCTCACGACGCTTCACACTTCCGACGGGCAGACGGTAGCGATCCAGACTGACGGCTATTTCAAACACGCCGATCCACCCCAGGTGAATAACACTACCAAGATTGCCGGTGGCGCGATTATCGGTGCGGCCATCGGCGCCGGGGTAGGAGGCGGCGCCGGAGCGGGCGACGTGCTGCTGACCCGCCGGCCGGTAGAGTTACCGTCGGAGTCGTTAGTAACGTTCCGATTGAAGATTCCAGTGCCGCTCACCGAGCAGCTCCGCTAAGCTCTGGAGGTACTTGCAAAATTCCCGGAACCGTTTGCTTGCGCGCGGCTCAATAATCCCGTGTTGAAACAGCAGCCCTTACTGAGCTGCGGCCGTTGCTCGAGCTGTACGGGCCGAAGATCGTGCCGCAACTGGTGGGAGACTTTCAGCATCCCTGGCCGACCGCTACCTTGCGCGTCGAAATCGTGGCGTATGCGAATTTCGGCGGTGCGTACACGACGGAAAATCCGCCGTTGATCGCCATGTCGAGTCTCGATCTGGAGCAGCAGGGGGACGATGCGCTGGAGGAGCTGTTCCATGAATGCTCGCACCTGACGATGAGCACGGTCGACGCTAAGGGGAAGCTTTCGCGCGATGTCTCGCACACCATCCTCTTTTATACCGTCGGCGAGGTGCTGCAGCGGACCGTACCGGATCACGTGCCGTATGCGATTCACTATGGCGTGTGGCAGCGCGGCTGGACGAAAAACTTCGACGTGCTCAAGCTCGATTGGCAGCCGTACCTGGATGGCAAGGCGAGCATGGACCAGGCGCTGGATGGAATCGTCCGTGCGCTTGCGGGTCAGTAGGCGGGCGGGGAGATGCCGGCGGCCGGGAGCTTGTTCGGGACCATGGGAAGCGAGCGGATGCGCTGGCCGGTAGCGTCGAAGATGGCGTTTCCGATAGCGGGGGCGAGACCCATGATGGGCGTTTCGCCGGCGCCGGCGGAGGGAAGGTCTTTACGATCCAGGAGCACCGTCTCGATGAGCGGCATGTCGGCGAAACGGGGCACGCGATAACGCGAGAGGCGATCCGTCAGGATCTGGTTCCCGGCGAAATCGATGTGCTCGAAGAGCGCGCCACCGATGCCCATGGCGAACTGCGCCCTCCACTTGATTGCGGAGATGTTCGGGGTTGACGATGGCGCCGCATTCGAAAGCTTCCACCACGCGAACTACTTTCACCGTGCCGTTGACCACGCTCACCTCCGCGCAGTTGGCGACGTAAGAACCCTTCTCAAATCCGCCGGAAATGCCGAAGCCGCGGCCGGTTGCCTTCTTGCGATCCTTCCAGCCGAACTTATCGGCGGCTGCCTGGATGACGGTGCGGAGACGCTCGTTGCGGGCGTTTTTCAGGCGGAATTCGAGCGGGTCGATGCCGGCCGAATGGGCGAGCTCGTCCATATACGACTCGCGCGCGAAATGATTGGCCGTTCCGGCCAGGCCGCGATAGGAGCCCTGGCGCAGCGGCGACTTGCTCTGGTGCATCTGCTCCTTTTTGCGTGGGACGTCGTAGGGCGTTTGCAGGGCCGACGGGCCGGAGTTGTAATTGTGCATCTCCCATTCGGCGAGGGTGCCATCGGGATTCAGCTTGCCACCCACTTCGATGAGGCCTCCGGGACGGAAGTAGGCCCACGTCATTTCCTCCTCGCGGGTCCAATTGCGCTTCACGGGCTTGCCGGTTGCTTTGGCGAGCCGGGCCGCTTCGTAGGCGGCTTCGCCGTTGTGCTTGCCGCCGTAACCCGAGCCGGTATCGGGCACGATGACGCGCACGTTTTCTTCGGGGATGTTGAACTCTTGCGCCAATTCGCTGCGGACACCGAAGGGCCGCTGCGATCCCGTCCAGACGGTCAGCTTGTCGCCATCCCATTGCGCGAGTGCCGACCGGGGCTCGAGCGGTACGTGCGCGATGTAAGCGACGGTATACGCAGTGAGGCCGGTGGTCTCGGCAGGTTCGCGCCCGTTCTTCCTGAAATAGGCGTAGACGTCTTTGGAAGACGCCTCGGCAACCAGCGGTTTCCAATCGGCCTTGAGCGCGGCGACAGCTTTCTCTGCTGTAGGCGCATCGGGCGCGGTGACGCCGGCGAAATCGCCGTCATGCACCACTGTCACTCCGGGGATGGCTTCGGCCACTCTGCTGTCGAGCGACACCAACGCGGCGCCGAATGAAGGGGGACGGAGCACCTTGGCGAACAGCATCCCGGGCGCCTTCATGTCGTAGGTATATTTGTGCGCGCCGGTGACGATGGCGTGGGCGTCGATCTTGGGCAACGACGTCCCGGCGATTTTCCATTCGTCCGCCGGCGCAAGCGCGACGTTGGCGGGAATGGTGCGCGTCAACTTCTCGCCCTGGGTCAGCTCGCCGAAGCCGGCGGAGCGGCTGCCGTTGGTCACTTTGCCATCGGCGATCTGAATGGTGGAGCGCTCCACCATCCATTTTTGCGAGGCCAGATCGAGGAGGGTTTCGCGGGCGGCCGCGGCTGCGCGGCGGATTACGGGCCACATTCGCGGCGTGGTCATGCTGCCGACCGTGCCCATGTCGTAGGGCGTGAGATCGGTATCGGCAAGGACCATATTGATGCTGGCGATGGGAGTGTGCAATTCTTCCGCGACGGCCTGGGTCAGCGACGTACGGGCGTTCTGGCCGACCTCGACTTTGCCGGAGTAGACGGTGACTACGCCGGTCTCGCCGATGTGCAGCCAGGCGTTGAGATTTTGCGGCTGCTCGCGCGGTCCGCCGCGTCCGCCGCCGGTCTCCTGCGCGTAGACATCGTCCTCGACAAGCATCACTACCACGCCGCCGCCGAGCACTGCGAAGAAGTCGCGGCGATTCATGCGCGGCCTCCTTTGCCGGCGGCCGTTTGTATGGCGTGCACCACGCGGGAGTAAGTTCCGCAGCGGCAAATGTGACCGTTCATACTGCTGGCGATGTCGGCCTCGCTCGGGTGGGGCGTGTGCCGGAGCAGCCCGACGGCTCCGAGGATCATGCCGGGCGTGCACCATCCGCACTGCATGGCGTCGGCCTCGAGAAACGCCTCCTGCACGGGATGCAGTTTTCCTTCGGCGGCGAGCCCTTCGATGGTGACGATGCGCTTGCCAGCCACCGCGCCCACTTTGGTGATGCAGCTCTTGGTGGCTGTGCCATCGATGAGCACGGTGCAGGCGGCGCACTGTCCCTCACCGCAGCCGTACTTGGTACCGGTGAGGTCGAGGTCGTCGCGGAGCACGTTAAGGAGTGAGCGATCGGGGTCGGCGTCGACTTGGCGGCGCGATCCGTTGACAGACAGTTCGGTGACCCTGGACATAAGACTATTGTGGCTCAAATTAACCAGTACCGGATGAAGCCCTTCTAACATTAACTTACGTTCAGCCCCGCAACTAGTGAATAGGTTGGCGCGTTCAACTGGGTAGGAGGTTGCTGACATGAAACGGCAATTTTTAGCAGCAGGATTTTTGGTCGCCGGGACGCTTCTTAGCGGGTGTGCCGCGCGCGGCGCTGTGGTGGTGGAGTTCGCTCCGCCTGCCCCGCGGTACGCAGTGATCGGAGTGGCGCCGGGTCCGGGATATGTGTGGACGGAAGGCTTCTACGAGTATCGCGGAGGCGGATACGCGTGGGCGCCGGGACGATGGATGCGTCCGCCACGGGCGCATGCGGTATGGGTCGCGGGCTCGTGGGAGCGGGGACATCGGGGATACGAGTTTCGCCGGGGCTATTGGCGGTAGATATTCACCGCTGAGACGCAGAGGCGCCGAGAAAAAATAAAGTCAGAACCGGAGGGCTCTGAGGTGGCGGAGGCCGCTGAGGCGTTGGGTTCTCGGGCCTCTGCGCCAACTGAAAACAGAAGATATTTCACCACGGAGTCACGGAGACACGGAGAAAACAAAGTCAAAGGCAAGCCCGAGCACACGGAGATGGCGGAGGCCACGGAGGGGAAAACAGTCTCTCGCAGAGGGCGCGGAGAAAAGCTGTTTAGCTGTGGCGGATTACTAATACGTCGCCGTCTTTGACGATGTACTCTTTGCCTTCCAGGCGGAGGAGTCCCTTCTCGCGGACTCCGGGGTAGCCGCCGTGGTCGACAAGAGCGTTCCAGTTGACGACTTCGGCGCGGATGAATTTCTTTTCGAAATCGGAGTGGATGGCGCCGGCGGCTTTGACAGCCGGAGTGTGCATGGGGATGGTCCAGGCGCGGCATTCGTCTTCGCCGGCGGTGAGGAAACTCATGAGTCCGAGGAGCGAGTACGTTGCGGAAATGAGGCGTTCGAGGCCGGATTCCTGGAGTCCGTAGCTGGCCAGGTAATCGCGCTGCTCTTCGCGCGGGAGTTCGGAGAGCTCGGCTTCCACTTTGCCGCAGACCGCGCTGGCGGCGGTGTTCTTGCGGCCGGCGAGAGGGCCTTCGCGATACTCGCGCTCGCGCTCGTGGAGCTTGGCGGCATCGTTTTCACCCAGATTGAGCACGTAGAGGATGGGCTTCTGGGAGAGAAACTGGAAGCCGCGCAGGCGCTTCTCGTCATCGGGGTCGAGTTCCATCTGGCGCAGGGGCCGATCGGCTTCAAGTGCGGCTTTGCACTTTTCGAGCAGCTCGAATTCGCGATCGAGCTCGGGATTTTTGATTTTCTTGCGGTCTTTGTCGAGGCGCTCGAGGCGTTTTTCAACCACCATGAGATCGCTGAGGATCAACTCGGTTTCGACATCGGCCATATCGCGGAGGGGATCGACGGAGCCCTTTTCGTGAGGGACGGTTTCGTCGGCGAAGAGGCGCAGGACGTGCGCGAAGGCGTCGACGACGCGCAGGCTGGCGAGATAGCTGGGGTCGCGCAGGTTTTCCTTCGAAATCGACGGCATGTCGACGTATTCGACCGTGGCGTGAGTGACTTTGGGCGGCTCGAAGAGCCGTCCGAGCGCATCGAGGCGAGTGTCGGGCACGCGGGCGACGCCGGTGCGCGCGGCGGTAGAGCCGATGCGGGTTTCCGATTGGACGCCGGTGAGGATTGTGAACAAAGAGGTCTTGCCGACCATGGGCAAGCCGATGATGGCTGTTTTCATATAGGAGGAATTCTTACAGGGGGACTTCCACCTGGCTCAAAATTTCTTCAATGATGCGCTCGCCCGCGTCGGCGCGGCGCTGCACCAGAGTGGTGCGGGTATTGATGACCACGCGATGGGCGAAGAGGGGCGTCGCGAGGCGCTTGACGTCATCGGGGATGGCATAATCGCGGCCCTCGATGAGGGCCAAGGCTTGCACCGCGCGGTAGAGCGCCTGGGAACCGCGAGGGCTGACGCCGAGGACGAGCGACTCGTGATTGCGGGTCTTTTCGACGATGGCGAGCATGTAATCGACAAGGCTCTCTTCGACGGAGACGCGCTGCGCCAGTTCCTGGAGCTGCAAAACATCTTCGGCGACGAGGCCGGACGGCGGTGTGTGGGGAAGTTCGCGCTCGGAATTGCGAACGATTTCGCGCTCGTGGGCGAGATCGGGGTATCCGATGCGGAGGCGCATGAGGAAGCGATCGAGCTGCGACTCGGGGAGCGGGTAGGTGCCGTGGTGTTCGACGGGGTTCTGGGTGGCGATCACCATGAAGGGTCGCGGCAGGACGTAGGAATGGCCGTCGATGGTGACCTGCGCTTCGTTCATGGCTTCGAGCAGCGCGGATTGGGTCTTGGGAGTGGTGCGGTTGATCTCATCGGCCAGCAGGAAATTGGCGAAGATGGGGCCGGGTTTGAATTCGAAAGCGGCGGAGTGGACGTTATAGATGGTGACGCCGAGGACATCGCTGGGCAGCATGTCGCTGGTGAATTGCAGGCGATGGAAGCGGCAGTTGACGGAGCGGGCGAGCACCTGGGCGAGGGTGGTCTTGCCCACGCCGGGCACATCTTCGATGAGCAGATGACCGCGAGCCAGCAGGCAGACGATGGAAAGCCTGACGACATCGGGCTTGCCACGAATCGCCAACCCGAGGGCGGCTTCCATTTGGGCCAACCTGGCGATTTGCGTCGAGTATCCAGCTGGCGGGGCTACAATTGATTCCCGCTGGGACATTATGTCCATGATACCGTAGCGGCAACCAAAGAATGTTCACCGCGGAGACGCCGAGACGCGGAGAAAAACAAGGTCAAGACTCTGGACTCCTGAGGTCTACCCACAGTTTCGGCCGCGACGAGGAATCGGACTGAGCCTGACTTCGCAAAAACGAATTCGGCCACCGATGAACACCGATGAACACGGATAAAACCAAGGCCTTTCTTATCCGTGTTCATCGGTGTTCATCGGTGGCTGATTTGTCTTTACCTCGATGTCAGGAGAGGCTCATCTTGATTCCCCGACCTCAGGAGTCCAGAGACTAGAGGGCGCTGAGCTGGCTGAGAACGCGGAGCCGTTAGGCTCTCGGGTCTCAGCGTCCTAGAAGTGCAATGCCAGTGTAGTGCGTCACGCAGAATGCAGATCGCTAGTTGCGGAGAAGAACGGCGGGTTTGCCGGTGAGGCGCTGGGCGATGTGCTGCCCGAGGGTATCGGCGAAGCTTCCATTTCCGCTGACAGTGGCGTTGAAGAGCACGATTACGGCGAAGTCTTCTTTGGGATTGAAAAGGGCGTAGCTGCTATATGCCCCGGTGGCTCCGTTGTGCCAGAAATTGCCGGTATCGGTTTCGAAGAGCCAGGCCAATCCGATTTTCATGTTGGGAGACATGTCGGAGCGAAGGTCGTGGCACATGGCGAGGGCGGCAGGCAGGGTTCCTGCGGTGCGATCGGGATGGAGCTGCGCCTCGAGATACGTCAGCATGTCGCCGGCGGTCGAGCGGACGGCGCCGGCTCCGGCGAGCGCGTCCAGAGTCCAGGGGTGCGCCGGTTGGTGCCCCGGGCCGTGGCCTTGCGCGAATCGCTTCTCCTGCTCGGGCGACAGCTTCACCACCGTGTCGTTGAGCTTGAGAGGTTCGGCGACCAGCGTCTTCAGCAAGTCGGGATAGGTGGTGGCCGCGCGATTGGCCAGCGCCTGGCCGAGCAGGCCGACCCCTAGATTGCTGTAGTTGAACTTCGCATCCGCCGGCTTGCTGACGCCGTGTTTGGCGAGATACTCGTACAGGTTGGCCGGCCGGTAGTCCGCGTACGGATCCTGCAAGTCGGCGGGGTTGAAATTGTCGGGCATGCGGGGCAGGCCCGAGTGTTGCGTCGCCAGATCGAGCAGCGTGATCTCAGCTCCATCGGGCTTCGCCACGGTGCCGGGGGGCAGCAGCTCGCGGACGGGATCGTCGAGCTTGACTTTGTGTTGCACCACCATTTGGGCGAGTATCAGGCCCGTGAATGTCTTGGTCACGGAGCCGATCTCGAAGATCGAATCCTCTTTGATGGGGCCGTAGGTGAAGATTCGCCGCGTGCCGTGCTGTAGGACCCCGATGGCGACGCCGCCGCCGGTGGACGGCGCCAGCGCGCCGTCCTTGAGGGCTTCGGCCAAATCGCGGTCGAGCACCGATTTCAGATCGGCCAGGGGCACGGGAGGCATGGCTTCGCCGAATTTCGGCGGCTCCGGCGCTTTCGGTTTGGCGAGGCTAGTTTGGCGGGTGAAGCGAAGCGGCAGGGGGGCCCCTTGCGTCCATGTACCGGCGAGTTCGTTTCCGCTTTCGGCCAGCGTTCCGCTCCAACTCCCCTTCACTGCCGGAACCTCGAAGGAGAATCGACTGCCGTCGAGCTGCACATTCTCGCAGGCGAGATCCATGGCTCCTTGATCGAGGCTGTTGAGCGAGCAGTAGAGCTTGCCGGCGCGGTCGCTCTTTACCTGAGTCTGGACCCGCAGGTTGGCGCCGCCCGCCGAGAGCGTGCCCAGCCAGATGCCGTCGACCGGGGACGGCTTTTCGGCCGCTGCGAATGGCTGATCGCGGTTGAAGACCAGCGGTATTTCCTGGCCTTGCGACCAGCTTCCGGTGAGCGTGGCGCCGTCGTCGGAGACTGTTCCGTGCCACTTACCGCCAACACTGGGAACATCGAAGGACAACGCCTTGCCATCCAAATGAAAGTTGGCGCCGGGCAGGCCCATGGCACCCTGGTCCACGCTGTCGAGCGTTCCTTCGATGGCGCCGGTTGCGGGCGTCTTCAGGTGCAGTTTGAGATGCAGCGGGCCCAGCATGCCGGAATAATCGCCCACCAGTTTGGGCGTCTGCGCCATGCCTGCCACAGTATACAAGAGCACAGACAAGCAACGAAAAGTCATCGTCCTTCCCTCCTCAGAGCCGCATCTAGTGTATCGATTCGCTCCTGATATTTTCGCGCCGTCTTCCGATGCTTGATCGGCGCCCAGATTGCCAGCAATCCCAGGAAGATCGTGCAATCGAACCACACGAACAGCACCATCCACGGTGCGACTTTTGCGAAGGTCTGAGCCAAACCGAGGTCGTAGAGGATAAAAGGCGTTACAAGGATCGACATTCGCCACGCCCGCAGCCTGCTATGCCAGTCGCGCATACGCTCCAGTTCGGCCCGGTAGAAGCCAACGCCGTCGGTCTCTGCCGGATCGGGTACAACTCGCGCACGCTCCCTCAGAACGACAACCACCCAGTATCCGCAGGCGAGAATTCCCAGAATTGCCCCGATCCGCATAAGGATGTTGTGAAAATAGGGGAAGGTTATCGCGAAACCTGCGATTACAACGGAGAATACGACGCCCAGCACGAGGTAGCTTCTACGTCGCTTGGCGTGCATTTTTTCCGTCTCCTGACGGAGCTGATCGGGCGAAAACACAGGTCCGTCCATACCGGCCTCCTTCCAGAGAATCTTCAAGTCATCGGGCAAATCGTCACAGGCCATCGCGCCCTCCTCGATGAAACTGGCGGACCAGCACTTCCTTGATGCGGTGAATCTTGGTCCAGACATTCGCCACCGAGAGCCCGGTTATCTCGGCGATAGACTCGGCGTCGAGATCTTCCAGATATGCCAGAATCACCTGGCGGTCGAGCGGATCGAGGCGCTGGATGAGCGCGAACAAATGTGCGAGCGCCTGGTGACGATCGGCGGAGATTTCCACGTTTTCGCCACTCGCCTGAACCCCAGCCTCTTCCAACGTAAGAAAGGCCGGCGCACTCCTCTTGCCTCTGGTTTGCCTGACGACGTGCGATGTCGCCACGTTATGCGCTACGCGGTAGATCCAGGTTCGCAGCGAGCATCGTCCATTGAACTTTTCGAAGCTGCGCCACAACGCCAGATGGATCTCCTGCGAAAGGTCCCGCCGCAGGTCCGGATCGGCTTCGTAAGCGTAAGCCATGCGGGCAAGAGATGCGCCGTACTCTGCCGCGACCTTGCGGTAGAACTCGTCCTGGCTTTCCGTTCGGTCCACCTTCGGTCCCCAATCCGTCTCAACTAAGATAGTCGCCGCCGAGAGTAACTCCTTTCACTCTTGCGCGGATTTTCTTGCTGCCTGGCACTACACTGGGATGCATGAGAGCGATATTCGCGAGCCTGGTCCTGGTTCTGACCGCGGGCTCCCTTGCGGCGGCCGCGCCGGCAGCAGTGAAGAATCGGGCGCCGCTGGGCGAAAGCGTTTTTTACCGGCTTCCGCTGACGTCCGTCAAGCCCGCGGGCTGGCTGCGCGATCAGCTGCAAATCCAATCGCAGGGGCTCACCGGCCACCTGGACGAATTCTGGCCGGATACCGGACCGAATTCCGCGTGGCTGGGAGGATCGGGAGAGGGATGGGAGCGCGGTCCTTATTATCTGGATGGGCTGGTGCCACTGGCGTATTTGCTGAACGACGCGAAGCTGATCGCGAAGACCAAGCCGTGGATCGAGTGGACGCTGACTCATCAGTCGGCCGACGGGGCGATCGGGCCGGCGAAGAATCGCGATTGGTGGCCGCTGATGATCATGCTGAAAGTGCTGACGCAGTACCAAGAAGCTACCGGCGACCCGCGGGTGATCCCCGCGATGGAGAAATATTTCGCGTACCAGAGCCGTATTCTGACCGGCGAACCGCTGAAAGAGTGGGCGGTGTATCGCTGGCAGGACGAATTGGCGAGCGTCCTGTGGCTTTACAATCGCGATGGCGATCCGCACCTGCTCGAACTGGCGCGGCAACTGAAGGGGCAGGGGTTCGATTGGGAGAAGATGTTCGACAACTTTCCGTTTCCCGGCAAGGTGACGCAAGAGCGGTCGAACTATGACTCACACGGCGTCAACAACGCCATGGGACTGAAGACGGCGGCCCTCTGGCAGCTGATCTCGCACGATCCTGCCGACCGCGATGCGACGGCCCACATGCTGCGCGCGCTCGACGAATTCCAGGGCTTGCCGAACGGCATGTTCAGCGCGGATGAACACTTCGCCGGACGGAATCCCTCGCAGGGAACGGAGTTGTGCGCGGTAGTGGAGACGATGTTTTCGCTGGAACTCGATCTGGCGGCGCTGGGCGAGCCGGCGTTGGGCGACCGGCTGGAGAAGATCGCGTATAACGCGCTGCCGGGCGGGCAATCGGCCGACCTGTGGGAGCACCAATACGATCAGCAGCCAAACCAGGTGCTGTGTTCGCTGGGACGGCGCGATTGGGGCACAAACGGGCCGGAATCGAATCTCTTCGGGCTGGAGCCGAATTACGGCTGCTGCACGGCCAACCTGCATCAGGGCTGGCCGAAATTCGCGGCATCGCTGTGGATGGCCTCGGCGGACGATGGGCTGGCGCTGTCCGCGTATGGGCCGAGCGAAGTGCGCGCCAGCGTGAAGGGCGTGGACGTCACGGTGGATGAGGCCACGGAGTACCCATTTCGGGATCGCGTTTCGCTGACAGTAGCTCCGGCCGTGAAGGTGCGGTTCCCGCTGTATGTGCGCATTCCGGCATGGGCCGGCGATGCGACGGTGACGGTGAACGGACAGAAAGTGGACGGAGTGCGCGCGGCATCGTTCCAGCGAATCGAGCGCGAATGGCAGAAGGGCGACAAGGTGGAAATCGTGCTGCCGATGAAGGTGCGGACGGTGGCCGGGTACAACGGGTCGGTGTCGGTGGAGCGCGGGCCGCTGGTTTTTTCGCTGGGGATCGGCGAGAGCTGGAGCAAGCTCAAGCAGACCGGTCCAGTGACGGATTTCGAGGTCTATCCGACGTCAGCCTGGAATTATGGATTGCGAGTGGATGCGGCGAATCCGGCTTCGTCGTTCCAGGTGAAGGAGGCTCCGGTGGCGCGCCAGCCGTTCGATCGCAGCACGCCGGCGGTGTCGATTCAGGCTACGGCGCGGCGGTTGCCAGAGTGGGTGATCGTGGACGACAGCGCGGCGCCGCCTCCGCAGAGCCCGGTGACGGCGGCGGGCAAGGACGAAGTCGTAACGTTGATTCCCTACGGCGCCGCGCGCCTGCGGATCACGTCGTTTCCGGTGTTGGGACCGGATACACCCAAGAAATAAGACACCGCTCCCTCGCGGCCGCGGCTCAGTAAGGCTGCTGCGCAACGTGTTACAACCAATCTCATGGCCGACGTGATCTCCGATTATCAGAAATGGAAACAGCAGGGCGACAACCTCCGGACGCAGGCGAAACAGGCGATGGAAGCGCGCTACCGCGAATTGCTGATGGAAGCGATCTCGCTTGCCGAGGAGTACCGCACGGACTTCGGCGGGCCGTTGAAGCCGCCTCCAGCCGTTACGTCGTTCCGATTCAAGACATCGGCGAAAGGGAAGGCGAAAAAGGCGGCCAAGCCGCCCGTGACCAAAGCTCCGGCCGTCAAGCCGCCGGAAGCCAAGCCCGATCCCAAGGTGACCGGTTTGCAAAAGCAACTGGCCAACGCCAAGAAGAAACTCGAGGATGCCAAGGCGGCGAGCGCTCCTACACGCAAGCTGGAAGACCGCATCTACGAAATCGAGGATGAATTGCGGCTGGCCGGGCAGTCCGTCTGAGCTCCCGCTAGTGTAGTGCGTCACGCAGAATGCTAGAGGCTCACAAGCACCGCTCCCTCGCGGTCGCGGCTCAGAGCGCGGTGTCAAGGCCATGGAAATGCAACTGGACCCGCGAGAGGCATCGCTAGTGGAGGTCTTCCGGCGGCTTCCTCCCGATGCGGCTGCTGAGCTGTCGGCTTGGGCCGAAAGATTAGCCGCGCTCTCAGCGCACGGTGGAATCGATCGGTCCGATTCCTGGACCGACGAGGATCTGCAGGATTTCAGGGCGGCTTCCTTGCGGCGGCTTGAAGCTGAGGAGTCAGAGGGATCGCATTGAAGCCGGGCGATGCCGTAGTTGGCGTTCTTGCGGGCGCGGTGGAAACCAAAGTGCGCCCGGCTGTCGTGATTGCCAGCGCCACGTACCTCGTGGAACGCCTCGACGTTCTTGCCGGCATTCTAACAACAAAGCTACCTAAAACGGCTACATCCACGGACTGCGTTCTCATGGACTGGCAATTGGCCGGTCTTCGCGCCGAGATTTCAGGGCGTACGTGCTGACGGCGCATCGCCCGGAGTTGACGGTCGTCCTCGCAAGCTCATCGAGGCCCGCGGCGGGCATACGATCACCGCCGAACAGCCCGAGATCGTCGTCGCGTCCATCCGAGACGCGATCAGGCAAGCCGAGACCTTGAGCAAAGCAGCGTGGCCTGCCGAATCCGCTCGCGGAGTGCGTTACGCCTTGACGAACGACTCATGCCGGGTCAAAGCGCTTTCCAGCGGCCCTTGGAGCGCGGCATAGCAGAGCTTGATCTGGCGCAGCAATTCGGCGCTCAACGCCTTCATATCGTCGCCTTCCTTGGGCGCGTTGAATTGGGCGGCCGCTGGCGCCAGCCCATCCGACAACAGCTTATATTTCGTCAGCACGGCACACCTGCTGATGATGTACTTGAGCAGGATCGCGGGACGCGTCTTGGAAACCTTGAGCAGGTACCCGTATTTCTTCACGATGTCGCGCGCGTCCATGTTGCCCTCCTTCCCTGGGGAAAGATCCTGCATCAGCTTCGGGTTGATGGCGTTCAACTGGTACGTGAAATCCTCTCGAGGCGGCGCCGGAGTGCGCCCGGCCTGTCGATTTCCGTCCTTCAGCTTGTTCTGCCACTCCGCTACCTGACTTTTCAGCTCATCGTCCTTGAGTATTTTTCCTTTCAGGACGAACAGCACTGTATCTTTCAGCTCGTCCCAGTTCTTCAGGACTTCCCGCAACTCCACCATCGTGATCACCTCGTCGTGACCCTTGGCGCCCTTGGTCTTGCCGCCGGCCGCGATGAAATCCTCAATGGACTTGTTCTTCGCCTTCTTGTAATTGGTGACGTCGTCCATATTGATGCCGTCGAGGCAGTAATAGACGGGTTTATTCTCTTTCTTCGCCCACCACAGCCCGGCCTTGCATGCCAACCCGCCGGCGAACTTGCCCTTCTGAACGCCCGCGACATCTGACAGCCCTACATCGACTTCGTCTCCCCTTTCAGTCTTCTCGCGGCGCACCTTTCCGGATTCATCCTTAGCGCCAGTGGTGAACGTCGCTTTCGGCATTTGCGACGCGAACTCCTTCAAAAACTCCTTCGCTTGCGTGCGGAAATTGCCAATGAATTCGTCCTTCTTTTTCCTGATTTCGTCGTACTTCGCAACGTCTGACGGTTTGGTCGATTTCAGACCCGCCTCAATGATCTCGATACCTTTTTTGACGAATTCATCGGCCGCCTTGTCGGGATCGTCGAGCAGCCTGGCGAACGCCGCCGGATCGAGGCTCTCGTTTACCGCTTCCCACAGTTCCATCATGCGCAGCGGTTGCGCCGGGACCTCGTCCACTCCGTGAGCTGCCTGCACGAACGGCAGGCGAATGTCTTCGAAACCCCAAATCGTGCCCGGCTTCTTCTTGAACTCGACCATCATTTCCGAGCCCGTCACGTCGCTCCACTTGGTGACCGTTTTGGCAGCGTCCTTCTTCTCCAGAGCCGCAATCACTTTCTTGGCGCCCTTCGCCCGCCACTTGCGGTCGTCCGTCAATGGGCAGGGGTCGATATCGAGTACAGAGACGTCGCGAAGATGTTTCGAGACGACGTGTTGGACCGGCTGAAAGAAACCGCTGTAGACGCCGGCGCCCGATCCAGTCTTACCCGCCACCCGCGCCGCCAGACTGGTATCGACTCCGTAGTCGATGAGTTCGGCGATCTGATCGTAGTGACCTTTTTGCCAAAGCCCCTGGCAGACTCGCGCGCCCAGGCCCCGGCTCGACTCGTTCCACTTGTCGGGCGCGAACTTCGTCTTGAGTTTGCTGAACAGCGCGGGATCCATGGTGCCCGCATTGGGCGCGGAGTCCGACTTAGGCACCGTCTTTTCGGTCATCGCCAGCAGCGCGTCGGTGAGTATGTCGTTCTTTTCGCTGCCGAAGATCTGATCCAGGTCGAGGTCATCCACTTTCGCCGGGTCGAGCGCGGCGAGAGTGGCGCCGCGCAAATGCTTCTTCTCCGCGAACAGCTTCCGGCCGAGGTCCGTCCCCAGCAGTTCCTCCGGTTTGACGCCGCCGGTTTTGATGGCATTTTCGGCCTCCTGGAACCATTGATTCTTCTTGTTCTCGCTCAGCGTCGCCGGATCGAGTTCCTTGAGCACTTTTCCGCGTAGACCCGGTCTGGCCGCCAAGACTGCCATGTCGAGCATGTCCAGCGCCGGAATCTTGCCGGCCTGGTAAAGCCGGTCCATCTCTTCGTGCTTCAAGCCGTTGATCGCCTCTTCAATCTTGTACTTCCAGTCACTCTTCAGTGCGCCGGACTTCTTCTTCGCCTCTTCCTCGAATTGCTCATCCAGCACCTGCTGGAATTTCTCCAGAGCCTCGAGCTTGGTCTTGCCCTTTTTTGACTTGTCCGTCTTGTCAGCTATTAACATGTCAACCGAGTTGAAGATGACTTTCCGGAACCGCTCATATTCTTCCGCTGAAGTGAGAGCATCTTTGGGGTCCGGCGTTTTACCTACTCCCACGCGCAGATTCGAGAGAAGCAGCGTTACAGCTTTCTTCGTGCTGCGATGCTCGTTCCCGGGGCGGTTCCCAACAGCAGTCCCCTTCTTCAGAATTACTTTCAGCTCGACAACCCAATTTCCCCCTTTTCTCAACTCTTCTGGGCTCATTGGCATGGCTAGTATTCCTCCCGCGTGCCCGGCGGCGAATCGCGCCGCCGGCGCGTCAGCTCGCTAACGTTTTTTCGACTTCCGACAAGGCGCCCAGCAGGATCGATTCGACGTCAACATTGGCGCCCAGCGGATTCGTCCTGAGGTGCTGTATCAATGGCTCGGAAGCAATCTCCACCCGGAAGGCGCGTATGGTGTCGATCGCGCTTTTATACTGCGAGTCTCCCGAGTTGATGTCATCATCGATGGCTTCCTTCATCTCGCCGTAGAACTCGTCCAGATACTCTTCCGAAAGCTTCGTCAATTCCTCTGCGTCTTCGCTGGGCATCTCGCGCGCGATAGCGTCCTTCAACGCTTTCAGATTGGCGTTAATCTGCGGCGGAATCTTCTGCCAGCGCTCGATCAGGAATTTGCGCTTGGCGACGATGCCGGAAGGAATTTCGGTTCCCTGAGTCTCCTGCAGGGAACCGGCCTCGTCGGGATCGACGTCGGTTTCGGAGTCCAGGTCTACCGAGCCGTCGATGGCGCGCACGCGGACCCGGTATTTCGCTCCCGTCTCTGCCAGCAGCGCCACCGTGAGCTTCTTGGCCAGACCGCCTGGAACTTTCGCCAACACGAATGTATGGACGCCCTTCTCGAAAATGCAGTCGCCCAGTACGACCTTGCCGCCGGCCGCGCCCGCTATTTCCGCCAGCAGTTTCTTGCTGCCGCTGCCCACCTTCTTGGCTACGATTACGGCGCTGCTCTTGCCCGCCAGATATGCCATGAATCGCAGTTGCGGCTTGAGCTCTTCGCCCTCGCGCGGCGCACGCGCTCTCACCTGCGCTAGCGCCGTCACCATTTTCCCTTTCAGATCCTTCTGGAACTCCGCCGCCTCTTTTTCCTCTTCCTCGTCCTCGGCCTCTGCTGCTTCCTCTTCGTCTTTCTCTTTCTCTTTTTCCGCCGCGGGCTTGGCGGCCGCCGCCGCGGGCTTGGCTGCCAAAGCCCCCTCCAATTTCAGGAGAGCCTTCAACGCAGCCTCAAAGTCGCCCGCCTCGGCCTTCTCCACCACAAAAGCGTTCGTGGCCCGCAAGCCGCTGGCGTCGCGCGCCGGATCCTTCAGCGCCGCCGCCAACCGGCCTTCGAGCGCCTGGTAGCGCGCGCGATACTCTTTCTCCCGCGGATTCTCCTTCAACGCCTGCTCCACCGCTTCCAACTGTTTGGTGGCCACGTCGAGCTTGCCCGCGCGAATCAAGTCCGGGAGCCCGGCGCTCACGCGCACCAGTTCGGCCTTCTTCTCCGGGTGCGCCGCGATGATGGCTTGCATCTCTTTTACCAGCGCGCTCCAGCGGGCCGCCACCTGCGCCGGGCCCGCAGGTCCGGCCGGAGCTGCCGCCGGAGGCGCGTCGAGCTCTGCCTGCATCTTGTCCATCTTCGGTTTGGCTTCCGCGGCCTGATTGGCCTTGAGCAGCGCGCCAATGGCGGCCATGTCTTTGAACAGGTCCGCTTTGCGCTCGGGGTGCGCGGCGGCGTAAGCCTGTACGTTCTTCACCAGCTTGGTCCAGGGGCCAGTCAGCGAGACGGCCGATAACGGCGGCGCCCCGGGAGCCTGCGCCGGCGGCGCTGCGGCAGCCTGCGGCGGAGGGGGTGGAGCCGCTGGAGCTTGCGGTGGGGCTGCCGAAGCGGCCGCCGATGCTCCCTCCCCGGCTTCCCCTTCCTCCCGTTCGTCCTCCATGCCGGTCGGGATCCAGACCGCTTTCCCCAATAATAGCGGTAGGCTGGTCTTCAACAACTTGTACGGAACCGTGCCGGTCGTCGGCTCGAAGGCGATTCGCTCTTCCTTCATGCTGCAGGTCCCCTTGCAGATCAGCTTCTTGCCTGCCATGGCCTTGCGGATTCCGTTGTCGTCCACCAGGGCAAGGAAAGCCGGGTACTTCTGCTTCTTGCCGGAAGTGTTGGTCAGTTCCACATCCTTGTAAATCCAGAATTTCGCGTTGCCCGAGGCGACCTTGGACAAGTCCACACGGCTCGCTTTCTTATACGTATCGGTGTCTTTCAGATCGAGTTCTTTCAGCGGCATGGAGTCACTCCGATCGGACAGGGTACATTATAATGCGCCACGCGGCAAACGAACATTCCCGAATTCCTGAGTATTCCGCCGGATGGCTGGTCAGCCTCAAGGCGGAAGACTTCGAGATCCTCACGACCATCGCAATAGATCCGGGGAAGCGGGTCGCTTACGTCAACGCTCATTGGGGTCTGCCCCACATTGCCGAAGCGATAACTTTCAGAATTTCCCTTACGGCCGCGGCTCGGTAAGCGTGGCGGCGGGCCGGACGTCGCGGAGCATGGCCGCCCATCCGGGATATCCGCGCGACGCGGAATACGCGTCCTCTTCCAATTGAAAGATCGCGTCGACGCGCGCTCCCGGCGCGAATTCGGCGGCGCGCTCCGCGAAGTTCCAGGCCTTGAACAGGACTGTGCGGCCGTTTTGGCGCAGCGGCACACGCAGGTGTTTTTCTTTCATGAGCGCCGGCACCGCGGCCACCTCCAGATTCAGCGCTGCGAAGCATGGCAGCTCGTGCCCGTGGCCGAAGGGCGCCAACGCGAAAATGCCTTCCACGCTGCGGTCGTCGATTTCGCGCAATTCCAGGACGGCGTCGACATCCCAGCACGGGAGAAAATCTTCGGGGCACAGGCACTGGGCCGCATAAGCGTTGAAGCGCTCGCGGAACTCGTCCACGCGCGCGCTATCCAGCGTTACGCCGGCGGCGTGCATGTGCCCGCCGAATTTCACGAAAAGGCCGGACATCGATTCCAGCGCATTCAGCAGGTGAAACGCCGGAATGCTGCGGCCGGAGCCCTGCGCCAGACCGTCTTCCGCATTGCGCCCGAGCACGAACACGGGGCGATGGAAGCGCTCCACCAGCCGGCTGGCCACAATTCCCAGAACGCCGCGATGCCATTCCTCGCCGTAGTAAACCAGCGCCGCGGTGGACTCCGCTACCGGTATTTGCTCGCAAATTTCGCGGATCTGGGCCTCCACCTGGCGCCGTTCGGCGTTCCGGTCGTGGAGCTGCTGCGCGAGCTCGCGGGCGTGTGCGGGGTCGGTGGAGAGGAACAGGTCGATTACCGTCTTGGCGGTGTCCATGCGGCCGGCGGCGTTCAATCGCGGCGCGATCTGGAATGCCACCTGGCGGGACGTCGGCACAGCGCCGTTGGTGAAGCCGGCAACATCGAGAATCGCGCGCAGGCCGGGATTCTTCACTTCGCCGAGCCCGTCGAGCCCGTGCTTGACGATCACGCGATTCTCACCGGTGAGCGGCACCACGTCGGCCACGGTCGCGATGGCCACCATTTTGAGGAACGATTCCATCACGCGCCGCAACTTGGCTTCGGTCCATCCGAGCGTGGCCAGCAGCGCGTGCGCCAGTTTGAAGGCCACGGCGGCGCCGCAGAGGTTCTTTTCGGGATAGCAGCAATCGTGCTGATTGGGATTGAGCACGGCCACCGCCGGCGGCAGCGCGCTGTCGGGCAGGTGATGATCGGTGACGATGGTGTCGATGCCCAATTCGTTTCCGCGGGTCACCACTTGCGCGGCGCGGATGCCGGTGTCCACGCTGATCATCAGGGTGACGCCCTGGGCGGCGGCCGTCTCCACCACTTCGGGGCGCATGCCATACCCCTCTTTTAAGCGGTGCGGAACGTGATAGGACGCCGCTCCGCCGGCGATCTGCACGGCCTTGGTGAGCAGCACGACGGAGGTGGTACCGTCGACGTCGTAATCGCCGTAGATGAGGATTTTCTCGCCGTCGCGAATGGCTCTGCGGAGGCGATCGACGGCGGGTTGCATGCCCAGCATGAGGTATGGATCGAAGAGGTCGTCGAGCGAGGGGCGCAGGAAGCGGCGGGCGGCAGCGGGATCGGAGTATCCGCGATGCACCAGTACCTTGGCGGCGGGGGATGCGATAGCGAGGTCCGCGGAGAGGCGGCGGGCGGCTTCGAGATCGATATGCGGGATCAGCCAACGGGAACCGGGCATGTTATTCGGGGGCTAGCTGCAGGCAAAAAGCACCGCTCCCTTGCGGTCACGGCTCATTCGGACAAGCTAAAGCATGTCCCACGTCAGTTCTTGGAAAAGTAGCCGCCGAGGGGCTCGTCGTCATCGTCCACGCCTTCGGGATCGGAGATGAGCGACAGGATTTCGTCTTCCACGCCGAGAAATTCCTCGTACCAGTCGGGCTGCATTTGGTAGACGTAGAGGCGCGAGTGGTAATCGAAGGCCAGTTCGAGCGAACAGGTGACGCCTTCGTGACCACGCAGGGCGCGCAGGCGCTTCTCGTAGTCGCGCTTCTCTTCGCGCGTCAGGTCAAGATCGTCGAATTGCGACGTCAGGTCTTCGATGTCGGAGGTCTTGAACTCACGGGCGGCGAAGATGACGATGCGAGTCTCGCTCTTGACGGCGACCTCGAGGAATGTCTGGTAATCGGGGTAGCGCTCGGTGTCCCAAACCACCATCCCGTGAGTATCCAGGCCGCCCGGGGAACTATGGAACACGGCGAGGCCGGACGCTTCGAGATACTCCAGGATTTCGCGCTTCAAAGTGTCGAGGTTTAAATCCACGTTGTTGCCTCAGTCCTACGCCAACACCAGAATATCAGAGGGGCCGGCCAGGTCACGGGCGGACGGTGTGACGATCGTCCTGGGCCCGATGTAGATTTTGCGCTTGTCGCGGATGGCGTCGCGCACGTCGTTCTCGCAGACGAAGTCCACCGGTTTCGGGGGTGGTGGCGCGGGTGGTGGGACCGGAGCCGTTTCGATAGGGCACTCCTTCGGCAGTCAGCCATACCCTCCCGACGGGTTACCGCCCCCGCGCCGGGCGAGAAAGCGGTCCACCACATCGGCGGAGACACTTGAGGGCGCCGGTTTGGCGGTTTCGCAGGAGCATGAGGGACCGCCCGCCGCCTTCGCCGGAGTACCGCGGGAAGCCAGGTAGCGCTCGACCGCCGCGGCCACTACACTGCGATCGATGGCGAGATCGCCTGGCGATGCGGCACCGGCCGCAGGGTAAGTCGCGGCATTGTAATCGAGCGGCATTTCGAACGCTTCCTCCGGCTTGCGGACCACGAAGGCGAGGCGCTTGATGTTGATCAGGTGCAGCGGGCCGACGTTATCGGAAGTGGAATTGTTGGCCATCGCGCCGCAGCCCAGAGTCATGGATGGAAATACATTGGTGGTGATGCCGGTGGACCCTTGCGGCGAGGGAGTATTCACCAGGATGCGGAATGCCGGCATGCGCATGGCGTATTCGCGGGTGCGCGCATCGTTCTGCGAGTAGATGGCCGCGGTGTGGCCGAGCCCCCCGAACTTCAGCAGGGCGTAGCAGGTTTCCACGCAGCTATTGAAATCAGGCAGGAAATAGAGCGAAAGAACCGGCGAGAGCTTTTCGGCTGACAATGGGTGCTGCTTGCCGACGCCGCCGACTTCGGCGCAGATGATCGAAGTATCGGCGGGCACTTCGAATCCCGCCATCTTGGCGATCTTGGTGGGCGCCTGGCCTACGCAATTCGGATTCACCGTCCAATTCGAGGTGATCAGCAGCTTGCCGAGAGCGTCCTTTTGCGCTTCGGTGGCGATGTAGGCTTTCTGGGCTTTCAGTAGACTGAGAATGCGATCGCGCAGGGAAACATGCGTCACGATGGCCTGTTCGCTGGAGCACACGGTGCCGTAATCGAACGACTTGCCGAGAACGATTTTGGGAATGGCGTCGTCCAGGTCGGCCGAGGTGTCCACCAGGACCGGAACGTTGCCCGGTCCCACACCGAAGGCCGGCTTGCCGCTGGAATACGCCGCTTTTACGATGGCGGACCCGCCCGTGGAGAGGATGACCGCGGTGCGTTCATGCCGCATCAGAGCGTTGGTGCCTTCGAGCGTAGCGGCGTCGACGCACTGGATGATGTCCTCGGGGGCGCCGGCTTCCACCGCGGCCTGGTACAAGACGGCGGCGGTGGCGCAGGTGCAGCGATGGGCGCGCGGATGGGGACTGATGACGATGGCGTTCCCGGCTTTGAGCGCGATCAGCGATTTATAAATTGCCGTGGAGGTGGGATTGGTGGTGGGCAGGATGGCCGCCACCACTCCCATGGAGACGCCGATTTCGACCAGCTTTTCCTCCGGCAATTCGCGCAGAATGCCGATGGTTTTCATGCCGCGCATGCGGCGCGGAAGCCAGTCGGAGGTCAGCAGATTCTTGATGTACTTATCTTTGGCATTGCCGTAGCCGGTCTCTTCCACGGCCAGATCGGCCAGGCGCTTGGCGTGGGCGCGCGCGGCGGCGGCCATCCGTTCCACGATGGCGTCCACCTGTTCCTGCGAATAGGTGCGGTACTTCTGCCAGGCTGCGAATGCCTTCTCGACCTTAGTGCGAACTTCCTGGATCGAGACGAGGTCCTTATCGGCCAACATCAGGCGTTACTTTTTGAGCCCTCCGGTGGGAAGGCACTTTTCGACTTCCTCATGGGGGCGTGGAATGACGTGGACGCTGACCAGTTCTCCCACCCGGCGGGCGGCGGCGGCGCCGGCGTCGGTGGCGGCTTTCACAGCGCCTACGTCGCCGCGCACGGTGATGCAGACCAGACCGGCGCCGACGAACTCTCTGCCGGTCAGGACTACGTTGGCGGTCTTCACCATGGCGTCGGCAGCTTCGATTGCACCGACCAGACCTTTTGTTTCAATCAGGCCGAGGGCCTCCATCATATTTCCTCCAATTCGGGTGAATCACTACGCTATCACAAAGGGGGTGCGAAGTGGCGGGGACTTCTAAACGACTACCGGATCAAGCCGGCAGGTTGGGCTTACGACTGAAAGTCGCCTGCAGTTCGCGGTCCGCGGCCGACGCCCCCGTTGGCCTGTTCTGTAATGGAGAATTTGTACCCTTGGCGTGGAGCGGGTCCCGTGGAAAAGCGAAGGGATTAGACCTGGAAGCTGGACAAGCTGAAGCATGTCCCACGAACGAAACGGCACAAGAAATGCTCCAGAGATTCGCGCAGGAAGCGATTATGCGTTAGTCCGGTGATATCATAGGTCGTAGATGAGCCTGCTCTCGCCAAGACTCCAACTCAAGGTCTCGCAAAAGCAGATCCTGACCCCAGGGTTAGTACAGATGGTCACCGTCCTTCAGCTTAACCGGCTGGAACTGAAGGAGATGATCACTCAGGAGATCGTCAAGAATCCAGTCCTCGAGGAATCCACGGAGGAGCCCGGCGAGGAGATCACTCCCGAAGAGCTCACGCCTTTGCTGGAGGCGGAACAGGAGCACAACGCCGACCCCGCCGACCGGCAACTTCTGGAAGCTACCGCGCCCGGCGCCGCCAATGCGCTCGATGGTCTGGCAGGGGACGTAGCCATCAACGGCAATCTTTTCCCGGATGCCGACGAAATGCCGGTTGCCGTGGCCGAGCCGGAAGTTCCCACCGTCACCGATCCGGCCCTCGAAACCCCGGCTGTCACCGACCCGTTCGATGAGATCGACTTCGGCTCCTTCTTTGACGACTATCTCGACCCCGGATATCGGACGCCAGCCTCGGAATCGGTCGAAAAGCCGTCTTTCGAGACGTTCCTCTCGGCGCCCGTCACCCTGGGCGATCATCTGCGCTCTCAATTGAGCGTCAGCGTGATTTCCGAAGCGGTGCGCAACGCGGCGGAATCGGTGATCGGCAATCTGGACGAAGACGGTTACCTGACCGCCGGGCTGGAAGAGATCTCCCACGTAGGGGAGCACAAGCTGGCCGACGTGGAGGAGGCTCTCCGGGTGGTGCAATCGCTCGATCCGGCGGGGGTGGGCGCGCGCAATTTGCGCGAGTGCCTGCTGCTCGAGATCGAGAGCATCAACGGTAAGGGCGGGGTAGCCTGGTTGATCGTATCGAACCACCTGCGGCTGCTGGAGACGCGGCAGTACAAAGAGATTGCGCGCCAGCTGGGCCGTCCGCTGGAGCACGTCGAGATTGCGGTGAAGATGATCCAGCACCTCAATCCGCGTCCCGGCCTGCGGTATTCCGGCGCCGGCGCGCGGGTGGTGGAGCCGGATGTATTCATCACGAAGGACGGTGACGACTACATCATCCAGATGAACGACGAAGACGTGCCGCAGCTTCGTCTCAATGCGCAGTACCGCAAGATGCTCGACCGCGATAATGGGCAGACCAAAGAGGTGCGCGACTATGTCCGCGAGCGCTACACCTCGGCCATCCAGCTCATGAAGAATATCGAGCAGCGCAAGCAGACCATCATGAAGGTTTGCCAGGCCATCGTGCGGCGCCAGATCGACTTCCTCGCCCACGGTTTGGATTTTCTGAAGCCGATGATGATTAAGGAAGTGGCCGAAGAGGTGGGTGTGCATCCCTCGACCGTGAGCCGCGCGGTAGCCAGCAAGTATGCGCACACGCCGCAAGGCGTTTACGAACTCCGGTATTTCTTCTCGGAAGCCGTGCAGGGCCCATCCGGCGGGTCCACACCGTTGCTTACTCTGAAACGCATGGTGAAGAAGATGATTGACGAAGAAGACCG
>Ga0182013_10002251_pt1 | contig 25415 bp, 18 predicted proteins | sample 612S2MmetaG_FD_120487 | JGI IMG/M metagenome (GOLD analysis project Ga0182013, IMG submission 120487) | Permafrost microbial communities from Stordalen Mire, Sweden - 612S2M metaG | ecosystem: Environmental > Terrestrial > Soil > Wetlands > Permafrost | place: Sweden: Stordalen | collected...
AGTTCCATCGTGTACTTGTCGTTCAGATGGATGTTCTTCTGCAGGCTGAAGTTGACTTCGCGGAATCCGGGTCCATGGATCTGATTGCGGTGCAGGGTTCCCAAACGAGCGAATATCGTGCAGCCGCCGCAGTCCACTCCTCCCCCGGGGGTTTCAGGCGGATCAGCAAAGGCGGAACGATTGAACCAGTACGATCCAGCGCTTCCGCTCGTGCCCTTGGGGTAGGTGATAGGACCAATTACGTCGGGGCGATTTGTCGGTGATGCATTCCCATCGGAAAGATCGACCGGAGTTCCCGTCTGTAGCAAAGCAATCAGGTTGGTCTGCCATCCGCCGACCAGCCAGTCCACCGGCCGCGAAATGTTGCCGCCAAACTGCTGGCCGCGTCCGAAGGGCAGCTTGTAGAGGATCGAGGTGCTGAAGATCTGACGCTGGTCCTCGTTGGAGTTGCCCCAATCCAACATCGGGTCGTAGTAGAGCGCTACGGTCTGTCCCTGGAAGGCGCCGGTAGAATCGTCCAGCGCGTGTCCCCAGGCATAGGAGACGGTGGTTACAAGGTTTTGGCCCTGACGGTGTTCCGCATGCGCCTGCAAACCGGCGTAGTTGGACTTGCCGTCGTAGTTGTTGTAGTTGAGGCTGCCCAGGGTGGGGAAGGGCTGCGCTCCTGTCTGGAATACCTGGTTGTTGTAGGGGTAGTAGGAGGAGAGGTGGCCTCCCTTGGTGCCCACGTAGGAAATTGTGACCACGTCGTGGCTACCGATCTGCCGTTCCAACTGCAGGTTCCACTCCTGCACCTGGCTGTCCTCGTTCTTGGGGTTGACGGCGATCATGCTCAGGCCAGCCGGCGGGCTGAGGGGATTGAGGGGAACAACCTGCCGGCTAGGCAGGGCCGTGGTTACCGTGGCCGGGGTGGTGTAGCCGCTGCAGTTGTAGCCGTGGGCGGCGGGGTTTGGCGTCACACTGGAGAGCTGGCCGGTGAAGGTGACGCAATAGCCATTCGAACCGTAATAGTCGGAGTGGCCGGCGAAGGGCAGTTGCTCGCCGAGTTGGTTGCCGATGCCGCCGTAGTCGAGGAAGTAAAAGAGCCCATATCCCCCACGGAGTACGGTCTTTCCGTTCCCTGACAGGTCGTAGGCAAAGCCCGCGCGCGGGCCAATGGCGTGATAGTCCTGATTGACGATGCTGTCGGATATGCCGTTTTTCCCGGCTTCCATGACGGTCCCGTTGGTAACGTTGAAAGCTGCCTGCTGGTTGTGCGCTTCATAGGGACGAGTGAGAAGATCCCAGCGAAGGCCCAGGTTGACGGTCAGCCTATGGCTGACGCGCCAGTCGTCCTGTGCAAAGAGGCCGTCTTCCTGGCCGATATTGGCAAAGTACCCGGCCTGGGAACCGAGCTCATAGTCATACATGCCGCCAGCCAGCAGCTCGGAGGTTTCAAAACCGGTAAAGGAGACGACGTTTTCGTCGATCCAGAAGTAGCCTTTGCCCTCTTGCGGGTTGAAGTACTCGACCTGACGGCGCATGAACGTGCCGCCGTATTTGAAGGAGTGCTTGCCTTTTTCCCAGCTCAGCGAATCCGTCAATTCATAGGTGTTTTGGGGCACGGAATAGAGACCGTAATCGCCGGTGTATTCCAGATCGCCCTTCCAGCCGCCGATGAGCGCGCCGCCGCTGGTTTCCTGGTTGATGTTGGCATTCACGATGCCGAGGTTCTTGGAGACATAGTCGCCATACATCGGCGGGGCGTAGCCGTAGTTGTCGCGGTTATAGGCCAGATGGGCCTCATTGACCACGGTGTTCGAGAAGATGTGTGTGTAGCCAAAGTCCCAGCCGCGCGCATGGGTGGGATTGGTGCCAGTGCCGCCGCCAGCGGGAAGCATGGTGAACTCGGAAGTCTTGGCATTGATCGAGTTGTCGTAACTGAAACGGGCGAACGCCCTGTCCTTGGAACTGGCATTCCAGTCCATGCGAACGTCGAAGGTGTTGTATTTGTTGGTTTCAGACTGGCTGTCGAGGTAATTGTTGTGGTAGCGATCGGTCCGCGAGGGTGCAGGGAAAGCATTCAGGTAGTTCACAGCGGCCGGATTCAAACGGCCGGTCGGGATCATATTGTTCGCGAAGGGTTTGCAGGTCGTGGGATCGAAGATGTCGCCGGCATACGCCCCGTCGGTGGAGTTGCCGGCAAATGGGTTGCCCGTGACAGGGTCGGTGCCAACCATGCACTGCGGAAACTGGGTGAGGTTACCGCTCAGTGCCACCTGGCTAGCATTCTGCAACTCGGAAAAGTTTCCTGTGCGCATCAGAGTGGTGGGAACCGAGAGGTAATGGTTGGGAACCGCAAGGGTCTCGCGCAGCGCCTGGTAATCGCCGAAGATAAAGAGCTTATTCTTCAGCTGGGGCAGGACCGGTCCACCGATGGCGAAGCCCGGTTGCTGGCGCAGAAAACCGCCCGCAGCGGATGGCGGTGCGCCGTTGAATTGGTAGTTGGGATTGGAATCGAAGTTCTTATCGCGATAGAACCAGAAGGCCGAACCGTGATACTGGTTGGTGCCCGACTTGAGGGAGCTGACGACGATTGCGCCGCCGGCGCGGCCATACTCGGCCGGGGCAACGCTGGTGCTGACCTTGAACTCCTGCGTAGCATCGACGTTGGGGAAAAAGAGAATTCCGTTGATCAGGCCGTCGTTGTTGTCCACGCCGTCGAGGATGTAGTTGTTGGCCTGGGGGCGGAGTCCATTGATGGAGAGGGCGGCGTTGCCGCTCTCGTTGTCGCGGATGGTCTCGGCCATATTGGAGCTGCCGCCGCCGCTCGCAATATCGCCATAGTTGCCGCGGGTCACGCCCGGAGTCAGCAGGGCAAGCTGGGTGAAGTTGCGGCCGTCCAAGGGAAGGTCCGTGACCTGCTCGCCCTGGATCGTCGCTCCAATGGTAGCGTCCGAGGTGTTCACCATCGGAGCTGCGCCGCTAACCTCTACGGTAACCGCTCCCCCGGCGGCCTTGAGCTGGAAGACCACGGTTTGCGTGTTGGTTACGGTCACGGTTACCACCGCGGACTCCGACTGAAACCCCGGTGCTGAGATCAGGACCGTGTAGTCGCCGCGGGGCACCGCAAGAATCGTGAACTCGCCGGCGCCATTCGATACGGCAGTGAGCTTGAGTCCGTTTTCCGTATTCGTCGCAGAAACGGTTGCACCCTGGATGACCGCGCCGGTCGAATCCGTCGCCGTTCCCGTGATGGTTCCGGTGTCGGTCTGCGCGAACAAACGAGGCACCATCAGGCAAGTCAGCAGGATCGCTAGCGCCACGAACGACATGCGCAGGCGATTCTGACTGTTGGATAGTAAGCTGGCTCTCTTGAACATTACAAAGTCCTCCAAAGTACCCATGCAAGCTATGGCCCGCGAATTCGGCAAATCCAATGCCTCTCCTTGTAGCCACGCATGACATCACGCCTTTGAGCTAACGATGGTCAATCCACGCAGAGCCAATTCGACGTCATTTGATCTTCTCCGGATAAGGCGCTTGTTTTCAAATATTAAGAGGTATACATCTCCTCGGATTTTGGCAGTTGCTCCGGCTGTCGAAGCTCAAATGGAGCCTTCTTGCCCCCTTCCGCTATACTGAGGGGCGGGATTTTGCCGGATCTTATGGCAGCGCAGCAAAACAGCAACGGCGTCAGGCGGGTGCGGTTCGGTCTCTTTGAGGCCGACCTGATGACAGGAGAGTTGCGCCGGTCGGGAATACTAGTCCGCCTGCAAAGCCAACCCTTCAAGCTGCTGGCGGCCCTGCTGGAGGAGCCAGGCCAGGTAGTTTCCCGCGAGGCTCTGCAACAGCGGCTTTGGGGCGCGGACACGACCGTTGATTTCGACCACAGCCTGGGAATCGCCGTGAATAAGCTCCGCGAAGCCCTGGGCGACCACGCCGAGAACCCTCGTTTTGTCGAAACCCTGGCCAAACGGGGTTACCGCTTCATCGCACCGGTCAAGACAATCGATCCGGAACCTTCCGCGCCGTCCGCTGAAACTCACGTGGCCTCGCCCGCTTCCTTCCGGCGCAACTTGGGCATCCTCCGCTGGGGCTGGATTGCGGCTGCGCTGGCCTGCATTTGCCTGGCGCTGGGGCTTTTTATGCTGCGCTCGCCTTCCCACCGTCCCTATCGCGTGGTGCAGGTCACCCACTCCGGACATGTTCTTACCAATAATCTCGACGATCTGGATGTGGAGAGCTTTTCCAGTTCCGTCAGCGACGGAATGCGCCTCTACTTCTCTCACATGGACAATGGCAACCCCGTGCTTGCGGTTGCATTGGCTGCCAATGGCGAGATCAGCCACTTCAACCTGCCTTCTGAGATTGGCGCTCCGTTAATTGGATCGTTGGCTCCGGACGGATCGAAGCTGATTGTTCACAGTCACTTACAGGCGGAGCCCGAGCAGCCGTTGTGGATTGTGCCCACGCTCGGCGGCGATGTTCGCCGCGTGCCCAACGTGCTGGCTCACGACGCGACCTGGATGCCCGACGGGCGCCGCCTGCTCATCGCCAACGGCAATGAACTGACAATTGTGGGATCGGACGGAAGCGATCCCCGGAAACTGATCAGCACGCCCGGCATGGCCTTTTGGCTGCGCTGGTCCCCGGATGCAAAGCGTTTGCGTTTCACTCTGCGCGACCCGAAGCGCCAGACCACCGAGTTGTGGGAAGTGGCGGCGGACGGCAGCGATCCGCATCCTCTGCTGCCGGACTGGAGCCAGCCGGCCTCGGAGTGCTGTGGTAGTTGGACCTACGATGGTAAGGACTTCGTCTTTCAGTCCTGGCACAACGGTGACCGGCATAGCGATATCTGGGCCCTGCGCGAGCGACCCTGGTTCCTCAGGGAGCGTGAGCCGAGACAAATTACCAACGGCCCGCTCGACTATGAGGCGCCCACCACGTCGCCGCTGAGCGATCGCATCTACTTTATTGGTGTCAACTCGCAGATTGAGTTGCTCCACGCGCTCCCGAAATCCTCAGTCTTTACGCCGTTGGATCAGGAACTGAGCACTGCGGGCCTGGCCGAATACTCCCCTGACGGCCAGTGGGTTGCATGGCTCAATGGCTCGGATGGTTCGCTGTGGCGGAGCCGCGCCGATGGCCGCGACCGCATCGAACTGGCGACTCCGCCCCTCCACATCTTCACCATGAAGTGGTCGCCGGACGACAAGCGTCTGGCCCTTATGGCTGAGGAACCAGGCGTGCCCTGGAAAATTTATCTGATCGACGCGGAGGGCGGAAAGCCTGTTCCCCTGCTCAATGAAGACCGCAACGAAGCCGATCCGGACTGGTCCGCCGATGGCCAGTCGATCGTGTTTGGCCGCCTGCCCGACAGAATGGACTCGCGGCAACCAAAAGCCATTTACCTGATCGACATCCAGACCCACAAGGTTACTGAAATCCCTGGTTCCACCGGGCTCTTCAGTCCGCGGCTTTCACCCGACGGCCGTTACATCGCTGCGATGCGCCTGGATCAGAAAGCGCTGTTGCTGTTCGACCGGACACAGGAACGGTGGACCACGCTGACCACCCACGGCGCTGGCGACCCGGCCTGGTCGCACGACGGACATTGGCTCTATTTTCAGGATTTCCTTGAGGCGGGCAAGCCAATCTACCGCATGGCCGTTCCCGCGGGAAACATCGAGCCGGTAGCCACCATCGATAACCTGCGCCCGATTGCCGCGACGGACTACCGTCTGATCGGTTTTGCGCCCGGCGATCTGCCCATCGTCAGCGCCCGCACTTCAACCGTCAACCTTTACAGTGTGAACCTGGACGAGCGCTGAGAAATTCAAGAGAATGCCCGCGCCAAGGCGTGATCCGACTCTTCGGTCGCTGCTGTATCCAACGTGAATTACGCGTTGGAGCGCATCCTCAAGAAAGGGCACTGCGTCGTCGGGAGCCCGTGTGGTACATTGGCGCCATGATATTCAAAGCTCTGGTGATATGCGCGGTGCTGCTGGCGCTTCCGCAGGCGCCGGCGACAGCACAAGTCTCCAGACCCAAAACCACCCAACCCGCCGCCGCCCCGCCTTCGACGGATTCCGCTCAGTCGGCTCCAACTTCACAAGGTGAGTCCAGCCCAGCCCCCAAAGCCGATTGCGATGGCTTCCCGTGTGACGATCAGCAGCACCGCCCGGTTGTGGTCAACATTCCTGCTCCTGCTCCGGCTCCCTGGCTGATGCGCGAGCGCATCACGTGGGGAGCAAATCTGCTGCTCGCCCTTTTTGCTTACATCGGCATCATGGTTGCACTGTCTGTATTAAAAAAGATTGAACGCCAGACACGTTCCTCTGAAGCCGCCGCCGCCGCCGCCGCCGTCAGCGCCCAGGCTGCGTTGCTCAATGCGCAGGCCATCATCGATTCGGAAAGACCCTGGCTATTGGTATCGGTCGAACCAACCCTGGGAGCGGAAAACAGCTTTATCGTTATGGTCACAAACCGCGGCCGTACCCCCGCATCGATCGTAGCCACCTCGGAGCAGGTAAGGATTGCAATCGATGAGTCGCATCTTCCCAGTTCTCCTGTATACGACAAGGAGGAGCCGTCTGCTCCGCTGGTTCCTATCATTCTGCTGCCCGGTGAATCCTCTGGCATCAAACCGTTCCGCAGGGAAGAGGCGCGGGGAGTTTGTGATTCGGAGGAGCGGTTCAAGCACGTGGAAAACTGGGATGAGAAGATCTTTCTCTATGGAAGGATCGTCTACAGGAATTTAATTGCCCCCGCCGACCAGCAGATGCACGAAACAAGCTGGTGCTGCTGGTACATTCATGGACGGCAAAAGAGCGGCTTAGTCATCGCCGGACCGACTGGGTATAACTTGCACACTTAGTCCAGCGTTATAAGCCGCCCAAACTCACGAGAGGCAAGTTAGTGGACGAGCTTGCAATTGGGAAGGTGCGTTCTTCAGGAAGAAACTCAGGCAGTGATCGACTGGCGAAGATCGTTCTCGAAGAGTGGCTCCGGTTCGGCCAGCCTGATCAGGCGATGAAGATAGGCTCGCGAGATACACAGGCTGCGTGCAGCCAGCGTCTTGTTCCCGTTGTGCTCGCGTACCGCCGAGACGGCCAGTTTGATCTTATAGTCGCGAAGCTGCCGCTCAAAGGAGCCTGCGGGATTGTAATCGCCAATGTCGACAACATCGCCGATGTCCACAATATCGTCGTCCTGGCTGTGAAGGGTAATATCCTCCGCGCGAACCGTGGGCCCGGCGGAAAGGATGATGGCCCGTTGCATCGCATTTTCCAGTTCGCGCACATTTCCAGGCCAGGAGTAATTCTGCAGCAGGGACAGTGCGTCCGGATCAATATCCTCCATTGGCTTCTGAAAGACCTTCGAATAGTGGTCAAGAAAGTGCATGGCAATCTGCGGGATGTCCTCAGGGTGCTCCTGCAGTGCCGGCGATTCAATGCGCATGACGTTGATGCGGTAGTAAAGATCCTGGCGGAATTTACCTTCGGCCACCAACTTCCCCAAATCCTGATGCGTGGCGAAGATCAGCCGTGCACGCAATGGGATGAGCCGGTTGCTGCCCAGGCGGTTGAACTCCATCTGCTGCAGCACGCGCAGGAGTTTCACCTGCGTAAACAGGCTCAGATCTCCGATTTCATCCAGAAAGAGCGTTCCGTCACCAGCCTGCTCGAAGTAGCCCTCGCGCGCCCCAACCGTGCCGGTAAATGCGCCCTTCTCATGTCCGAACAACTCGGCTTCGATCAGGGTTTCAGGGATCGCGCCGCACGATACGGCCACAAAGGGGCGGCTGGCGCGAGATCCCAGGTTGTGAATGGCGCGAGCAATCAATTCCTTGCCGGTTCCACTTTCGCCGGTTATAAGCACCGAGGCGTTGAGATTGGTGACCCGCCGCACCAACTGATACACGCGCTGCATATGCGTGCTCGATCCGATCAGCCGGTCGCAACCGGCTGGCTTTTCCAGCCGATGCTGCGCGGTTTGCAATTGCTGCTTCAGCGAGGAGTTTTCGTATGCCCGGCTGAGCATGGTCTTCAGATCGCGAATCGAGGGCGGTCTGCGACAGTAGCCGAAGGCTCCGCTCCGCACCAGTTCGAATGCCGTAGACCGCAGGCCATCGTCCGCCATCACCACTGAGGGAAGATTGGATGCGATTAACTCCCGCGAAAAACCGATGCGCTCCTGCAACGAACCATGATTCGAATTCAGGTCCAGAATCATGACATCGCAATCACCGTTCGAGATCAGGTGATTCATGCCTTCCTCATCCGATTCGAGCAGAACCTGGAAATCCTTCCCGAGGACAGAAGAAAGAAGCGGGTGCAGCGTGCGATCTTCCGAGTACAGTCCGATCCTGATCATGAATGAGCGATCTCCATCATCGTCTACGACTGTGCCGCCTCAGGAGGAAGCGGAAGGTTTGTCTCCATCATCCGGAATCCAAGGCAAGAAAGACAATGGCTGTTTAGTGTTAGTGCAAGGGAAGTGCAATGTTGGTACCAGGTTGCGTTCAAAAACCGTTCGTCGGATCCGCGTGTTCACTCACATTGGCCGCCTGCGCCCTTCACGCGAGGACACACTCCGGCTGGAAACAAGCCTTAAGGCGCTTAAAAAACTCCAGCTGATCGATGCCTGTTGTTCCGTTCCAACCATCGTAGATACCGTTCCTGGGCCGGTCAATGCCACATTGGTAACGAATCATGTTCCCACCGCGGGTGTGAACGCCTGGCACGGAGGGCGACGAAACGATGGCGGTAACGAGGTTTCTTCTTCGGCATGCCCTGGTGTTGCGCACATAAATTATTCATTTAAAACACTTTGAATTGATCATCTCTGGGCATTACATCGAATCGGGGCACATCTTGAGCACGAAATCGGAGATATTGTCCATATCCCACTTGCGGTACTCGCCGCCGACAAGGGTAACGTTTTATCGAGTACCTACGTTTTTTGGTTATCCTGGCGGGTTACTACTTTTTATGTTGTTTACATTGACAAGTGGCACGTCAATTGCACGCAATGAGCATGTCGAATTCGAGAAGGGCCGAAATTCCCCTCGTGGCTTGCGCCGCTGCCCGCAAAGCTGTGTCCATCGGCATTTGAGTCGACGTACGCTGGCGATTCCGGAGAATTCGCCGGACGACCGGGCGTTTTGATGCTCGAGTGCACCCGCACAGCCTGTCCGGGCGACGATCCGCTGGCGTGGCCTTATTCTTCGCACGCGCTGCTTCCTGCCGGCGCGGCCTGTGTATACGTCCTGCTTCACCACGTGAAACCCTTCGTAAACATCCGTGTACACCGGACGGGCATAGAGTTCCGTTATCTTCATGAATTCAAGCTGTTTCGCTTTCCAGCGATTTGGTTGGACAATTGCATTACAATAGTGTTCTCTTGATAATATGGGGGGCGGAGAAGGAGCCGGGGCATGCACTCGTTCGCCTGGTGGCCGACGTTGATTGTTCTCACTGTGGCGACCTTCACTGACTTGCGCAGCCGCCGCATCCCGAATTGGCTGGTGTTTCCCTTCCTGGTGGCGGGGATACTTGTCTCACCCTGGCGCCAGGACTGGCACGGGAGCAGCCATGGATTTGGCTGGCATGGGGTCGGCCAATGTTTTGAAGGTCTTGGTCTTGGCTTGTTGATTTACGGCATACTTTTTTTTGTCGGCGGAATGGGAGCGGGGGACGTCAAGCTGTGCGCCGCAATTGGCGCGTGGATTGGCCCGGCCCAAATGATTTTTGCGCTGGTGATCACAGCCATGGCAGGAGGAATCATCATTTTGTGCTGGGCGGCAGGCGCGTTTGCAGTTGCCCAGTTCAAACGAATACGCATTCACTTCTCCGATTCGAAAGAGGGTGAATTGCGAGGCGATCCGGAACCGGTTCTCCCTGGTCTGCTGAAGCGCAAGATGCCTTACGCTCCGGCCATCGCAGTTGGGACGCTGATTTCGTTCTTTGCACGTTGAGTAGGGAAAGGAACATCATGCCCAACGCGCCGAGGTTCGATCAAGGGGAAGTTAATTCGGAAGTGAAGAATCACGCAAAATGGAGCAGTAATTCAGTGAGTTCAGACTCTTTCCCGTATATCGACTCTCATTCCCCCGATTCCTTCGGCTCGGATCCCTTGTCGATCGCGTTGGTTGGCCCGGACGAAGAGCGCCGAAAGGCGGCAGCAAGCGCGCTCGCGGAATGCCAGGGAGCGGAAGTTCGCGAGTTCTCCGCTTATCCCCCCGGCCTGGACGATTTGCCAAGGTTGCTCGAACAGCGCTACGACGTGATTATCATCGACCTCGACAGCAACCCTGAATACGCCCTTGAGCTTGTGGAGAGCATCTGCGCAAACGGCGCGGTGACGGTGATGGTCTATTCGTCAAAGACCGACCCGGACCTGCTGGTACGTTGCATGCGGGCCGGCGCCCGCGAGTATCTGACGCTTCCTTTCTCCCACACCATCATGGCCGAGGCGTTGGTTCGCGCCGCTGCGAGGCGCCCCGCCCACCGTCCGTCGCGAAAAGTCGGCGGCAGGCTGTTGGTATTCTTCGGCGCAAAGGGTGGCACCGGCGTCACCACGATATCCTGCAATTTTGCGGTGGCCCTGGCTCAGGACACTTCCCAGAGCACCCTGCTGATCGATCTCGACCTCCCGCTGGGAGACGCCGCGCTCAACCTTGGGCTGGTCGCCGACTTCTCGACGATTAACGCTCTTCAGGATTCCGGCCGTCTGGATGCCAGTTTTCTTAACAAGCTCCTGATCAAGCACAGCTCGGGGCTGTCCGTGCTTGCCGCTCCGGGCAAGTTCCCCAACTTCACGGCATCCAACGAGTCCATCGACAAGTTGATTTCGGTTGCGCGTCAGGACTTCGACAACGTGGTGGTCGATGTGGGATCCAGGCTTGATCTGGCGGGAACCGCCCTGTTCAGAGATGCGAGTACGATCTATCTAGTGACCCAGGCCGGAATTCCCGAACTCCGCAATTCCAATCGCCTGATCAGCCAGTTCTTCCCCTCGGGCGGCCCTAAAGTGGAGATCGTGATCAACCGCTATCAGCCTCGCGCGCTGGGGGTCGGCGATGAGCATGTTACGAAGGCCCTGACCAGGCCCGCGCAGTGGAAGATTCCCAATGATTTCGCGGCGGTGCGGCGCATGCAGAACACGGCCACCCCGCTGGTGCTCGAAGATTCGCCCATTTCCCGGCAGATCAAGGAAATGGCGCGATCCGTTACCGGGCAGCAGGAGGCTCCGGCAAAGAAAAAAGGTTTTAGTCTGTTTGGATGATGTCTTACTGAACGCCATCTTGCGCTCGACGGAAGGTCAACCTTGGAACTGCTGAATCTGGAAAAATACAAAGCGGAAATACATCGGACCCTGATCTCCAAGCTGGATCTGGAGAAACTGTCGCGGGTCAACACCAGCCAGGCCCGGCAGGCAGTATCAGGCATTGTCAAAGAGATCATCGCCGACCAGCGGGTTCCCCTGAACTTCGACGAACAGGAAAAGATCCAGGCCGACCTGCTGGACGAAGTCTTTGGCCTCGGTCCGCTTGAGCCGCTGCTCAGGGACCCGAAGATTTCCGACATCCTGGTCAACGACAAGGATCACGTTTTCGTTGAAAAGGGTGGACTTCTTATGAAGGTCAACACCACCTTTCGCGACGATCGCCATCTGCTCCAGATCATCGACCGCATCGTTTCGCGCGTCGGCCGCAGAGTGGACGAGTCCTCGCCCATGGTCGATGCCCGCCTGCCCGACGGCTCGCGTGTGAACGCCATCATCCCCCCTCTGGCGCTCGACGGCCCCTCCCTGTCCATCCGCCGCTTCGGCACCGGCCCCATCGCCGCCAATCAGCTGGTGGTCCTCAAGAGCATTTCGGCGGAGATGATGGAGGTGCTTGCCTCCGCGGTGAAAGCACGCATCAGCATCGTCATCTCCGGCGGCACCGGCTCCGGTAAAACCACGCTCCTGAACATTCTTTCCCAGTACATTCCCAACAGCGAGCGCCTGGTCACCATTGAGGACGCCGCTGAACTCCGGCTGGCCCAGGAAAACATCGTGCGCCTCGAAACCCGGCCGCCCAACATTGAAGGACAGGGCGCCATCCGTCAGCGCCAGTTGCTGATCAACTGCCTCCGCATGCGTCCCGACCGCATCATCATGGGCGAGATCCGCGGCGAGGAAGCCTTTGACATGTTGCAGGCCATGAATACCGGCCACGAAGGCTCGATGACCACGATTCACGCCAATACGCCGCGTGACGCGATCTCCCGCCTGGAGTCCATGGTGGCCATGGGCAATATGAATATGCCGGAGAAATCCGTGCGCCAGCAGATTGCCTCAGCCATCACCATCGTCATTCAGGCCTCGCGCATGAGCGACGGCTCCCGCAAGGTTACCAGCGTCTCCGAAATTACCGGCATGGAAGAAAACGTGATCAGCATGCAGGAGATATTTGCCTTCAACAAAAAAGGAATTGGGCCCGACGGCAAGGTCATTGGCGCCTTCCAGCCGACACATATCCGTCCCCGCTTCCTCGACAAGCTCCGCGTCGCGGGCATTATCCTGCCCCCAAGCCTGTTCGAGCGCGAAACGCTGGTCAACTAAAAAGAGAGGAGGTCGATCGTTATGATGTTGATTCTTGTTCTTGTATTTGTCGGAGTGTTTTTGGTTGTTGCATTGGTGGTGAGCGCCTCCATGGGCGGAGACCGGCAGGCAAAACAGGTCATCGCCACCCTCGACTCGGCTCTGGCCACCGAAAGCGTGGAAGCGCGCAACGAGATTCTCAATCTTCGCAAGAGCGACAAGCTCAGCACCATTCCCTGGCTCAATCATCGGCTGCTCAAACTCCAGATCGGACCGCTGCTGCGCGGCCTGCTCGCACAGGCCGATCTCAAGTGGACAGTGGGCGGCATGCTCTCGATGTGCCTCCTCTGTTTTGTTGTTCCGGCCTACGTGCTCTATTGGCGCACGGGCTCCGTGCCGCTGGCCCTTCTGGTCGGAGCGTTCCTGGGCTTCATGCCGATCGCCATTGCGATGTTCAAACGCAGTAAACGCTTCGGCAAGTTCGAGAAGGGGCTCCCGGAAGCTCTCGATATGATGGTCAGCGCCCTCCGCGCCGGACACAGCCTCATCGCCGCGATGGGCCTGGTGGCTCGCGAAAGTCCCGATCCCATCGGGACCGAGTTCAGGATATGTTTCGAAGAGCAAAACTACGGCCTTGAAATGAAAACCGCCATCGACAACCTGCTCAACCGCATTCCCATGCAGGATCTTAGAATCGTTGCGACTGCGATCATGATCCAAAAGGAGACCGGCGGCAATCTTGCCGAGGTGCTCGACAAGACCTCCTGGGTGATCCGGGAACGGTTCCGTCTCAAGCGGCAGGTGGCGACGCACACCGCGCAGGGCCGCATGACCGGGATCGTCCTGACTCTTCTTCCCATTATCCTGGGAATCGCTTTGTATTTCGTGAACCCGACATTGATGAGCATCCTGTGGACGCGACCGATCGGCATCAAGCTGCTTTGGGTGGCCAGCATCATGATCGTGATCGGCGGCTTGATCATCCGGCACATTGTCAATATGGAGGTCTGAAGAGGGCTTATGGGCTTTGCGGTGATTTCGTTCTTCATCATGTTCCTGCTGATCGCGAGCGGGGGGCTGCTGCTGTTCTATCGCGAAGCCATGCTCCAGCGGATTTCCGAGGTGATCAACCCGCAGGCTAAGCCGAAAACCCTGTTGAGCACCATTCAACAAACGGGCTTTTCGATTGGCGGCGTGGTGGAGCACTTCGAAAATGTCCTCCCCAAGAGCCAGGCCGAGGTCGGAGTCGCCATGAAGCGCCTCACCCGAGGCGGCCTCCGCAATGAGTCCGCGGTCAAGGTCTTCTACGGCGCCAAGGTAGTGGTTCCCGTGATTCTTTGCATCCTCGCCTTAGTCAGCGGACTGGCGCACCTCATCGGCCCCTTCATCTATTTGCTGTGCCTTGGCCTCGGGTTCCTGATCCCGGACTTCTGGCTGGGCGCGCGGATCAAGGGCCGCCAGAAACGGATGCGGCGAGGGCTGCCGGACGTCCTCGATCTGCTGATCATCTGCGTTGAGGCCGGACTCAGCCTGGACCAGGCGACCGCGCGCACTTCAGTTGAATTGGCTCTGGCGCAGCCCGAGTTGTGCGACGAATTGAATATCGTCGTCCTGGAGCAGCGCGCCGGGCGCGCCCGTTCTGAAGCCTGGAAAAACCTCGCGGAGCGCACCGGCGAGGACAGCATTCGAAGCCTGGTCAACATGCTGGTTCAGTCGGAACAGTTTGGAACCAGCATCGCCAAGACATTGCGCGTTCATTCCGATACCCTGAGAACCCAGCGCGTGCAGCAGGTTGAAGAAGCGGCGGCAAAGACCACCATTAAATTGATCTTTCCGCTTGTCTTTTTCATCTTTCCCTCGCTCTTCCTGGTTACTCTGGGGCCTGCGATCATTATCATGGTCGATTCGTTCTCATCCACGTTCGGGGCTAAGTGAAAGGAGTTGGCAGAATGGACAGTACTACCATTATTCAGATTGTCGCCGGCGTCTTATTTGTCGTCGTGTTGATCGTTCTGATTCAGCGCCGTCGCACCCGCGTTAAATAGCGGGTCTGGCGGAGAAGTTTTCAGCGGCGCCTTGCAAAGGCCAGGGATTCCGCTGACAAGTGCCGCGTTGAACAGAATCGGGAACACCGCCGCTTTGCCCGGCGCGTGTCGCTCGCGTTCTGTCATGACTCGGAAGCGGAAATAGCAGCTTGTTCACCGAAAGGGGAGTTTTCCATGGATAGCACTACGATTATCCAAATCGTCGCCGGAGTGTTGTTTGTCATCGTACTGATCATTCTGATTCAGCGCCGCCGAACCAGGGTCAAGTAGTACGGGATTTGCAAAAGCGCCGGAGGAGCCGCGCAGGTGCGCGGTTGCCCTCGGCCAGATTCGATAGTCCCATCTGCCCAAAATGGCTGCCCACTGGCATTGATTGTCTCTGGGAGATGCTCTCGGCAGGGGAAGTAGGTGGCGTACGCCCTTGCGCGGCCCAACTGGGCACCGCACCGCGGCCTGCATTGGGTATGCATTTTGAACCCGGCGATCGCCGTCTGAGATGCTGGTTCGTAGCTTTCACCGGCTGCACCGATGTCGAATTGACAACTGGGATGCCCTCACAACACCCGGTTGCCGGGTAACCGCCGCGGGCGGGAGGCTTTATGGATTCACAAAAGGTTTGCGCGTACAACCAAACTCGCGAGTGCTTTCTCGGCCTGGAGGTCACCGCGGCCGACGTTCCCTACGCGAGCCTCAAAGACATGCTGTTGACGCTTGCATTGCAGTCCGGCGAGGGCCTCTGGATGAATCCGTTCCGGGGCATCCCGGATTCAGGCGTCAGCGCCCCGCTCGATCTCATCTATCTGGACGAGGATTGCCGGGTTACCGACCTGGTCGAGTCGTTCCCGACATTTCGCATCACCCCATTGAGCCCCCAGCCCGCCAGCGTCCTGGCGCTGCCCACCCACTCGATCTATTCGTCCCAGACCCAGACCGGCGATCAGCTCATGCTCTGCCCCGCCGATGAAATGGAGCGCCGCCTCGAAGGATTCTCCAGTTCCAGCATCACCGGAGCCGTGCAAGGCGCGGTGCTCCTGAGAGAAAAACCGCTGTGGAGCGGTGGCCCGGGAGTCTTGCAGCTAAAGCCCCGCTCCGACGAAGTCGAGATCGACCTGAATCCCGAAAAGCCGCATGAAATGGAGCTGATCGAACCGGGTATGACCGACGTCAAGCCGCCCAAGCACTGGCTGGAACGCTGGTGGTCTCCCGATCCCAGGAAGGCGCCTCGGATACCGGCCTCCGGCCTGGCTGCATATTATTGGACCGGCGCCGCTCCCCAGGCGCGCAACATCAAGGACATCAGTTCCACCGGCCTCTATGTGGTCACCGAAGAGCGCTGGTACCCCGGCACCCTGGTCCTCATGACCCTGCAACGGACAGACCTCGGAGATGAATCCGCCGAGCGCTCCATCTCCGTGCATTCCCGCGCCGTCCGCTGGGGAAATGACGGCGTAGGCCTCCAATTCGTGATGAAAAGCTCCCTGACCCCCGAGCAGGGAAGAAACGCTCTCGTTGACGGGGTCAACAGAAAAGAGCTGGAAAGGTTCCTGAGACTTCTGAAAAAGGGCTGAATCTCCCACATTCTCGAGAGTTTGTACCAAAAGTAACCACAATATCAATCTATGGTAATATGGTGTCATTACGATTGGCGGGTCAATTTGACGCTAACGAGGGATTGTGGAGTCGGACTATTCAGTGAACAGTAGATGAAGGGGAACAATATGTCTGCACGAAATGGTTTTGGGCGACAAGCCAGGATCTCCGCTCAAGGGGGTAAGCCTCCCGCGGACTCCAAAGGTGTGCGTGTCCAGACCCGGTCGCGAGTGGCCAGGGTCGGCGCTTTCCTTCGCTCCCGCAACGAGGGGCAGGCACTGGTTGAGATCGCCATTGCGCTCCCGTTGTTGCTGATTCTGCTCACGGGCATTTTCACATTCGGAATCGCGTACATCAATGAAATGACACTGCAAAGTGCCGTGGGGTCGGCGGCGCAGTTGGTCGCGGTCAGCCGCGGGTCCACTACAGATCCTTGTGCCACAGCGTATGGGGCGCTGAAGGCAGCGGCGCCGAACTTCAACGCAACAAACTTGGGCGCCGGCCTGACGGTCACGGTCAATGGGACAGCTTCTACAAAAGGAGAAACCGCCTGCGCCACAGACTTGGGGACCACGTATGGTGCGAGCTCGGGGAAATCCGTCTCGGTTTCCGCGACCTATCCTTGCACTATCGGTGTTTACGGAAGAAACTTTGCACCAACCTGCCAGCTTGCGGCAACAGTATCGGAGTTGGAGTACTGAATCGGAGTTTGAGTACTAACGCAAAACCATCGAGGTCAACGCAATGAAAATGATTTCTAAGTCGTCCTTTACCGAAAAGTTCCTCAATAACCAGAGCGGGCAGGTGCTTATCTGGGTCGTTTTGGGATTTCTCTCTTTGGTTGCCATGGCCGGCCTCGTTATTGACGGCGGCCTGGCCTATGCCGATCACGCAAACCTTCAGAACACCGCCAATGCGGCGGCCCTGGCCGCGGCTGGCGAGGTGTACTTGTCTTCAGGAAGCGGCGACGCAACCGCTTACGGAAACCAGTATAGTGCCTCGGCCGGAGAAACGAACTCCAGCAGCACGCTGCGGGAAACGGGCACTGTCGCGACCGTCATCCTGCCGGTTTGCCTGAACCTGCTTGAGCCGAATGGTGAAACCTGCGGAACCGGTTCGCCCAAAAACGCTGTCCACGCCTACCAGACGAACACCATCAACACATTCTTCATGAGGTTCTTCGGCGTTCCTACGCTGACAGTCAAAGCCGAGGCGACGGCGACGATGAATAGCGTTGCGAATAATTGGAATGTAGCCATCATTGAAGATGCTTCGGGGTCGATGTCCACCACCGACTCCAACTGTACCGGCAGCCCCACGGAATTCCAGTGCGCGCTGCAGGGAATTCAGACGCTGCTGGGATCCATCAACCCGTGCCAATTTGGCCAGACCACCTGCACCAACGCGGACGCAAACTTCCACGTCAGCCTTTGGACATTCCCCAACATCATCACGACGGATCTCCCGGTGGCCAACGCTTGCAGCGGCACAACCTATATTGAGCCTTTGCCGTATCAGGTGCTGACCCTTCCAACTCCCGGAGTCACGGGCTACACGCCGCTCACATACGCCTATCCAAACGGGACCAAATGGTCTGCGAGCTATGAGGTCACATACGGAGCGAGCGATGCGGACGCCAATGGCTTTGTGAGCGACTACTACCAAGCCAACTCCCCATCCACGGGGAATCTGAATCCCAGTTCGTCCATCGTGAAGGCGGTGGGAAATGGCGGCAACGGAGGAACGGTCGGCTGCTTGCCCGTCTCCCCAAACGGTATTGCTCTGAACGGCGCTACGGGTACCGGCACTTCCAACTCCATCGTCAACACCGTGAACGTCGGCGAGGGCATCACCTACTACGCGGCCGTACTCTATGCGGCGCAGTCGGCATTGCTCGCCGAGCAAGCCGTGCCCGGCAATACGAACTCGCAGAACGCGATCATCCTGCTCAGCGACGGACAGGCGAACACCCAGTGGATTTATTTTCCGCAGGGTTCTCTCTCGCAGACGCCGTCGGCCAACACTTCCACGAAGTCCACAATTGTGACCGGCACGGGATATCCAACCGGGTACGACACGTTGAAAAGCACTCCGAACACGAGCGCATATGTAGCTGCCCATTACACGACCCCAACCTCGGAAGCCACCGGGTCGGTCTCCGGTCTGTATCCTGACTTCTTCGATGAATGCCAGCAGGCAATTCTGGCTGCCCAGGCCGCCACAAAGGCGGGAACCACGGTCTACGCGGTCGCCTATGGCTCGGAGCAGTCGGGATGCGGCTCCGGAAGCCACGCCGACGACTTTACCGATGTCACGATGACGGCCACCGGGTCTAACCTCCTTGTGCCTCTGAACGCATCTTTCTCGTCGGCTTCGGCGCTTACGCCGTGCATCACGATGGAGAATATTGCCTCCTCTATTGCCACCGGCTCGAGCACTTTCTACTCCGACTATCTTCAAAGCGGTTCCGGAGTCAGTACCAGTTGCCAGTCGGCGTCGAATCCGGAAACTCAGATAGCCGACATCTTCTCGGCAATCGCGGCCAGCTTTACCAAGCCGCGGTTGATTCCCAACACTGCCACGTAGACTCCGGCATAACTCAAGGCATCGCAACCGGCGGGCTTGTTCATCGAGCCCGCCGGTTTTTTTGTTACTCGATGTCAGGAATAATCAGCATCACTTCTACCCGCTTCGGCTGGCCACCTTGTAGCGCGGCCCGAAACTCCCACTGAGCCAGCGAATCCAGCACGAATCTAGACTGGGGAAACTCCGGCGGGAAGACGATTTTAAGTTGCTCGAAACGGCCGTCCGTATTCACAAAGCCATGAATGATAAGTGCATCGGCATTCAAGTCTTCTGAAGCAATGTTAGGCCGCACAATGTTATAGGCCCACGGCGCCTCCAGGTGCGCCGTGTTACCCCCCGATGCCGCATCGTCGGAGCGGGGAAGCGAGTACTGGAAGATCCAGCTCTTGGCAAGACCTACATGCAGGTAAACCGTGTAGGCCATCCTGCCGCCCCATAACCTCGCAGTCTCGGGATACTTATCCTCCAGCGAAACTCCCACTACCACCGAACTAAACTGGCCGGTCCTGGGCAGAGTAATATGCGTAGTTGCGGGCCGCGCTGCCGGGCCTTCATCCGTATCTGACTCCTTCGCGGTCCCCGTGTCGTTCCCGTTTCCAGTTCCGTTGCCGGGAGTTGGCCAGATCTTTGCGCCCGTTCCATTGGCTGCGGCTCCGGCGGGAGCTGTCGCGCCTTTCGCATTGCCTGTCCCCGTCCCCACTGTCATTGTTCCACCGCTGCCGTTCGGGCTGGTGCTGATGTTAGTGCGCGCGGAGGCATTTCCCTGTCCCTGCATCAGCATTCCAGGAGCGGAATCGGAGGAGCTTGCGTTCGCCGGTGGAAGGATAACTTTCCCTTCCGTCATGCGCACATCGGAGATAGATACCACCGCGGTAGGAGTCGGTTGCGCCGATGACACCGAGCTGGTGGTTGGCACCGCTTGCGGAAGCTCCGGTCCCTTCACAACCACCGGAGATGTTGTGCTGGGTAGAATGGGAATCTTCTGCTGAGACAGATCGGTGGCCGAGATACGAACGTCAGCCAGCCTCGCCTCTCGATTGGGTAGTACGGGTGAAGCAAGAACCTGAGCGGCAGTTAGCTTTACCGGTGGGGGCGGAATGATGCTCTTTACCGGTAATTGCTCGGGCGACCAGAGTACGACGGTCGGAAGCGGAATATCCTGCGGGAGTTTCAGAAGGTTCTTGAGTTTCGGCTGCAGTAATGTCTGGTGTGCAACCGGTGCTTCCGTGGCCTGCCGCAGCACTGCTTCCTGTTGGGCGGAACTCACACCCTCGGGAATCTTCTTCGCGTTGGGATAAGGGCTGGGAGAGTCTGAGCCGCTGGCTGGATGCTGCCTCGCCGGCTCGGGCAAATGCAGCTCCAGGTTGCGTACGGTCAATCGCTCGTCGAGTATGCGATTCCTCAATGGCGGCGGGTGCAGGAGGCCATACGCTACCAGAGCGATAACCGCTCCGTGCACCAGAATCGATACAGCAAACGAAGGCGACTTCCGGCCCAGCTCGGGTCGTTCCGAAAACAGCGTGATCGTTTGGGAAGACCTCATGATCGGCTGAACTCCCTATGCGGAATCGTCTGGAAAATGGATAGTGATCCCATTCTATACACACTCTGCAAAGACGGCATGAATGAAGCTCCATCCCCCGTTAGTAATCAATAAGTAATCTTGTTTTGCGCTCGTTAGGTCTGGGTGCTCATAGCTCTCTTGATACCTCTTGCATTTGATTCAGCCTTCGTGACTTATTTGTGTGGACAGTAAGGAAAAAAGTGTACACTGGTCACACGCTAGCCCTTGCTTGACTCTCTGTTTACGCTACCCTCAGGGTCCAGCGCGGAACCTAAACTCGACTCATGGGTCTTGCAATCGACCCAAGGGCCAGCAAGGATGAACTGGCCAGGTTACCAGTTCAAACAGGCTTTCTATGAACCGAAGACTACTTACGATTCTCCTCCTGGCTTTCGTGATTGCCTCGGCATGCGGCTTCCTCGTATGGCGGCTCGTGGGCAAGCAATTGAACCAGGCCAAACCGGTGCCCTCCACGAAAGTGGTTGCGGCTGCCACCGACATCAAACTCGGAGCGGTTCTCACTGCGGCTAACCTGTCCACCATCGAGATCAACGGAGCGCTGCCCAAGGGCGTTCTGCTTCGGCCGGAAAATGCGATTGGCCGGGGCGTGATCTCCGACATCTATGCGGGCGAGCCGATTAACGAAAACCGCCTTGCCGCGGTTGGTTCAGGCGGTGGATTGGCAGCCACCATTCCTCAGGGGATGCGAGCGACCGCAGTCAAGGTCGACGATGTCGTGGGCGTGGCCGGCTTCGTCACTCCGGGAATGCGCGTGGACGTTCTCATCTCGGGCAATCCCCCGGGAGATCAGGCTCGCAACCAGGAAACCGGCACATTGACCCAGACGCTGCTGCAAAACATTCAGGTTTTGTCGGCCGGTCAGGATATTCAAAAGGACGCCGAGGGCAAACCGCATCCGGTTCAAGTCGTTAACCTGCTCGTGACGCCGGAGCAGGCCGAAACGCTGAGCCTGGCGAGCAACCAGACAAAAATCCAGCTTGTGTTGCGGAACCCGCTCGATACCACGATCAACCAGGTTCCCGGTACCGCCATGGTCAACCTCTTTGCGGGCCAGGCGCCGCCCAAGGTCGTGAAAGTCGCGGCAAAGCCAAAGGTCGTGAAAGCCCCCCCGGCCTTTTCAATCGAAGTCATTAACGGTAACAAACGGAGTGAAGCAAAATTCGGTACTCCCGGGGGAACGCAGTGAGATCGAAAGCTGGAATCAACATCGCTTCTCTCAGCGCATTGTGTGTTTTCCTCTGCGCTGTGTCGGGCCTGCAGGCTCAAACTTCTCCGGCACTGGCGCCGGCGGCTCAGGCAGGAGCTTCCCTTCAGGACTCGGCGAATGAGCTTTCAGTTGCCGTTGGAAAAATGGTACTGGTGGATACCGCTCAGCCGATCGCCCGCGTAGCACTTGGGCTGGCTGAGGTGGCCGAAGTTCAAGCGCTCAACCCGACCGAGGTCATGGTAACCGGCAAGACTGCTGGAGAAACCAGCCTCATTATCTGGGATGTCAAGGGTGGCCGTCAGTTCTTCAATGTGACGGTGCGGGCGAGTACGACTGGATTGGACGACAGCCTCGAAGGCATTCGCCGCGAACTTAGAGCCGAGCTCCCCGGACAAGCTCTCAAGGTCACCTCCGACAACGGCATCATCTTCCTGCGCGGCACGGTCAAGAATCTCAATAACTCCGCGCGCGCGGAAAAGATTGCCTCCACGGGCGGAAAAGTTGTCAACCTGCTCAACGTCGATGTGCCACCGGCAGACCCGCAAATCCTGCTCAAGGTTCGCTTTGAAAGCGTCGACCGCACCAAAGAGACTCAATTGGGCATCAACCTGTTCAGCAGCGGGTTCGGAAACACGATCGGCGCAGTCACCACCGGCCAATTCTCGCCGCCAGGGCTTAACCTTCCCACAGGAGGTACTTCGGCGGTGGCGCCGACCATTTCGAATCAGTTGAATCTGTTTGCGTTCTTGCCCGGCCTGAATCTCGGCGCGACCTTGCAGGCCCTTGAGCAGAGACAGTTGGCTGAAGTTCTTGCGCAGCCCAATATCATTGCCGCGAACGGCAAGGAAGCCAGCTTCCTGGCCGGCGGAGAGTATCCGTATCCGCAGGTTCAGGGCTCTTCTTCCGCGGTCGGCGGAGCAGTTACCATCCAGTTCAAGGAGTATGGCGTTCGGCTCAATTTCATTCCGACCATTACTCCCCGCGGAACCATCCGGCTTCAGGTAGCCCCGGAAGTCAGCACACTTGACTTCACCAATGGCATCGAGATATCGGGATTCGATGTGCCCGGCATAGACACCCGGAGGGTGAACACCGAGGTCGAATTGGCAGATGGTCAAAGTTTTGCTATCGGCGGACTGCTGGACGACACCGACAACGAAACCTTCATGAAAATCCCTTTCCTGGGAGATATTCCGATCCTGGGCAAGTTTTTCCAATCGATGCAGAAAACCAAGGTCAGCACTGAGCTGATCGTGATTGTGACGCCGGAGATCGTGACGCCCATCGAAGCCGGGGCAACCCTGCCCGAGCCAAAGTACCCAGGAAAGTTCCTGCCGCCTAACTCCGGCATCCCAATGAACAATCCTGACGCAAAGACCGCCGCTAACACCCCGGCGCCCGCACCGCCATCCCTTCCCGTCGAGAAGCTGATTGACAGCATGAGACCCGAGAGGCCGTTGATCATTGAAAGTGGTTCTGGAACCTTTGGCGCCTCATCGGGCAGCGGGGCCAGTGCCGCGTCGAGCGCTCCGCCGCAGTAGGCATAAGCATTCCGGCTGTCTTAACAGGCAGCAGGGCTGCTGTACAGGCAAAAACCTGGAATTCTCGGCTATCTCTTGAAGGGCGCGTTGTCTGCGCCCTTCAAAGTGTCTCAAGCTAGAAATGATACCCGCCTGAGATTTCCGTTCGAGACAGGCGAGAGGTTTCGAGGCAACCGGATGAATCCGCTTACCAGGATAAGAACGGCAGTGCGTGATCGCCTTTCTCGGCGCCGCAACATTCCCCCGGAAGTTCGCCTGCGGGTTTCCAATCTCACGCGCCACACTATTCTTGCTACATGCATGGAGGTGGCCGATAGCGGCGAAAAACGCAACAAGGGCCTGCTGGGGCGCAAGCATCTCGCTCCTGGAGAGGGTCTGTGGATCATCCCGTGCGAGTCCGTGCACACTTTCTTCATGCGGTTTCCCATCGACCTTGTCTATCTGGACCGCAAGAAGCAAATCAGGAAGCTCAGGAGCGCCGTGCCCGCCTGGCGGCTCTCTGCCTGCCTGTCCGCGCACTCCATCCTGGAGCTTCCCGCCGGCACCATCCGCAATACTCACACCGAATGCGGCGATGCACTTGAGTTCTCGCCTGTCCCGTTGCCGAATGAGGGCTCAGCGGGCATGGAGACTCGAGCCGAATAGATTGTGAAGACCGGTTGATCATCCGGCCCTAGCTCGTCGCTTGGCTCCGCTCTGGCGGTGAATCGGAAGCGAAACTCCGTGACACATAGACCCACAGATAGAAAACTCCCATGATCAAAAGGATCAGTGGGGCAGAGAAGATCTGCACATTGATCAGTATCTGCCCGCCAAATCCATTCCCCGGCGGAAACAACTTGTTGATGGCGCCGAGAATCGCTAACCACGAAATATCCCCGATCAAAACGAATGCCGCTGCGTTCAGAAGAAGTGCGAGCCAGCCGGCAATGCCTCGTTCAGCCCACAGCAGGGCGCAGGCGGGAACCGTGAGAAGCAAGAGCTTGGCGTCATATTGATGATGATAGATAGGCAGCATGGAGAGAGCTGCAATGGACGCGAGCGCCAGCGCCGCCCGTGCCTGCGACGATCGAGTTTTCATAGTGACGAATGCCCATACCAGGATGGGCGGTGCACAGATCAGGTAGGTGACTGGATTGTAGATGCCTGGGTCGTTCCAGAAGGCGCTCACCACCGTTTGCAGATTAATCATCATGCCCAGGCCGTGCCAGCCCGCTGAAGCTTGTCCGGGGTCGGTGAGTCCGCCGCGTTCCGCAAATGCCAGGATATTGGAGTGAAGCTCCTCGATCCAATGGGGCGATATCACCCATGTCCACAGTAACCCGGGCAGACTCAGGGCGACTGTCACCATGAGGGTTTGCAGTGCGCGTCTCCGGTAGATTCCGCCTGCCAATAAGAAGTAAAGCCAGACCAGGCCCGAATCGTGCGGCTTGATTGCCAGGCTGATCGCAAGGCAGAATATGCCGGCCGCCACATATCGCTCTCGAAGAAAGCACCAGACGGCAACAACGCAAAGACCGATCGCAACGCCGGCCATATTGCCAAGAACAATCAGTAACTCGCAGTTGGCGAGAAAAAAACCAATAAGTGCCCCACAGACCACCGGCGACGAGTCAGCCCCGAGATCCCACATGAGAAAAGCGGCAAGAATCAGTCCGCCCGCGATGAGTCCCATCCACAACGTGTGTGCCAGACCCCATGGCAGCATCGCGAAGGGAACCGTGAGAAAGAATGCGGTCGGCAAATACAGATAACGTGCGAAGTGGTTAGCGTGAGTTACATCTCCCGGTCGCGTTCCCCCCTCTGCGCCAGCTACCTGAAGGACCGCGCTTTCGTTATACGGATCGCAATGTTGAATGAGGCACCGCGCGGGATAGTAGACGACTCTGAAATCGACCATTGCGACGGAGGAGCCATTCGATAGCACAGAGCCCAGCAATACAAGCACCAGGCTTCCCAGCAAGAAAAGATACAGACCGTCAAGCCTGGCCTTTTTCATCTTTAGCCTCCCTGCGCGATGCATAAACCCACAGATAGAAAGCACTCATGATCAGCAGTATGGTTGGGGCAGGGAACACCACGATGGCCGTCAGCACCCACCCTGACAGCCACGGCGTGGTCGGGCGCAGGTGGCTGATCACGCCGAAGACAAGCGCCCAGGGAAGATCTCCGGTAAGCACGAATGCCGCGGCATTCACCAGGAGCGCGAGCCGCCCAAGCATGCGGCCTTCAGACCACAGCATGGCGCAAGCGGGAACCGTGAGCAGCAGAAGCTTGGAATCGTAAAT
>Ga0182013_10002252_pt1 | contig 25411 bp, 21 predicted proteins | sample 612S2MmetaG_FD_120487 | JGI IMG/M metagenome (GOLD analysis project Ga0182013, IMG submission 120487) | Permafrost microbial communities from Stordalen Mire, Sweden - 612S2M metaG | ecosystem: Environmental > Terrestrial > Soil > Wetlands > Permafrost | place: Sweden: Stordalen | collected...
ATTTGTGATGTTTTTAGTGCCAGTGAAAGTGCCAGTGAATGGGTGATGAATGAGTAATTGGTGAGTAGTTGATTGGTATTGGGTGCGTAATCGCTGGTGCTTGACAAACGTGCAGAAATGCCTGATTCTATTGGCGTTCGTTAGTTATGAGGCTGTTCGCCTCTGGTGGTGGGGTGGTAATTGCGGAGTAGTGGATTTTGAAAAAATCTCCTGACCCCGTTCGATTCCGACCGCCGCCGTGAAAACTGTCGCCCTCACGCTGACGCCCTCGCCGGGAGCCTCACCAACTTCTTATTTGATCGGCAGCCCCAGCAATGCGGTGGTGGCGCTGGTTGGCGCCGTAACCAATTCGCTGCCGGTGGTGACCATCATTGCCACGGACCCGATCGCGGTGGAAGGCACGAACCCGCCCATCTTCACACCGCCGATCATCGCCCCGATTATTCCGTTCACGAATTATTGCGGCGGCACCAACACCGCGACTTTTCTAGTTCGCCGTTTCGGTCCTACCAATGCTGATCTCACGGTGGATTACGCCATCGGCGGCACCGCCTCCAACGGCGTGGATTATGTCACGCTGCCCGGCTATGTGACGATTCCCGCCGGCAGCACTTACGCCCTTATCACCATTATTCCACTTGAAGACATTGATCCGACCACAACGCCCTACAGCACCGTAATCCTGAGTCTGGTCGTGCCGCCGATTCCCACGAACGGCCCGCCTGACTACACACTCGGCTGGCCGAACAAAGCCGGCGCGATCATTCTGGAGGATCGCCGTTTTCCAGGCGACCCGATTCCCAGCCCGCTGGCTGGCGGAACTTTTGTCGCCAATTTTCCAGGCACCAACGGCCAAATCTACTGCGTGGAAGTCTCTTCGGACTTGCTGAACTGGCTCCCGGTCTGCACCAATGCGGTAGTAAAAGGTTCCATCCAGTTTGTGGACCCCGAAGCCGGCGTCTATACGAACCGGTTTTATCGCATGGTCCCGGCAGCGGCGCTTCCGCGATATTGAGTGCCTGCCAAAACAAATTTTAGAATACCCCGAACCCGCCCATCGGGCTCCTTCTCCCCCGTCGGGGGAGAAGGATGGGATGAGGGGGTTGGGCGGCTTACTGGCGTATCTAAACACAGTTCCGGGTAGGGCTTGGCGCGCTGCGCCTGCCCCGTCGCCAAGCGAAGCGTCAGGCGACGGAACCAAGCGCGACAAAACGGCCACCCATGCCCTCGATTCCGCCCTCGCTGACTCGGGCGGGGAAATCGCAGCGCGATCTCCGCTACCAAAATCAGGAACAGTTTCCAGATGCGCCCCTTACTGGCAACCGCCATAACCACTTTTTCAAATTCGGACCTTTTTGGTTCAAGGTCAGCTATTTCGCCGTCGCCAGGAACTCAACCAGGTTCCGCAAATCGTCCTTCTTGAGAATATTGCCAAGACCTTCGGGCATGGGCGACTGACCCTTGACCTGTTTCTGGATATCGCTCTTCCTGAGTTTCACAACCGCATTGTCCTCGATGGAGAACAGGTTCAAATATTCGTCATCCTGGCTTTTCACGACTCCCGCGTAAGTCTGCCCGGCCTTCATCTCCACCATGAGGCTCTCGAAGCCCGGCGCGATTTGTTTGTTGGGAAACAGGATTGATTCCAGAATGTATTCGCGGTCGTGCCGCGTGATGATGCCGGTCAATTCCGGGCCCACCGCGCCGCCCTCCCCTTTGACCTTGTGGCAGCGCACACAGGACGCGTCCGGCCGTTCGAAAAAGATTTTCCGCCCGGCTTCCGCGTCGCCGCCATAAAGCGCTTCACGAAAACCCAGAAACTCATCGTCTTGGGGCTGGCTGTCGGTATATTCCTTGAGCTTGCCCTTCACCAAATCTGAACTGCGCTTGCGGGCAGCAGCATCCAGCAAATCGAGTTGAATTTCACGCGGCACCTTTCCGGCAATAAGTTTGTCCAGCCAAGCGGCCAACACCGTATCCGCACTTTGGTCTTCCATGGTTCCCAGCGTGGCCAACGCGCCCTGTTTTTCGCCAAGCGTTTTTCCATTCTCGACCACCGCGCCGAGCGTGTCCGCCGCGCCGCCTGTTTTGATACTCGCCTGCAAACGGTTTCCCGTCGCGCGCACGGTGGCGTCGTTGTCCGCGACGGCCACTTTCACCGCCTCCGCCAAACGCGAATCGTGATAGGCGGAAAGCGTGTCCAACGCCAACACCCGCAAGCGCGAGGAAGCGCCGGTGTCAACCGCCGCCACGAAGATCACGGGCATCATTTCCGTCATCGCCAATTTGTTCATGGCCACCACCGTTTCCTGCTTCACGGAATCCGGCGCGCTGGCCATCAATTGCCTGATTACCGGCCGCAAAGCCACGGTCGCCGGCCGGCCATCCCGCGCCGCCAATGGCCGCACCAGGCCGGTCACGCGGTCGCGGGGATTCGGCGACGCCCATTCCGACAACGCGAGCACGGCTTCGCATCGCAGTTTCTCCGGCGCGTCATTTCTCGCCGCGTAAGTCGCCAGCGCGACCGCGTTGGCTTCGCCGCCCACACGGGCATTCGCATTAATCACGCGCCAGTCCAACATTTCCACGCCGCTCGGATGTTCAATCAAACCCGCCAGTTGCGGCAGCGCTTCGGTAATGGGCAAATCATTGATCGCCCGCACTCCGTCCATGATAATGAGTTGGTCCCGGTCCTGGAGAAAATGCGCAATTTCCGGCATTTGCCGCTGCCGCATCGCGACCAGCACCGCCATTCGCACCGAGCGCGAATTATCCTTTGCCGCGCTCAATAATGCTTGGCGATCCGCCGTTCCCACCAAACCCATGATTCCCGCGTGACGCAGAAATACATCCTTGTCCGCATTCGCGCGCAACATTTCGATCAGTGGCGCGACCGCTTCCGGCTTGCCCAGCTTGCCCAGGCTTTGCGCGGCAAAAAACCGCACGTGCAAATCCGAATCGCGGAGTAAGCCAATTAAATTGACAACCGCGGGCTCGAACCTCGCGTCACCGAGGACTTTTGCTGTTTGCGCGCGCGCCTCCGCGTCCTTGTCGAGAAGCAGCGGCATGACGGCTGACAATACCTGTTTGGACGAGCGCCCGACCTGCCCGACGCCCCAAATTCCGTGCAGCCGCGCGAGCGGATTCGCACCCTTCAACGCCACTTCCGCGAGCGCCTTCAGGCTATCGCGGGCTGAATTTCCGACATTGAGCGCCCGGTCCGCCAACTCAAATTGCGCTTCCTGCCGCACTCGTTGATCGGGATGATCGAGCAAATTTTTCAATTCATTCACGGAACGTTTTTCCATCCCTTCGGCAATCAGTTTTTTGGTCTCCAAGACCAGCGGACTCTTGGCAATTTCTGGATCGTACAGGCGATAAATCCGGCCTATCCCCGTTTGCGACCAGCCTTGCACCCAGTCGGTGACATACATCTGGCTGTCCGGGCCAAACTCCACGTCTGTCGCCAGGATGTGCCAGAAAAAATGACTCTGATCCACCATTTCAAAACCCGCGCCCCTGGGCTTCGCGGCGAAAGTATGCACGCCGCTGTTCACACTGCCGCCGCGAAAATCGCAAAGAAAAAAATGGTCGCCATACGCCGCCGGAAATCCCGTCCCCGGATAATGCGTCAATCCCGAAGGCCCATCGGCGATGTAAGCCACCGGCGGCACGATATAAGCCGCCTGCTCCGGGAAACTAGTGTGCCAGAGATTTTCCGAATTCCACAACCCCGCCGGAGTCGTATCGGTGATTTGATAAGCGATGCGCCAGCCGCTATCGCCGCCCTCCACCACATACACCAATCGCGCCGCGTCGCCGTGATCGCAGTTATTGTCGCCCGTGAAAAGATTCCCGTGATCGTCAAACGCGAGTTCCTGCGGATTGCGCAGGCCGGTCGCGAAAATCTCCAGGTCCGAGCCGTCCAGATTGCAGCGCAGCACCGCGCCGGACTCGGTGTTATCCAGCACCCGGCCTTCGCGGGTCTTGACATTAAATGCGCGATCGCCCGTGCTGAAATAAAGTTTTCCATCAGGCCCGATGCGCAACCCGTGCAAATCATGCCCCGAGTAGCCGAAATGCACGCCGTAACCATAACTCAACGAAGTCCGCTTCGCCGCCTGCCCTTGCGCATTCGTCCCCTCCAATTTCCAAAGATTCGGAATGTCCGTGTAAAAAACCGCACCCTTGCGCGCCAGCACGCCCGCGCCAATCCCGTCCAGCAACGTGTTGAAACCATCCGCATAGACCTGCGAATGGTCCGCGCGCCCGGTCCCGGCGCGATCTTCAATCACTTGCACCACTTCCGAATCCACCGCCATGTCCTTGGCGTGTTCGCCCATGAATTTCTTTATCATTGCCTCACGGTCCTCGACGGTGCGGCTGGCGAGATCGTCCGAATACATGTTCATGTGCTCGCGAATATCGAGCACGCCCGTTTTGTAACGAAACGTCTCGGCCACAAAAACGCGACCATGCTCATCAATGGTCAGAGCGACGGGGTTCGCCAATTGTGGTTCGGCGGCGAAGAGATCAATTTTGAAATTATCCGGAGCCTTGAATTGCTTGATCGCCTGCACCGGATCAATGGCTTTCCCGGATTCTTGGTCATCGGTTTCCACGCCGGCACCGTTCGCAGCGAAGGAAAACCAGGAGGCAAACGAGCAAGCCAAAATCCAGCCTGGTGTCCGAAAGAATTTGATTAACGACATGGCCGGAAATATTAGGCGCGAACCGACTGGAATCAAGCATCCAAAGTGGGTTCACACTCGAGACGTTCTTGATTTTGGCAGCGGAAATCGCACCGCGATTTCCCTGCCCGCGTATCAGCGGGCGGAGCGATGACCCAACGCGCACGCGCAACCCAAAGAGTTGCGCCGCTTCTGAACGCGGCGCGGATGGCGCGGCGCGCCATCCCCTGCCATTAACATTTCAAGAACATCGAAAAAAACTCGCAGACGCGCCGCTTGCGCCGCATGCTACCCGCATGCATCTGGCCCACTTGCGCCTTCGCGACTTCCGCAATTACGCGCGGTTGGATGCCGACTTTTCCCCCGGCTTCCACGTGCTGCTCGGCGACAACGCGCAGGGCAAGACCAATATTCTCGAAGCCATTTATCTCATGGCCACGCTGCGTTCGTTTCGCGGCGTGGGCGGCGCGCAAATGATCCGCCACGCCCAGAAAGGATATTTCATCGGCGGCCAGGTCGTCGGCCAGGGCCAGCACGACATCAAAATCTACTGGTCGGCGAGCGAGCGCAAGTTGAGCCTCGACAACCAGCCTGTTCGCAAACTCACCGATTACCTGGGCGTGTTGCGCGTGGTGATTTTTTGCACCGAGGATTTGCAACTCATCAAAGGCGCCGCCCGCGCCCGACGCCGCTTCGCGGACTTGCTCCTCACCCAGACGCACACCAGCTATCTTCCGTTGCTCCAGCGTTACACCCGCGCCCTGCGCTCGCGCAACGCGCTGCTAAAACAACGTCAACTCGACGAAGCCGCGCTCGACAGTTTCTCCGCCGAACTTATCCGCCTCGGCGATGAAATCATCCGCTTCCGCCTCGAATTGACGCCCAAGCTTTCCCCGCTCGCCCGGTTGGCCTACCGCCGGATTTCCAACGACGCCGAGGAATTGCGCGTCGAATATCAGCCCGCCGTGAAAAAGGATTTCGCCGTCGAACTCGCGCAGTCCCGCCGCCGCGAACGCAGCTATCGCTCCACGCTCGTCGGCCCGCACCGCGACGAATTTCCGCTGCTCCTCAACGACCGTTCCGCCGCGCAATTCGGCAGCGAAGGCCAGAAGCGCACCCTGGCCATCGCCCTCAAAATGGCCCAGGCCGAGTATCTCACGGGCATTCACGGCTCGCCGCCGATCCTGCTCATTGACGACGTCATGGGCGAACTCGACGCCAAGCGCCGAGGTGGTTTTCTCCCGTTGCTCGAACGCGCGCATCATTCTCGCGGCCAGGTCTTCATGACCTGCACCGAGGAAAACTGGCCCCGCGAACTCGGCCGCGACCTGCAACGCTGGCAAGTCCACGCCGGCACGTTGAAGAAATTGATTTGATTTTATTTTGTGCGCGCAACAAATTCGAGGCGCTTCGAGATAAACGCAATATTTTCCTGATTGAGTCGCACTGGAAGATTTTTCAAAAGGTGTTCAAGTTGTCCTGGATTCAACACCGGTGTTTTTGGATCAGGAAGTTTGCATTCAACCCACCACCCGGGAAATAAAACGATCGGCTGAACAAAAACATTTTGATCTGTTAGTTCTTTTACAAGGTGATACATCCAGCGAGCCTGCGCTTTGGCTTGATCAATTGGATTGGGATTTAACTTCACGCCATTTTTCCAAATCTGTTCTCCATCTGTCGCAATAGATTCCCTCTTTGCCTTGCTCCAAGTCTTCGTTTCGAGCGTGAAAATGCCCGCTGGACCGACAAGAACGTGATCCAAATTAAATTGCTCGCCGATCAAATCGTGAAAAATGTGATACCCGTGAACCCGCAAATTATCGAGGTGTTCGGCCACAATTTGTTCGCCGGCCAATCCTTGCTTCAGATTCCTGATTTTACGCCGTAAACGATATATTCCCCAAATTGAATATCCGAGAAGCGGAGCACAAATGATGGCCGTGGCCATCGGATTCAATGGTTTCCTCAAGAGCGATTGCACTAAAGTCATCGCCATCAATGCCAGAGCCAGCGCGGCAAACGCCCCTTTTTCCATCCAATCATCCCTTAATTGGTTTAATTGGTCTTGAAGTGACTGGCCCGCAGAGCGCCGCGGTCCCTGCTTCAAAGGCGATTGTTTCTTTTCCATGAGTTGATTTGAGCGATTTAAACCGGTGATTACAATCCGATAGATTTTTTCTTTGTGTTCTTTGCGTTCTTTGCGGTTAATTGTCCAATGCGAATTCTATCAGGCATACAACCGTCCGGGGCGCTGCATCTCGGGAATTATTTCGGCATGATGCGCCCGGCCATCGAGTTGCAGGACAAGGGCGAGACTTATTATTTCATCGCCAATTACCATTCCATGACCTCGCTGCTTGATCCCGAACAGCGCCGCAAAAACACCCTGGATGTCGCGCTGGATTTCCTCGCCTGCGGTCTCGACCCCAAAAAATCGGTGTTCTTCAAGCAATCCGATGTGCCGGAAGTCACCGAGTTGGCGTGGATGCTTACCACGCTCACACCCATGGGCCTGCTGGAACGCTGCACCAGTTACAAAGATAAGATCGCGCGCGGCCTCCCGGCCAATCATGGCATCTTCGCCTATCCGGTGCTGATGGCGGCAGACATCCTGATTTACGATTCCAATATTGTGCCGGTCGGCCGCGACCAGAAACAACACGTCGAAGTCACGCGCGACATCGCCGCCAAGTTCAACGAAACCTATGGCCAGACCTTCGTGATTCCCGAGCCGCAAATCCGCGAGGAAGTCGCGGTTGTTCCCGGCACCGATGGCCAGAAAATGAGCAAGAGCTACGGCAACGCGATCGAAATTTTCGGCGACGAAAAAACCATCCGCAAAAAAGTGATGAGCATCGTCATGGACAGCCGCACCCCGGCCGAACCCAAGCCCGACGCCGAAAAAAATGTCGCCATCCAATTGCTCAAGCTTGTGGCTCCCGCGCCCGTCGCCCAGGATTTTGAGGATCGCCTGCGTGCCGGCGGCCTCGGCTACGGCGACTTGAAGAAAGCCCTGTTCGAGCACTACTGGAATTACTTCGCCCCGGCCCGTGCCAAACGCGCCGAACTCGCCGCCAACCTGGATCACGTCAACGGCATCCTGGCGGACGGCGCGGCCAAGGCCCGTTCGCTGGCGCAAAAAATCCTGCGCCGCGCCCGCGTCGCCAGCGGGTTGGATTGACCTGCCAGTTTCGCGCAAACCTGGGCCGGGAATTTTCCCCGGGGAGCGCGCGCGCCCTCGCGTGCAGCGGTCGGCGCCCTCGCCGACCGCAAAAGGGCGGCGCAAGGCCAAACAACGCATTTCTCGCCGACGCACGGTTCTTTTCTTCGCGGCGAGGCGCCGCGAAGGGCACGCGAGGGTGCGTGCGCTCCCCAATGCACGGAAACGGATTTATTGTCCCCTTACCATGGCCAGAGCTTTTTCATCCTGCCCCATTCCCCTGCAATTGAACCATTTGCATTCCTGAGATTGGCCCGGTGATTGCTTTCTTAGAAGTGAAAGATTCAGATTTTTGAACATTTGCGCAGCCGGAAAGCGATGCGGCCATGAAAGACTATAATTTTATCATTGTTGAGTTTGAGGAAGATGCCCGGCTCTTGATGCGGCGCGTCATGGCGAAGTGTTATTCGTCGGCAAAAATTTTTGAGGCGGCGAACGGTCAGGAAGCCGTGAAACTCTACGCCGCCCACGGCGCGGATTTGATGATCGTGGATCACCAGATCCCGTTCCTCGATGGGTTGAGCCTCGTGCGGTTCCTTCGCGCGCAGGACATCAATATCCCGCTCCTGCTGACTTCAAGCAATCCCCAGATCGAGCAGGAAGCCGCCGGCGCGGGCGCGACCCGTTTCCTGGAAAAGCGGAATTTGTTCAAGTCCCTCGAAGAAGCCCTGGTCACTTGGATGGCTGCAGTTCATGTTTCAGGAACCACTGGTACAGTTCAGGATTGTCATACGTGACCGTCCATGAATTGTGCCCGGCTTCGGGATAAACGGTGAGGTTGGCGTCCTCGTTGCCGAATCGTTTGAGCAATTTGATCATCCGATCCGATTCCTCCCACGGCACCACGGTGTCCTTCCCGCCATGAAACGCCCAGACCGGCAGTTTCCTCAAGGCTGCCGCCTTCGTGCCATCCATCAAGGACAACCCTGCGCCAATATATCCTTCCCCGCCGCATATCGGCGCGACCGCCGCGAACCGTTCCGGATAAGTTGTCGCGAGGCTCCAGGCGCCAAATCCGCCCATGCTCAAACCGGTCAGATAAATCCGGTTGGTGTCCACCGCGTAATTCGCCGTGATGGAATCCAGCAGTCCCAGCAACAAATCATCGGACCATTTCGCGCCGTTTGGACAAACGGGCGACACCACGATGAAAGGAAATTCAGGATGCTTCTCGATATACCTGGCCGGCCCATGCACCGCGGTTGTCCAGACATTGGTGCCGCGCTCGCCCGCGCCGTGGAGAAATAAAATCAACGGCCAGCGCCTGGCATTCTTCGCGTCATAGCCTTTAGGCAGAAAAAGCAAATAATCCGCCTGCATCGTCGCCGTGAATTTACGCGCCGAGAGATTTTCGATGGCTGGTCTTCCCGATGCATCGGCCGCGTTTGAGTTTTCCACCGAGAAGCCGGAGGCCAGACCCAGCGCACAGCAGATCTGAAATAAGCGGATGAATTGTTTCATCTGCTTCTTATAGGCAATCCCCGGCGGAATGCACGCATGGAAATTTCATTTTGGATGTTGGCGATTGGATTTTGGAGCTTTCCACAAATCCCCACCTCCTCGACGGCTCAAATAAATCATTTGCCACGCGGTCGGCCCATTATAATTTCCGGCCGCGTTTGGAAAGCGGTCCATGCGTTTCAAAATTCAACTTTCTCGAAGCCAGTCGCAGAGCGACAACGGAAATTAGCCAGCTACGCAGTGGCTGGAATGAGGAACAAAGAATGGATTTGTCCCGCAAGGGACCTTGGAAAGGACAGGGTCGTTCCGTTGTCCCGTTCGGGACATATTTATTCAACGTACGACCAGACACAATGTGTCTGGCTAATTTCCGTTTGTCCCTGCGGGACTAGAAGCAGCGAAACCTTCACCCGTATTTACATTCGTTCAACCCGCTGTTAAAACCAACGGGTGTTAACTGATTCTAGCATCTGGAAATCCCTCAGTTCGACGCGGCGTTTGAGCTTGATCGGCGGGCCGTGCGCCATCGAGAGCGAGGCGCTTTGCCTCAAGATCGCCGCTTCGCTCAAGAAAACCTGCCTCGCGCTCGGCATCAATTACATTTTCAAGGCCAGTTACGACAAGGCTAACCGCACTTCCAACCAGTCCTTTCGCGGCCCGGGCCTCGAAGCCGGCCTGGAAATCCTGGCCCGCGTCCGCGCCGAATGCGGCGTGCCGGTGCTCACCGATGTCCATACCGAGGCGCAAGTCGCCGCCGCTTCGCAGGTGGTGGATGTGCTCCAGATTCCCGCGTTTCTTAGCCGCCAGACCGATTTGATCATCGCCGCCGTCAAGACCGGCAAGATCGTCAATATCAAGAAAGGCCAGTTTTTGTCGCCGCTGGAAATGGGCCAGGTGGTGAAAAAAGCCGAGAGCGCCGGTGGCAAAAAAATCGCCGTCACCGAGCGCGGCACCACCTTCGGTTATAACAACCTCGTCGCCGACATGCGTACCATTCCCATCATGCGGCGCTTCGGTTATCCGGTCATCTTTGACGCAACGCACTCCGTCCAATTGCCCGGCGGCGGCGGGGACAAATCCAGCGGCCAGCGGGAGTTCGCGCCGGTGCTCGCGCGTTGCGCCGTGGCGGCGGGCGCGACCGGTGTGTTCATCGAAACGCATCCGCGCCCGGACGAGGCCCTGAGTGACGGCCCCAACATGATTCCTTTGTCGGAAATGCCGAAATTGCTGGCCAGCCTGGGGAAACTGCACGAATTAGCCCTCGGTTATCATCTGAAATAGACCCAAAACGAATTTCCATGCCCTCCAAAATCCCGCCCGAACTCAAAATCCGCCTGGCCAAAATCAAACTCTTTTTGTGCGATGTGGACGGCATCCTGACGGACTCATCCATTTTCATCGGGCTGGGGGAGGAGATAAAGCGGTTTCATATTCGCGATGGTTTGGGTTTGGTGATGTTGCGCCAGCAAGGCATCAAGGTGGGTTGGGTTTCGCGGCGGCCATCCACGGCGACGACCCGCCGCGCAGAGGAGTTGAAGATTGATTTTTTGGAGCAACACGACAGCGGCAAGGTGGCCATCGTGGAGAAGTTGCTCGCGAAGACAGGTTATCGCTGGGACGAAGTGTGTTACCTTGGCGATGACGTGGTGGATTTGGGCGTGATGCGGCGGGTCGGCGTGGCGGCAACGGTGGCGGACGCCGTGGACGAAGCCAAGGCCGCGGCGCATTACGTGACCCGGGCCAACGGCGGACGCGGCGGCGTGCGGGAAATGGTGGAATTGATTTTGAAAGCGCAAGACCTTTGGAAAAATGTGGTCGCTCATTACGCCGCCTGAATTATGCGCAGAAACAGCTTACTCACCGCCGCTTTCTGGGTATTGGCGGGGATTTGTTTCTTAAAGACGGCCGATCTGTTGGCAGACACCACCATCCGAAACGAGGGGGGTGAATATCTTTATTTTTATTACGAGGCGCCGAACGAACAGCAGGTCAAATATAAATTCACCTATTCGTCGGCGGAGACCAAGGAGGGCGTCTCTTTGTTCAAAGGGGTGAAGATCGAGCAATTCGCCGTCACTGGCGGCAAGCCGGAAATGGTCGCGGAAACACCGGAATGCGTTCACGACCGGAAACGCTCCGTGATCAGTTCGGCGGCGCCGTTGCAGATTCACGCGCAGGACGGCAAATACTTTGTCGAGGGCGTTGGCTTTTTTCTTCAGATAACCAATTCGAGCCTCGTGATTTCCAATGAAGTGCATTCGATTTTCCATACGCAACCCGAAACAAATTTGCCGGCCGCCGAAGCCACGGAAATTTTCTCCCATCGCGCCGAATACCTGCCCAAGGGCGAGACGACCAACGGCCTGGTCATTTATCAAGGCGGTGTGCGGGTGCTGGACCCCAAAATCAACCTGACTTGCGAATATCTCGTGGCCGAATTGCCGAAGGACCAGACCAATCGCGTCAATCACATCGTTGCCCTGACCAATGACGTGATTCATTTCGTCGGCACCAACGGGGAACAGATTCAAGCCCTCGGCCAGCAAGCCGTTTACGACCGCGTGGTTGAGTCCACCGCGGGGACGGTCGTGACGAATGACATACTGAAGTTGACCGGCGATTCCCGCATCAATTTGACCAACGGTTGGATGACAGCCGACGGCTTCGTCATGAATCGCGCCACGGGAAAACTTCATGGCAGCGGCCACTTTCACTTTCACCATCCCGTCGAAAACCCGGCGGCGAACCGCAGCGCAGAGCAATCCAATCCGGCTACGACGGAAACAATCATCTCGTCGGACGAATTTGAGTTCGACTTGAATACGCGTTTCGCGCAGTTCTGGGGCCGTGTCCACGTGGAAGATCCGCGCATGCAAATGTCCAGCGAAAGCCTCGCCGCGAACCTGCCGCAGAGCGGAACTGGACAGACCGGACATCCCGACCACATTCTCGCGGAAACGAACGTCGCCATAGATTTCCGGGATGAGAAGTCCGGCCAGAAAGTCCACGCGACCGGTCAAAAGGCGGTTTACGATTACCGCGCCGCCAACGCCGTGACCAATGAAGTGCTCGAACTCACTGGCAACCCCGCGGTGGAAACCGCCGGCACCAATCGCGCCGGTTGGATGACGGCGGATGTCATCACGGTGGACCGAGCGCAGGGCCGGATTTGGGGCGTGGGCAATCATCATTCCGTAATCAAAAAACAGCTCGGCGAACCGGCCACGATGGACACGGAAATTTTCTCGGACCGTTTTGATTTTTCGCTGGCCAGTGGCTTGTCCGTCTATGAAGGCGGTGTGCGCGCTTATGACCCGGAAATGAATCTCACCGCCAAAAAGCTAACCCTCACGCTCGCCAAAACCGCGACCGGCGCGCTGACCAACCATCTGGAACGCGCCGACGCCGTGGGGGATGTGATTATTGATTTCATCCAAAAACCGTTCGCAACCGGCGACCTGACCAATCTCGCAGCCTTTGCCGCCAGATTAAAGCAGCCCGCGACAAATGACTTTGCGGCGAGCTTCGTCGCCTCGCAACTCTCCGCGCCCACGCGCCAGCTTCTTGCAAGCTATTGGCCAACGAGTATCGTCCCAACGCCCCAACCGGGTGAGGGGGCCAGGATGATCGGTCAGGATGCGCAACTGAAACAGGCTCTCGTACTGGATCTGAACCGATTGGCCGAGAGCGGCGCGCTTTACGAATCAGGAAAATTCACCAATGTCTTTTTGTCCGTGGAAACCATGACGTTGCTCCGCCAGCAACCGTTAGGCTCGGACCTGATTCAACTTAACCGCCTCCTGCTGCTCGACGCCTTTCGCGGACAACTGGCCCGGGGTCGCACCGGCGAGAAAATCCTGGCCACCGGCGACCGGGCGATTTATTCCGATACCGTGACCGCCACGGCGACGAATGTGGTGCTGGAACTATCCGGCCATCCAAAACTGGAAAAACCAACCGAAGTCATCACTGCGGACGACACCATCATTTATAATCGCACCACGGGCATCACCCATTTCGTGGGCCAACCGCATTTACACGCCAAAATCGAAGGATTGGCCACGATGCCTGCGCCCGGGGGCAAGACCAAAAAATAAAGCCGCGCATTTTATGAGCACACCGCAAACAGACCCATTTCGCCAGAAGCCTGAAGCAGCGGCTCCGGTGGCCAATGCGCTGACGGAACCGCTGCTCGTCACCGAAAAGCTGGTCAAGGAGTATCGCGGTCGGCGGGTGGTGAACGGGGTTTCGATCCGCGTGGCGGCTGGCGAAATCGTCGGTTTGCTCGGCCCGAATGGCGCCGGCAAAACGACCACGTTCAACATGGTCGTCGGCGTGGTCAAACCGGACGAGGGCGCGGTCAGATTCCTGGGCAGGGACATCACGCGCTTGCCGATGCACCTGCGGGCGCGGCGCGGGATCGGTTATTTGACGCAGGAGCCCTCAATTTTTCGCAAACTCACCGTCGAGCAAAACATCCTGGCGATTTTGGAGACCTGTAAAATGTCCGCCAGCGAGCGCAAAGTTCGGCTCAAGTATCTGCTGGATGAGTTGGACCTCAGCCGCGTGGCGAAGAGCAAGGCTTACACCTTGAGCGGCGGCGAGAAACGGCGTCTCGAAATCACCCGCTCCCTGGTGACCAGCCCCAAACTATTGCTGCTGGACGAACCGTTCAGCGGCATTGATCCCATTGCCGTGTATGAAGTGCAGAAAAATGTGCGCCGTCTCAAGGACCGCGGCCTGGGAATTTTAATCACCGACCACAATGTCCGCGAAACGCTGAAACTGGTGGATCGCGCGTATCTCATTTACAAGGGCGAGGTCGTTTGTGAAGGCGTCGCGGAAAAATTGGTGGATGATCCCAAGGCGCGCGAGATTTATCTGGGGCCGGAGTTTAATATGTAAAAACGATTTAGGAAAATCGCCGGCGAAGATAATGAAAACGAGCTTGAGTTTATTATCAGGTGTGGCATAAGTGAAGCATGACTGTGCTTTTTCGCTGTCGCGTGGAAAAACCCCTTTTAAAGAAAGTGGAGCAAGTGACTGAATCACTGGGAACCTCGACCGGAGAAATGGTTCGTGTATTTCTGGCGGAAATCGCCCGTACAGGCCGCGTGCCGGTGAATCTCAAATTGGAAAAGAACGCTGACATTTTGAATAAACCGGCAAGGGACAAATTAATGAGGAGCCTCGATGACACCGATTCCTGGTGACGTTTACCTCGTTGATATGGGTTATGAGGGAAAAACCCGCCCGGTGGTTATCGTTTCGAGGCGGGACGACAATGCGCCAAGGGCGCTTTCAATCGTGGTTCCGTTGACCACGCAAAATCGTGGAAGTCGTTATGAAGTGGCAATGCCCAGAGTTCCATGGTTGAGGCGTCTTTCGTTTGCGAATGTCCAGGCAATCATCGCTTATGAAAATCACGAGCTTTTGGAAAAGCGAGGACGCTTTGATGCGTCAGTGATGATTTCGATCAAGGAAGCAATCCGTTGGGCTATGGATCTTTGATCTGGCCGACGGAGATTTTTGCGTTTGAAATTGCCGCTGGTTTTCAACCGGCCTTCTGCCTACAATGGCCGCCATAAGCGCAATAACGGCCGCCCAGTCGTTCGCGGCGTCAACCTTTGGCTGCCAAAAATATGCAACGCGATATTGTCACCGTAGAGCGGTTTTACACCGAACAAGCCGCCGCCCTCGAATTGAAACTCGCCGCCGGCGCCAACGGCCTCAAACGCATCATCCGCGAACCCACCGTCAACCGCCCCGGCCTCGTGCTGACCGGTTTCACCCGCTACTTCGCCAACAAGCGCGTCCAGGCCATCGGCAATGCCGAGGCGTATTATCTCAAGTCCCTCAGTCCCGAGGAGCGGGACAAGCGTTACCGCACCCTCTTCTCGTATAAAATCCCGTGCCTCGTTTTCAGCCGCGCTTTGACGCCGGACCGGTTGTTCCTGAAAGCCGCCGAGGTCGCGAACGTGCCCATCTTCCAATGCCCGCTCATCACGATGAAGTTCATCAACCTCGCCACGCTCTCCCTGGAAATGATGTTCGCGCCGCACGGCACGGAAATGGGCAGCATGGTGGACATCCTGGGCGTGGGCGTCATCATCCGGGGCGAAAGCGGCATTGGCAAAAGTGAAAGCGTCCTCGCCCTGATCGAGCGCGGTTACAGTCTGGTGGCGGACGACATCACCAAAGTCACCCTCGTGGATGGCCGCGAGGTCCTCGGCACCAGCGCCGAACTCACGCGCAACCACATGGAAGTCCGCGGCATCGGCATCGTCAACGTCGCCGCGATGTTCGGCGTCAAAAGCATTCGCCGCGAGAAACAGGTTGACCTCGTCGTCAGCCTCAAAGCCTGGAATGACGTGCCGGACGTGGATCGCGTCGGCATGGATGAGGAATTCGTGCCCATCCTCGGCGTGGACATTCCTCACATCACCATTCCCGTGCGGCCGGGGCGGGATCTCGCCCGGTTGATCGAAGTCGCCGCCTTCCAAACCAAGCTGAAGGCGTCCGGCTACAACCCGGCCAAGGAATTAAACGACCGTTTGATCGCCAAGATGTCCAACGCAAGTAAATTGTAGAATTCGTTGGCGTAACGGCCCGGAGTAGGCTAAATATCCCGGCAGGACTGATGAGCGCGAAGAAATCCATAGACGACAGCGGTCTTATGACCAAAGACTTTTTATTTACGAACAAGAAGGGCCTCCACATGCGGCCCGCGGCGGAGTTTGTCAAGGTTGCCAGCCGCTTCAAGTGCAATATTTTTGTCGAGAAAGACGGAGAAAAGGTCAACGGCAAAAGCATCATGGGCGTGGTGATGCTGGCCGCGGGTGAGGGCAGCAAATTAAAAGTGTCGGCCGAGGGCCACGATGCCGCGCAAGCCCTGGAAGAATTGAACAATTTGTTCACCTCGAACCGCGTGTTCAACGAGGATTAATCGCCAGCGTCTCCGCGCGCGCGCCGTTTCGACTTTAAACCTTAAACTTTGAACCTTAAACTTTCCCCATGGAAATTGACGTTAAATATGTCGCCCATCTCGCCCGGATTTCGCTTTCGCCCGCCGAGGAACAAAAAATCGGCGCGCAATTGGGCAACATTCTCGGCTATATCGAAAAATTGAGGGAGCTGGACGTCAGTCAGGTTGAACCCACCGCCCACGCCGTCCCGCTCATCAACGTCACGCGGCCGGACGAAATCACCCCCTCGCTCCCCACCGAGGAAGCCCTGCGCAACGCGCCCGCCAAGGCTAATGGCCTTTTTCTGGTGCCGAAAATAGTCGAATAAATGAGCATCCGCCTACCATGTGGCGGCGGGCGTCCCGCCTGCCGTAGAGCCGGGCGTCTCGCCCGGCGGATTAACGCCACAAATGCCCGGGCGCTGGAATTTTCTGACGCAATTCCGGGCGGCAAGATGCCGCCCTCCACGGCAGGCGGGACGCCCGCCGCTACGACCACGATACCCCGCATTTCCTTGACCTCATCTAAACCACCACAAAACCTATGATTAAATCCATAGCTTTCACCGTTTATCCGGTTTCAGACGTTGCCCGGGCGCGCCGTTTTTACGAAGATGTTTTAGGGCTAAAGGTTTCGCTTAATTTTCAAGATGCCTGGGTGGAATACGATATTGCGGACGGAACTTTCGCCATCTCCAACATGATGACCGGCAGCGTGCCCGGCAGCAAAGGCGCCGGCATCGCCTTCGAAGTGGATGACATTGTTGCGACCGTCCAGCGCATGAAGGACAAGAAGGTTCCTTTCATACTCGAACTCATGGACACGCCGGTCTGTCACATGGCAGTCATCGCCGATCCCGACGGCAATGGCCTTTGCCTGCACCAACTCAAACCAGCAAGTCGCGCTTGAATATATTTTTGAAATTCCCCATTTGCGCGGGGAGCGCACGCGTGTCGCGTGCTCTTCGCGGCGCCTCGCCGCGAAGAAAAAAAACGCGCGCCCTTGCGAAAGTGCATGATTTGGCCAAACGTCGCCCTTTTGCGGTCGGCGAGGGCGCCGACCGCTGCACGCGAGGCGCGTGCGCTCCCCATTTCCGGGGAATCCTGAAAGCATTCCCATGTTGAACCAACTCACCATTTCCGAACTCACCCTCAAGCTGGGCCGGCGCGAAGTCTCCGCGCGCGAAACCGTCGAGGCCTGCCTGAACCAGATCAAACGCGTGGACGGCGAAATCCACGCCTTCCTGAGTTACGACGCCGCCGACGCGCTCGCGCAAGCCGACGCCGCCGATCAAGCCCTCGCCGCCGGCGGCAGCCATCTCCAGCGCCCGCTGCTCGGTGTTCCCATCGGCATCAAGGACGTGCTCGCCGTGAAAGGCCAGCCGCTCAATTGCGGTTCCAAAATTCTCGGCAAATTCATTTCACCCTACGACGCCACCGCCATCGAACGACTCCGCGCCGCGGGCGCGATTGTTTTTGGGCGCTTGAACATGGATGAATTCGCCATGGGCAGTTCCACCGAGAACTCCGCCTTCGGCCCGTCGCGAAATCCCTGGGATACCGCGCGCATCCCCGGCGGTTCCTCCGGCGGTTCGGCTGCGGCCGTCGCCGCCGACGAATGCCTCGCGTCGCTCGGCTCGGACACGGGCGGCTCCATTCGCCAGCCCGCCGCGCTCTGCGGTTGCGTGGGCCTCAAACCCACCTACGGACGCATCTCGCGTTACGGACTGGTCGCGTTCGCGTCGTCGCTCGATCAAATCGGGCCGTTCACCAAGGACGTGCGGGACTCCGCCACGCTGCTCGAAGTCATGAGCGGACTCGACCCGCGCGATTCCACCAGCATCCCGCAACCCGTGCCCCATTACGCCGCCAGCCTCAATGGCGAAATCAAGGGCCTCAAAATCGGTTTGCCCAAGGAATACATGATCGGCGGCCTTGATCCCGAGGTAAACTCCGCTGTCCAGACTGCGGTTAAGCTATTGCAAAAGCTCGGCGCGGAAATCGTCGAAATCTCCCTGCCACACACCGATTACGCCGTCGCCACCTACTACATCATCGCCACCGCCGAAGCCAGCGCGAACCTCGCCCGCTTCGATGGCATCCGCTACGGCGCCCGCGTGGACGGCAACGACCCCGTTTCCCTCTACGGCAATACGCGCGGCGCGGGCTTCGGCGCGGAAGTCAAGCGCCGCATCATCCTCGGCACTTATGTTTTGAGCAGCGGGTATTACGACGCCTATTATTTGCGCGCCCAAAAAGTCCGCACCCTCATCCGCAACGATTTCCTGAAAGCCTTCGAGCAAGTGGATGCCATCGTAACCCCCACCACCCCGACCGCCGCGTTCAAAATCGGCGAAAAATCCGACGACCCCTTGCAGATGTATCTCTCCGACATCTTCACGATTTCCTGCAACCTCGCCGGAATCTGCGGCCTGAGTCTGCCGTGCGGTTTCACCGCCGCGCCGAAACTACCCATCGGCCTCCAACTTCTCGGCAAACCCTTCGGCGAAGAAACCATCCTGAAAATCGCCCACGCCTACGAGCAATGCACGGGCTGGCATAAGGAGAAGCCGGCGTTGAAATCGTAAAACGTATGTTTGACGATTCGCTTGAGGAGAACCCAATATGGGTGGAGCATACCAAACAACATATGTAGCAGATAAAGAAATTGCTTTGCATTGGTGGAAATCGCTATCAGGCGATTATTCCATCCATTGCATAGGGAGCCATAATGAGTTACTCAAACCTGACGAGTTTACAGATCTTGACCCGCGCAAAGGCGTTTTGTGGAAAGTCGCTGCCACACAACATCCGACAAGTGAAGTGACTGTTTGTGCATGGCTACCAAATGAACGATGCCCATTAAACTGGCGCATAGACATCCTCTACGCTAAGGGCAAACACAAAGGATTGGAGGCTAGTTTGACCACGGCGCTTGCGGTTGAACATACGCTGGCCAATTTGGGTGCCCGGCGAAAGGAATCGGGTTCGTCCGGGTAAACTTTACAGGCCAAACCAAGGTTTCTTGGGTTTCGGACCGAACTCCGCAGCTCCACATATATTGTCCGTCCGTTTCAACCTCAAAGAGGTTGTGACGCAAAGCCCAAGGTTGCCACGTCTGCGGGGCTACCTTGGGAAAAAGACGCAGCAATATTCAAGCTCGAAGAGGTTGTGGCGGCTGGGCTTCTTAATCGCGGAAATTTTGAACACCCTGCCACAACCTCTTTGAGGTTGCGGACTAATGCGCAACATTCCCCAAGGTAGCCCGAAAACGGGCAACCTTGGGCTTCGTTCCGCAACCTCTTCGAGGTAAAATGGCGATCCGATTGGCCTGAAGTTCATCCAGGGCCGCGGTGAGCCTGCCCAAATTGTCCGCCTCGGCCAGAATCAGCAAATCGGTATCGCGGCTAAACTCCGCTGCGCCGTATCACACGCACGCCTGGCCGCCCATCAACCGGACGCGGACCCGGCATGTTGTCATCGTAGAAAGGACTTTGTGTATCGGGTTCAGGCTCAAGTGATCCTCCCATGGCGAGAAATTGTTCGCGGAGTTTCTGGCTTTCGTGCCAGCGTTCCAAAGGGGTCAGCCGGTACCAGTCCAGCCACTCACCCTCAATGATGTCTTCCGGCGCAATCACGGCATATCTTTAGCTCCTCTCCCCCAATTCCACAAGTGAAACCAATTTCAATTCAAATCGGATTATGTCGCTCCGCTGGAGCTGGGAATGTTTCAAAATCCGTTGCTACAATTATGGCGCTCCTCTGGAGCTTGGGACCGCTTCGCGCCAGCTCCGTAGGAGCGAAATATTTGTAGCTGCCGCGTCCTCTTCCCCGAGAGCACCGTAGGTGCGGCATATTCAACTCCGTAAATCGTGTGGATGGCGCAAATGCGGACGGTTAACAGCCAACAGTTTGACTGTTGAATGGGTGCAGGACGAAATTCTTGGGCTGGAAGAAATGCGGGTTTTCTCGTCGCGGAGCGACCACGGATATTAGCCAGGCACAAGGTGCCTGGAGGCAAGAAGGAAACCTTCCCGTCCGGGAAGGACGCAGGAAAGGCGCAGAGGGAGGGGAATCCAGCGTCCCTTGCGGGACGCGGTTGATTTTTCACGCGTTTACCAGCCTCTTCGTGGCTGGCTCATTTCCGGTGGCCTTTCAGGCCGGGAAAATGATCCCTAACGAGACACATATATTTTCGACCCAAACGGCCAAAGAAATTCACAGACCGAAGAATTTTGTCCTGCACCCTTGTTGAACCCATCCACGAAACCAATATTGTCAAATCCTCGCAGTCGTGGTATTAATTCCAATGTAAAGGGAGGTCGTTCTTTGAAATGTTGCGTCGGGTGATCGCGGCATAAAAATGCCGCGCGCGAGAGTCACGCGTCCCGGAAGCGAGTCAAAGTAAGTCGCACCGAGTCAAACCAATTTCCCGATTCGATTGTGGTTTGACGCATAATGCACCACTACAGGTTGCGGTCTGCGAAGCGCTGCGTCGGCTTATGTCGCCTTGTGTCGCCTTTTTTTGTACCCCCTCAGCCATTCAAGAACTGGCTAAAAATGACCATCGTACCGCTTGGTACCGCTTGGTACCGCTTAATATCGCTTGGGGAGAAGAAATTTATTGAAGCAAGCCCGAGTGCGGTGACGGGGTTTTAAGAGGGTGATTTGCCTTCACTTTGGCTTTTTCAACCCAGTTCCTGAGTTGATACGCTGCAACAATCTCGTTAGCATCATTTTTTGTATGGAATACGAACCTGTCATCGGGCTGGAAACACACGTCCAGCTCAAAACGAAATCGAAAATGTGGTGCGGCTGCGCCAATGAATTCGGCGCGCAACCCAACACCAACGTCTGCCCCGTCTGCCTCGGCCTGCCCGGCGTGCTGCCGGTGGCGAACGACGAGGGTCTGCGCCTTACCGTGCTCACGGGTTTCCTGCTCAATTGCGCCATCCCGCGTTATGCCAAGTTTGATCGCAAGAATTATTTCTACCCCGACGCGCCCAAGAATTATCAAATCACTCAATACGACAAACCCTCCACCGCGAACGGTTACGTGGACTTCGAGTTCAACGGCGGGATTTCCCGGGTGCGCATCACCCGCGCCCATTTGGAGGAGGACGTCGGCAAGAATTTTCATTTCGACCGGAACAGCGGCGTGGATTTCAACCGCGCCGGCGTGCCGTTGCTGGAAATCGTTTCCGAGCCGGACCTCACCAGCCCGGACATGGCCTATGCGTATCTCAACGCGCTCAAGGACATTTTGATGTACGGCGGCGTGAGCGATTGCGACATGGAAAAAGGCATGGTCCGCTGCGACGTGAACATCAGCGTCCGGCCCAAGGGCCAAAAGGAATTGGGCGCGAAGATTGAAATCAAAAACATGAACAGCTTCAGCGGCGTGCGCAAAGCCCTCGAATATGAGATCCCGCGACAGATCGCCGTGGTGAGCAAGGGCGGCAAGCTCACCCAGGAAACGCGGCGTTGGGATGACGTTGCCGGCATCACGGAAACGATGCGCACCAAGGAACAGGCGCATGATTACCGCTATTTCCCGGAACCCGACCTCATGCCGTTTGAGCCGACGGCCGCGTGGCTGGCGGAGGTGAAGAATCGCGTGGTGGAATTGCCGATGGCCCGCAAGCGGCGCTTTATGACCGGTTATCAATTGCCCGCGCCGGATGCGGAAACTTTTGTGAATGACGTGCCGTTGGGGAATTATTTCGAAGCCGCCATTGCCGGCGCGAAAAATCCCAAGTCCATTGCCAACTGGGTCATCAACAATTTGCGCGCGAAAATCACCGAGACGCAAACGCCGTTGTCAGCCGTGAAAATAAAACCGGGTGACATCCCGGAATTGGCCGCGCTTGTGGACAGCGGAAAGATCAGCAGCAAAATTGCCCAGGATGTTTTTGCGGAAATGTTCACCACTGGGGAAGCGCCCGCCAAAATTGTCGAGCAGAAGGGCCTCGCCCAGGTAAGCGACACCGGCGCGATCGCAAAATTCTGCGCCGAGGCCATCGCCGCGAATCCAAAAAGCGTAGAGGATTATCGCTCTGGCAAAATCGCCGCCCTGAATTCGCTGAAAGGCCAGGTCATGAAACTCAGCAAAGGCAAAGCCAACCCCGCCCTGGTCGGTGAGATACTGGAGAAGAAATTGAAGGGATAATTTAATTCGCGCTTATCGTGCCTCACCCAACCTCGCTGCCCCGCCTTGACCCGCGCGGCGTGAATTGTTACACCACATCCATCAATTATAAAAACCAACATTATGTCATCTAAAACCATCATCAAACCCGCGAAGTCCGCCCCGGCCGTCGGCCCTTACAATCACGCCGTCCGCGTCGGCGATTTGCTTTTCTGCGCCGGACAGATACCCCTCGATCCCGTCACGGGCGCCCTCGTCGCCGGGGACATCAAGGCCCAAACCGAACGCGTATTGGAAAATGTGAAAACTATTCTGGACGATCAGAAATTGACGTTCAGCAACGTGGTCAAGAGCACCGTGTTTCTCACGAACCTGGCTGATTTCACGGGGATGAACGAAGTTTACGCAAAATATTTCACCACTGATTTCCCGGCGCGGTCCACCGTCCAGGTCGCCGCCCTGCCGCGCGGCGCGAGCGTCGAAATCGAAATCATCGCGCACTTTTGATTTGTGATTTGCGATTTTCGATCGGCGCACCATTAAAAATATCACGCGTAAATCGTAAATCGGCTATCGTAAATCAAGATGTCTATCGGAACCCAATTCTTCATCGTCGGCCTGGCCTGCCTGGGTTTGGGGATTCTCGTGGGCTGGCTGTTAGGTTCGCGGCGCGGCGCGGCTGTTTCGCCGGCGGACAATCGTTTGGAAAATGAATTGCGCCAGCAATTGACGCATCGCGAAAATGAACTTTCCCAGGAACGCGGCAAACTTGCGCAAGAGAGCAACACGCGCGCTACCGCTGAGGCGCAGAAGATTGCGGCGGAAAGCTTGCTCGCCGAGCAACGCCAGGTTCACGAACAAAATTTGCGCGAAGCCCGGCTGACCCAGGAAAAGGCGCTGGCCGATTTACGAGAAGCTTTCAAGGCGCTCAGCGCGGATGCGTTGAAACAGACGGCCCCGGAATTTTTGCGGCTGGCGGAGCAAAGTTTTGGGAAGCTGCAGGAATCCGCCAAGGGCGATTTATCCCAGCGGCAGGAGGCGATCAAGGGATTGGTTGAGCCGCTGAAGTTGCAGTTGGAGACTTATCAGAAGCGGTTGCAACAGAGTGAATCCGCCCAATCCACCGCGCTCGGCGAGGTCAAGAAACATCTGGAAACACTGGCGCTGCAAAGCCAGTCGCTTTCGAGCGAAACACTGCAATTACGCCGCGTCCTGAGTTCGAACCAGGCGCGGGGCCGTTGGGGAGAAGAAACGCTTCGCCGCGTGATCGAGGCCGCGGGCATGAGTGCGCATTGCGATTTCAGCGAACAAACGCAATCCGGCGACAGCAAACCGGACTTGATTGTGAGATTGCCGGGGGATCGTTTGATTATCGTGGATGCGAAGGTGCCGGACCTGGATTTCCTAAATGCGATGGATACCGCCGACGCCACCAAGCGCGCGGAGGCGCTGGCCATTCACGCCGCAAAATTGAAGGACACGATCAAGGCCCTGGGCGCGCGGGATTATCCCCGGGAATTTCCGAACGCGCTGGATCATGTGGTTTTGTTCTTGCCGGCGGAATCGCTGTTCAGCGCCGCGCTGGAGGGAGATCATGATTTGATCATCTGGGCCGCGAGCAAGCGCATCATGCTGGCGACGCCGGCCTCGTTGATTGCCCTGCTGCGTTCGGTAAGCGTAAGTTGGCAGCAACACGCACAATCTGAAAACGCCCAAGCCATCGCCGAAGCCGCGCAGGAACTTTTTCAACGGGTGGCCAAGTTCACCGAACATTTCGAGCGAATCCGCGATGGCCTTGAGAAGGCAAACAACGCGTATAACGATGCCGTGGGAAGTTATGAGCGCATGGTGCGTCCCAGCGGCGAAAAGATTTTGAAATTGGGCGGCGGGGTAAACGGCAAGGATTTAGCGGATGTACAACCGTTGGATGCCACTCTTAGATTGCCACCTGCCACCAACTGAAATTAATCCCATTTTGGGTCACTCATTCCCAAAAATGCTTTCGCTTGATTGCACAACTCATTCCCCAGGGCAAAATCATCGCCGAATCCAGGGTTTAAACCATTTGGAATGCGTTCGAACGGCAATCCTTGATCGCAGCGCAATACCTTAATCGCCCCGGCAAGCGACCGGGTCATCGGCTCGTAACCATAAACAATGTCGAGGATGAAAGCTTTTTCGAATTCCATGTTTGCTCCGATGATTCTACATAAGCCGGATAAATAAAAAAGCCGGAACGGTTTTGGCCGTTCCGGCTTTTAGTTTGAAAGATCTGGCGGCAACCTACTCTCGCGCAAGCTATACAGGCACTACCATCGGCAAGGCTGTGTTTGACGGCCGAGTTCGGGATGGGATCGGGTCGGGCCACAGCTTTATGACCACCAAAAATCGTTTGTAATCATTCAGCGACCCCGAGGGGGTCTTGTCGCCGTTTAAGACGGCCGAACAATTACGAAATGTTAAAGAACGTTGATGTTCCCTGAAAACTACACATAGAAACCATCATGGCGAATTACATTCGCGAGTTAATCTGCTTTTTAAGAAAAAAGCAATCAAGCCGCACGACCGATTAGTATTAGTCCGCTAAACGCCTTGCAGCGCTTGCACGCCTAACCTATCAACCCGGTGGTCTGCCGGGGGTCTTTAGGGACTTGCGTCCGGGAAACAATATCTTGGGAGGAGCTTGGCACTTAGATGCTTTCAGCGCTTATCTCTTCCGCACATGGCTACGCAACGATGCCGCTGACGCGACAATTGCCACACCAGAAGTGCGTCATTCCCGGTCCTCTCGTACTAAGGAATGAACCCCTCAAGTTTCCTGCGCCCACAGTGGATAAGGACCGAACTGTCTCACGACGTTCTGAACCCAGCTCGCGTACCGCTTTAACCGGCGAACAGCCGGACCCTTGGGACCTTCTCCAGCC
>Ga0182013_10002256_pt1 | contig 25395 bp, 25 predicted proteins | sample 612S2MmetaG_FD_120487 | JGI IMG/M metagenome (GOLD analysis project Ga0182013, IMG submission 120487) | Permafrost microbial communities from Stordalen Mire, Sweden - 612S2M metaG | ecosystem: Environmental > Terrestrial > Soil > Wetlands > Permafrost | place: Sweden: Stordalen | collected...
ATCCCTGTTCGATTCCGGGTAACCCCCTGCTTTCCGATTTACGGCGTTAAATTCAATTATCCCCAGCATGCTAATGCCCTTTGCTGCCTATTTCTATTTTTGTCGGACAATACAGATTTTAAATTAAATAAGGTTGTTCTTGGTGAGACAAGTATGATAACACCGGTTTGAGTGTCACATCGGATATTCCACTTGCCAATAGTTTATAACGAACCCCTTTAATCCTCCATAAACGCTGCTAAATCCTGTAGCCTTTCTATTATCTCAGCATCGTTCAGTCTGGTGGATAATATTTTCATGCCCATTTGCGCGTATTCATCTTTCGAAACATGCGAATGGTATACCAACTCCTTAACAGCACCCACCGAATCTTTTTTGCATGATTTCATAGAGGCTATGGCATATTCAAGCGCTTTATCAAAGGAGGATTCCTCTACAACTTCATCGGCTATTTCCCAGGTAAGGGCTTGGGTGCTGTCGAATTTTTTGCCGGTAAATACCATCTTCTTTATTACCGATGGTTTAAGCTTGTTTAACAGGGCAGGTAGTATCATACCGGGTATTAACCCCAGCAACCCTTCAGGCAGCGAATATGTGCTATCCTTAGCAGCAATTACATAATCGCAGGCACACACCAGGCCAAGACCGCCGCCCGATACATCGCCTTTAACCAAAGCAAACGAAATGAATTTGCCGGTCTGTAATTTTTTGAGCAGGGCGCCATACTGTTGCATCTGCGGCATATAATCAGTGCCGGGGTTTTGGGTAACCCAGCGCAGGTCTAACCCATCGCAAAAATTATCACCTCTGCTTTCCAATACTAAGAAGCGGGCACCGGATTCTTCAGCCGCATGCACCTGCTTAAACAGCAGGTCAATAGACCCGGGATTCAGCAATTTGGGCGCGGTGATCTTGTGAATCATTTAGAAGCTGTTTTAAATTTAAAAAAAATGCAGTTACACACCAAGGCCACCAAGGCGAATACAAAGGAATACCAGAAATACATTTTTTGTGTGCTTGGCATTGGCATTTTCTTTGTGCTCTTTTGTTTCATCCCGCCTTTATGCGGGAGTGTTAAACTGCCTTTTAGTATAGTTTCTTAGCTGAATTTATAGGTTCGGTAAAAACCTTTCGAGCCGGTGTAAACCAAAAGTCCTTTGCCTTTGTAAGCTTCATCATACAAGCCTGGCACCATATCAAAATCGGGTGTAAAGTCGCCTTCTTTAATGCGTTGCTCGCGGAAATTTTCCATGGCTTCATATTGAGCCACGTTTATTTTATAGCGGTTATTCAACAATGTTTTCAATCCTGCAGCTGCAGCCACGGCTTTCGATTTTTCAGTATACAAATAGCTGTAAAACTCAGCACACGAACCTGAACCGTATGAGAATACACCCAATCGGTCGCCAGCATTTAAATCGTTGACGGAATCAATGGTTGCCAGTAAGGCAATAAATACACTTCCGCCATAAGTACCGCCAATATCTTTTGAGTAGGAAATTGAAGGCAACACTTTTTTCTGAAAATCAACTGCAATTTCATCGTTATCCATTTCAGTAGTCATGCGCAGCAATTGTTTGTGCGCGCGAAAACTGATACCGCTAAATGGCACGTGATAAATATTGTATTTGAAGAAGGTAGTAAAATCAAAGTCGCCCACATTGGCCTGGTAATCTTCAAAAGTAGCAGCCAGGGCTTCCATGTAACTGAATAAGCTGTGCTCGCTGTTACCTGTTTCCAACCAAGGTAAAGGTCTTATCACATCTGCAACTTCATGCGCGTAAATGCCAAACTTATTCATTTCCAAAGCCAGAAAATCCGGTTTGTCTGAAACCAACATGGCTACTGCACCACCACCACACACATACTCCCACGGGCGGTGGATGGAATTCAAACTTTCATCGGTAGTAATTATTAAGGCCTTCTGCCCCTTTTTCGCCATACCCGAAGCCAGCCACGAAATACCCATCTTTAAAGCAGCCGTGCCCGAGTAGCATGCTATCTTCACTTCAAAATGGCGGCAATTGCTTGGCAGGTCAAGGTGATGAAACACCCACGAGCTTAATGCTTTTTCATGGTCAAGCCCTGTTTCTGAAGCCACTATCAGCAAACCAATTGAGGCTCTGTCTTCCTCTGTAAGCATAGGTTTGGCAGCGTTCACGGCCATGGTAACTGAGTCTTCCCACGGAGGATTGACCCCACGCTTTTCAACCATCAGCTCTTTGTGCATGTGCGCCACATCATATCCCCGCGCATTGGCCAACTCTTCAAGGTCAAGTTGCAAAGCGGTGGGGTACACGCTTATCTTTTCTATTCCGTATGTTGTATTTTCCATTATTCGGCCCAATCTAATCCACCGGTTACACTAATTGCCTGCCCGTTTACAAAGCTCGCAGCATCTGACCCTAAAAATAATATTACTTCGGCTAACTCTTCCAGTTTGCCCATGCGTTTTAACGGGCAATGCAGCATCCAGAAATCTTTCAACTGTCCGCTTAATGATTCCTTGGTCATATCGGTTTCAAACATGCCCGGCACCACTACGTTGCTTGTAATGCCTTTTTGTCCGTACTCTTTTGCTATAGCCCCCGAAAGCCCTATCAGGCCAGCCTTACTGGCGCTATAATTTGCCTGCCCTGAAATGCCATCTTTGGCAATGGAAGAAACGGTAACAAAGCGCCCTTTGCGGTTAGCTAAGAACACTGGTAAGAACTGGCGGATAATATAAAATGCGCCGTTCAGGTTTGTATCAATTACATCCAGCCACTCATCATCGGTCATGCTGAAGGCCAGGTTATTTTTGTTGATACCGGCATTATTGATAACGGTATCTATATTGTCAAAATCATCCAGCACCTGATCGGTTACTGTAACTACATCAGCCGCGTTGCGCACGTTTAGCTGATAGCCTTTACACATTTGTTCAGGGGCTATGCGTTTGGCCTCTTCCAGTATTTTTGCAATATCGGTATCGGGGTTATTATAAGTAAATGCCACATCGTGCCCTTTGGCCAAAGCCATCATCACCACCTGGTATCCAATGCCCCTCGAGCCGCCTGTGATAAATATTTTCATGGATGAATATTTTTTTCTGTTCAATTATAATTCAATTCTGGGCAGACAACATCAATAAGCCCCGCAAATCACTTCGCGCACCCCGCTCAACAGGGGAAACAGCCAAATTACCTTTACCACCCGTTATCCTTTATACTTCTTAATTAAGCTGATACTGTTTAAGCCGCCAAAGCCAAACGAGTTTTTAAGAAATATATTGATGTCGTGTTTTTTTCTTTCGTTTCTGCAAACGTCAATGTCTACTTCAGGGTCTAAATTTTCGATGTTGATGGATGGGTGCAATTCTCCGCGGTTCATTTGCAAAATGGCAGCCACTGTTTCAACCGTGGCAGCCGACCAGCAGGTGTGGCCCAGCATAGATTTAGGTGCGTTTATTTTCAGTTTTTTGGTATGCCCGCCAAACACTTCTTTTATTGAACGCAGCTCGGTCAAATCGCCGAGTGGGGTAGAAGTAGCGTGTGCATTGATATAATCAACTTCTTCAGGTTTTACGCCGCATTTTTTCAGCAAGCGTTTCATTAATCTTGACTGACCAATTTGCGAAGGCTGCGGCAAATGGCAACCATCAGACGAAGATTCAACGCCTAATATCTCGGCATATATTTTTGCTCCGCGGGCTAAAGCATGTTCCAGGTCTTCCAACACCAAAACTGCTGCACCGTGCGAGGGAACAAAGCCTTCGCGTGCAGTATCATAAGGCCTGCTTGCATGTGATGGGTTATCGTTAAACGATTTGTAAGTGATAGCACCCATAATGGCCATACCCTGCAGATCGAGCGGCGAAAAATCAAGCATGGGCGCAACAACTGCCGCTACCGGTACATCGTGCATCTGAATTTCGTCAACCGCGCAGCGCAAAGCTACGTTACCACTGGCGCAGGCAGCGCCTACGGTGTATGCCGGTCCGGTTAACTTCAATACATCGGTAACACCGCCTACATGGTGCGTATCAAGTCCGTATAGAGCAAATAAACCATCTACAAACTCAGGTTCATCGTTAAAAACATCGTGGTTTTCGAAAGTATATTTCTGGTTCAGATTGTGTCCGGCAACTACGGTAGCCACATTATTACCGTCCTCAATTTTATCAATATAGCCTGCATCTAAGAAAGCTTCAACTGCAGTTTGCAGGGTAATAGCCACAGCGATAGGGAACTTATTACCCAGTTTTTCCAACCGGTTAAATACCGCTGCAGGTATCCGGTTGCGGTAGGTTTCAATTTTAGCCAGCACATCGTAACCGCCCAGATCGCCACCTACTTTAGCATATATGCGGCTCGTGTCTAACGACTTCCAACGGGTTATGGCCGACTTACCGGCTAATAGGTTCTCAATAAAATCTTCCAGGTTATCGCCTATTGGCGTATTAATTGACATTCCCGTAACTACTACCCGTTTCTTCGACATATATGTGTGTTTTAATTTTTTCAATCAGTAATCAATTCTTGCCACAAAGGCACTAAGAAGCTGTTAAAAATTACATTAATAATACATTTAAATGCAAAAAACCAAAGCCAATTCTTGCCACAAAGGCACTAAGATTCTAAGTTATTTGTAAAAGAATAGCGTCTTTTCCCCCTTTTAGTTCTTAAAAGTCAAAATTATTAAAGTATTTTCTTTGTGTTCTTAGTGTCTTTGTGGCTATATGTATTTGTTTTTTAATTTTTAACAGCTTCTAAGTTTTTTTTAAGAACAGCGCCTTTCTTATTCCCGGTTATCACAATTCATAAATCAATGTAGTTTGGTTAAGAGCCTCAAGGTTCGACCCCTCTGGGGTCGTATAACTTCTTATTGGTTCGTTCTATAAAGCTATGACCTCTCCGAGGTCAGAACTCCCTTAACTTAATCACATTGATTCATAAATTAAAAATCTTAATGCATTTCCTTTGTGCCTTTGTGGCTAATATTTTTTAAGCGTAAAATACTTCCAAAATTGAGTGCGAATAAATCTCATCATTCACAAGCACCTGTGCACTCATCAATCCCATAAAATCATCGTCTTCAAGCGACTTAACCCTGATGATCATTGTATCGCCCGGCATTACACTTTTATTAAAACCTGCATTATGTACCCGGGTAAACAAACCTTTAACCGGTATGCTTCCGTTTGCAATTTCTGTGGTATCATTCTTTAAAAAGAAAGCCATGCATAAACCCGCCTGGCCCATACTTTCAATTTGCATTACACCGGGATATATTGGCATACCCGGGAAATGTCCGGCAAAGATGGGGTCGTTGGCATCCACCAGGCTGCTTACCTCTATCACGCCCTCTTGTAGATTTACAGCCCTGATAGTATTTATCAATGCAAAGGGCGACCGGTGAGGAATTATTTTATCAATGTCCGGTTTAGTATAATTCACTGCCACGGTGCTATCGGGGGACAGATAGATAGCGGTTCGTTTAAGCTGATGGATTAGTTCTTCCTTTTCAATTTCTTCCACAGTTAACCGGTTGTATTTTTTTAATCATGTTTGACAAAACCTCGCCCGAACCCACTTCGGTAAAAGTGCATTCTCCTTTTTCAAGCAACAATTCAACACTTTGCACCCAACGGATGGAACCATCCAATTGATTAACTATGTTATCGCAGATACCCTGTTTGTTGTCAGGATAGAACCCCGAGGTAAAATTGGCAATAACCGGAATTTCAGGTGCGTTAAACGTTTGCGCTGCAACCACTTTTGCAAATTCCTCCTTCAACGGGGTCATATAACGCGAATGAAAAGCGCCGCTTACTTTTAAAGGAACGTATGTTAAACATTCTTCTTCAAAAAAATCAGCAGCTTTTTCCAGGTCGTTCAATGAACCTGAAATAACAATTTGTGAGGGCGTATTGATGTTGGCAATATCTATGGTGGGGAAATGTGCATTCAGGTATTCTTCCACCTCTTCGTGCGTTGCTCCGATAATAGCGGCCATACCGGTTTCGGTAACCGAATACATCAGCTCAGCGCGCTTTTTCACTATCCGCAAACCGGTTTCAAAATCAAAAACACCGGCAGCGCAAAGGGCATTGAATTCGCCCAGGCTGTGGCCCATCACATAATCAGGAACCGGGTTTTCTTTCAAATAATTTTGATACGAAAGGTAGTTAACCAGATACATAGCCGGCTGCGTGTAAATGGTTTTGTTTAACGCGTTATCACCGTTGGTACTGCAAATGTTTTGAATGTCGAAACCCAAAATGGCATTTGCCTTTGCCACAATATGCGGGTAGGCCTGAAACAAAGCGTGGCCCATGCCTTCGCATTGCGAACCCTGACCCGGAAAAACTACTACATTTAAATTCATGATATGGGGTGTATTTGATTTAGTTGTAATTAAACTCTATCAGTTTGTCAACTTCACCTTTCACTGCGTAAGCTGCCGCAAATCCTTGCTGCGCAGGTAATTTTTTTATTGTCCAGTTTGTATGGTCTCCAAAATCAAGCACTTTTGTTTCGTGCTCCATAAAATCAGCAAGGTCAAATTGCCTGATGTCTGCATTTAGCCCGGTTCCGATAGCTTTTATAAAAGCTTCTTTAAAAGTCCAGAAAGTAAAAAACATAGACTCGTCAAATCTATTGTTCGCAAAAATCAATTCCTTTTCTGCCGCCGAAAATGAAAAATCAGAGAATGTTACCACATCCTGTAACTGCTTCTTCTGCTCAATATCTACGCCGGTTTCGTTCTTATAGTTCGCTGCCAGCAAACCAATATCAGCCCTGTAGCTATGACTGAATTGAATTTCGCCAAAGCTAAAAAAGGGTTTCCCAAAATCTGTATAGCAGTATTGAACTTCAGCGGGCTTAATACCCAGGTATTGAGCCAAAACCCCCCGCCTGAAAACGTGATTACAAATGTACCTTACCTTATCTTTTTCGTAAACAAATTCCGAACACCTTGCCTTTTCCTCTTCTGACAGAACCGGGTTCTCCAGCTCGTGCAAATAATCCTCATGTTTAAGCTGATAGTGCCAAACGTGCAACTCATTTTTTGGGAGAGATATTGTAGCCTGCCTGTACATCCGGGGATAATTGATTTGAATTAAGCTGTTGGTCTTGGAAACATATCATCTAAGAGGTAATCGCGGAATTTTCTGGGCAATATTTTGCTCAAAGTAGCCAGTAAATTCACATCCGATGCCGGTATTATCAGGTACTTTCTTTTTCCATTAGCCTGTTTCAGAATATTTGCTGCAGCCTCTTCGGTTTTCATCAGCTTTCTCGGAGTTTCTTTCTTCATCCAGGCTGGCGCATTTTTTACTTCTTCGGCAAACTGCGGAGTATCCATATCGCCGGGGGTAGTAGCATAAACGTTTATGTTTTTGTGCATCAGTTCCCTGCGCAGCGATTCGCCAAAATTCAATATACCGGCCTTGGCAGCGCAGTAAATAGAATATCCGGCAACGCCAATAAGGCCAAAACCCGAAGACACTAAAAGCACTTTGGCCTTCTCAGCTAAAAGCGGCGTAAGTATATATGCCGAAAGGATGGTCCCCCAAAGGTCTACCTCAAGGTCCTGTTTCATTTCAGCAACTGAAGTGTATTCAGATAACAACACGGTTGAAACACGACCCGCATTCAATACCAGATAATCAAGCTTGCCGTAATCTTTTTTAACCTGTGCGGCAACATTTCTTAAACCGGTTTCATCAGTAATATCGCACGAAATACCTTTGGCGCTAACTCCTGCACCGGTCAGTTCGGCCAATGCTTTGTTAATGCGATCCTGGTTACGGGCTACTATCACTACATCATATCCATCTTTACCCAGCAGTTTTGCAAAAGCCAAACCCAGGCCAGATGAGCCTCCTGTAATAAGTGCAACTTTTTTCATGGACGATATAGATTAATTGGTTTTAAAATCGAATTTTTCAGCAGCTTCAATTACTATATCGGCTGCCCTTTTCAATTGCTCATGGGTATGCTCGGATGTAATAAACATTCTTATTCTCGCCTCATTTTTAGGAACTGCCGGGAACTGAATGATGCTTGTATCCAATCCTGTTTTTTGCAGGTAATTGTTCAGCGCTAAAGTTTTGCTTTCGCTGCCGAAGTTGACTATTACCACCCAGCCTTCGCTAACGCCAAGGTCTACTTTGCCTTGTAAAAGACTGCGGAAATAGTTGGCGTTATCAATTACGCGTTTGCGTCTTTCGTAGCCTATGGGTTCCATGGCCAGTTCAACTACCTTTACCATACCACCGGTAACAGCAGGGTCGAGCGCGCATGAGAACATGCGGCATTTTGCATACCAGTTAATGTAATTGATAATGTTCTTTTTGGCATATACCGCGCCGCCAACACCGCCGAAAGCTTTGCTGAAGGTCATTACATATAAGTCCACATCCTCCAATACACCCTGCATTTCGCTCACGCCTCTGCCGTTCTCGCCGGCTACCAGCGCTGAATGCGCCTCATCTATTAAGGTAAATGCGCCGTATTGTTTTGCCAGGCGCACAACCTCTTTCAAATTACCAAAATCGCCGTCGCCGCTATACAGGCCTTCAACACAAACCAGTACGCGGGTAAAATCATCACATTTTTCTTTCAGCAACTCTTCCAAATGCGCCATATCGTTGTGGCGGAAATAGGAAACCTCGCCACCCGAAAGCTTGGCGCCTTCTACAATTGACATGTGCGAGGCCTGGTCCATAATAACCTGGTGGCCGGGTTTTATAAATGCCGAAATAACGCCCAGATTAACACTGTACCCGGCAGTGAATAAAGAAACGCCCCTATCAGGCAAGGCAAAGAATTTCTCCAAAGCCTGCTCCAGTTCCTGGTGAATTTTGTAAGTGCCGCTGATAACCGGCGAACTGGATGCACCCAGACCGTATTTACCCACCGCATCCTGTGCGGCTTTAATAACATCGGGGTGATAACTGAAGCCTAAATAATTATAGCTGGAAAGATTGATGATATGGATATCATCACCATTCTTGCGTTTCAGGTCTATTTCAGGTTTCTGCGCAGCCGAACGGATGGCTTCGAAAGTGTAGAGGTTTTTGTCGTTCAGAATATTGAACCATTCGCCAAACAGGTCAATCTCCTCCAGGTCGGCCGACATGTTCATCATAAACATGTCGTACGTATACGAGGCGTAGTTTTTATGTACGTGCGCAACTAAATTTTCATCTAATGTCATGATTGGGCTGTTAGTTTTTTCCGCTTTTGCTGGCGGGTATAAATTTCCATCAGGTTATCGAAGAAACTGGTGCCTTTATCTACGTTAATGGTTTGCCCGGTAATCGTATCGCAATAGCCCGAACATAGGGCTACCATAGCTTCTGCCAGCTCCTCTGGCAATATCCAGTAATTATCAGGTACAAATTGCTTGGCAAAGGCCTCCAGGTCTTTACCAAAGGTTGCTTCCAGCGACTTGGTTTTTATAGCTCTTGAACGCACCGCATTAATGCAAACATCGAATTCGCGCAGGCGGTAGTTCAGGTATTTTACAAATACCTCCATCACCGTTTTTGATGCGGCTACATAATCGTAACCGATAGAATAATCATCAGGGCCGGTGGATGAAACGCCAAGGATATATTTAGGATATACCCCGAACACTTTATGTATAGCCTGTGTATAGGCAACCATAGGCCAGGTTGAGTACGATATACTTTGCTTTAATCCCTTTAAGGTGTAGTCATCGAAGCAATTAATAATCATGGCCGAAGACACGTTGCTGATAAACACGTCTATTTTACCTATATTCCTGGTTTTCAGGTCTTCTAACAGGGCAAAGGTATCTGCCTCATTTGCAACATCGGCCTGCGCCACGATAGGTTTAATGGCGTTATTTTTGGCAAACAAGTCGTATAAACCGGCCTCATCATGATCGCCCCAGCGATAGGTCAAAACGCACAAGGCGCCCCGCTTTGCAAACGAAAGCCCTGTTTCTAACCCAATCCCCCGGGTTCCGCCAGTTATCAGAACTGTTTTACCGGTAAAATCTAAGAATGATGGCTTCAAGGAATTATTTTTTTTGGTAGGCTTCGAATTTATCTATCAGGCCTGCTATATTTTTTATTTCCGACAATTCGGTGCGAGGAATCTTGATCTTCATCTCGCGCATAGAACCTGACACGATTTCAACAATGTCAAGGCTATTAGCGCCATAGTCCGTAAACTTTTTTTCAGGCTGGATTGTTTCCGTTATGCCGGAAACTGACTTCTTTAAATGTTTTTCGATTACGGCTAAAATTTCTTCTCTTGTCATTCGTCTTGTTTTTAGGTGTTTGGTTGTTTAAACTATACTAAGTTACAAGTACAAAACATATCTTATAGACCGGGGTTCACTTCGGTCTGCGGAAATATTCTGCACCCTTACATAGCATTTTTTTATGCCTATGTAACCACTCAATACAGGCCGCAATAATAAACAGTTTTTCGAAAGGCGGAAAGTTCGCTGTACATTTTATACAAATCAGGACAGGTGGGAAGTAGCTGTTGTTGTTGAAAACATTGAAAACCTGTAATTTGTGGCTATCTGTTGGAGCGCATTTACCGCACCTGACAGCGCTGTGGATAAAGTCTTTTTTCCATTGGGTAATCCTCCGGGCAATTTGACACGAGCGTGAGTCAAAACTGGTAATGGGGTGGTTCCCAGTGGCAACCGGGGGTAGACGAGATAATGTATTGATAATCAATACATTATACAATAAAAAAGCATAATAAATGGTAACCACCCCCACCCCGTTACCAGATCCATAAACCCTTTGAAATGGGATATATGCTATTTTGGAAATCGATATAGTTAAGATTGTATTTTACAGCATTGGCACTTCAATGAACAGGCGCACATTACCTTCGGCATCTTTGCTGTGCTCTTTCATGGCCTGGTAGGTTTCGGGGCGGTCATATATAACAAAGTGTAAATAGGGGTCTTGTATCAGGCCCTTTTTTACTTTGGTATATGGGTCGCCGGGGGCAGAGTTAAGCATGGTTAATTGCACTTTGTGCTGCTTGCGGTATATATAGGCCGCTCCCTTAATCAGCTTTTTTACACTATCAGGTGGCCCAACAAATAACATAGGCACCAGCAGTTTTTCGGTAAACTTTAATGAATCAATCATCTTTAATATGCCGGTAGGGTTTTGCAGTTTAAGGTGCATGTAGTCGCCCCAGTTTACAAAAAAGCCTGCTGCCAGCAAATTGCCGTTTTCATCGGGTAGCATATAAACCTTACTGGTTGGCGATGATTTTAAAATGCGGTTCAGCATATTTAAAAAACGCTCTTCGGTATGCATTTGGTTGAAAACAAGGGGATCCCGTGTTTCTTTAATTTTTAAGTAGAACTGGTGCAGGGCCTCCGTGTTGTGCGAAATATCCACCAGCTTTTTAGAAGCCCCTGAACTACCCAGCAGCAGGTTTGGGTGCGAGTTGGTGTACATGGGGAAGGTTTCGCAAAACTTGCCGTGTTTGGCGCTGTTCATTTTAAGGGCATCGGTAATGGCCTGGTTTTCGCGGCCCATGCTGGCATACGAGAAGTGCATATCCTGCAGGATTGAAATATCAAGCAGCACGCTGAACATAGTTGTAAATATCCGTTTGCGGCGGTAAATAGCTTTACCGTTTACTTTGCGTTCGCTAAGCCTTAATATATTATAGTAGTAGCCTTTGTGAACTTCGCCGGTGTGGTCTTTAAAATCAATGTGGTTAACGTGTATGTAACCAATCATGTTATAATCGTGGTTGCCATTGGCATCGGTAGATTCCTGTGGGTGAAGCAACACTACTACGATAGCATCATCAAAAAAATACTGAACCGATTCAGGGAATTTGTGAAAGTAACTTTGAAAAGTAATATTGCCTTCGCCCTTTTCGTTGATATGCTTTTCGGGTACCGAAACCACTTCGCGGCATTCGCTGTAAAAAAAATCAGCATCATTGCGCAAATGGAAATGGGAGAGAACCGATGATATTTCTTTCATCAATCCGATAGGGAAAGCCATCATTACCAGGTCGCCGTCAAAGGCATCATCACATTCAACATCGCGGCGTATGTATTTTAGCTGAGAAGGATCGTTAGGGTCCTTTCCTTCAATGAAATAGTAGTGTCTCTTTTTGATACTCATATATTTATAATTTAACCATCGTTTATACTATTCGCAAACGAATAAGTTGAAAAACGTAAACATAACTATTTAATTAATTTCGGTAGAAAAACACGCAGCTTTTATTGACCTTATGGTTTTCTTTCTTTGAGAAACTTATGAAAAATGACATCTTCTAACCAAAAGATGTAGCCGCCGAAAATATTAAGAGGAAACAAATGCTCTGTGCGGTTTAGAATCTGTAAGCCATATTGACACTTGCTGTAAAAGACAAATATGCGGTATAATTTATCTGCATATGTTTAGAATGATTGCACATATAAAATAAAAGGCCGAATGTGGTGGGTAAAGATTAAGGTGATGGGCAAAATAAATTTTGTATGCAATACAAAGTTTTAAGTAAAATTAAACTAACATAAGTGATAGATAGAAAGCCTGAGGAAAGTAGAATTTGCTGAAATGAAGTTGGGCGCGGGTATTAAAGCAAGTCACTGTATTATATATGTTGGTAAAAATACCTGATATTTTCAATATTGGAAACCTCTTTATTAAAAAGCAAACGGGACGTGCGGGGGACGGAAGGGGGGCTGCCGTGCAAATTGCCAATTTAATACGCCACTTTCAATATCCTAATGAGGTAAAAAACATGCGCATGGGCTTATACATATAAAGCATTACACTAATAAACGTTAGGCCTAAAACCCCCTCATATATCAGCGAATTGCGGCTGACGGTGCATACTATATCCTGCACGCTGATAAAACAGGTGAGTACAAAAAGCCATTGCATAAATACCGGTTCATCATCAACCCACATGAAGGGTAATAACATCATTAAATACCATGGGTTAAAAATATGCATGTAGTAAAGTAAAAACAATAATAACGTGCGCACATATACCCTGAACCACTGTTTTAAAGACTGTTCGCCAACCAGGTATTTTACCAGAATATATAAACTGGAAAGGAGGGCGAATACCTGGCATATCTTTACTATTATTTTGGCAATATAAACCTGTGTATCCGGTCCGGAAGTGACATTAACGGTATCTTTTAACCGATCGGGATGACCGGTTATAATTTGGGGTGCAAAGTAAATGATATACGACAGCACTTCGCCAATGCACTTAGATGGGTTTTGGGAAAAGTGAAATTTAAACGGAGTTGTTATTGTTTCCGCCGACGTATAAAACGGGGCATAAGCGGCTATCAGCGAAACCACCAATATTAATAAACCCGAGGCTGCCCTGCCGAATAAACCCGCGCGCTGCTGACCTTGCAGCCATAACCCCATCAAAAAAAACGGAAGTATAAGCACGTAATTCATTTTTGTGGCAATAGCCAGCGCCACCATCACAAAGGATAAATACCATTTATTGCTAAACAGAAAATAAATGCCTGCCAGCGTAAAAGTAATGGCAATCAAATCAGCATGTAACTGCCCTACTCCCTGCAATAAAAAAACCGGATTAAGCACTATAAAAGTAAAGCACCGTACCGGTGCCTGCATCAGTAAACTTACCCTTGCCGCTAATTCGACAAATACAAAAGCCGTCAGTAAAACCAGTATTTTATACGTTACCAGTGTAAGCACTATTTTACCGGCACCCATCCAGGCGGCGGTCATAGCCAATAAAAGTATTACCGGGCCGTAAGCACACGTTGAAGATGCCCATGCCCTGGTGATGTAAGAAAAGTAAGATGAAACGTGCATGCACTGCGTGTTAGTATACACATCGGCCCCTTTGTTAGCCGCATCGCCAAATACCATATAACTGAATATATCATTGCTTAGCATAGGCAGCATAAATGAAAATATACCTATAAGCACAAAGGCCAGTGGCTTTATGTCAGATAGACAAAGTTCCCGATTGGCCCACAAGCGGTAATATGCAACCGAAAAAAAACCGAGAGACAAAATGAAGGAAATAAAAACCAATGCTTCAGGCCAACCATGCAGGCCGTGGCCATCTACCATAATAGTGCCTGCAATAAGCACCCGGTACCATGAAATAATTACCATCGCAATTGTACTGGTAATGATCACAATTGCACGGGGAATTTTAAACACCTTCAATTCGTCAATCAATTTTCACATCATTGAATAAGGCGGAAAAGTAAGGAAATTAACGGTGACACAGGAGCCATGAATAGTTAAATGCTACTGCCCGCCTCCACGATAATGATTTTCAATACAATAACCACCCGGGCGGGTTACCTATCGCAATACCGGTGGGCCAATCGAGGACGTATTTTGCATTCGCACTCAATGAATAGGTTTTTTTATGCACAGATTCATGTGTACAAATTCACCCCAAACCACTGGCCTTATTGGGTCGTAGCTGTTTACCGGCAGATACTAAGTAATAATTCAGAAAAATGAGCCCATCGGTTTAATTATTTGAGCTCCTTTGATCACTACTATTATTCCGGCAAGGAATATAACAACCAGTATTAAATTAATGCTGCAACGGAAAAGGGAAAGGGCCAGTTTTTCTGATTTAGGATAAAACCACCAACCCACTAAGGCCGCAGGAAAAAAACAGATAGTAGCGATTATGGCAAGGCGCTTTGTTTCAGGGCTCATGAATTTGTTTTTACGCTGTACAAATAAATAGTCCACCAGCTTTGGTCATCTGAAAACACTTTTTCCAGATGTAATCCCTGTGCATCATGATTTCTTATTTCCACCGCTGAAATAAGGAATCTGCCACCCATACTGCTAAAAGCTTTTGCATTAAAAGCAAAGTTGTCAATGTGCTGAGGTGTAAATTTATAGCAGTTAAAAGCCTCGTGTTTGATGCCCAACTCCGAACTGAAAATATAGCAGCGGTTACCCCAGCCATCATAATACCCGGCAATATCATTGCTCTTTGTAATTTCGCCGGCAAATACATTTCTGAAAGTTTCTTTATAATGTAAATCGTACACCGACATTAATCCATCCAGCGTATAAAAGCCATTAAATTGCGCCACGCTGGGGCTAATGCCCAAACTGGCCACGTAAAAACTATCAACCGGTTTGCCGATGTATTTTTTTATTTCGTTAAACTGTTGGTTAGCCACATAATTCTGAAAGCCAGGAAATTTTTGATGACCGGTAAGCGCCCGGTAGTTGTGGATTAGCTCATCATTTCCGGCCAGCGCCTGCAAAATTTGTAACAAAAGAAAAGGGAGCACCAATGGTTTCAGCACTGCTGACCTGCGCATTTTGGCCAGCGCCAGGGCAAAACCCAGCAGCCATAAAAATGGAAGAAGTACGCTGAACCGGTTAAAACGAAAGCTTTTCATCAAAGCTATCCTGGCACCGAACCAATATTCAGGATAACAATAAAAGCCTTGAAACAGACAGATCAAAACTATGGCGATAAAAATACTCATCATTAAAGTGTCATTTTTTTTGATGGTGAGCATAATTGCCATAAAGGCAATAGAAGTAATAAAAGTGGCAATGTGATAATGGGTATAAACCAACATTAACAGCGATTCGCCCAACGATTGTCCGATATCCGGCTTTTCGAACATGTAGAGATTGTAGGCTAACCGGTGCGATACAAAGCCCGTTTTTACAAACATAGCGCTTAGCATAGGGAAGTTGGCTACAACAAACATACCAAGCAGCAACATCATCCCGGCTACGTAGTGTTTGCCAGGGGCAGAATGATAAAAAAAATATAAACCTACCAGGCCCAATAATGCTGTAAATGGAATGGCCAGCCACACTATACTGGCGTAAAAAGGAAATAAGGCGATTATCAAATAGCTTGTCAAAAGCCTGGTGCGGTTATGCAAATTCAAAAATGCCCACAGTAATAACGGTTGCCCCAAAACCGAAATTCCGAAAGGAGTATAAACAGACAGCACGCTAAATGCAAGTGCACACAACCAAACAATAAAGCGGTTCTCATGTTCTTTGACAAAGTAAGTGCGCAACAATAACGTCATACCGGAGAAACCGATGATGCGAATGATAAGGCTACTGAATATATAGGCCTTAAATACGCCAAAACAATGCACCAAAATCATATTGACGGATAAGCCCGTTGGATATACGTTACGGGGCAATCCTTTCATTAACTGCGGTACTATGGCATTTGCATGAAAGTTAAATGCCATGTGGCTGTTGTCCAGTATTTGCAACCACACCCATTCGCCTTCTAAAGTATCGTGCAGGCGGATGTATGAGTTTTCTCCAAGCAAAAACAGCGGAATTACATAAGCTAAAACGACTAACAGAATAACGCATTTGGTTAACAGGCTGTAATTATCATTTTCTTTTTCAGGTTCCATGGTCTGATGCATTAGTCTTGTCGCGAAGCATGTCTGTTCATGAAAAGACATGCTTCGGGTATGCTTAACTTTTGCTATAATATTTTAAACCGATAATGCCAACCAGCAACACGCCCGTAAACAGAATCTGTTGCTGGTTATAAGTTTCGTTAAATACAAGTACATCCATTAATTTTGAGAATATCAATGCCAGCGCCATCCAAACCGCAAATGCTGTTGAAGCCGGGATGCCCTTCATAGCCAAAGAAAAAAAATAAATATTTCCCAGCCCGAATGCAATGTATCCCAACAAGGGCAAAAGTGTTTTCCAGGGGGTAATATCTGAAAGCAGTGCAGTTACCCGAATGCCAGAGATCGCTTTCATGCTCAAAAATTTGAGGCTGTATATCCAACAGGCTTCAAACATGGCAGCAATAACTATATACACCCAGTATGTCATTCCGTGATTTTTGAAGGGTTAGTTGCAGAATTTTTAACCAGGCTTAATACCATTGTTGTCCAGTTAATATATGGCTTTATGCCGGGCGCGTTCTCTGCTTTCTTTACATCAAATCTTTTAAGTGCAAACCAATGTTGTAAAAAATACTCGCGTGGGTATTCATAAGGTAGTCCGTACTGCTGAGGTTTAAGGAATTGATATTTAAAAGGGTTCAATCCGGGTAAAAAACCGGTTCCGAATATCCAATCCCAAAAAGCAAATTTGGTGGAGTAGTTCGAATAAAAAACTTCGGGATGGTTAGAGTGATGCCACTGATGCATTTCGGGGCCATTAATAAAATATTGAAGCTTGCCGCTATGCACATCCACATTGGCGTGTATCCACATACCCCAGGTGGCATCCAGGCAGGCTTTGACAGGCACTACAATAGCCGCAGTCTTTACATCCAGCAGGAAAAAAATAGGTGCAAATTCGATGGTTTGGTTAATGATTATTTCCAGTGCATGCGAACGCGAGCCGGCTAACCAGTCCACTGTTCTGACCGAATGATGAGCTTCATGCGTTCGCCAGAAAACTTTAGTGTTGTGTTGTAGCCGGTGAAACCAGTAGATATAAAAATCATGTGTTACCAAAAATAATAATACCAATGCCCATACCGGCCAGTTGGATAAGACCCCAACATTAGCCAAACCCAAAGAGGTTTTAGCAGGTGCAATGATATAATCGAAAATGAGGATCTTTAAAAAATAGCTTTGAAAGATGGTATACCAAAAAAAATCAAGCCACCAGCCTTCGCGAAAAAACTTAATGCCTTTGGTGTAAGGGAACAACCTTTCAAGGGTAACCATAACAGGTACCCAGCAAAAGAGTATGATGGTAGTAATGGTTTCTGTCTTGTTCATAAATCCAACCTTTCAATATTCAAACGCAACGTTAAGCAACAATACTAAGGCTATGCAATATTCACTTTTGGTTCTTTTACTTTTCTCAGTTTTTGACGCTGGCCTAACTCGCTGTCGTACAGTTTCTTAACACCATCGCCCAATGAAGTTTCTACATCGCGGATATCCTTTACCAGCTTGGCCATGCCTGTTGGTTCAACCGAAGCCGCCTGGTCTGATCCCCACATAGCGCGGTCAATGGTAAAGTGTCTTTCTACAAATCTGGCTCCCAATACAACAGCCGCCACCGTTGTGGCCAAACCTGTTTCGTGACCTGAGTAACCGACAGGTACTTGCGGGAAAAGCTTTCCTAACTCCGGAACCATTTTCAAATTCAGTTGTTCAAGCGGACAAGGATAAGCAGAAGTAGAATGTGCTATCATGATATTATCCGTTCCTATTTCATCTACGGCACGGAATATTTCATTCATTGTAGACATGCCGGTTGATAAGATCAATGGCTTACCGGTGGCCTTCTTTTTCTTCAGCAAGTCAATATCAGTTAATGAAGCGGAAGCGGACTTGTATAAAGGCGGATTGAATTTTTCCATAAAATCAACTGAAGGCTCATCCCAGCATGAGGCAAACCACATAATATTTTTCTCTTTGCAAAATTCATTGATAAGCGAGTATTCTTTTTCGCCAAATTCAACTTTATAGCGATAGTCAATATAACTCATCCGGCCCCATGGGGTATCGCGCATAATTTCCCATTGGTCGCGTGGTGTGCATATTTCGGGAGTACGCTTTTGAAATTTAACAGCATTGCAACCTGCTTTTGCGGCTTCTTCAATAAGCTTTAAAGCCGTTTTTACAGAGCCGTTATGGTTGATACCGATTTCTGCTATGATAAAACACGGCTCATCGGGGCCTATTGCATGTTTGTTATTAATAACGATGGTTTTCATTGGTTTTAGTTTTCTTTTCTTAAATGAATGATTAATTCCACCAGCTCTCTGAACGCACCTGCGCCACCGGAAGCCTGACATATATAATGAACTGATTTTTTAATTGGCTCAAAAGCGTCCGCAGGACAGGCGCTTAATCCCGCTACTTCCAAAACTTCCAGGTCGTTGGTGTCGTCGCCGATATAAGCTACTTCATGAGCCGATAATTTATGTTTCTCCAAAATCTCTGCCAACTTTTCTTTCTTATTATGTACTCCTAAATACAGATGTTCCATTTTCAATTTCTCTCCCCGGCGTTTCACTATTTCAGAGTTTTCACGCGTCATAATGCCGCTGTCAATTGCACATAGGTTTCGTAACCGCTCAACACCCATACCATCGCGAAGCGAGAATTTTTTCAACTCCTCCCCATTGGCTGAATAATACACGCAGCCATCAGTAAGCACACCGTCGCAATCTGTCAATAATAGTTTTATCTTTCTGGCTTTATCTTTTAACGTATCACTCATAACTTACATGGCGGTCCATCCTCCGTCTACAATTAGGTTGGCCCCCGTCATATAGGCGGAGGCGCTACTGGCTAAAAATACAATTGCCCCTTTATAATCGCTGGGCACCGCCATTCGGCCCAACGCTGTTTTACGGCTATAATTGGCCACAAAAAATTCGTCCTGGTTGTTTTCAACACCACCGGGCGATAAGGTATTTACCCTTACCCCGTTCTTTCCCCAATAGGCAGCTAAAAAGCGGGTGAAGTTTATTACGGCCCCCTTAGTAGCCGGATAAGCCGGCGATTTATAAAAAGTTTGTTCGCCCTTTTCGTTTTGATAGATAGACTGGTCGGGCCCAACAACGCCATAAGTAGATGCTATATTGATAATACTGCCCTTGCCTTGCTTTGCCATCACCGTGCCAAATACCTGCGAACAAAGAAAAACACCGGTTACATTTACATCCAGCGATTTCTGCCACATGTCCAAAGGATAGTTTTCGAACTTCGATTTTTCGGCAGCCATCGCAGGATTCTCAAACATGTCATTAATAGCGGCATTGTTAACCAATACATCTATAGTGCCATAACGGGCAATTATTTTATCGCGCGCCTGCCGGAGTGAGTTTGCTTCAGTTACATTGCCGCTTATGCCTAAATGTTTTTCTCCAAGGGTGGCGGCAAATTTAATGGCTTCCGTTTCATTAACATCCAGCACCACAACATTTGCCCCGGCTTCGTTCAGGGCATGGCAATGTTCTTTGCCGATAAGGCCACAGGCCCCGGTTACTATTGCTGTTTTATTTTTTAATGAAAATAAATCCATGTTGCCCTGATTCTGTTTAACCGCGATTGATACTCGTTATTAATACTTTGTTTTTCTGAAAACCATTTCCAAAACCTCGCCTTGTAAATAAGTTTCAGGCTTGCCGCTGTTTACAGCATCCTTCAATATAAGAAAAACTTCGGCATATGCATCCAGGGTGCACTGAATATCTTCATCGGTATGGCTAAAACTCATGTTGTGGAAACCGCCCCAAAGCACTCCGCGTTTTATCATTTCCTGTTGCATCAGGGTCTTTAATACCAATGGGTCACCAGCAGTTGCGTTGAAGTTGATGATGCTGCGGCAATCAAACCCTGAGCAGGAAGTAATGTCGCTTACTCCTGCTTTGGCTGCGCGCCCGTTATATCCATCCTTCAAAAGCTTTCCTTTGGCCGCCAAATAAGCAGGTACATTTTTTTCTTTTATTTCGCTTACCGTAGCAATGGCGGCGGCTAAAGAAAGCGCCTCGCCCCCGAAGGTGGTAAATATAAATACATCCTGCTCTCCGCGGCTGATAACGTCTTTACGGCCGGTTAAGAAGGACACCGGCATTCCGTTGGCCACTGCTTTTGAAAAACAAGCTAAGTCAGCTTTTATGCCAAAATACTCTTGTGCCCCACCCAAAGCAATGCGGAAACCGCTCCACATTTCATCAAAAACGAGCAGCGAACCGTTTTCTTTGGTTAAGCGGGCTACTTCTTCCAAAAAGCCATCTTTAGGTGCTTCAAAAACATAAGGTTCAAGTATAACGCAAGCAACGTCCTGGTCTAACACCGCTTTCAATGATTCAATATTATTGTATTGGAATGTCTTGGTAAGTGCGCGGGTTTCCCCGGGTATACCGGCGTTTCTGAGCGTAGTGCCTATATACCAATCGTGCCAGCCGTGGTAGCCGCAGCAAACTACTTTATTACGGCCTGTAAAAGCCCTTGATAAACGCACGGCAGCAGTGGTTACATCGCAACCGGTTTTTGAAATACGGATGCTTTCGGCATTTGGTACTACCTGGTGCAATAATTCACATGCTTCATACTCTAACCGGTGCATTAACGAGAAGGTGATGCCTTTTTCCAGTTGAGCTTTAATAGCATTGTCTACTCTGTCGTAACAATAGCCCAATGAAATGGGGCCAATGCCCATGTTGTAATCAATAAATTCGTTGCCGTCTACATCCCAAACGTGCGAACCTTTGCCACGCTCTAAATAAACCGGCGCTACACCACGTGAATATTGACCCGGGCCTTTGGCCAAAGTCTGAGTAACCGGATGCATGATCTTTTGAGCCTTGGCTAATATCTCCTGCGACTTTGAAATATTCGGAATGCTGTGGGTTGATGCAGTATTATTGGACATAATCGTATTTTAAAATTTTAATTATTGGCAGTTAGCAAAGCAGGTTTAGCTGCTACTCCGTTTTGTTCTTTTAATGTTGCTGAAATTTTCGCGGCAATCTGCGGCCCGGTGAAGCCTTCATAATTCAATACTTCGCTCAACAAACCCGGCCTGAACCATCTTTCATTCAGTGCAAAAGGTAATACGTTGGCGGTAGTTCTGTTTTTCAGGAATATCTCGGCAATGATACTGTATAACCCGCCGGTTAAAAAGTGGTCTTCAATCGTTACCAGTAATTTTGAATTAGCCGCTACTTTTAAAATAGTCTCTTCATCAACCGGTTTTAGAGAGCGCAGATTAACGAGGCCCACTTCCAAGCCTTGTTCCTCCAGTATTTCTTTGGCCTTAAATGCCTGTTCAAACAACATGCCGTACACAAGTAAAGTAACATCTTTACCTTCGCTTATTGTCTCGGCTTTACCGGTTTTAAACGGTTCATGTTTTATAACTGAGGGCCTTATATTCAATCTTACATATGCAGGGTGCGGCGAAGCCCATATTTCGGGCAACATGGCCAGCATATCCTGTTCATCAGCCGGGCAAAATACCGTCATGCCGGGGATGCCACGCATCAGGGCAACATCTTCAATAGCCTGGTGGGTGGGCCCGTTTCCATCTGATAAAAAGCCTGCTATCCAGCTACTCAGTTTAACGGGTAAATGTGCTATCCCCACATCGGTTCGTACAAACTCATAAGCTCTGTAAATAAGAAAAGTAGCCAGCGCGTGACAAACAGGTATGCGGCCTCTAAGCGCCAGCCCTGCGGCCATGCCTATCATAGTTTGCTCCGTAATACCGGTGTCAATAAAGCGGTGGCCCAGTACCGCAGGCAGGTCGCGGATAACGGCGCGGTTTTCGGCGGTCATTACCACAAAGCGATCATCGGCCAGTGCGGTTTGTTTTATCAGTTCCTGGTAATTCATATTATCTGACTATTAAAGTTTCGGAGGTAAGTATGGTTTCGTTTTCACCGTGTAGTTCCTTTAAAAGGCTGTCTACTTCGTCATTCGTAAAATTGCAGAACCAGCGGTCGGCCCTTTCCTGTATGCTTGGCAGGCCCTTGCCACGCATCGTGTCGGCTATAATTACACTGGGCTTGTGGTTACTGAACGGAAGCTGGAAAAATGTTTCTTCCAGTTGCTCAAAGTCGTGGCCATTGATGCGCCTTACCTCACAACCAAAGGCTTTGAATTTATCTTCAAGCGGTTCCAATGGAATCAGATCTTCAGTTCTCATATTGGCTTGAAAATGATTCCGGTCAACCACCAGTGTAAAATTGTTCATTTTATAAGCACTGGCTACGTGCAGGGTTTCCCAAACTGAACCTTCATCCAATTCTCCATCACCGGTAATAACTATCACACGATTTTGGCCGCCCCTTATTCTGCAATCCATGGCGATGCCTAAAGACACGGCGGGTAAATGGCCCAACGACCCCGAGTGAAATTCGATACCCGGTATGTTGCGGTTAGGATGCCAGTAAATATGGTCTGAGGCTTTCAGGTGATTATCCAATCTGCTTTTTTCCATCCACCCCAACTCCACAAACATGCCATACAAGGCCGGTACATCGTGTCCTTTGGATAACAGCAGGAAATCGCGATCGGGGTCGTTTAGTTTTTCTTTGCTGATATTTAAAAAACCTGAATAAAGAAACACGATAAGGTCGGCGCACGAAAGCGAGGCACCGGTAAAGGAACCTCCATCTGTAGAGAGGCGTATGATATGTTCGCGCACTTTCAGTGCGCGGTCTTTTAATTCTTTTAATTTATTTGCTGTCATAAGGCTATAACTGTTTTGTTTGAGCAGCCGAAACGGTTTTCAGTTCATTAATATGATTTCGGTACCAATTTACACCGGCGTATTTTTCATTGATCAAGGCAATTTCGGGTTGGGTGCGCAGTAGTTCTAAAATATCCTGCAACCCGAAATTATGCTTTGCGGGATATAGCGATTCATAAATGGTTTTTATAAAAACGAAATCCCCGGCGTAATCGATAGTAAAGCGGTGGCTCATGGAATAATCCAAACCACTACCCCACTCAACATTGCCAATGTTGAATTTTTCAGGGTGCTCCCATAAATACGGAGTAGTATGCTCGCGTTCAAAATCTTTATCTGCCTCTTTCCATGCGGTTTCAAGCGTTTTAAAATCCATTACCTCCACATCGTTTCCATCAGGATAGGTGGCGGGGTGCAGGTTGCTCACATAGTCATAATTATTGTCGAGATAATATTGAAGCACTTTATCTATTACCAGCGGGTCTATTAACGGGCAATCAGAAGGTATCTTAACGATGGCATCGGCCTCCTGCCATTTGCCTGCCTGATAGTGGCGGTCAAGCAGATCGAACGAGCTGCCCCGGTAACACAAAATACGGTTGTCTTTACAAATGCTTTCAATTACATCATCTTCAGCTTCGCGGGTAGTGGCTACTACTATACACCCCCTTAAAACAGATGCCTGGACGCGCTCAACCATGCGTATCAGCAACGACCGGCCAAGTATCTCTTTGGTTACTTTGCCCGGCAACCGCGAGGAGCCTGTGCGGGCCTGTATAACGGTTACGATCTTTTTCAATTGAGCCGGAGATTTAAATGCTTGACGTTTAAAGGAGCTTTATATTGACTTACAAAATCCGGACCCGAGCCATTAAATTCCATATAGCGGTCACATATGTCCGCAATTTTCTGCGCTGAAATACCCCCGTTTTGTTCTGGTGTAAGTTGTTTTAATTCTTCCACGTTGAAATAAGAATGCACTTTTTTGCCTAAAACAATACCTACATAAACCAAGGTAGACCATTGGGTTATCAGTTCAGCACAATTCGCCACCATATGGTTTGAATTGCCATCTGTAAAAATGAGACTATCTGCCGGGGCAACAGCTTTAATTTCAGCAATAGCCCGTTCAAATGCCTCATTTGGATGCAGCTTGAAAAGCAATTTTCGGCCTGCGGCTATGCTTATACATTTTTTTAAAAAATTTATTCTGTCATCCGATCCATAGGCCTCCCGGCTATCAGAAGTGGCCACCATTACGTAATCTGAATATGGAAAGTCGTTATTCTCAAACTGCCTGATGTTATCGAAATTGATGATGCCCGTGGTTATCATTTTAGCAGGGTCGCTGCCCATTTTGGTGAAAAAGCTACGGTATCCTTCTGAGCCCACACAGTATATATTGCATAGATTTGAAGAGCCGTTGAGCGAGGTGCCCAAAGCAAAATAACGCGGAATAATGCGCGACATCTTCACTGTTTTCGACCAGGGGGTAACCTTGTCTGTCATTCCTTCCTGTATCCAAACGGTTTTGGCCTTTCGTAAATGGCGTGGAACTATGAGGTCGTTGCAAAAAACGGTCATATCATATTTATTACTTTCACCCCGGTAATCAGATTGCATGCCATTTTGAGCTAAGTAATTGTCTGCCTTCTTTTTAAACTCGCCTGACATGATGGTGCGCTCCATAAAACCATGATCTAAAACCAAGCGCTCAAACCAGTAGTCAGGATAAAACTGACTGAACCAGCAGTCATAGTCATCGTTTAAAAACGAGGATATCTGATGCATCTGGCTGGTTTGGTTGGGTGAACCAATGATGAAAAGAATCTTTTTCTTAGTCATTCTAACGGATGATAAATTGCAATCACCAAATTAACGAATGCAAGGGTAACATATTATTAGCTAAATAAAAGCGAAAATTCCGCTAAAATTATGTTAAAGGGCTTTTCGGTTGCTTGTAAATTGCTATCCATAAACATTGGGGTTCTGTCGCATTCTGGAAAAGCCGGTCTCAAAAATCATATAAAGCCGGGGCCAATTGACCATGGGTTTATAAAATTCTCAAGATAATAAGACTATACCTAAAGTAATGAATTGTAATCTGTATTGTCCGACAAAAATAGAAATAGGCAGCAAAGGGCATTAGCATGCTGGGGATAATTGAATTTAACGCCGTAAATCGGAAAGCAGGGGGTTACCCGGAATCG
>Ga0182013_10002261_pt1 | contig 25369 bp, 27 predicted proteins | sample 612S2MmetaG_FD_120487 | JGI IMG/M metagenome (GOLD analysis project Ga0182013, IMG submission 120487) | Permafrost microbial communities from Stordalen Mire, Sweden - 612S2M metaG | ecosystem: Environmental > Terrestrial > Soil > Wetlands > Permafrost | place: Sweden: Stordalen | collected...
CATGAGGCTCCATCCGGAATTGAAGAGCGTGGCGGGCCACAGAACCTCAAGGTGAAGTGCTCGCGATTGCGCGAGTTGTTGCATCCAGGACAGCAAGCTAAAACCCTGCCTAGCCTGTGAAACCAGAAGCCCCACAACCAAGATCAGATTCACGACCAGTGCGAATATATGCGCGCCCAACAGCGGCTTCCCAACGCGTTCGACAGCGGCATTGCGGCGGCGGAGCTGGGCGCGCCACCAGAGCGCATGTGGAGAACCGAGGTGGGCTGCGCTCGCCGCATCGGCCCGCGCGCTCTGGAAGACACGGGCCACCATGATCAGGTCGGCGCATGATGGGCAAGCGCCGATGTGGGTACGCAACTCAGGGGTGCAGGCCTGTGGCCAATGACCATTCGCCAGCATTTGGGCGACATCATTCTCTTTCGCGCACGAACGGAGGATCATAGCTCCCGCCCTTCCTTGCGACTCTGCTCACGCAGCAGCCGGGCAATCTTGCGCCGCGCCCTGAAGAGCAACAGCCGGACGCTCGCTGAAGCCAGGCCGGTAATCTCGGCGATTTCGCGGTGAGAGTAGCCCTCGGCATGAGCCAGCCAAAGCAGTTGCCGGTCTCTGGGCCGCATCAGCGCCAACGCGGGTCTGAGCACGGCCGCTGAGTCAGCCTGGGCCGAGCTGGTGCTTGCAGCGAAAAACTCCTCGGGGATGTCGTCGATACATGCGGCCCTAGGGCGGCGCCAATAGTCGCGCAGCAGGTTGCTGGCGATGCGGAAGAGATACCGGCGAGCGGCGACTTCTCCCTCGGAAAGTAGAAACTCTGGCCGCGATGCGCACAGGTAGCGTATATAGCTTTCCTGCATCAAGTCGTCAGCCAGCGCGAGATCGCCGGATACCCGCGCCAGATATGCCCACAAGGGACGTGCCGAGCGCTCATAGAATGCGGCGAACGCGTCGCTATCCATGGGTGGTTCCGCCACCCGCGCCGCGTCGCCGGCAAGAACGTTCGGAATCACCGCTTCCCAGGGCATAGGCTTCTTCACCACTTTCACAGCCCTTCCAACTCACTGGCGGTCCTGCGAATCGACAGACGGAGCGGGCCGGCTGGGGGCTGCGGAGGTCTCGGGCATCAGGCCGAGGCGCGTGGCCAGCACCCAAGTGACCCCCGCGGAGATGATAAACCCAAGGCCGGGCATCAAGGTGATGGTTCCCAACACCAGCATGGGCGTCTCCATCTCGTGGCCGGAATGGCGGAGGAGGAGGAATCCGACGCCAAGAAGAACCAAAACGATACCAATTTGAAGCGGAGCCAGCACACGGGCTACGGCGTTGGGCATCCGCTGCTCCGGTTCAAAGCCAACCGGGATGGGCGCTGCTTCAAGAAAGCGCCGGCCGGCTTCGGTGCCCATGTAGAGCGCGAGTTCCTGGTTGGAGCTGAACTTGTCGATCAGGCGTCCATGCACCTCGCTTTGCAGCTTGAAGATGCGGCCCCAGCGGCGGTTCTCAAGGAATTGGCGGATAAGCCAGATAAGCGCGCCGAGAAAGCACACCAGCGCGATGATGGGCGGCAAGTCACTTACGAATTCCTGCGACGCTGGACGCCCATGCGGTATCCCTGAGAACTCCGGCCAGACCGCGCGCTCCAGCGCCTGGTCGGGACCTCCATCCACTAGAGTCAAGCGCGTAAAGAGATAGAATTCGGGGTTGCGGGCAACCTCGGGATGGGCGGCAAGGAACTGCGCCAACTGCGGATTGTTGCGGGCCACATAGTCTTGATTGGCGAGCAGGGATGGATCGTGGGCCACAACGGTGGTCAGCGTGGGGCTCAAGCGCAGTATCTTCATGAGCTCCATCCGCGTGGCGACCAAGTCTCTCTCGGTTGGAACCGCCGCAGTTGCCCCGAGCGGTTGGACTGGCGGAGCGGGCCGTGGCGGCGCTCCCGGCTGGGTTTGAGCGGCGGCGCAGGTTACAAACAGGACGGCTGGCAGCGCGACAGATCGAAGAAGATAAGGCAGGATTCTGAAGCGGTTGTGCATTGGTATATTCCCTCACTCGAAGAGAGCGTTTAGCCTCTCCTGCACATACAACGGATGAGCTTGGGGATTGGTTAACAGATGTGAGCGGCGGGCGCTCTCTCAATCAGTTTCGCCAAGGAACGTACGGCAGAGCCAAGTAGTTGCGGATCAGCCAAACTAGCTATATTATCCATATTAGCTAGTTTCTTGAGGTGGATACCATGATTACGTTGACCTCGGTGGAGGCCCAGAACCGGTTTGGTCAGTTGCTCGACATGGCGCAGCGAGAAGCTATTTCCATTACCCGGCATGGAAGGCCCGCTGCCTTTGTAGTCTCTCCGCGGGATATGGACGATCTGCTGGAATCAAGGCGCAGGCGGAGCAAGACGGTTGCCGAAATGGAGGCATGGAGCGCTCGGGCAAAGAGCAGCCTGTCTCCCGCACAGGCGGCGGCGGCCAAGGAGTTGACCGACGAAGATGTGGTTCGCTTGGTGCATGAACTTCGATGAGCCCGTTCCGAAGGGTCGTATTCGATACCAGCACCTTGGTCAGCGCGGCGTTGCGAAGTGGGTCAGTACCTCATCAAGCGCTGTTGAGAGCGCTTTCCATTTGCGATGTTTGCGCGAGTGCGGAGACGCTGGCTGAGATTGAGACAGTGCTCGACCGCAGCAAATTCGACAGCTACCTCAATCGGGAAGAACGCCAGGCATTTGTCGCCGCCATTCGCCGAGCTGTCCACGTCTTCGCAGTCCAGGATGCGGAACTGGTGGAAACGGTACGCGCCTGCCGCGATCCCAAAGACCACAAGTTCCTCGCGTTGGCGCTGGCAGCCGAGGCGGATGTTCTGGTCAGCAGTGATCGGGACTTGCTGATCTTGCATCCATGGCGAGGGATTCCGATCATGATTCCCGCAGAGTTCCTGACCGGATTTTCGGAGCCTGCCACTCGATGAATGACGGCAAATTGAGGGTCATGATGGCCGCGCCAGACAACTTCCTAGTGTCCTGAACCTGAAGTTCGTCGAAGAGCAACCGCAGATTCTTCGACTCACCACCCCCGAACTGAAAGGCGTTCGGGGCCCCGTTCGCTCAGAATGACACACTGTGTCCTGGTGGTATTTCAGGCTCAGGTCCCTATTCCCTTGCTGCCTTAACCCGCGTACTCCTCTTCCTCAACACGCGCCCGTTCAAGCAGCTTTACGGGATAGTAGGAGTTGCGCGTGTATTGCTTGACCATGCGATTGGTGTTGAAGTACGAACCGTTGAAGGCCAGCGTTGTACGCATGAGGCGGGCCCAGTTCTCAGGCGCCTGCAAATACAAAGGCACGACGGCCGTCTCCAGCTTCTTGTATAGCGAGGCGGCTTCCTCGGCATCGTTGGCGCCGTCTTCGATAGCCCAGCCGGTGACGCCCTCGATGCAGCCCTCGATCCACCACCCGTCCAGAATCGACAGGCTGGGAACTCCGTTCAGCGCCGCCTTCATCCCGCTGGTGCCTGAGGCCTCATAAGGCCGCTTGGGCGTGTTCACCCACACATCCACGCCGGCTGTGAGAAGAGCGCCAAGTTCCCAGTCGTAGTTTTCGAGATATACAACTTTGAGCAAATTGCTCGATAGCTTCGCTGCATCTTCAATGACCTGCTGGATCAGCGCCTTGCCGGGCTCGTCCTGGGGATGCGCCTTGCCGGCATAGATGATCTGCAATCCGCCGGCCGCAGTGGCAATCTCCACCAGCCGCTGGGGGTCCGTGAAGAGCAGCGTGGCCCGCTTGTAAGTGGCAACGCGCCGCGCAAAGCCCAGCGTCAGAACGTTGGGATTGAGCACGTGCCCGGTGCGGGCTGCGACCTCGGCCAGAAGCGACTCCTTGGCGCGGGCGTGAGCGGAAAGAACATGCTTCTCCGGGAGGTCGATGGCGCTGCGCAAGTAGAGATTGTCGCGCCTCCAGGCGGGCAGGTCTTCATCCAGCATCTTCTGGATCGGCTCGGAGACCCAGGTGGGCGAGTGAACGCCGTTGGTGATGGAGTCGATGGGGAACTCCGGGAACATGGCGCGGGATACCTTGGCGTGCTGCATGGCCACAGCATTGGCGTAACGAGAGAATTTGAGCGCCAGCAGCGTCATGTTCAACATGCCGTCGCGATAACAGCCGAGCCGTTCCAGCCGGGCCGACCGGTCGCCGCCCAGGATGCGAATGGTCTGTTCCAGCGAGAAGCGGTCGTGGCCGGCGGGAACCGGCGTGTGCGTCGTGAATACGCATCTCTGGCGCACCAGGGCAAGGTCGGCTTCCGTGGGCGCGCCCAGCGGCCCGCCGCCCAACTCCCGCTCGATCAGGGCCAAGGTCAGCAGAGCAGCGTGGCCCTCATTCATGTGGTAAACATTTACGCGGTGGCCCAAAGCGTTGGCCATGCGCACGCCGCCCATCCCCAGCACGATCTCCTGCTGCAAACGGTAGTTGGTGTCGCCGCCGTAAAGATGATCGGTCAGGCCGCGATCCCATCCCGAATTGCCGTCAAGATCGGTATCCAGCAGGTAGATGGGCACGATGTGACCGTAGCGGCCCACCAGGTCGTAGCGCCAGCAACGCACCGTTACTGTGCGGTCTTCGATGGAAACCGTAATCCGGGCCGCCTCTTCGGTGCAGAAATCCGCCGGGTTCCACGGCTGAGTTTCCTCGCTCTGCACACCCCTGGGGTCCAGGTGCTGCTGGAAATACCCCTTGCGGTGCACGAGCGAAAACGCCACCAGGGGAACACCCAGGTCGGCAGCGGAGCGCAGCGTATCGCCGGCCAGAACGCCCAGGCCGCCGGAATAGGTGGGCATCGCCGGGTTGATGGCAATCTCCATCGAGAAGTAGGCCACCAGGCCCGCATTGGGGAAGGTTTCGTATGAAAAGGGTTTCATCGAGGTCGCTTGCATGGCGTTCACGTCTCCGCGGCGCCTCAACACTTGCGAAGCGACGATCTGGGAATGGGCATCCTGAGAGCCGGCCGGGCGGTTGTTATCCAACTCGGCCTTCAGCGGGACAAACCTGTCAGATTTTAACAAGGAATGCATCGAAAAGAACCTTGCACGAACGAGTCATTGGTCACACCTGGATGAGCAAGAAAACGGTTACCAACGTGCTTGCGCTTCAGCCGCCGATGAACTCTGAATATGCGTCAGGACACAACTTTAGTCGTGCCGTAAGTCGCCACTATAGACTCCGATTTTAGCCGCTGCACAACTGCAAATAGTTGAAAACAAATACCGCACGGCTAAAGTCCGGCATAATGTTGTTGCTCTTCCGGCACGACCGAAGTCGTGCCCTGACACTTCTTGCAGTCTCAATGAAGTCTTGCAAGAGGCTCAATGGTTTGCGTTTCTTTTGCCGGTTCCTTCTATGCGGCTTTCTTGAATGGTGCAATGCTCGGAATCTTCTTGCGTTTGGCTTGTGCAAATTCATACGACGATTGCATGTCGAACCAAAAGCTGGGATGCGTTCCAAGCGCCGCCGACAGGCGCAACGACATCTCCGCCGAGATGCCCGCGCGGCAATTGAGAATCTTGGAAAGAGTCACACGCGAAACGTGAAGATGCTTCGCAACGTGCGTAATATTCATCCCTTCCAGGTATTCCTGAAGCACCTGGCCGGGATGCGCCGGATTGTACATTTCGGTGGGCATATCGTCTCCCTAGTGGTAATCCCGATAATCGAGCAGAATTGCGTCTTCGCCGGCAAAGGTGAAGGTCAAACGATAGTTGCCGTTGACCTGAATCGACCAATGCCGCTCGCCTCCCTGGAGCCTATGCAATCCCCATGAAAGAGGGGTTGCCATATCGGATGGCCCTCTTGCTTCGTTGAGCGCGGTCAGTTGAATTCTCAGCTTATGTGCATGATGCGGTTGAATTCCGGCCTTGCTGCCGGTCTTATGGAACTTCTCAAGGCCGGCATGGCGGAAGGACTTTATCACTTATTAAGTGTAGCGCTACAGTTTACGGTTGTCAAACTCATTGGCGGGATCGACATAGTTCGAAATGCGGGACAGAGACAAATCTGTCCTGCTATAGCCGTACGTGCGATATGGGCTGAAATAATCTAAGCCGCTGGTTTCCAGGCCTCGATTCTTGAGACCTGGAAACCGGGATGAAGCAGCAAACCTACGAGATGCGGTGAGCGCCGTCGGAGGCGTGGCAGATGTGAATCTCGGGGGTGATGCCGGTCTTGGCGGCATAACGCTTGCCCAACTCGGCGGCGAATGCCTTGGCCTGATCCTGCTCGACAAGATTCACTGTGCAGCCGCCAAAGCCGCCGCCGGTGAGCCTTGCCCCGATCAACCCCGGCAGCTCATTGGCAATCTCGACCAGCAAGTCGGCTTCGACGCAACTGCCCTCGAAGTCTTTGCTGTAGCTGGTGTGCGCCTCGCCCATCAACCGGCCTACTTCTTTCATGTCGCCCTTCAAAAGGGCCTCGCTGGCGGCCACGGTGCGCAGGTCTTCGGTAATGACGTGCTTGGCGCGCAGGTACGACTTGGGCTCCATCTCGTGGCCCCACTTGGCCAGGTCCTCGAGCGTGGCGTCGCGCAGGAAGGGAACTCCGCCGCGATGGCCGTTGATGATGGCGCAGGCGGCCTCGGACTCGCGCCGGCGCGTGGGATAGTCCCCGCCCGCAATCGAGTGCTTGACCATGGTATTGGCAATGACGAGCGCCACGTTGGCGGGGAGCGGCGCCAAGCGGAAGCTCAAGTCGCGGCAATCCAGCAGCAGGGCGTGATTCTCTTTGCCGTTGGCCGAGATGAACTGGTCCATGATGCCGCAGTTAGCGCCCACAAACTCGTTCTCAACGCGCTGGCAGAGCCGGGCCAGCACCGGCCCCGGATAGCTGGCGCCGATGAGCGACAGCACGGCCAGCGCCGTAACCACTTCAAGCGCGGCAGAGCTTGACAGGCCGGAACCCAGCGGCACGTCGCCCCAGATGCTCAGGCTGAAGCCGGGAATCTTGTGGCCTTCGCCAGTCAGGATGGAGACTACGCCCATGGGGTAATCGCTCCAGTGCTTGCTGGCCACGGGCTTGGCGGCGGCGTCGAAGGTCTTCTCTTCCGAGTAGTTCTCGGCCCAGATGACGATCTTGCCGTCGGAGCGCGGCGAGATGGCCGCCAGGGTGGCAAAGTTGATGGCCACGGGCATCACAAAGCCCTCGGCGTAATCGGTATGTTCGCCGATCAGGTTGACGCGGCCGGGCGCGACAAAAATAGCCGGCTCCGCGTTGAAGCGGGCAAGGTGCGAAGAGCGCAAAACAGCGGGATCATGCATGGGTCACATCCTATAGAAGTTCGAGATCAACAACCATGGGCCAGGAAAAGGATTGGCCCGGAGCCAGTTCGAGGGACCACGGCCCAGAAATCGCGAGCGAGTCAACGGGCGCGGTGGATGGTTCCAGAGCTACGCAGGTCTGCTTCGTTCCCGGCCGATCCGGCCATCCGCCGTGGCAGATCCAAACGCCGAGATACGGAATCAACGACGAATCGAAGCCGATCTTGATTCGCACGCCTGCCTTGGGCCGCTCCAGCGCGCACCAGTTTTCAGCCGTTGACAGCGGACCGGCAAAGAGCTTGTCGCCGATGCCCGACTCCGGCCCCTGCGCCAGGCTCAAGTCGGTCTTGCTGCCATTTACCAAAGTTGCAACCGGCCAGCTCACCTTGTCTCCGCCCTGGCCAAGCCTGCCGCCGCCCGAACCTTCGAGCCGCAGCGTGTTGATCGAGTCGGGAAGCACGATGCGGTCGCCGGCTTCAGCGGCATACGAGGTATGAGCGCACCACGACCAGGGGGCAGCGGTCTCGCCAGTGTTGGTGACCTTGTAATCCACTTTCAACTGCCAGCCCTTGGCTGTCTCCGCAAGCGTCACCGTCCGCTCCAGCGCCAGCGGCAATGAAAAGCACTCGCCGCTGAAACCTGCCGATGACTCGCTAACCGCAAGTGGCTGCCACTCCACCCGCCATAGATCCCCATGATCGGGCACCTGGGTCGGGCCCGCGGCGGTTTCAACCGTGCAGCCGGCAACAGAAGGCAGGCACTCATCCCAGCCGCTGGCGTCGCCTTCGTCGAAGCTCATGGTTCGGGTGCGCGGTCCGTAGGGCGCGAGAGGAGTCTGCAAGAGTTCATGCTCGCCAACGAGAATTGAGGCAATCTTTCCGCCAAACTGCGGGAGGAAGGTCACGGAACAGATTCCGGCCTTCAGTACAACGTTTTCATCGGATGCTGCCTTGCCTGCTTCAGCCATCTTTCTTACTCTCCCATCGCATCCACACAGGACGCGGTCAATCTTTCCCAGATTCTGCCCAGCCACTCTTCGTGTTGCGGCTTCATCAGCACCGAGCGCAAACAGGTGACCATTTCCGGCCTGTCATTGTTTACGTTTCCATTTTGCTGCTCAAACCACACCACCGGCAATTCTACAAGAGCCAGATGCAAATCTCTTGTGGCGCAGGCCATAAAAATTCTCTTGGCAAGTTCCGAGGCCCGCTCCGGCGTTTCCGCGTTGGCTTTCCACACCACAATATCGAGATCCGGCGCACCGGATGCAAGCGCCTGAAATGATCCGCTTTGGCGCAAGAGCCGATCCAACTCCAGAGCCGCCCGCCGGCCCCGCGACAGCCCACGGGCAAACTCGCCTCCCGGCGTCAGAGGCAAAAGCTGCTGCGTAGCCCAAAGAGCCACCGCCGCCGCCCCTGCCCGCGAACACTCCAGGCTGATCTCGCCCAGATGCAGATGTTTGGAAGTGAAGTAGGTATATGGCGAATCGTGTTTGTAAAACCGCCCCACTGCCGGGTCGCAAAACAAGACGCATCCGCAGCCGTAGGGTTGCAAGCCGTGCTTGTGCGGATCGATCACGATCGAGTCCGCTTCACCCATGGCCGCAAACGCCCGCCGCGCCGGCTCTTCGAGCGCCTCAGGGATCAGCCGGAAATAGCCGCCATAAGCTGCGTCCACATGCACCCGGAATCCATAGCGTTCTTTTAGCCGCAGCACTTCATCCAGCGGGTCCACCGCGCCGATGGCCGTCGTGCCCATCGTAACCACCACCGTGCCCACTTCGCCTTTGCGCAGTTCGGTTTCCAGCGCCTCCATGTCCATCCGGCCGCGGCTGTCGGCAGGGATGCCGGCGTATTCCAGCTTCAAAACGGCGGAGATACGCCGATGGGTGTAATGCGCCTGCTCCGATCCAACGATCCGACACCCCGGCGCCAATTTGCCGGCCACCCAAAGCGCCTCCAGGTTGGCGATCGTCCCGCTTGAAGTCAGGTGACCCAGATACGAGCCGGATTCCTCCGTCCAGCCGAAGATCCCGGCGATTCCGGCAACGGCCTCAATCTCCATCTCGGAACTTGCCCGCCCGCCGTCGCGCGCGTGGTTGTTGGGATTGATGCTCATGGCCAAGGCATAAGCGGCCCGCGCCACCGGATGCGGCGGCTTGAGCATCTGTCCAGCATAAAGAGGATGGAAGTACGGGTAGTTGTCGCCCAAGCGATGCGCAGTTGCCGCAAGAATCTGCTCCATCGCGGCACTATCGGCAGCGCTCTCAAAGGCAGGCTCAAAGGCGGGTAATGAGCCAAACTCCGCATCAAGCGCCTCGGTGGCGCGTGACAGCAGGCCGGGTACAGGATCGTTGGGCATGGCGACCTTTCACGGTATCACAGCCGGATGGCCATGAGTAAGCTCATGAAAATGAATGGGTTCCGGAATAAGAAAACGCAAAATGAGACGAAACGGCAAGAATCTCTGCGCCATTTTGAGAGGAATGATACACTGTCGGCAGCGTTAGGCCCGAATCGGGCGTGAGCAGCACTCGCCCGAACAAGCAAGATTCTGCCAGTGGTCGCTTCGATTCATCCGGCGCAATCCAACTCAGGAAACATGATCGACATGGAACAAGGTACTGTGAAGTGGTTCAATGACGCGAAGGGCTTCGGCTTTATCTCGCGTCAGAGCGGCGAAGATGTATTTGTGCACTACTCTGCAATCAACTCAAGTGGCTTCAAGAGTTTGCAAGAAGGGCAAGCCGTGCAGTTCAACGTGGTAAAGGGCCCCAAAGGGTGGCAGGCTGCCGACGTGCAGCCAGTCTAACCTGCGCCTCTGATCTGGTAGAGTCACGCCAACCTGAATAAGGGCTGGGATTGCCCCCAGCCCTTATTCGTCTGGCAAGCGCCAGTTTCGTGTGCACTGCCCTTGCGCGCCAAGCTCAAATTGAGCTCAAAGCGCCCAGGTCGGCGCATGCCCCAGAATAGATACGCCCGATGCCGCGTGGGAACCGTTCCGTTCTGGAAGATGGAACCCGTTGGCCGGATGTGCTTCCGGGCCTTTCTGGCTGCGATGATGGTTGCGCAGTGTTTTTTGAATCTCACCCAGAGCCTCGGAACCCCCTCCGCCCGTTCCGAGCCGAGACTGCCTCTCCCAAAAAGTGGCAAATCCCTGGCCGCAAACACAGCAGCGGATCTCTGCGCTTTCGTTTGGACTCTTGCAGAGAACCATCATCTGTAAACCTCCGTGGCTAAGCGAGTTTTCTTGCCACCAACTCACAATACGGAATAATCCGGATGGGAGAACATCCCCACCAAGGCTCGAATGGCGATCTTTTATGCCATTCATCGATCCCCATTTCGTGGCAGAGACTTCTGCAGCCTTGCATTGTGCCGCTTCTTTGTCCCTGGTCCCTAGTCCCTGGTCCCCAGTCCCCGACCTCGCCATTTTCCGCTACACTGACCGCAGCAATGTCAAACGTTTTATCCCAAGTCGTTGAGATCATCACCACTGTGCTGACAGTAGCCGGAATGGGCTACTATTTGGCGGCCATGGTAGCCGCGCGCATCTTTGTGGTTAACCGGCGCGCCCCTCTGGAAGCCTTTTCCCCCGGCGTCAGCATCCTCAAGTCCCTCAAGGGGCTTGACCCAGGCATGATCGAAGCCTTCCGCAGCCATTGCCGCCAGACCTATGCCGGCGATTTTGAGCTGCTCTTTGGCGTTTCCTCGCTTGCCGATCCCGCCTCTGTAGCTGTCGAACAACTGCAAAAGGAATTTCCGGCCCATTCCATTCAACTGGTCCGATGTCCCACAACCCTTGGGACCAACGGGAAGGTCAGCACTTTGGTACAGCTGGCCACCCACGCCCGCCACAGTTTTCTTCTCATCAACGACTCCGACATCACGGTCTCTCCCCGCTATTTTGAGCGGGTCATGGCCCATTTCGCCCCCCTTGCGGAAGAGCCAGCTCCCGCCCTCCGCTCCGGTAAGGCGCAGAAGGAGGTTGGCTTGGTGACTGCTCTTTACCGCGGTCGCGCCCATGGCACGCTGCCATCGCGCCTTGAGGCGCTGGGCATCGCAACCGACTTCCAGGCCGGCGTGCTGCTCTCCAAGTTGATCGAGGGCGGTCTGCACTACGGCCTAGGCTCCACGCTGGCCGTAAGCAGCGAAGCGCTGGACAAGATTGGCGGCCTTGAGACACTCGTGGACCACCTCGCCGACGACTACGAACTCGGCGTCCGTGTTTGCCAGGCCGGCTATCGCGTCGCGCTCTCAGCTGAAGTGGTCGAGACCGCCATTCCCGCCTACGGTTGGAGCGCCTTCATCGATCACCAATTGCGCTGGGCCCGCACCGTCCGTGACGCCCGCCCGGGGGGATACGCGGGGCTCCTGTTTACCCATGGCCTTGCGCTGGCGCTGCTCAATGTGCTGGCCAGCGGCCTTAGCCCGCTGAGTTTGTGGCTTCTGGGCTTGAGCTTCTTTCTGCGCCTCGCCCTGGCCATGACGGTCGGCGCGGAGGTGCTCGGCGATCACGAGGTTCTGCCCAATCTATGGCTGCTGCCCCTTCGCGACTTGGTCGCCATGGGTATGTGGGCAGCGGGCTTCGCCGGAAATAGTATCGTCTGGCGCGGCCAGCGCTTCTTGCTCAATGGCGGAAAACTTCAGCCGATGGAGAAGCAGTGAGCACCACAGCCTGTCTTTTGACTTTTTCCCTTTGAGCCTCTTGCAAAATTACTTCGGGCTATGGATTGTGTCAGGGGATTGTCGCGCTTCGGCTGACGATGGCGACGCACAGGCGCAGGACTCCACTGCCTCGCCGTCGCCATGCTCGCGCTCAGTATCTCGTCCGGTCTCTCGCGGAGAATTATTAACTGGTTCTTGGCTGCCGCAATGTCATGCGCCTAAGGTAGCGTTGACCGGCTCCGAGAAAGACCATGGCCTTGCCCAGTCAACTCCAACCTTCTGTCAACCTCTTCCCGCCCGACTGCTTGCCGCTTCCTCATAGATAGCGGCATACTCCCACGCCGGTCCCGCCCAGGAATACTCCTGTGCCATGCCGTTGCGCATCAGCCTCCTCCAGCCTTCCTGGTCCTCAAAAGCGGCCAGCGCGCGGTCGATGGCCGCAAGCAGCCCCTCGGCGATCAGCCCCTCAAACTTGAACCCCGTCCCGGTGCCCAACTCCGGATTCCACTCCTCGATGGTGTCGTCAAGGCCGCCGGTCGCCCGCACTACCGGCACGGTTCCGTACTTGAGCGAGTAGATCTGGTTCAATCCGCACGGCTCATATCGCGAGGGCATCAGGAAGATATCCGATCCGGCCTCGATCTTGTGCGCCAGCGCATCGTCGTAGCGGATCTGCACGGCCACCTGGTCAGGATGCCGAAACGCCCAGCCGCGGAAGAACCTCTCGTAAATCGGCTCACCCGTACCCAGAGCCACCACGACGAGATTCCGCCGTGTCAGCTTTTCGGCGATCTCCGCCACAAAGTCGAAGCCTTTCTGAGTAACAAACCGCGAAACAATCCCGATCACGGGAGTCGTTGCCGCCACCTTCTCCAATCCAAACGCATTGAGCAGATCGGCGCGGCATTGCTGCTTGTCGGCCAAATCTTCCGGGGAATAGTGCGCTGCTATTTTGCCGTCTGTGGCGGGATTCCACTGCGCATAGTCCACGCCGTTCAAGATCCCGCGCAAATCCGACGCCCGGCTGAGGAGAACACCGTCCAGTTTCTCTCCAAACTCGGCGGTTTGAATCTCCTCGGCATACTTGCGGCTCACCGTGGTCAGCATGTCGGAATAGACCATTCCACCCTTGAGGAAGTTGAAGTTGTCGAACTGCTCCAACTTGTCCATGGTAAAGATCTCCCACGGAAACAGCAGCCGCTCGGTGGTAACCGGCGGAAACCAGCCCTGGTAGGCAGCGTTGTGGATGGTCAGCACCGACGCGGCGCCCATCAGCAGCGGGTCGGATTTGTAAGTCGTCCGCAGGTAAACCGGAATCAGCGCTGCCTGCCAGTCGTGGACATGAAAGACCTGGGGCACGCCCAGCAGCTTTGTCGCCTCGATCACGGCGCGGCAAAACAGCCCAAAGCGCTCCCAATTGTCGGGATAATCGCCGGCTTTGGTCCCGTAAAGTTCCTTCCGGTCAAACAGCTCCGGGCAGTCGACGAAGTAGTACTGAACTCCGCTGCGATTGCCTCCATCCACAATGCCCACAAACCGGTTGGAGTCCTGGAAGGGAATGGTGATTGACCGCGCGGCATACTTCCAGTCGCGTTCGAGATGCGGCTTCACGCCAGCGTAGAGCGGCAGGTAGACGGTAACCTGGTGGCCCAGCTTCACCAGCTCCGGCGGCAGCGCGCCCACCACGTCGGCCAGGCCGCCAGTCTTGGCAAACGGTACACACTCCGAAGCGGCAAAGACGATATGCATTGGAACAATCTCCCCGATGAGGGCAAGGACAGGCACATGTGGTTACAAGGCCAGCTAAACGCCAAGTTTACTACGCTTTTGCTCTGGAATGGGGCCGGCAGGGAGTGTCCTAAGATTGCGTTGCTGCGTTATCGGCGTCTGCGCTCTGCAAGTGCCGTCGATTTTTCAACGCGCTCTTTACGTTGATCTCTTTTCGCAACTACAAACACCGCCGCAAGGGTAGCTAAACTGCCTATGACCGCAGAGATTCCATAAATACTCTTCCCCATCCCAATCAGCACGAACCCCCCAATGATAGTAACGAGGCAAATGATGAAGGCGTAGTGCGATCCGCGCGCTTGGCTGGCAACATTGCCAGCCACCACCTTAGCTTCTAGAGATTCGCGGTGCGCACTTTGCTTCTCAGCCATCACCATAAGGCGCTCTGCGCCGTTGGGAATAACGTCATTATATTGCGCGAGGAGTCCTGGAGGTGGGAGCGGACCAGAGAATGAGACTGATTGCGTTACGGTGGAAATGGAGTTGCTTCGTGTGGGTACGGGCGTAATATCGCGGCGACGTTTGGTCACGGCTTCCTAGGTAGCCTGCATTTCTGACTCGTTCTGCTCAATGGCGTCAGACATATCCTGCCCAACGACGATCCAGTCCGCAGCAATAGCCTTTGTATCGGCTTCGGCGGTGGTATCGCTAATGTTGTATTCGTCGAATTGACCAAAAAGATCGAATACGCGGGCTGCGCCTGACGCAAAGGAGGGCTGCGCGAATAGAAAATCTGATTTTACTTTGTTTCCCATTTTCTCCTCAGCAATTGTATCGGCTGAATGCGTCCATCTGTTTAGATGGGGTTGAGCACAAAAGGTTTCCTGGTAGATACTCGAATGGACGGAACCGTTTGGTTCGACAGACCATTTCGCCCTCAGTATTAAACACTCACTGAGGAAAAGTCTACCAGAATTGTCAAAAAATACCCGCAAAAGTGTCAAATCAACAGTTTATTCAACTTCCAAACGTGGTCCGCAATGCCACATTCCATAGCAGGCGTCATGCGTAACGTTTTGTGGATTCCATAAAAGATGTAGTACCCAAACCATAGATAATAAGCGGCTTGCAAGTTCTCCAATTCCTTTGAAAGAGCGTTCGTTAGCCTCGTCATGCGGCACCTTCCCATCCTGACGCTAAGGTCCTGTCGGGTGGTGCACGCAGGTCTCGGCCTTGTTGCAATTTCAATTCGGGCGGCTCTACACCATCGCCCGTTCCTTCACCATGAGGTAGTTATTCAGCACCGAGGAGGTGAGGGCCTCGGGGTTGAGGTCGAGGGTGAGCGCGCCCTGCTCGCGGAGGCGGGCCAGAAGCAACTCGCGGCGGCCGGCCATCTCCTGAGCGGCGGCGGCAAGGAACATCTGGTCGACATTTTCGGGCCGGGCCTGGGCGATTGCCTCCACTTCCGGCTGCGCCATGGCCACAAACAACAGCACGTGGCGGCGCAGCAGTTGCAGTGCGCCGTCGATGACCTCGGGGCGCATCGCGGTCTCGGCCAGGTCGGTGACCCAGAGAATCAGCGAGCGGCGCGGCTGAAGGCGGTTAAGCGTAGCCGTGGCGCGCAGGTGGTCTGCCTCGCCGGATTCGGCGCGAACCTGGGCCAGAGACTCGATCAACTGGCGCAGATGGGCCGCGCCCCGGCCAGGCAAAACCCGCTGCTGGATACCCTGCCCATAGGCCAGCAGGCCCACGCGGTCGCCGGAAAAGAGGGCTAGTTGGGCCAGCGCCACAGCCGTGGTGCAGGCGTGGTCGAGCTTGGAGTGGATACGAGGATTCCCAGGTTGCCCTTCAGGGGCTAGAGCCCCAAACCTTTCATTGCGCGCATCGCCACGACTGAAGTCGTGCCCTGACGCAGAATTGCGCTGAGCAATGGCCACTCGCGAGCGCATGAGGCGGCCGCAGTCGAGCACGATCCACACCGGCTGGCTGCGCTCGGTTTGATATTGGCGGGTGACGGGGCTGCCGTGCCGCGCCGTAGCCGTCCAGCAGATGTCGCGCAGGTCGTCGCCCTCGCGGTATTCGCGCAGGCTCTCGAAGTCGCGGCCCAGGCCGCGTTGCTGCGCGCGGCGGAGTTGCATGTCGATCTGGCGGCTGCGGGCGAGGAAGATCTGCTGTTCCTCGCCGGCGCGCAGGGCCGGATAAACGCGAACGGTCTGGGTTAGTGGCGCCTTGGCCCAGCGCTCGGTGAGCCCCAGCGCCGACCGGTAGCGCAAATAGAGCCAGCCAGTTTCGCAGTCGCCGCGCTCCTGAGGCTCGACGCGGTAACGGATGGAAGCCGCCACGCGCGGGAATGCCAGCAGCTTGTGCGTGGCAGGTTCGGCAACAAGGGCCGGCGGCAGGTCGTCCATCAGCCGGCACTCAACGATCAAATGGCTATGGTTCTCGACGGTCAGCTCGATTTCGGTCAGGCTGTCGAGGGAAGGCGCGTTGGACCAGGAGCGGCCGACGGTGAACTGTTCAGCGCGGGGCAAACGCAGGCCGTCGAGCAGCGCCACCAACAGCACCAGCGCGTCCCATGCCAGCATGGCGTAGGCCAGCCGGCTGTCCCAAAAGCCCGGAATAAGCAGCAGGAATCCGGCCGCCAACAGGCCGATGGCCCGCGGGGTAAGCCCGAAGGCCCAGCGGCGGCGGCGTTCGCATGTGGCGCGGATGGGGCCGGGATGGAGAGAGGGAGAGATCATGATCGTTCAGAATCGCAGGTCGAGAGCCATTGCGAGGGCACGATCAACCTCCGTGAGCTTCGCCTGTGAAAGCGAGCCCACAAACTGTGTCAGGTCGGCTTTGGATACGCTGGCGAGATTGTCGCACAGGATCCAACTCTCATGTTTCAGTCCCTCGTCCAGGCCAACAGCAACCTGTGTCGAAAGGCCGCTCCCTTTTGTAAACACTGGCGCACAGATCACGGTGGGAAATCGCGTGTCGATCAGCGCTTGGCGGCTGACAATCGCGAATATGCGGTGCCGTTTCGGGTCACCCGGCGGCTGGTACACACGGTAGAGCTGGCCTCGGCGCATAACTACCTCAGTTGTCTTCTGTGGTCCATTCAATCGGCGCTTGATAGCGCAGCACGTCTAGTGCTTCGCGATTAAGGTAGTCGATGTTGGCGTTGATCAGCTCCGCATCCCGCCGGTTGATGGCTTCGCGCACCTCATCCCGGAGATGGTCGCTCAGCACCTTCTCGATATAGGCCGAGCGGGAGCCGCCCTCGCCGATCAGCCTGTCGATTTGGACAAGGATAGGCAAGGAGAGTGTGATCGATGTCTTCGCCTTCGTAATACCCTTATACATACCACCTTTATACCACCTTTCCATCCAGAGCGCCTCATTGTCTCGGCACCGGCACGGCGGCAATCACATCGGCCAGCACGCGGTCAGCGTCAAAGCCTTCCAACTCAGCCTCAGGCTTGAGCATCATGCGATGGCGCAGCACGGGCTGAACGGCGCGCTTTACATCGTCGGGAACCAGGTAATCGCGGCCATCGAAGGCGGCGGCGGCCTGGGCCACGCGCATCAGGCTCACGGCGGCGCGGGGGCTCGCGCCCAGCAGCAGCGTGGGCCATTCGCGGGTGCGGCGGGCCAGGGAGAGGATGTATCCGTAGAGCTCCGGCTCGATGCGGATGGCTCGCACCTCGGCGCGAGCTGCCTCAAGCAGGCCCTCGGGAATCGGTTTGATCGTTGCATCCTCAAGCAGGCCAGCGCCGGACCCGGCGTGGTGGCGCTCAAGAATCTGCAACTCCTCCTGGTCTGTGGGATAGCCAACGCGAATCTTCAGCAGGAAGCGGTCCAACTGCGCTTCGGGCAGGGGATAGGTGCCTTCGAAGTCCACGGGATTCTGGGTGGCGAAGACGGTAAACCACACGGGCAGCGGTCGGCGCACGCCGTCGGTGGTCACCTGGCGCTCTTCCATGCATTCGAGCAGCGCGGCCTGAGTGCGCGGGGGCATGCGGTTGATCTCGTCTACCAGCAGCAAGTCCGTGAAGACCGGGCCGGCGTGGAAGCTGAAGCTCGCCGCATCGGAACCGGCGCCGGGGCGCAGAATCGTGGTGCCGAGAATATCGGCCGGCATCAGGTCGGGCGTGGCCTGCACGCGCTGGAAGCCAAGGCCGAGCAGCCGTCCGAGCGCCTTCACCATCAGCGTCTTGGCGATGCCGGGTACGCCCTCGAGCAGCGCATGGCCCTGGCAAAGGACGGCGATCAGCACCTCTTCGATGGCCGCATCCTGGCCGGCGATCACCTTGCCCAATTCTCCGCGGGCGTGGGCGATCAGTTGGTTGGTCGCGCTCAGGTGCTCCGCACTTTTTGCGATTTGGTTTGCATCTTGATTGGCGTTGTCGATCGGTTCCTGGCTCATGAAGCCCTTTCCTGCTGTTTGGAATGAATGGTATCGGATTTCGGATCTTGGCCGCCCGATTTCTGAGCGGCTGAAAGTTCGTTTTCGTGCTGATGCAGTGCTTGCACCAGCTTGAGTGCCGTATGCGGATCGATGGATTCGCCCCACGCGGCGTCTTCACAGGCGGCCAGGTCGGTCTCAAGGCTGGCATCTGCTTTGGGAAAGCGCCGCCGGATGGCCGCTGCCAGATCTTCCGCGCTCATCTGGTTTCCGCGAATGCCGCAAAGAGCCAAGCTCTTGCGCCGAAAGCGCTCCCAGGCGACGGACACCGCAGCTGACGAAGCGCCGGCATTGCGATAGAGCGATCCCAGCGCCTCAAGAAACTCGATGGGCGCAGCCCGCGCTGGCGCGGGAAGGTCGCGCACCGGCCCGCTGCGGCGGCTAAAGCTGAAGACCACGAGGATGCCCATCGCCAGCAACCCACCGCGCAGAATATTTAGCGCCGGCCCGGCCGCATAGCTCCAGTTGGAGCGAATCTCCCCATGCAGCGACTCGTCCCAATAGAAATGGTGGCCCTGGCGCGGCCCCAGCGAGTTGAGCAACAGGTCGAGGTCGTGGGCGCGAGCCAGGCTGCCGTTTTCAAGCGGGGTCGAGTTGGCCCACCACACCGCGTGGCCCTTGCCCCAGTCGAACTCCACCACCGCCGGCTCTCCGCCGCAACTATACTCGACGCGGTGGGCCGGATTGCCCACCCGCCAGACCGCTTGGGGCTTCATCCACACTTCGCCCGAGTTGGAGAGGGCATCCAGTCCTTCGGGATCCAGTTGGCAGGGGGCAAAGATGAAATGGCCAGGCATTTCTGCGGCGTCTCCGGGCAGAACCAGTCCGCCCAGTAGTCCTGTCGAGAGCACCCGCCCCCCACGCTCCAAAACCAGCTGCACCGCCTTGATGTCGCTATCTTCGCTGCTATGGGGCTGGGCCAGGATCACCACGGTTTCGGGCCCCGCCGTGGCGGCCAGTTCGCCGAGCGGCCGTTCCCAGCGCTCCACCGGGTAGCCGGAGCGAAGCAGCGTCTCATAGGCTGCGCGCGCGCCGTGCTGGCCGGCAAGGTAGGTGGATGGCAGCGGATTGTCGTTGTCGTTCCCATTGGGCAGCAGGAAGCCGGTCAGGATTGCGAGAAACAGCCCAACGCCCAGGAACCAGAGCAGCAGGCGGCGATCTTTGGCGTCGAGCGAGGGAAAGATGGTCATTGCGCCGCGCCTCCTCGATTGGCTGTAGCTCCGCTGCCTGAGATCAGCCCGGTCGCCAGTTGCTCGGCGTTGCGATAGTCGCTCTCCGCCGCCGGGCGCCCGCCGTACCAGATGCGCTCAAAGCTGCCGGTGAGCGAGGCCAAGCCGGGCTTGCGTGGGTCTTCGGGAGCCACCAGCGCCAGGTATTCGCGGGGGGTGCGGGCGCGGTCGGCCGGCCACAGCCGTCGCGACTCGAGCCGCGAGATCGATGCCCAGTAGACGAAGTGAACCGCCTCGCGCCATTGCCCGGCGGCGGCGGCCTTGCGCGCGTCTTCGAGCCACAGTTGCCAGTCGCGGGCCGAGGCAGCTCCGGCGGCCGGGCCGGCATTCTCAGGCACCAGCCGATATGCCCAGCGGCGCTCAAGCTGCATCAGCCCCCACACCAGCCCGACACACACGGCGAGGATGAATCCCCATAAGATCGCGCGGCCAATCCAAACCGAAGTGGAGCCGGCTCTTGAGAGGCCCTCAAGGAGCCAGTTGAGCCAGGCGCCAATCTTCCTCAGAATGGTCTCTCGGGCCCTCGGCTCTTCCAGATTGCTGAAGTCGCGGCCCGCCAGCACCTGCTTCATCGCCTCGCGTTCCTGGGGGTGTACGGCAGCGGCAGGCTTTGCTTCGTTCGTCTGGGCAATGTCGTGATCCAAACGCGTCTCGGCGTCCTTGAGCAGGCCAGAGGTCGAGCAATCGCAGGGCTGCTCGGGCTGGGTAGAGGGTGTGGCCTTTGCATCGGCGGCGGGCTTGGCGTCGGATTTGTCAGGAGCCTTGTCTTTCTCCTGCGCATCCGTAAGCAGCGTTCGCAGCCAGCCATAGCGGACCAGACGACGGTCGGAAACCGCGGTGGGATCCGCGCTTTGGGTGATAGCCACATGATCGTCCTCGCCCACCAGGGCGGGATCGCAGGTCTCCTTGTCGCGCGCCTTGGCGCAGGCCTCGACAATGGTCTTGAGCGCTTGCAGGTGGCCGCGGTACTCCTCCATTGAAGCATCGCGCCCGTGGCTGGCGGGCTGGGCTGGGGGCGCGGAAGCGGGAGCGTCGGCGCGGGCCGGGAGGACGGCTACGAGCGCAACAGTGACGCAAAGCAGAAAAGCTCGGTAGATCTCGGCGGCGGAATGTCGCGACGGCAGAAGGAAATCAACTGTTTTGAAAGGGCACGGCTTGAGCCGTGCCATAAGGCCGCGCAAAAAGCTACTGGGCTTTAGCCCCCGAGGGAAGATCTTTTCAATCATTAGCATTCCCTCGGCGGCTAAAGCCGCATCCGTTTCGGTCGCGCTAGCGTCACGGCTGAAGCCGTGCCCTTTCAAATCCATGGTCCCCGGAGCGAGCCTCTGGCTGCTGGGTTGTGAAGCCGTGACATGTCCAGCGGTTCTGATCACGCTTCGCTTTCCTCCCCGGCAACGGGCGCGATGGGGCTGTCTCCGGCGGGCGGAGGCACAGGCGCAGTCATTCCAGCGGCGTCCATCATCCTTTCGATGTCATATCCCTCATCGCGTATGCGCTGATCATAGTAGAAGAGGGTCACGGCGGTTGGGAAGGTTGGGCTCAGCCGCGTGGAAATCGTCGCGCACAAGATAAACTGACGGCACATCGCGATGCTGCGTAGCGCGGTGAGGTTTGCTGTCGATGAGGTTGACGTATGTGCTGGTCAACCTGCTGACTTACGTGGTCTACCGCTGGGTCAACCCGAGGAGGCGAGCGTAGGGTGCGGCTGCGGCTTGTGTGTGGCGGGTCGGTGTAATGTCCGGAAAACCGACCACATGCCCAGAGCCCCCGAAAGTTTCGAGAATCGAAGCGCTTTCAATTAAGGCATACCGCGCCTTTATGGGGGACCGGAAGCGACAATCAGGGGTTACGGGTTAGACGGAGAACTGAGAAGAGTGCGGACAACCTGAACATTCACAAAGAGGCCGGGATAATTATCCCAGCCCCTTTGTGTCTTGCGACTATGCCTTCCACTTGATGTTGCAGCCGATGGAGGGGCGCTGCTCCGTGGGGACGGGCTTGCCGGCAAGGACAAGGTCGATGGCGGCGCGGAGGTCTTCGCCGGTGACGGGCACTCCATTGCCGGGGCGGCTCGAATCGAACTGGCCGCGATAGACGAGACAGAAGTCGCCGTCGAATAGAAAGAAGTCGGGCGTGCAGGCGGCCTTGTAGGCGTGGGCCACGGACTGCGATTCGTCATACAGGTAGGGAAACGCGAAGCCGAAGGTCTCAGCCTGGAGCTTGAGGCCGGCGGGGCTATCGGCGGGATGGGTGAAGGCATCATTGCTGCTGATGGCGACGATGGCGATGGGCTGGGCGGCGTAGTCCTTGCCGAGCGCGGCCAGGCCCTGATTGATGTGCTTCACGTAAGGGCAATGGGTGCAGATGAAGAGGACGAGCAGGGCCTTCTGGTCGCAAAAGTCGTCGCGGCGGACGGTCTTGCCGGTCACTGCGCTGGTAAGTGCAAAGTCAGGGGCGATGGTGCCGAGCGAGAGCATGGTGGATTCGGTAAGCGACATGGGGAATTCTCCTTAATCAATGGTGTTTTGTGGTTCGTAGTTTCCCACCCTAGGCGCAAAAACAAAGACGCGCCGAGGGTGGGGCACCCAGTCGTGGGGTGGGGCACACAGCCGCGCTAAAACAGCGGCGCCTGCCGGCCCGGCATGATCAAGCCGAAGTGCTCGTAGGCCAGGCGAGTGGCGACCCGGCCGCGCGGCGTGCGGTCAAGAAAGCCGATCTGGATGAGGAAGGGCTCGTAGACCTCTTCGAGCGCGTCCTGCTCCTCGGCGAGGGTTGCCGCCAGGGTGCTCAGGCCCACGGGGCCGCCGTCGTATTTCTGAATGATGGCCAGGAGGAGCTTGCGGTCAATCTCGTCGAAGCCGTGCGCGTCCACTTCAAGCATGGTGAGGGCGGCGTTGGCGGTGGGGCGGTCAATTGTGCCGGAGCCGCGGACCTGGGCATAGTCGCGCACGCGGCGGAGCAGTCGGTTGGCGATGCGCGGAGTGCCCCGGGAACGGAGGGCGATTTCGGCTGCGCCGTCCTGGTCGATGGGCACACCCATTACCTCGGCGGAGCGGGAGACGATGAAGCGAAGCTCCTCTTCGGTATAGAACTCGAGGCGCAGGAGAATGCCAAAGCGGGAGCGGAGGGGCGAGCTGAGCAGGCCGGGCCGCGTTGTGGCGCCGATGAAGGTGAAGGGGCGAATCTCCATGACGTGGGTGCGGGCCGCCGGACCCTGGCCGATGATGATGTCGAGCTTGTAGTCCTCGAGGGCGGTATAGAGCTTTTCTTCAAGCACCGGCTGCATGCGGTGGATTTCGTCGAGAAAAAGCACCTGGCGCTCACGCAGGTTGGTGAGGATGGCGGTGAGGTCGCCCTGGATCTGGAGAGCGGGGCCGGAAGTCTGCTGGAAGCCGACGTCGAGCTCATTGGCAATGATGGTGGCCAGCGTGGTCTTGCCCAGGCCGGGAGGGCCGAAGAGAAGTACGTGGTCGAGGGCTTCTCCGCGAGACTTGGCGGCTTCAAGAGCGATGGCCAACTGCTCTTTGGCTTTGGACTGGCCGATGAATTCGCGCAGCCAGCGGGGACGGAGTTTGAGTTCAAAACCCTGTTCTTCGTCGGCGCGCGAGGCGCTGACGAGCCGTTCTGGAGCGTTGTCGCGGGCGATGGCCATGCTGAAGGAAGTCTAACGGGCCGGGGTTGCGGCTGCAACCGGAAGAGCTACTAGGCCGGTAGGGTGACGACGCCAGCCACCAATTTGTACAGGAATCCCTCGAAGGGTTCGCTGAGGCTCACGGTAAGGAAGGTCTTTTGGGGTTTGGCTTTGAAGAAGAACGTGTGGGGATAGATCCCGGCTGGCAAAAGGTTCAGTTGAGCTAGCCATGCGGGATCGGTGACCGCCAGGTCGTAGCGGACGCGGCCAACATGGCCGGACCTAAAGATAGCGCGATTTTTGCGTTTACCTGTCTCACTGCGAATCCACCACCAGAGGTCGTCCGGATGGACAAGTTCGAGGGATTTCCCAATGGGCGTTGCCTCGAACTTGCGGGCATAGATTCTGTCGGTGCAAGTTTGCAAGATCGACGGTCCCTTGTTCACGAATGCAGCGAGAAACTGCGCATCGCGAGGCTCGTCGAAGCGGCGGATCGCTTGCCAGGGCTTCTCCGAAACACGCATGTCTTCCGGGTGGCAATTGGACCCGCATTTCTCTTCGATTTCGACCTCGAACACATCCAGCAGCGCGGCCTCTTTCCCGTCCGGATAACAAGTTTCCTTTCGGGTGAGGCACCCTGGAACTTGCCGCCCTGCTAGGCGGACCCACTGTTTTGTGACCAGGCTGATTCCGGCCACACAGCGATGGTCGTGCTTATAGGAGTTGGCAAGGCAGACAATCCGGTCGAGGCCCATGGAGTTGGACTCACAGTTCAAAATGTGGATTAAAGATGGTGAATTTCTACGCCTTCCCAACGATTTTGTAAATACTCGAGAACCAGGCGGCGATGGCAATGCTCCGCAGTAGGCTCACTGCACAGGAGCACGGTTTTTTGGGCAAAGCTCGCCTTGTCGAGTGTCGACTCGATGTTTCTGGCGTGCATGAGAGCAAGAAACGCCTCTTCATAGGCGTCCCAGCCGCCTTTCTGCTTTTTGTAGGAGTCCAGCATCTCCTGCGTGGGGGCGAGCAGCGGCTCGTGTTCATAAGCTGCGCCGCAGATCTCTTTCAGAAAGTAGGCCAAGTCGGCCTGCTTGGCGAATGCGGCAAGCTGAGAGGTGTTGTTCAGTCGCACGTCAAGCAGCCGTTCAATGCCGCGAGCCTTCAGTGTGCCAAAGAACTCGCCGGCGCTTTTTTGGGTAAAACCGATGCTGTAGATCTCCATTGGTCCTCGTCGAGTTCAGCGAAGAGTGCTGGCTGGTTCGCGATCAGCGGCTTTCGGGCTTCGGCGGCCACGGATTCGTCGGAGTCAAGGTGGCCGTCGCCCCGGATGTGGAGCATGGTGTGGCCGCGCTCAATGAGCACGCGGCCGATAAGCAGGCGGCGGTGACAATGGGCGGGGTCTTCCTCGCCGCAAAGCAGGGCCACGCGAAAGCGCTCCATGCCGGATTCAAGGCGGGCGATGGCTGCCCGGAAGCGAGCGTCGTCGCGGAGGCGGCCATAGAGGACGCGGCCAGAGGCGTCGTAATAGGACGGATTGGCGGGACGGCCACCGAGTTCAGCGCCGAGAAAGAGGTAGCGAACTCCCGCTTCCTCCAGGGACCGCTGGATGGGTTCCTTGTCAAACTGCGGAACGTACTTGGAGTAAGGGGAGCTGCGCGTATCCACAACCACCTCGATTTGGTGCTGTCGAACAAGCGCAAGCCAGGCTTCGAGGTCGTGGTTGGAGTGGCCGAGAGTGAAGAAACTGCTCATTTGCGCGCCTTGGCAACGAGGATAGCATTTGCCGTCGGTCCTTTGAAAAGAGCGGAAAGCCGAAGAAGATTCCAATTCGGGGTCGTCTGCTAACGTCTTGCGCCCGGATTGGCGCTGCAAACGCCGAAAGCGAGTGGGAAAACGCCGCGCGCAAGTCGAGTTCATTTACCCTCCTGATTCAGCATGGTGAATCAGGAATTTAAGGAATTGCCGGATTGGGAACAAATGGATGTACAATTAGCGGTGGAAAACAGTATGCGGCTGCGCTGCGTGGCGGCGCGGCACGAGCCGGTCTGGAACCCTGGAGGTCGTCGATGTTTGATCGCAACTTGATGAAGGCACTGATGCTGATCGGTATTGCCCTGCCGTTTGCCGGCTGCACAAAGCAATCGGGGCTTGACGCCATTCAGGTGTCACCTGCTGCAGCCTCGCTGGCGGTGGGCGGACCCACGTTGCAAATGTCGGCAACAGGGACGTTTGGCAATGCAAAAGATCCCTCCACTCAGAACTTGACCAGCGGGGTAACCTGGTCCTCCGCCATTCCCGGCGTGGCTAAAGTCGATCCGAATACCGGAATCGTCACCGCGGTGGCGGCTGGAACAACCACCATCACGGCAAGC
>Ga0182013_10002262_pt1 | contig 25355 bp, 26 predicted proteins | sample 612S2MmetaG_FD_120487 | JGI IMG/M metagenome (GOLD analysis project Ga0182013, IMG submission 120487) | Permafrost microbial communities from Stordalen Mire, Sweden - 612S2M metaG | ecosystem: Environmental > Terrestrial > Soil > Wetlands > Permafrost | place: Sweden: Stordalen | collected...
CCGTCGTCCCGGTCGATCTGCACATCTCGGGCTGCCCGCCGACGCCGCTGCAATTGCTGCGTGGCCTGCTCGGCCTGCTCGAAGCCGGCAATGAGCCCGCCATAATTCGTTAACGGCTCGTTACCGACAATTCTTGTTAAACCAAGAAGATAGAGTGTCTACCCCACCTTAATTGCTCCATTGATTTCTTTAGCGTTCTAGGCTCGGTGTCTAACCTAAAACGGACTCAGCCTGGCGCCATCCGATGCGGGAAGCCAGAAGAATGCCTTTGCTGCCGTTGGGTCAGAACGCGAGTTTCGGTGTGACAAAAGAGCAGGGCGTCACCGCTACGGCACGATAGGAGCAGCGGACTCTGACTAAGTGTCGCACGGCTACCATGGTGCACCGCTGTTCCCCGCAACCTGTTGATCTTCCAAACAAATAGTCTTCGTAGCTGATAAACTGTGATGCAGGGCACACCGTGCCTACACCACTGTTCTCTGAGGCTAGGCGGAGGCTAAGCATGCGTCTTACAGACATAAGTGTGCGTGCTTTGCCGCTTCCGACAAAAGGGCAAAAAACGCATTGGGACGACACGCTGCAAAGCTTCGGCTGTCGCGTGTCGCAAGGCGGAACGAAGAGCTTTGTCGTTCAGCACGGCGCCGAGAGGCGCATGATAACGATCGGTCGCTATCCCATCATTTCACTGGCAGACGCCCGCGACGAAGCCAAACGGCTTCTCGCAGAAATGACGCTCGGTAAACACCGGCCCCGCTCGGTTCGATGGGACGAGGCCAAAGACCTGTATCTTGCGGCGTGCGAAGAGAAGAACCGCAAGCGAACGGTGGACGACTATCGCCGGCTCCTCGAGAAGTACTTCGCTTTCAAGCGCCAGCAGCTCGTCGACATCGCATCCGACGACATCGAGCGGAAACTCCAAAACATCAAAGCGCCGGCCGAACGCAATCATGCATTGGTCGCCGTCAAAGTGTTTCTCGGATGGTGCCAAAAACCGCCCCGGCGCTTCATCGCGCACAATCCCTGCGAAGGGATGGTGCCGACCAAACGCAATGCACGAAAGCGCATCCTAACCGACCCCGAACTCGCCGCGATCTATTCGACCGCGCTTGAAGGGACGGATACGTTCTCGCACATCGTCGCGGTGGATGATCAGCTCGAATTTAGTGGGAAGCTGCACCGGGAGATCGGATTCGCGCAGCGAATAGCTCGCCGGCAGCGCGTAGCGCGCCGCCAGCGCAACGATCTGGGCGCGCCGGGAGGAGAGGAATGGGTCGTTCGCGACTAGAAGACCCCCGACACCCCGCCGTGCAAGCATCGCGATCGCCCCGTCGACGCCATTTTCTATCTCGGCATTCGCCACGCTGATTCGCAGCCCGAGGGCGCTGGCAGCTTCCTTCAAATCACGCACATGGAGACTCGCTTCCGGATAGTTAGGGTTCACCAGGCGAAGTTACACTACACATACCTGTCCCTATAGCTGGTCGGTATGGCCTGCACCCGGTTCCGAAGACACCGAGTTAGGTGTTTTAATGGAACCGGAGGTGGCTCATGGAGAGGCGGAGGTTTACGCGAGAGTTCAAGCTTGAGGCTGTGCGGCTGATCAAGGACCGCGGCGTGTCGTACATGCAGGCGTCGCAAGACCTTGGTGTGCATCCGACGCAGCTGAGCAACTGGGTGAAGGCGCAGGCGGATGATCCGCAACATGCGTTCTCCGGCCAAGGCCAGATGAAGCCCGAGCAGCTGGAGATCGCGCAGCTCAAGCGCGAGGTGATCAGGCTGAAGGCGGAACGCGACATCCTAGAAAAAGCCGCAGTGGATTCAACGGATGAACGCAACATGATTGACGTCATGTCGTCTCGGAGGATTCACAATGGCGCAGATGGGTCGGCCTAATTTGTCGTCACAGCAGAAGCGCGAGCTATGGGCGCGGTGGAAAGCTGGCCAATCGTTGAGCGATATTGGTCGCAGTCTCGGCAAGCACGCCGGATCAATCTTCGGGGTGCTGCTCTCAAAGGGTGGTATCGCCCCTCTGGTAAGAACCCGGTCGCGACGGTCGTTGTCTGTGCACGAACGCGAAGAGATATCCCGCGGATTAGTGGCGGCCTTATCGTTGCGGAAGATTGCAGCGCAGCTCGCCCGGGCACTGTCAACGATCAGCCGCGAGGTCGGTCGGAATAATGGGCTCCGGAAGTATCGGGCGGCCAATGCTGATGAGCGTGCTTGGCGGTCCGCCTGTCGACCTAAGCTCTGTCGTCTCGCTATCAATCAATCTCTGCAGGTGGTGGTTGCTCAGAAATTGAGCGATAATTGGTCGCCTCAGCAAATATCTGGCTGGCTCAAGGTTGAATATGTCAATGAGGCGTCGATGAGGGCGTCGCACGAGACGATCTATAGAACCCTATTCGTACAGGCTTGCGCGTCTTGAACACGGAATTGATCTCTCACCTGCGCACCGCGCCCCGTCTCGTACCGCCGCCACTAAAATATTTCTCCATTCACTTTGATGTATTCAAATCCAACAACATCAGAAATGCTCCAATTTGCGTTGTCCGGTATTTCAATAACAACAAGTTCTGTATTTTCACCTGAGGCTGACAATCCGAGTTCTTCGACTACTTGGACGAATTCCCTGTCATTCCGTGGGAGGTCATAGAGCGGATTGAATTTCTCCGACGACCGTCCCCTAGTTGGAATTTGTGGAAGCGAGCCTTTTAGCCCAATCAGCCGAGCTAATCCTGCAGAACTCATGGAAAAACACGGGCCTACAGATTGGTTGACTACAACCTTCATCACCGCCTCCTTCCCGAAAGCAAACGCAAAACAATTCGATTGGAGCGCTATCGAAGTCATCACGCTACCGACCGACCAAGTCGGGGATGCCGCGATTGGAAGAGGCCCCCATTATCGACTACACTGTGTATTATGAAGACCGTCATTCCGCAAGTATATTTGCTGATCACCGTCATTCTCCGCTTCGACGAAAGATCAACGTAGCAGAATCTTTCGTCAGCGTGATTTAGGAAAATGGAATGCGTCTTTCCCCGAACGGTATTCCCGGCTGTAAGCGGCTAAGCTTACAGTTAATTGCTTTTCGCTGTGACGAATATTGCAGAGAAGAACGCAACTGTTGAATCGTAAAACATATCTAATACTATGATATATCTCTGACGCCGAATGAACTGCATGGCCAGCATCAATGCTTGCGTTGTAAATTCTCTTAAAAGAGCGAAAACTATAAGCTGCAATTTAAGGTGACGGAGGATCGGAATGCAGGCGTCGGTCGCTATTGAGGGAACTATCGACATTGACGGAATGGCCCTCGAGTACCGACAGTTCCCACCGCTGACCTCGCACTCGCCTATAATCGTCATGTTACATGAAGGACTGGGCTCTATAAAAACCTGGGGCGAGTTTCCACGGCGGCTTTCCGAACGAACCGGAGCAGGCGTGTTTATCTACTCGCGCGCCGGTTACGGTGCGTCGCCACCGACCGGTCACGGGCTTCCGATCGACTATGTCAAGCGTCACGCCCTCGACGTGTTGCCAAAGGTTCTTGGGACCATTGAATTTCGGCAACTGGTATTGCTCGGTCACAGCGATGGCGCGTCCATGGCTGCGGCTTATGCGGGCAGCGTCGCCGATCCGAGAATTATCGGGCTTATTTTGATGGCGCCGCATTTTTTTGTCGAACCCGAAACCCTGGCCGAAATCCGCAAGGCGCGCGAAGCCTACGAAGCCCGTGACCTGCGTCAGCGCCTCTCGCGCTATCACAACTATGTCGATGCTGCTTTCTGGGGTTGGAATGATGTGTGGCTCGAACCCGCCTTCATGTCCTTCAACTTGCGGTACGAATTGTCAAATATTCACGTTCCAATGCTGGTGATGCGCGGCAACGACGACAGCTACGGCACTCATCGCCAGGTCGAAACGGCTATAGACCTCTGCCGGTGTCCGCTACGGACCTTGATCATTCCGGGATGCGGTCACGTGCCGCACCGCGAGACGCCGGAACACACCCTCGATGCAATTGTAGAGTTCTATCAGAGCGTCGCTCATATCGGAGGTGGGAAGGACCAAACCAATCAGTGACCTAGTTGAGCGAGCTTCCAAATACAGCGTAGACCAGAGCCCGCGTAAAGGACTAATTGCTGTGATCGCGGGCCACAGCAAGTAAGGATTCGATGGCCTCGCCGATCCTTAGGACGGTAGCGTCGGCGCCGTCGAAACGTGCCAGCATCAATCCAACCGGCGCATCTCCCGCGCGATAGCATGGAAGGCTCAGCGCACATCCGTCGAGAAAATTAATCAGGGTCGGATTGCGTAGCGCGAGAAGATTAATGCGATGATAGAGCTCGCCATCGCGTTCAAGATCGCCGATCAGCGGCGCTTCGATTGGCACGGTCGGCATCACGAGTACATCGAATTGCGCCGCGCGCACCCGCATCGCGGCGATCAGATGCTCGCGCCGCTTGAGCAACCATAAATAATCGGCCGCGTTGATTCGGACGCCACGCTCCAGACGATCCGAGACCCGAGGATCATATTTATTCTTGGCTCTTGCCATTAGATCGCGATGCCAGAAATATCCCTCGGCCGCTGGAAAGGTCGCCACCTGCGCCGTTTGCCCGACCTCGGTAAATTCGGGAACCTCCAATCGCGAAATCAACGCTCCAGCGTCGGCAATTGTCGCCATTGCGGTATCGAATGTCTGCGCCACATGCGAGTCGATATCATCAAACACCCGCGTGATCGGAATTGCTATTCGTAGACCGCGGAGATTGATCGGCGGCGGCGGCGAATCGCATCGCTGACCGCTTAACACTGCGTCGAGTATTCGGCAACAATTCACGCTGCGGCCGAGTGGTCCAACCGAGTCGAGGGAGTTTGACAACGGCAACACTCCATCGAGCGGAATCCGCGCCTGCGTGGGCTTGAAGCCCGTCAGTCCGCAGAACGCCGCTGGAATGCGAACCGATCCCCCAGTGTCTGTCCCAATCGCTGCGACCGCCATTCCGTCACAGATAGAAATCGCCGCGCCGGACGACGAGCCACCGGGAATTCGTCGCGATTGCCGGTCGAATGGATTTGCTGGGGTTCCGTAATGCGGATTAAGCCCCAATCCTGAAAAGGCGAATTCGGTCATGTTCGTACGGCCGATGATGACCGCCCCGGCCGCGCGCAGGCGCTCGACGACCAAAGCGTCTTGCGCGGCGGCCGGCGCATCGGCAAGCACAATTGATCCTGCGGTTGTCGGTAGTCCACGAATATCGAAAAGGTCTTTGACTGAGACCGGAATGCCTCCGAGCAAGCCGGTCCAAATCCCGGCGCGACTCCTTCGGTCAATGGCGTCGGCCTCTGCGCGGGCAGCATCCGGGAACAGATGCACGAACGTGCGCGCCCCCTCGCCAGATGCCGCCATTGCCCGTTCGAGACAGCTTTCGACGAGTGCCCTGCTGCTAGTGATGCCTGAGGCGACATCGGCGCGGAAAGTTGCGATCATTGAGGCTACACATGAAGTACAGTCGGAGTGCGATAGTCGGCTTGAAAAATCAGTCGTAGTAATGAAGCTCGAACAGCAGACAGCCGTCGACCGACTTGAACGGGCCGTGCGGCACACCCGCTGGGCGGCACGCGAACGTCAGTGGCGAAAACGATTCGCCGCCATCGCCATTCTCATCATTGCCAACGATCAGGTCTCCGGAGATCAAAAGGACTTCTTCCCAGTAGTCGTGAACGAATGGGATCGTCGTGTATACGCCCGGCGCAAACCGCAACAATCGAGATCGATTGCCGGTCCCACCAAGTTCGTCCAACGACCCGGCCAAAATCTTCTGCTGGATGCCTTGCGGATAGCCCGTCGGGGTTTCCCACCCCGTCGACATGTCGACGGCCTTAAATTCATCGTGAAGTTTTGGATTTTTCATCGGTCACATTCCCGTATACGTACTGTCACGCGCTCAAACCTGTTGCGTCACGTTATGCTGAAAATCCAAGATATGATCACGTACGGCTGCCTCAGCCGCATCGGGGTTTCGGCTCTGCAGTGCCTTGACGATTGCGCGGTGTTGCGCCAGTACGTCGCGATGATGTTTCGGATCGCGCAACGAAATAAACCAAAACCGCAGCGAACGTTCATGAAGATTGCGCAACACATCCACGAGAACGGCGTTTTTGGCCGCATGCGCCAAACTGTCATGAAACTCGCGATCCAATAGCATCAACTGCTCGACATTGCGTTTTTCCGTTACCTTTTCTGACGACTCGACGATGTCGTGCAGCCGTTTCAGCTCCGTGTCATCGGCACGATCGGCGGCCAGTCGCGCGCAATAGCACTCGGTCACCAGCCTCACACCGATGATCTCCATCGCTTCATCGATACTGATAGGTCGAACCATCACGCCCTTGCGTGGCATGATGGATATGAGGCCGTCCATCATCAGATGATGAATCGCCTGATGGATAGGCGTGCGCCCGATCTTCAATTCCAAGGAAATCGCTGCCTCGCTCAGAACCTCGCCAGGGCGATAGCGGCAAGTGATGATGCGAAACTTGATTTCGTTATAGGCACGATCAAGCAAGGATTTTGGCGGGTACGCCGTTAGCGGCGCTCGCTCGACACGTGCCGCGGACGATCGCGTGGCTGCTTTGCTCATGGCACCTCCCACTATCCGACGTTTGGAAGCTTAACGATGTCGTAGGCGTAGGCAATACGTCGATTTCGTATCGGATCCTCCAGCTCGAACGAAAAGCGGCTGGACGAGCGAATCCCACCTCGGGCGCTGAGTGTTCCGCAAAACATGACAGCGCCGTCGGCCAATTCGCCACTTGGCTCAAAACCGGCAACGATCGCATCAGGATCAAGCATTGCAGTCACCGTGCCCTCTTGGTAGAGGCGTCGTTCGCCGCTCTCTTCGATCCACGAGCGCAGCAAGAGCGAATCCCAATGATCGCGCACGTCGTCGAACGACCAAAGCTCGGGAGCAATGGGCTTGTCGCACATCTGTTTGGATATGGTGACGTTATAGGTTTCGACCATGCGGTCGGTATGGTCGGAGCCGACACCGACCCAAACTTTGCCGGCGTCGTGGATCAGCACGAATTCGACCTCGCCGCTGGAATTCTCGCCGACTGCCTCGATCTGCCCTGCAGTGGTCAAGCGCGACGTGGAGACCCGATAGTAGATCGGCGTGGTCGTCGGGCGAGCCACCCCGAGCGCTACCAGTTCGACAATATGCTTCTCGCGTGCAACCGGATCGCGCCCAGTCCAGCCGGCAACGACGGCGGTTCGCAGCGCAATCGGACGAGTTTCGACGCCTTCCCGGCAGTGCATGCGAAATGGCAGAGTCACAACCGACATGGATTCCTCTTCTCTGTTAGAACTTAAGGCGAAACTCCAGAGCACGGCATCCAGCGCGCGGGGCTTTGGCTATTCCTTCCGGCATCGACACTAACGACCTGTCAACAACCGCACGACTCGGCCAACAAACATATTTTCTGATTCTGAAGCGAATATAAAAGCCTCGATCCGTTCGCTCGAAGTTAAAGCCAAACGGCCTTTGAAGTCAAGGTGATATTTCACTGAAATTAGTCATTTAGTGTTCGAATCCAATAGCTTATAGCAAATAACGGGCCTCACGCCGGCGTCGATGATGCGCGTTTCTTGGCTGTTTCCAGAATCGCATCGACCATTCCCACATAGCCTGTGCAACGGCAAAGGTGCCCGCTCAGCATCTCGCGCACCTCTTGTTCGGAGGGTTGGGCATTGTCTCGCAGAAATGCCTCAGACGACACCAGGATCCCCGGCGTACAATAGCCGCATTGCAGTCCATGATGACGGCGGAAGGATTCTTGTAGGTCGTTAAGTTTCCCGTCAGTCGGCGACAGACTGCGGACCGTCTCGACGCGCCGACCGCTCGCCTGGACCGCGAAAGTGAGGCAGCTGCGCGCGGGCTTGCCGTCAAGCAGCACATTGCACGCGCCGCAAACGCCTTGCTCGCAACCGACGTGCACCTCGGTACGGCCCAGTTCATACCGTAGAAAATCGCTCAGCAACATGCGCGGCTCAGCAAAGCCACGGACTTCAAAACCGTCCAGTGTGAACGTGATCTGATGTCGAGCTCCAGCCTTCAGTTCGAGCATTTCCTCGCCTCCTCGATAACGCGGCGACCAAGCTTGCGCACAAGCTCTCGGCGGTAGGCGGCATTGGCGTGAATATCGTCGCTTCCCCCGAGCTCCCACGCAAAATCATTGAGCGCGTCCTCGATCTCGCTGTCGGGGAGCACGGACCAATCGCGTACTGTCGGCTTTTCTGCCACGCCGCCGACACCAAGTCGCACCGCGGTTCCGGAAACCACCGCGGCTACTGCGCAAATTGCAAAATCGCCGTGGCGTTGCGCCATCTCGGCAAACGCGTAGCCGGCACCCGGCTTACGGACTGGAAACCTTACCGCAGTCAATATTTCGTCAGGCTGACGGGCGGTCGCCAACATGCCGATTTGAAATTCCTCCGCTGCCAACACGCGCGTCGCTCGGGCCGATTGCAGCACCACGCTGCCGCCAAGCGTCGCCAGGCAGAGCGGCAGCTCGGAACTCGGATCCGAATGAGCGACACTACCGCACACCGTGCCGCGGCTGCGCGTTTGAAAATGCCCGATATGAGGCATGGCAAGGCTCAACAATGGCAATGACTTGGCCAGCTTCGGCCAGGCCAAGACATTGGCTTGAGTCTCCGCTGCCCCGATCTCAATCTCGGCGGATCCTTCCCGGATATAGGCCAACGGTGCTAGGCCAGATATATCAATCAGGTACTTCGCTTCGAGCAGACGAAAATTCATCATTGGCACCAGCGATAGCCCGCCGGCCAGGATGCGCGCGTCGTCGCGCAATCTTTGCAACGCTTGCAGCGCGTCCCGCAGATCGTCGGGGCGAAGATAGTTAAATGATTTCGGCTTCATGCGTCAGAATCCAAGCGCGCGCAGCAGGCGGCGCCACCACGGCGTTGTCAGCCTCGCACCTGAACCGCCTTGCATTTCCGCCAACAGGCGCTGGAAGAACTGTTGGATCAGGACTCTGGTCGCACCATCGAGCATTCGCCCGCCAACCGCCGCGACCGTGCCGCTGATTTCGACGGTGTAGTCGTAATCGATCTTCGTGCCCTCACCGGCCGGACTGAGCCGCACCTGGCCGCTGCCAACCGAAACCCCAAGCGGCCCGCTCATCGATCCGGACAACAAAGCGCTATGGGGCGGATCGAGATTGGACAACCTAACACTAGCCGTAAAACGGCCTTTGATGATGCCTACGCCGAGCGAAACTTCGGCGCGATAGTCATTCGGCCCGACTTCGTCGAGCTTGTGACAGCCAGGAATGGTGCGCGCCAGCATGGCCGGATCGAGTAATGAGCGCCAGACGTGCTCAGGTGGCACGGCGACCGTTAGCGAACCCGTACCGGTCATCGCCTTGGCGCCGGTACGGCCTTCCTTTGCGAGCGACGCGACCACCGCCCCCCCGGCGCGGGGCGGCTTTTCAGTAAGCCCCATAAGTTCTTTGACCCGGGCCGGCGTGAGTGGCAACTTGACGTCCTTGACGCCGAGCGCATCCGCGACCGCATTCGCGATGCATACCGGTGTGCTCATGCAGTTGCCTTCAGCGATACCCTTTGCGCCAAGCGGGTTGAACGGCGACGGGGTCTCCATGTGCAGAATCACCGGCCGCGGTACTTCGCAGGCGGTGGGACATAAATAATCAGCGAACGTTCCCGACATGAAACTGCCATCGGGGCTGTATACGAATTCCTCGAGCAGCGCACATCCTATTCCCCACCCGAACGAACCAAGCACCTGGCCTTCGGCAAGTTTTGGATTGAGGAGCGTCCCGGCATCGTGCAACGTCACGTATTTATCGATACGCACGATGCCGGTGTCGCGGTCGACCTCGATCCCACAGAAATCGAAGACGAATCCGTAGGTCAGCGACGTGTTGATCTGATCGGCATCGTTCGGTGGCTTGAGTTCGGGCGCGGAGTATGAGGCCGTTTCGGAAATTCCGGGAGCCATTCCTTCCGGCAATTCGCTCGGCGACCAATGCGCCGTTCCCGCAAGTCTCGAAAAGCGGATATTGTTCTCGGGATTGTCCTTAGCAAACGCCTTACCGTTGCCGAAAGCAACCTGGTCGGCTGATATGTTGAGGGTTGCGCTTGCGATCTGAGCCAGCTTGGTCCTTACCCTGGTTGCAGCTAGTTGGGCAGCGACCACAGTCGATGAAGAGAAGCGGCTCGAATAGTTACCGGTCGCGATCGACCACGGATCGCGCTGGGTGTCGCGTTCCATGTTGCAGCGGATATCGTGCGGGTTGAGACCCAGCGCTTCGGCCACAATCTGCGCGAGAATAGTAGCATGACCCTGCCCTTGCGGCAGGCTATCAGCGGTGACACTTACCGCGCCGAGGCAATCAACATGCACCGTGGCATAGGCGACGTTACCCCCTTTGGGCCCGGCCTTCTGGCGTTCTTCCGCCGGAATGATCGTGCTGAGATAGCCCATATTTGACTGGGCAGGTTCCACGACCACGGCGAATCCTATTCCGTAGAGCCGGCCTTCAGCGCGCGCCTGCTCGCGGCGGCGGCGCAGTTCCGCCAGGCCGCCGTCGCGTTCGGCCATGGCAATCGCGGTTTGATAATCGCCGGAATCTATCAGTGCGCCGGCCGGCGCCAGATATGGGAACGAGCCTGACGGAATCAGATTCTTGCGGATGACATCGAGGGGGTCGAGCTCCAGTTCGACAGCGACTCGTTGCATCAACCTTTCCAAACCAAAATAGATTTGCGGGCCGCCGAAGCCGCGCACCATCCCCGAGGGAGTTTTGTTGGTCATCACGAGCTTGTTGGTGATGCTCATGTCCTTCACGGCGTACGCGCCCGTCATGATGCCGTGCTGACGGTAGAGCGGTCCTGGCATCGGCGGACGCAGATAAGCGCCGTAGTCGTCAATCTGTTCAAATCGAAACGCGGTCACCGTGCCATCGTTCTTCACAGCAGCCTGAGCGCGGATCACACGGTTCGGGGCGGCGATCGCGGCGGTAAGATGCTCGAAACGGTCCTCCACCCATTTCACCGGTCGACCGGTGCGCTTCGACGCAATGCACATCAGGACGACATACGGGAAGATGGCCTGCTTGACCCCAAATCCACCTCCGGAATAGGCCGGCGTCCGGATCCGTAGCTGCGCGCCTTGACAGCGCAGCGCTTTTGACATGACTGGGTGAACCGTAAAGGGCCCCTGGAAATTGCAGAGCACGTCGTAGACGCCTTCGCCAGGCTGATAGTCGGCAATAACAACGTAGCACTCAAGCGGTGTCTGCGAATTGCGCGGATAGTCAATCGTGAGGGATACTACGCGGTCGGCTTCTGCGAATTTCGCGTCCGGATTCCCGTAGTTGAAATGCCGATCGGACGGCAAGTTAGATCCAACCGCCGGATGCACCAGCGGCGCGTCCGCCTCCAACGCCGCAAGCGGATCTACCACTGCGGACAACTTACGATATTCGACGGCAATATCATCGAGCGCATCCTCGGCAAGATATCGGTCCTCTGCCACGACGACCGCGACCGCCTCGCCGACGAAACGCACCCGGTCGACCGCCAGCGACCACTGGTCCATGGGCTTACGCAGAACAATCAGGAACGGATCGGAATCTTGCTTGATTTCCTTGCCGGTCAAGACCGCCATGACGCCCGGCCTGGCTTTCGCCCTGGCGACGTCAATCCCGAGGATTTCCGCATGGGCATGGGGGGAGCGCAGCACTGCCGCATGCAGCGTCCCGGCCCGTACCGGCAGGTCGTCGGTGTATTGCCCGCGTCCGATTAGCAGCGTCGCATCCTCAATTCGCTCGACCGAGCGGCCAAGCCACCGGGGTTCCCGTGCCGCCTCCGAGGGAGGCGGGGAGCTAGCTGCCATGACCATTTGCGACCTGTAATACTCTTGTGATATTTCTTATATCTGCTACATTGCAGGGGATGTCAACAGCGCGTCCAGGTTCGGATTCACGCAGAAGCCGACTGCTTGCTCGCGGGCGGTAATGGGGAAGTGCACATGGTCGGGACTGTAGTGCGGGACCACGCGGTCATCATTGATGAGAGCGTGACCCCAAACACGCTTCACTTCGCCGACAACTTCAATGTTGCAATGGCGTTCATTGACCGTCACCTGGCCGAGGGCCGCGGTGACCGGACGGCGTTGCATCACCCCGGCGGGCGAGTGAGCTATGCGCAGCTGGCGGAAAACGTCGACCGTGCCGGCAATGCACTGCTCAGTCTCGGGCTCGTTCCGGGCGAACGTCTCGTCATGGCAATTCACGACGAGCCGATGTTTTATTATGTATTTTGGGGTGCCATAAAAGCCGGAATCATTCCCATCGCGGCCAGCACTTTTCTAAAGACTGCCGAATATCGCGCCTTGGTGACCGATGCTGCATGCGCTGCATTCATCTATTCTTCCGCCTTAACCGCGGAAGCCGCAGGGGTCGCCGGCTCTTCTACAAAATTACGCGCGGTGCTTCCGACCGATGGGCCCGATTCGCTCGCTGAGCGAATAGCAGTCGCCTCCCCTGAACTCACGGCATATCCGGCAACGGCGGCTTCAGAATGCTTCTGGTTATACTCATCAGGCTCGACCGGAGCTCCGAAAGGCGTTGTGCACCGTCACCGCGACATGGTGGTTACCAGCGAGCGCTACGGTCGCAAGACCGCCGGCTTGACTGGTGATGACGTTGTATTCTGCGCCAGCAAGCTATTTTTTTCGTTCGGTTTCGGAGGCGGAATGACGTTTCCTATGTGGGTCGGCGCAGCGATCATCGTGCAGCCGGCGGGCAGCACCGCCGAACTCGCCCTCGATTACCTTGAGCGCTCCGAAGCGACCGCTTTTTTCGGTGTTCCGACCATGTACGGCCAAATGGTTCAAGCGATCCAGAAGAAACCGCGCAACCTGAATTCTTTGCGGCGCTGCCTATCCGCTGGTGAGGCACTCCCAGCGCCGATTTTTCACCGCTGGAACGAACTGACAGGCGTGCCCATCCTAGAAGGCATTGGGTCGACGGAAGTCCTGCATGTCTTCGTGTCGAATCGAATTGATGACATACGGCCAGGCTCCTCAGGCAAGCCAGTGTCCGGGTATTCGGTGAAAATCGTCGACGACAACGGCAAGACGCTGCCCCCCGGCGAAGTCGGAACTTTGTGGGTCATGGGGGAATCAAACGCGCTTTGTTATTGGAATAATCCCGAGAAGACCCGCACCACGATGGTTGGCGAATGGCTGAACACCGGAGACATGTATTACGTTGACTCGGATGGCTATTACGTCAATGCGGGACGCGGCGACGACATGTTGAAGGTGGGTGCCATGTGGTGCTCACCGATCGAGATCGAATCGCACTTGCTGGCCCATCCCAAGGTCCGCGAAGCGGCGGTCATCGGACGCGTCGACGACCACGGCCTTGTCAAACCGGCCGCATATATCGTTCTGGTCGATCCGACCGATGAGAACAACGCCACCGAACGCGAACTTCAACAACATTGCAAGTTGCATTTGGCAGGTTTCAAGTATCCGCGCTGGTTCCATTTCGTCAACGAGATACCCAAGACCGTGAGCGGAAAAATACAGCGATTCAAATTTCGTCAATCGCCGCCTGAGTAGGTCGATTAAACCCATGGTATCCAACAGCAAAAGGGCCGCCTTTAATCAGCAGCACATAAAAGGAAACTAAGATGAGTTTTGAAGCTCCGATTTCACGATGGCGGGAACGAGTATTGCCCGAATGGCTCGACTACAACGGTCACATGAACGTTGCGTATTTTGTCCTCATATTCGATCACGGAACGGATGCGTTCTACCCGCTAATCGGACTCGGCAAGCCGTATCGCCAAAGGACGGGAAAATCTACCTTTGCCGTGGAGACGCACATTACCTATCAACGAGAATTGAGCGTTAACGAGGAAGTTCTGGTCACAACTCAGCTGATCGGATTCGATGCAAAACGTATCCATTATTTTCACCGTATGTGGCATCCTGAGAAAAACGTGCAAATGGCGACACTCGAACAGCTTGCCCTGCATGTCGACCTCACGACCCGAAAGGTCGAGGCCATGCCTGAAGAATCTCAACGGCTTCTCGAGGAGGTGTGGCAGACACACAAGGATCTGCCGCCACCGAAAGAGTTGGCGAGCGTCATGTCCGTGCAGTCAAAGCGAAAATAATTTTGAACCACGCGCCTGCCTCGCCGGCGCCACCATCAGCTCACTTCGCCGCGCTCGATCGTCAGCGAGCTGTCAACAATCTTATCGAGCAGCTTCGGCGTTGACTCGGTGATCAACAGGCCAAGTTCGGGCCTGCTCCGGCGGAGGCGCGCCAACGCGTCTGCGTAAGTCAAGGCTAGAGCTGGGGCGAGACCCTGGAACGGTTCGTCGAGTAGGACATAACGGGTGCCTGCGACAAGGGCGCGTCCCAGCGCGACCATCTTTCCTTGACCCCCGGAAAGAACCCCGGCGTCGCGTTTACGAAATTCTGCCAATTCGGGCAAAAGCCCATATATTTCCATTAGCCGCCGACGACGCTCGGACGCCGACAAATTCAATGCAATAGCGGGAAGCAGGAGATTTTCCTCAACCGAGCAGCTAGAAATCAAGCGCCGATCTTCCGGCGCATAACCTATCCCGAGCCCAGCGCGGTGAAAGGATGGAACGTCAGCCAAATTTTGATCGTCAAGCAGAATAGATCCGCCAGTGAGCGGCAACAAGCCCATGATACTGCGCAACGTTGTAGTCTTACCGGCGCCATTGCGTCCGATAAGCACGGTCGTGCACGATGGCATGACCTCGAAACTGACCTGACGCAGGACGACGTGCTGTGCGATGGCGGCGCGAACTTGGTCCAGGCGAAGCATCAGACGACGCCGATTATGCGCGCGAGCACGTCGGCGTTGCGCAGAACCTCACGCGGTGGGCCCTCGGCGGCGACCCGCCCGGAGTCCCACACGATCACGCGGTCGGCATAACGTTCAACGACCTCCATATCGTGCTCGACAAAGAGAGCGGTAATATGCTCGGTGCGCAGCACTCGGATGATTGTGTCCATCAGCGGAGTCTTCTCTACGGTGCTGACGCCGCTGGTCGGCTCGTCCAGCAGCAGAAGCCGCGGCTTAAGCGCCATGGCGACAGCTATATCAATTAGCTTGCGTGTCCCTTCCGGCAACGTGGCGGTTAGTTGGTCCGTCACCTTTCCGAGCCCAAACAGTTCGAGTATTTGACGCGCCTCGTCGCGATAAGTGGGTCGGACAAGCGGCCACCACGCATCCCATATCCCATGCCGGGCTGCTACCGCTAGCATCACGCATTCAAGGGTCGAGTGGCCGGAGAACAATTGCGGGATCTGGAATGCGCGAGCAATTCCCCGCCGCGTAATCGTACGCGGAGTCAGAGCGGTGATGGTTCTACCTTCGAATGTAACGCTGCCCGACGTCGGGTGGATATAGCCCGTGCAAAGATTAAGAAAGGTCGTTTTACCCGATCCATTTGGGCCGATGATGGCGACGATTTCATGCGGGAAGATGTCGAGAACGATGCCATCTGCGGCCGAAACCCCGCCAAAGCTAATCCGCAAATTACGAACGGCGAGAATTGGGGTCATTTGCAATCCGCCCGAAGCCGCTCAAGATGCTGGATCACTCCGAAGAGGCCGTTCGGCAAAAAGAAAATCACCGTCAGTAGCGAGATGCCGATAATAGCGTTCCACGCATCTGCGGCGATTCCAACGGCGAACGTGCGCACCAATTCGAGGAAGAATGCGCCGATGAAAGCGCCGGGCACTCCCCCAATACCGCCCAGTACGGCGATCAGGACCAATTGTCCAGAAACTGTCCAATAAGACAGTTCAGGCACGACGTGACCGATTGCGATCGCGGATATCGCTCCGCCGAGTCCCGCGAGTGCGGCCGAGGTTGTGTAAGCTGCCCAAATGACGCCCCGCGTGGAAATGCCCAAATATTCAAGTCGCACTTCGTTGGTTTCAATGGCGCCGAGTGATTCACCGAGAGGACTTCTCAGGTACCGATCGATGAGTATCGCGGCCACCACCATCAAAACCAGAGCGGTATTCTGCAAGACTAAATCGAACATGCCCCGACTGAGCTGAGTGCCCAGCAAAGTAGGTGTATCCACACGCAGTCCATCCGTTCCGCCTGTAATGTAATAAAGTTTCGACAGGAGAGAAAACACGACCATGGAAATCGCAAGATTAAGCATGGCAAAAAAGATGGCGCGGTAGCGCACCACAAATGCGCCGACCAGAAAACCAACGACAGCTGAGATCCACGTTGCGAATGCGCATAACAACAGGAGATCGCTAATGCCGGCGTCGCGCATCAGAAATGCGACGGCATAGGCGCCTACGGCAAAATAAAGTGCGTGGCCGATAGAAATCAACCCACCGCGCAAAAGCATCGCGACGCCGAGCGCAGCAAACCCCTTGCTCACCGCCAACGTGAAGACGAAACCGAGCCAAGGTACCTCGATTGGGAGTAATCCGGCCACAACCGCCAAAATCAAGGTGTAACGGAGGGTCATCTCAAATCCGTCTCAGCCCGGCGGATCCGAACAATCCGTAGGGACGAATTATCAGCACCGCGACCATGACTAGGTAGGGAACTACCGGCTGGAGTTCGGGCGCGTAATAAATCGCCGCAGTTCTGGTGAACCCCACCAGAACGGCCGCAAGTGCGGCGCCTTCGATCTGACCAAGACCGCCGATCGCAGCCACCGCGAACGCCAGGACAATATTCTCGGCGCCCAGCCCGGGCGCCACGCCGATCGTGGGGGACGCCAGCGCGCCGCCAAGCGCCGCAAGAAAGATCCCGATAGAGAACGCCAGTATGTAGACCCGGGGCGCATCGATGCCCACAGTTCGGGCGAGTTCCTCGTCGGCGACCACGGCAACAATCAACTTACCGATGCGGCTCTTTCGCAGCAGGACGCGCAACAAAACAGCCGTCAGAACCGCTAGCAGAATTAGCAACAGCTGGTAATTGAGGTAAACAATCCCACCGATGCGGCTGGCGCCGAGCAGTTGCATCGGCATGTCCTGTGCGTACGGCTGCACGCCGAAGATCAGCTTCTGAAAATCTTCCAGGATGAGAAACAGCCCAAACGTCACCAAAATTTGAAGCGCCTCTGGCCGACCGTAAGTCCAACGTAGCAGGGAGCGCTCAACTAATGGGCCTAACGTCAGGGCAATCAGCAACGGGCTGATCACGATAGAAACTAAGCTGAACACCGGCCAACCGTGGTCAACCAAAAACGTCCCAATCACCACGCTAAGATAGGCACCGAGCGCATAGAAGCTGCCGTGCGCAACGTTGAGAATCTTCAGGACGCTGAAAACAATCGTGAGCCCAACAGCAACGAAGAAAATCAGCGCTGCGTCCGCCATGCCATCGATGATAAGCGGCGCATAATTCTTGAGCATAGCCCTATCTGTAGGAACCTGGTTTTGGAATCGTCGTCAGCATGGCTCGGTCAAGTCCTTTGAGCCATCCAATCGGATCGGTACCGACTGGCGGCGTCACCAGACTCGCGGGATATCTCACCATCGCGCTCATGATCGGAAACGGATAGCCAACGTCTTTTTTTGTCACGCCGACGATCTGATCGACGAGCCCATCATTGTCTTCGCGAAGCGCTAGCGTTCCGGTGAGCGTTTCGATCTTTAGGTTTTTTGCCGCCGCGACGAGATCGTCACCGGTCGGCCACCGGTCTTTATTGGTAGCCAATGCCTTCTCATAAACAGCCTTAACCGCATAGAGCGTGTTGGCCATCTTAAATGAGGGAAATACCGGATATTCGTTGAATTGCTGCCGATAGCTTTCGATGAAGGACTTCGTCTGTGGCTTGCGTTGCGCGTCCGGCGCCAACCAGTAGCCGTCGCCGATAACGCCGACTATGACGCCGTCCGGCAGCAGCGTGCCAACATGCTGCAATGCGGATTCGCCCAGCGCCAAAATTGCCTGGCTGTGATCGAAAAGTTCTCGCGGTGCGGCTTGACGGACAAAGTTCTCCAGATCTGCCCCCCAGAAATTCGAGAACACTACGTCCGGCTGGGCGGTCACTAGTCGCGAAATTTCCGTGTTGAAGCTCGGCGAGCCGAGCTTCGGATAAAGCTCAGCGACGAGTTCGGCATCCGGTTTCAGCGCCTTCAACGTCTCTTTAACGATCAGTCCGGCGTCGCGGCCGAATGCGTAGTCCGGGTTGATGATCGCGTACGTTTTGAAGTCCGGCTTCACCGAAAGGAGATAGAGGATACTGGCGAGAAACTCCGGCACTGTACTGCTGTTGGTCCGATAGACATATTTGTATTTGTCTTTCAGGAACAGTTGATGGGTGTCGCAGTTCCACATGAATGTCGGCATCTGCAGCTGCTCTGCCACAGGCGCAAGCGCCAGACAGTTACCGCTGGAAAGAGCGGCGATCATCACTTCATTGGCATGGTCTGAGCTCAGTCTGCGAAATTCGCTCACCACGCTGTCGGTTCCCTGCCCTTCGTCGACATAAACCGGCTTGATCGGGACTCCGCCAATGCCGCCAGACGCGTTGATTTGTTTAATGACCAGTTCGGCCGCATTGCGGCCGGGCATTCCGTAAGCCGCGGCGGGACCAGACGTGAAGGTGAATATACCGACGCCGATTTCGGCCGGCTTGTTGGCCTGTGCCGAGGCCGGCCCGATCGCCGCTACGAGAAGAAAAAGCGAAGCCAAGAGTGCTTTGGAATGCGTCATTTCGAGCCCCCTCCGGCGAGGCCGGATTCGACCACTGTTTAGTGTAGAATGCCGGTCAACACAGTCCACACCGGGAGGCGCCCCGAGGCTCGAGGTGCACTGTCGAACCATCGACCCATACGGCCTCTCATCAGCTCATGGTGGCCAACCATCTTTGTGATGTCAAGGTGATATTTCAGTCATGGACGCGTGAATATTGGGCGCTGACATAACGATTGTAATTGTGAGGCGTTGAACGGGAATTGGCCGGATCGAAATATCAAGCCAGTCGGGCATCCTCCGGACAGGATGCGGCCCGGTGGGCCGGCACTGTGAACCGGAAGATGTGGTCTGGGGGGCAGGACGAAGCGGAGAAAATCGGCCGCCACGGCGGGGCCGCTAGGGCCCCCACGAACTATGCGACGACAGCCGCGGGCCTGCCCGGAAATGTCAGATAAGCGCAAGCCCCGACACGTCCGTCTTAGCGGGCACAGAGCGAGCCGCGTTCAATACCGCCTGAGCAACGGCAGCATCGCACAGGCGCCAACCGTGCCGGCTATAACAAGCACCATAAGCCCCGCGTTAAAGTCTCCGGCGACCCCGATTATCCAGCCCATGAGCAGCGGCGAAAAGGCGCCAACTAAATTGCCGACGCCGTTGTAGACTCCCACCCCGGAAGACGTAACCGACGGCGGAATAATGGTCGCGGCAAGCGCAAATAACGGCGGTAGAGCCGCTCCCCAAAATCCTGCGCTCAGCGCCATGACAAGTGCAGCGGAATATGGATCCGACATCATCGGCACGACGTAGATGAGGCCGCCGGCACAAAATAATCCGACGAAACAAACGAGCGCCCGTCGCTCTAATCGATCGGAAATGTACCCCCCTGCCAACTCGCCGAAGAACATCAGTATGAACGGCAGCGAAGCAAAAATGCCCAAAGACTTGAGATCGAAATGTCGGACTTGCTGTAGGTAGCTCGGAAGCCATGCATTGAAGCCCCAGAGATATAGCAGACAGGCCGAGTTGAAAATCAGGATCAGCCAAAATCGCCAGTCAGTGAGAAATGTCTTGATATCCGACTTCAAGCTGCTCGGAGGACCTACGCCGATCGTCGGCTCAATCGCCCTCCCTTCCGGCCGATCTTGGATGAAAGCGAGTATCAATGGAACGATGATCGCCACGTTGAATATGGCCAGCACGTAGAATGACGCGCGCCAGCCAAAAGCCGCAATCAAAACAATGGTGAGCGGAAACCCAATGGCCGAGCCAAGCGGGCTACCTACCATCCAGATCGAATTGGCGCGGCCTTGCTCATGCGGAGGAAACCATTGCTTGATGAGCTTGTTAACGAAGGAAAATTGTGGACCTTCAGCAACACCGAGCAATACACGATAAAATATCATCAACGAATACGAACTGGTGGAGCCGATGAGAGCCATTAAAACGCCCCAGAGCGCCGAAGCGAACGCGAGGCTACGCCGAACCCCGACGACGTCCCCGACGAAGCTCAACAGCACTCCAGAAGCCCCGTAGGCGAACAAAAACGCCGTCATCAACAGCCCAAGCAGCGGCGGGTTAAACCCCGTTCCGATGGCCGTCACGAAGTCCTTGTTCGTGAACAGTACCGCGATACTGATGCGATCGAAAAAGCCGGCGATTACGACCAACAGCAATAGGCCGGCGATAAACCAACGGCGCCGTGAAGGCACATAGCTAGCTGCTGTGGCAGGTGCCGTTTGTGATATGGCCATAATCCCCTCGTTGCGCTGCGTTAAGGGCTTCGCAAACCAGACTCCCGTTCCGAGCTATACGCGGGCCGCCTGCGATGGTTGTCCGTATCCGTGTTACAGGCTCTCAAATGCCCACATCAATTCTGTGATACTAATCTGAAATATTACAATAATGTTAATTCAGGTGTCAAGTGCAATGGCCGACAGCCGCCCAAGCCTAATCAGATTTCCGTCGAATGACTTTGGCACGGGAGCCTCGGCGACACACCTTAACAGGGCCAAGCGGCCGACAAGGCACGCGATGGATTTGTGTTGTAATTGGAGGAACTCGAGCGCGACGCCCCGACTATTCAATCTTTTTCCGTCTCGTTATTCTTGTCGTTCGCCGTTGCCTTGGCAACGTTTTGCATGCGTCCATCCCAGCGCTTTATAAAAGGGGCAGCGATGTTGAACTGATCGAGCACCCTCGCCACGATATGGTCTATAATATCGGCAACAGATTGGGGATAATTATAAAAGCTTGGCATTGGCGGCATGATCGTAACGCCCATGCGCGACAATTTAAGCATGTTCTCAAGGTGCACGTCAGATAATGGCATCTCGCGCGCAACAAGCACCAACCGCCGGCGCTCCTTAAGAGTGACATCGGCTGCACGGTGGAGCAGGTTCTCGCCGTAGCCGTTAGATATGGCCGCAAGTGTTCGCATCGAGCAGGGGATCACAATCATGCCGTCGGTGTGAAAGGAACCTGATGAGATCGTTGCTCCCATATTGGCAACACCATGCGAGACAGTAGCGAGCGCGTGAACTTGGTCCATACTGTAACTTGTCTCGTGCTCTATATTTCGCTGCGCCCACTTGCTAATGACGAGATGCGTTTCAACACCTTCGTCTTTCAGTGCCTCAAGCAAACGGACGCCGAGGATGGCTCCGGTTGCCCCGGTCATGCCAACGATTAGGCGGCGCATTGAATTCCTCCGCGGCATAAGCGTTGAGGTTGAACGAATGTAACTTTCAGATCATCACGCTTTAACACGTCGCGCAATCCGCCCGACGCTGGCCGACGGGTGGCTAATTCCCGTTCCCTCGGGAGGTGTATCCGCTTAGTTGCATGCAGTCGTTCTCGAATACAGTTTGCGAGCACGGTGCGTCGCCGGAAATGCGTTAATTCGCGCAACGATATTTGCGCTCATCTTCCAACCAAAGCAATTTTGCTCCGATCAGTTCGTCCAATGCAAACGTACCTCACGATTTCTCTAGTCGCAGCGCTGCACGTTTTGGTACTTTAAACTCCGGAAGCCCACAATCCTTCCACACATTTAGGGCCTGCATCATCAAATTTTTTGGCGGAAGAGAGAACGGACCTGCGTCAATCTTTTGTGTCGCATCTAGGACCAATTTTGACCCTGGCGTAACGTTTCCGCGGGCATCGCGCACCGAGGGATCCATCTGGATGGGCACATAGCAGTCGTCGATGACCACGGTATCCCGTTGGGGGCTAAATCGCGAATTAAGTGCCCAATCGACGTGCGTATGGTCCCGGATGTCGACGTCGGTGTCGACAACTGTCACTCGTTTCAATGTCGTAATATCCGCTATAGTGCGGCCAACTCGCTTGCCGTGCCCAGGAAACTGCGGAGTGATCGCGACCACGCCATGCGCTAGCAGTCCGCCAAAGGTCAGATCGATCCAAACGTCGTGTACAGCTTGGTCCCCGATATCGTCGCGCATCATTTGCAATATGACGCCAGAATTCATCAGGCTCTGGATCGTAGTGCTCTCTGAGGGAGGCATTTGGCTGGTGTAACCGTAAAAGATGGGATCCTTGCGATGGGTAATCGCGGTAATCTTGGCTACCGGGCGCTTCTCCACCGGGCCCATATAGCCAGCGAATTCGCCAAACGGTCCTTCGTCGTCGAGATCCCCAGGCGCGATTTCTCCCTCAATGATGATTTCGGCCATTGCCGGGACATGCAGATCGATCGTCTTGCAACGGACCAATTCGATTGGCTCACCCTTTAGACCGCCGGCAAAATCCATCTCGTCCTTGCCGTAGGGTAGGTTTGCGACGGTGGCGAGGTGAATAGCGGGCTCAGTCGCCGTGACCCAGGCTATCGGCGCATTCTTTCCTTTGTCCAGCCACGTCATGACGTTCTGATACCCTTGACGTCCAGGCGCAAGATTGATCACGACGTTATGGGGATCGCGCACCATCGTGCGGTAAACGCCCATATTGGGAATGCCGGTGTCGTGGTCTCTCGTCACGACGATCGTGGTGATGTAGGGCGCTTTGTCTTTGCCCGGCGTCCAGGTGACGATCGGCAAGCTATCGAGCGTCGCCTGTTGCCCAGTGAAGACTACTTCCTGGCACGCCCCACTCGGCACAAGTTTCGGTTTATGCGGACGGCGCAAGGCATCGGAGATTTTGGCGTTGATTTGATGAATCTCGCACTGAAGCGCAAGGGCAACGCTTTTTGGTGACGCGCCAAGCGCGCCAGTGACGATCGGTATTTTCGTACCTTTTACATTTTGAAAATAGAGGCCAAAGCGCTCATCGACAGGCAGCGCCTGGTACATCCACTTGGCAAGGCACGCCACCTGCCAATTGTGATCCACCTCGCGAGTTATGCGTTTAAGCAAATCTTGCTGCTCTAAAGCGGCCAGGTAGTCTCGCATATCTCGATAAGGCATCTTCCACTCCTGCAGAGATAGCTTTGTGATACTTATCTGAAATATTAGGTAAGCTACGCTGCGCTGTCAATAAACTCTCGCTTGCCCGGGCGTTACGTTGGCCTGCACCCGGTTCCGAAGACACCGAGTTAGGTGTTTTAATGGAACCGGAGGTGGCTCATGGAGAGGCGGAAGTTTACGCGGGAGTTCAAGCTTGAGGCTGTGCGGCTGATCAAGGAGCGGGGCGTGTCGTATGCCCAGGCCTCGCTGGATCTCGGTGTGCATCAATCACAGTTGCGCAATTGGGTGAAGGCACAGGCGGACGATCCGCATCATGCGTTTCCCGGCCAAGGCCAGATGAAGCCCGAGCAGTTGGAGATCGCGCGGCTTAAGCGCGAGGTGATCAAGCTGAAGGCCGAACGGGACATCCTAAAAAAAGCCGCGGCCTACTTCGCGAAGGAATCGATGTGAAGTTCGGATTCATTGCGAAGCACCGGGGGATCTGGCCGGCGGATTGGTTGTGCGGGGCGCTCGGTGTCTCGCGGGGTGGGTTCTATGCCTGGCTGACACGACCGCGCAGTCAGCGCAGCAGCAGCAATGAAGAGCTTGGCGCCAAGGTTCGTGCCAGCTTCCTTGCCAGCGATCGAACCTACGGCGCCAGGCGCGTATGGCACGACCTGCTGGCGGAAGGAACCGCATGCGGTCTGCATCGGATCGAACGATTGATGCGATTACAGGCTCTCAAAGGCCGCCCGCGCCGGCGTCGACTGCCGCCCGATCTGGGTGAGCGGCAGATCGCCGCCGTCGCTCCCAACGTGCTTGACCGAACCTTCGAGGCGCCTGCACCCAACCGCAGATGGATTGCCGACTTCACCTATGTGTGGACGGCAGAGGGCTGGCTCTATGTGGCTGCCGTCGTCGATCTGTTCTCGCGGCGTGTGGTCGGCTGGTCGATGAACACTGAGATGACGGCCCAGCTCGTGACCGATGCCCTGGTGATGGCGATCTGGCGACGCGGCAAGCCCGACGCGCTGCTGCATCACTCCGATCGCGGAAGCCAATACACCAGCGAGCAGTTCCAGAAGCTGATGGCCGACCACGGCGTCGTCTGTTCGATGAGCCGCTCGGGCAACGTCTGGGACAATGCAGCGATGGAGAGCTTCTTCTCCTCGCTGAAGACCGAACGTACATCAGCCGCACTTCATGGCCGAGTTTGATCAGCTCACGCGCCCAGTGATGCGACGTGCCGCACGCCTCGATCCCGACCAGGCACGAAGGCAACTTGGCAAAGAACGGCAGCATCTGCGCCCGTCGCAGAGCCTTGCGGACAACGACCTGACCGGTCGCATCAACACCGTGAACCTGAAAAATGCTCTTGGCCAGATCCAGGCCAATCGTAGTAATCTTCATGATGGGTGGCTCCTTGCTCGTGAACGCCTGACTGCCTTCACACCTTGGCACCTAGATGCCGGCGGCGGGAGCCATCCACCTCATCTGTTATGAGGGGCATAGCTGCCGCGACAGCCAGGGACCGGCAAGGTAGCGATTGACCCATTTCGACCGATGGCTGCGAGATTTCGGCGCAATGCAGGCTTGGAAAGCTGGCTGTCGCTACGCCAGATCGACGATGATTGGATCTGCGAGTATTGCGGACACAAGAATACAACCAGCCTGCATATCCGCGACCGCGGCGACTGGCGGTTTCGCAAAAGCGGTCTTCTGGCCAAAGATAATAACCAGGAGGGCGCAATACCCGTCTTGCTTTCTCAGCTCGTTCTGAGGCGCCTTTTGGATCGTGAGGGCGTTTTACGCATGACCTCCGTCAAAGTCACGGGCAGTTTGCCAGACTGCGAAATCGACTTCATGTATGTGCATCATCGCCGCGGCAAGATCGAGTGGGCACTCGGTGAAGCGAAGAGCGCCGGTGGCGCGATCGAAGCCGACGACGTGGCGCACATGAAGGCTGTGGCAACACAGTTGAAGACGATTGGCGTTACGCCCTATCTCGTCTTTGCGAAGACGGCAGATTCACTAAGAGGCCGTTTCGAAAAAGGTTGAGTGATCAGGATTGATGTGATTCCAGGGAGTTGTTGAGCCAACCTGGAGAGATCGCATGTGGACCCCGACCACTCGTAAGCAGCATAAACGAACGACCGC
>Ga0182013_10002263_pt1 | contig 25327 bp, 31 predicted proteins | sample 612S2MmetaG_FD_120487 | JGI IMG/M metagenome (GOLD analysis project Ga0182013, IMG submission 120487) | Permafrost microbial communities from Stordalen Mire, Sweden - 612S2M metaG | ecosystem: Environmental > Terrestrial > Soil > Wetlands > Permafrost | place: Sweden: Stordalen | collected...
GTACGAGGATGCCGGATGCGAAACAGGACTGGCAGCAACCATCCCAGTGTCGCGATGACAAAAATCTGCTCCATCCAGGCAATCAGATTGGGAAGGCTCACTTCCATATCCCTACTTCTTTCGCTTTTGCTTTACCAGGGTTTCGATCTCTGCCAGTTCATCCGCGCTGATCCCGCGATCGGCAACCAGATGGACGAGCAGCGGTTTCGCTGATCCGTTGAATACCCGGTCGACAAATTCCTTGACCATGCGCTGCTGCGTCTCGCCCTGAGATTCCACGGGACTGTAGACGTATGCCCGCTCGCCCCGAGTTTTCTTCAGATGGCCTTTGCGTTCGAGGATGCCCATCATTGTCAGCACCGTGGTGTACGCAATATCACGCTGCTTCAGAAGATCTTCATAGGCTTCCCGAACGGTGGCCTGGCCGCGCTGCCAGACCACTTTCAGGATTTCCAGTTCCTGGTCGGTCGGAACCGTTCGTGCAGGTTTCATTTGCTGTTGACTAATAACTTAGTCAACAGCCGGTCAATTGTCAAGGAGAGTTTTTTAACGCCGCAGAAAATTTTATGTCGCCGCGCGTGCGTGCCGGGGTCCGCAGGTGAAATGCTCATACTCCGCCACATCGTCGGCGCTGCCGATCACCAGCGGGCAGCGCTGGTGAATCTTGTGGGCCTTGATCTCGAGAATCGGCTCAGTTCCGGTCGAAACGCGTCCCCCCGCCTTCTCGACGATATACCCCAGCGGAGCGGCTTCGTACAGCAAGCGCAGTTTTCCCTCCGGATGCGAAGGGTCAGGGGGATAGAAGTACAAGCCGCCATCCACCAGACTGCGATGGAAATCGGCCACCAGCGCCCCGGTGTACCGCAACGAATAGGGTTTGTGAGTCGTCTTGTCGTCGGCCGTTACCCACTGCAGATAGTTCCGGATACCCACACTCCACTCATGCGAATGTCCAAGGTTGGCGCTGTAGTAGTGGCCTTGGGAAGGGCACTTGATATTCTCATGCGACAGGAGAAACTCGCCGAGTTCGCGGTCCAGCGTAAAGCCGTGCACCCCGTTTTCCGTTGCGAACACCAGTAGTGTGCTCGTGCTGTACATAACATAGCCCGCCAGAATCTGGTCCGATCCTTTGCGCAGCGCGTTTTCTTCGAGGGAGGCGCCGGGAATGCGCCGCCAGAACCCGAATATGGTGCCCAGCGAGCCGTTGATGTCGGTGTTCGAGGACCCGTCGATGGGATCGCAGCAAAGGAAATACTGGCTGTCTTCACCACCGGACACCGCGATCAGGTCTTCTACTTCTTCCGATAGCATCCCATAAATGAGTCCGGTCCCGGCAAAGGCATCCAGCACGGTTTCGCTGGAGAATACGTCGAGCTTCTTCTGGGAATCGCCCGTGGCGTTCTTCTCACCCATGAGGCCGAGCTTCCCCACCAGCGCTGCCCGGCCGACTTCCCGGCCAATGATCTTGGAAGCGTAGGCCATCTGCAGCAGCAGCGGGGCGATGCCCGGATCGAGATCCGGGTACTTCAGTTGTTCTTCCTGCAGAAAACGTCCAAGCGTTGTTCCAAATTGGCTCATGCTGTTCTCCTCTGCGTCCCGGCCACGCTCCATCCTACCGAATTTTTGCCGGGATTTTAGCAGCTATTTGAGTGAATTTGAAAACCGACGCGCCGCAGTGTTTTCAAAAGTTAACTAATGACCACCCTGCGCGCGCGTACGGGCGCCTTTTTGAGCCGATTGACTTCGTTCCGCCGCACTGCGGCTATTGGCGCTCGCACGAGCCTGGCGCGACAGGGCTTCATGCGACGCGGCCTGTCTGCCTTCGCGTTTCAAAGCTGTTTCAGTGGCCCGCGACCGTGTGGGCGATGGCGCTTTGCCCGGCGATGACTTTCCTTTGGCGGTATCGTATGCGGCCTGTGTCCTGGTCTTCTCCGAGGTCTTGCCCGCCTTGGGTGCGGGCAAATCTACCCCGGCGCGTCGTGCCTTCGAGAGCCCGATCGCGATGGCCTGTTTAGTGGAACGGGCGCCATGCTTGCCTTCGCGGATATGATCCATCTCTTCTTTGACGAATTCTCCAGCTTGCGTCGACGGTGACTTACCCTGTTTGGCATCTTCAGGAGCGCGTTCCAGCGTTTCTTTTTCCGGCATCAGAGTCTCCTTTACTTTGCGTCGCTTGGTTTGTCGCGGTCCCAGACTTTTCCGTTCCGCGCAAAATCGATGAATGTCCCTGTATCTTTGGGCCCCTTTAGTTCCACCACGCCCGGTAGTCCCGCCAACTGGGTTTTCGCGGCGAGTTCGGGCATTCCCGCATGGGCGATGGCTTTCAGATAGCGGCTGGCATCCATAAGGAAGTCGACCGCATCCGGATTGTTCGCTAGCGCCTTATCTCCGGCCGGGCCTGCGAGAACTACGACCGCGTCGAAGAGTACGGAAGGCGATCCACCCAATGCCATGTCGGCCGCCGACTTCGTGCCGGTTGAATCTTCCACGCCGCCCACCTTGGGAGCAATAATTGCCGCCCGGGCGCCTTCCTTCTCGATTGCGGCCACGACACTCTTTTTGAGTTTGGCGTCAAAACCAGGTCCAAGAAGCACGCCGACCTTGCGGCCCTTGAGAGTCGGCGGATATTTGCCGTACATCCGCAGCGCCGGTGACGGCTTGAGATCGATGGGAATAACGGCGGGCGCGATCTTCGTTGCTTCACCTGTCATTCCCAAGCCATCGGCAACCAGGCTCGCAAGCTTCTCATCAATGATGTTGAGATGCCCGAGCATGCGGCGGCGGATATCCGCGATCCCGACTTTGCCGAGTTCAAAGGTAAGCGCTTTCGCCATGTGCTTCTGTTCTTCGGCCGACACAGACCGCGCTTTCGCAGCAACGAGGGTTTTCACATCTCAGAGCGGAAAAGAATGTAACGAATTCGAGATTCGCCGGTTTACCTTTCAGACGGAGGACCGGCGGGGCGAACTCAGCGGAATCATGCGAACCGCCGCGCTTATGTCACGTAGTTGGGGCCGCATATTTTTCCGCCAATGACAGCTGTGCGGCATGGTTTGACGAGTTGCTGGAACTCGATCATAGCCGTACGGAACCGCGGGGAGTCGGCGCGCCATTGCGTTTTCGGTTTTTGCCCTGTAGCACGCGGACCGGTTTGACCGCAAAGTCCTTCAGTGCAGTTGGACATTACTGTGCAGCGTTTACGAGCAGGGTCGTGATGTCCTGGAGGGCCTTCCGCCAATTGGGGAATCAAGAGCCTGTGTGGGGGTCGCCGTCTCTCCCGAGCGGGTTGCCATTACCATCGTTCGCAGTAACGATAACCGATCTGGGGGCCTTTCCCGCCGCGACATATCCGGAACTACTCGAACATTGGTGTAAGGCAACCCCCGGTCATTGCCGTGGGCAAACGCATTCCAGTAAGCAACCGGCCATGACGAAACATTCTCGTCACTCCAGCTCTTTGCTAGATTCGTAGACGTGCATCCAACATGGAGCAGGAGCCGGTTTCGATGCCGCCCGCAATGACTCCGCGCAGCGCGGCAGACAGACTCATCGCCGCGCTTTACGATCGCAACCTGGAAGCGGCCGTGGCGCTCTATGAGGAAGATGCCACGCTGGTCTGTTATCCGGGGATGGTGGTCAAGGGAATATCGGACATCCGGAATTTTTTGAAAAACCTCTTCTCTCTGAACGTGGACGTGCAATACGAAACGAGAGTTTTCACGGATGCGGGCGACCTTGCTCTGTTTGCTGCCAAGTGGAAAATCCTGAACATGGTAAGAATGCCCCTGCCGATCCCCGATGCGAGCTATCTGGTCCACCTCATCGTGCTGCGAAAACAGCCGGACGGCGCCTGGCTCATCGCGATAGACAATCCATGGGGACCGGAACGGGCGCCCACCGGCAAGTGAATGACTTTGAGAGCTAGCGATCCGAAAGATTTTCGGCTTTCCAGCGCATGGCAGCAAAGATACGCGTACGTCCGCTGGGGTGATCGAAGAAGATGAATTCTTCCACCGGACCCGGTTCCATCTTGCGATACTCGCCGAGTATCAACGCTGCTTCGGCGAATCCGTCCGGCTGGCGTGAGGTGTTCAGTCCGAAGATGTCGGCTTCGTATTCCTGCGTCCTCACGAGGGTGTTGTTGACGGGAGTATACAGAAGACCAATTGTTGAGATGACGATCATGGCGAGGGGAAGTACCGCGGGATCGCCGACTCCGCGGATTTGCCAGCGCTCACCCCATTTGGCGAGCGACCAGTCCACCGCGCGACGCAGAACCACGAAGATCAGCACCATTAAGATGGCGACGAAGACCATCATCTTGTAGATGTGGTTCATCACATAGTGACCCATCTCGTGCCCCATAACCGCAAAAATCGCTTCGGGTGAACAGCGGTTGAGCAGGTTGTCGTTCAGGGTGATGCGTTCCGTTCCCATGAACCCGCTCACATTCGCGCTCACGCGATTACTCTGGCGGGAAGCATCCACTTCATAAACGTTCGTAGCGGGAATGCCATTCTGGCGAGCGAGACGAAGGATCGGATCTTTTATGCGCGCATCCTGAAGCACCGTGTACTTATTAAATAAAGGTGCAATAAAGACCGGCGCGACGACAATAGCGATTGCCTGGAAGAGAATCGCCGCGGCCGCGCCCCACAGATGCCAGGTTCGCGGCAGCCTCCGAACTATGGCGAACAGCGCCGCCACAACGAGGCCCCCCAGCAGAATCGAAATCAGAAGATTCTTGCCCTCATCGCCCAGCCAGGCGGCCAGCGTCATGTTGGAGAGACCGTATTTGTGCTCGCGGATGAAGCCCTCATAGATCCCAAGCGGGAAGGAGAGCAGATATGACAACACCACGAATTGGGCGAAATAGAGGTACGTTTGTATAAAATGCCGGGAAGCAAGGCGCTCAGCGAGATCCCTCATCCGCGCCGAAAGCCGCGTGGCGAGAAGCAGCGCCGAAACGGCGACGCCATACAGAAAATCCCAAAGAATTAACCAGTAACCGCCTTCAAAATAAGAATCGGAGCGGGCCTTTTTGTCGGGAGGAACCGTATCGAGATACGCCCTGGTTGCTGTTTCGGCGCTAAATGAAGTATTGGCTTGTGCGCCTGGAGGTATATGAAGCGTTGCCGGGAGTGCGGTGGTCGCGGTAACCGCGATCAGGAGGAAAACAAAAGCGAGTCTAGACCGAAGCAGCAAACGGTTCCATTTCGTCTGCGCGAACGAATTGATACCGCTCCATGGTAACCGCGACCTCGTAAGGACCTTCCACGGGGTCGGAGGGCTGCTGGCTGCGCAGGACTTTACCGAGGCAACGGATGCGCACCGGGGGATTGCTGCCGGAGAGCGTAATGAGATATTCAATGCGTCCGCCAACTTCAACGGCCGTCGGAGAGAGGAAGCAGACGCCGCCCGAACTGATGTCCCGGGTGAGTTCCACACGGTCGACCCGCTGATCACCCAAATGGATGATGTGCAGAGGAAGCTGCAAGCGGTATCTTTGTGCGCGTCTCTGTTCCAACTTATTACTGTAGTCGCTTGATGCAACTTAATCAATCGGTACCGGTACCGGTGGTAAGGTCGTCAACTGCCAGTATCCGGTAGGAAATGCATCCGCGAAGCTGAGTTATTTCGTAGTGGACGCGCAATTCAACAGGGTGTCCGCGACGATTTGTTCGAATCCGAATCAGTTTTTCGCAGACCTCAGTAGTTCGTCGAGCTCTCATGGGCAAGAGTTATACACCTCCGGGTCGGAATACCGGGACCCGCAAAAACGCAACTTGCTGAATCCAATCGGAATATAAACCTGTTCGGACGGTGACCGCCCGTTTTCGCTATTCTGAAGGCTGCCAGATGCAACTTCTTCAGGCCGGCCGCCACAGACTGATTCTTCTTGAGGTCGACGCGGCCACAGTCTCGTCGATTGCGCAGCAGGCGGGCTTCGAAACGCGATTGCGGGAATCGCCGGCCAGCATTATGCTTGACCTGACCGCGGAACAGCGCGAGACGCCATTGCTTCTTTTCGATGCGTCGGACCCGGCGAATCTCGGCTGGTTTTCGCGGTGCCAGTTCTATGTGGACGGGCGAACCGGCGGCGTCATGCAGACACCCCTGTCTGTCGCCAACAAGAAAGACCGGTCAGGACGGACACTACCGAACTGCCTGCAGCTTCGGATCGCCAAGGAGCTGCCGGACAGTTTTCGACTTCCTGGTAAACAGCCAATTACGGAGCAGGTTCTTTACGCGATGCTGAAGAACTTTCTGCAGGCGCTGCTCCGGACAGGTGTGGGCGTTTGCGGCGGGCCGATCGTGCAACCGCTGGCGGGCCGTTTAGAAGTGCCCGGATCACGAAACTAATCATTATCCTGTTGAACCGGAACGGCATTCTATTCGTTATCCTGCTTAGCATGTCCGAATACGCGATTGAAACCGAGGGACTGACCAAGGTTTTCCGCAGTCCGTGGTCGAAACGCGAGCTTGTAGCCGTCGATAACGTTTCGATACGGGTTCCGAAGGGTTCAACTTACGGCCTCCTCGGTCCTAATGGCGCGGGCAAAACGACGTTCGTAAAAATGCTTCTTTCCTGCGCGCATCCGACTTCGGGCCGCGCGATGGTTTTCGGGAAGAACTCGCAGGAACCTGAAGCGCGGCGGCCTATTGGCTATCTTCCCGAGAACCACCGCTTCCCTACTTATATGACTGGCCGCGACATGCTTAATTTCTATGGAGCGCTCTCGGGAATGGAGACCAATGCGCGCGAAAAGCGGATACCGGAACTGCTGAATCTGGTGGGACTCGATGAGCGCGCCCATAATTTGCGCCTGGGAAAATATTCGAAAGGCATGCTGCAGCGGGTTGGACTAGCGCAGGCTCTGATCCATTCGCCCAGGCTGCTGGTGCTGGATGAGCCGAGCGATGGCGTGGATCCGGTGGGCCGAAAGCACATTCGGGATGTTTTGCAGGATCTGGAAAAGCAGGGGGTCACGATTTTTCTGAATTCGCATCTGCTCGCTGAGGTGGAGCTCTTTTGCCGCGAGGTTGCCATTATTCAGAAGGGCAAGCTGGCTTTGTCGGGGACTGTTCAGGAATTGACCAGCGGGAGCGGATACCGGGTGGAATCGGTCGGGGTTCCGGAAGCGCTGGAAACGGAACTGCGCGCGAAGGCCCGGTCGTTTGCGGCTAATAATGGATGCCTTTCGGTATTGTTCGGGACTCGGGAGGAAGCTAATTTGGCGGTGGATTCATTGAGGTCCGCGGGTTGCGAGATTGAATCGCTTGGGCGAAGCAGGAGCACGCTGGAAGAAGTGTTTATGAAGACTGTGGATTCACATCAGGAAGCCGCGGTTCAATGAAGGGCACCCCGGAAGTCAAGAGAGTTTTGAGTGCCACTCCTTTACAGTCGCGGTTCGGTTACGTTAGGGGTTTACAGAGCCGTGACCGTGAGGGAGCGGTAACGGAATGATCGCTACTATTGCTCTTATCCGCGATACCTTTCGCGAGGCCTTCGCGCGCCGCATCTTCTGGGGATTCTTCGGCTGCTGCACTGCCCTGCTGCTGTTCCTGATGTTCATCATGCGCGTGGACGTGGTGGCCGGGGCGCTCGCCACCGTCACCATCTTCGGCCGCAGCATGCCCAGCGCTGATCTGGTTGGACTGGTGCAGCAAACGCAAAGCGTCATCGCCATGGTTTTGTACTTCGCCGGAATGGCGTTGTCGGTTTTCGCATCCGCGGGCCTTGTCTCGGCAATGTTCGAGCCGGGACGCATTGAACTGTTGCTGTCAAAACCGGTTTCGCGAGTCCATCTGCTGCTCGGGCGATATGCCGGAAACGTTCTGGTGGTGACGACCAACATCCTTTATCTGGTGGTGGCCTCATGGATCATCTTCGGCGTCAAGACAGGCGTCTGGGGCGCCGGCTATTTGATCTCCAGTCTTTGTACGATCTTCATCTTTTCCGTTCTGCTGGCGGTCCTTGTGCTGGCCGGGGTGCTTTGGGATTCCGCCGCAATCGGCATCATGGCAACTTTTGCGATCATGATAGTGACGCCGATACTGGCGCAGAAGTCCACAATCGAAAGGCTGCTCGATTCAGAATGGTCCCGCAACGTCGTTCGAGTCATGTATTACGTGCTGCCCAAAACTTCGGACATCAGCGTAATTATTCGCCACCTGATCCTGAACGAGCCGGTCGACAGCTGGATGCCCATGTGGAGCACCGCGCTGTTCGGCATTGTAGTCCTTGGCGCCGGAATCTGGCGCTTCCAACGGAGAACTTTCTGATGCGTAGTGTTGCTCTGGTCCTTCTTTTTGCATTTGGCGCCGCTGCCGAGCCCAGAATCGACAACGTCCTGGTAAAGATGGTTCCTCCGGGTACTACGTCGCTCGTCGGCGCGCGGATGGACGTCCTGAAAACCACCGATTTCTACAAGAAGATGCTGGCGGCGCAGAAGCTTCCGCAGCTGGACCGTTTCGCTATCGAGAGCGGGTTCGATCCGAGGCGGGATGTCCGGGAGATTCTTTTCGCCGAAGCGCCGCAGGGATCTGTTCTGCTGGGGCGCGGCACCTTTCGCATAAACGAACCCATTTTGCAGGGCGCAAAGAAGATCCGCTATCACGAGTTCACCATCGTCGCGCAGGAAGCCAGCGGTTTCTGCATTCTCGATTCGACTCTGGCCGTTGCGGGCGAGATTCCCGCCATCGAAGCCGCTCTTGACGAATGGAAGTCCGGGAAACACACCGCAGCCCTGCCATTAATCGCAAAGGTGAAAGCCGCCAGCGAATCGACTCAACTCTGGGGAGTTTCCACCGGCGCAGCCGCATTTCTCGCTGATAATCTGCCGATCATGGCGGGTGGAATCGACTTTTCGAAAATCTTCCGCGGTCTTGACGACACCTGGTTCGTGGGGGATTTCAGCGCCGGGCTTCGCGCCGATGTCCATGGGACCGCGGCAAAGGAACAGGACGCCGCCAATCTCCGGGATGCGGTCAAAGGGCTGGTGGGTTTGGGACGGTTAAGCGTCCCGGAAAAACAGCCGGAACTGCTCAAATTATGGGATGGAATTGTCGTCGATCAGCAGGGCCGGGCGATTACCGTGCGCGCCGACATCCCCCAGGACCTGATGGAGCGCGTGGTGCGTTTGCTGAGCGCCTCGCGGACCGGCAGCAGGATATAACGCAGACTGTAGTATCATAAACCTTTAACCCCTCATTAAGGCTCCCGAAATGCAGAATGCGTTGTTAGCAAAGTTTGTTGAAAAGAATCGTCGTACGAACAAGCTGGTGTTTCAGCCCGGCGATACGATTAAAGTTCACGTCAAGATCAAGGAAGGCGACAAAGAGCGCCTCCAGATTTTCGAAGGTACCGTAATCTCGCGGAATAACTCCGGGATGGGCGAGACTTTCACCGTCCGCAAGGTCAGCTTCGGCCAGGGCGTCGAGCGTATTTTCCCTGTAAATGCAACGATTATCGATCACATCGATCTCGTCCGCACGGGTAAGGTCCGCCGCGCAAAGCTTTATTACCTGCGCGCTCTGAAGGGCAAAGCCGCCCGCCTCAAGGAACGCACCTAAGCCGATTCCGGGTCGACCTCATGGCCCGCATACCCCGCTGGAAGTGCCAGGGCAATCTTGAAAGCGAACTGCGCGCGCGCGGCTACCGTTTCATTGCCGGTGCTGACGAAGTAGGTCGTGGTTCGCTGTTCGGCGCCGTGGTGGCTGCCGCTGTGATTCTTTCGCCGGACGCGCCCGTTCGCGGACTCAACGACAGTAAACAAATTGAGCCGGAACAGCGCGAGGTTCTCGCTGAACGCATTCGTCAGCGCGCCCTTGCATGGGCGGTTGCCGCAGTGGATGCCGCCACTATCGATCGCATCAACATTTATCAGGCATCGAGACTCGCCATGAAAATGGCCATCGGCCAATTGAATCCGGCAGCCGATTTCGTTCTGGTGGATGCCGTTCCACTCGACATTCCTCTTCCGCAGCAGCCGCTCATTCAGGGTGATGAGCGGTGCCATGCGATTGCCGCGGCGTCGATTATCGCTAAGGTTTATCGCGATCGCATGATGTGCGAATGGGACCGGTTTTATCCGGAATACGGTCTCAAGAATCATAAGGGTTACCATTGCCCGGAACATATGGCCGCGATCGAGGCCCACGGTCCGACCCCATTGCACCGTTTGAGCTTTCAGCCGGTCCGGGTCCATGCGGTGTACTCGACACTTCCTAAAGATCGCCAGATGGAGATGTTCGCCGCCGTTTGAGCGAGCTGCCCATGTCCGAATACCCGGAGTCCGAGCAGGCTCCTTCCTCGCTGCCGGCAGCTTCGGAGTCGGTTGCGCCGGTCAAGACCTGGTTCCAGCGGCTGACGTCCGTGCTGTTCATCATTTTCTGTTTCGAACTGGGTCTTTTTCTGCTGATTTATCCATGGACGGACGGCTGGAGCGAGAACTATTTTGCATGGCTGCTGCCGGGCCCCGCATGGCATGAGTTTTGGGATAACAGTTATGTTCGCGGCGGGCTCAGCGGACTTGGCATCGTTAATCTTTGGATCGCTATCATGGAAGTGTTTCATATGTTCTCGAGGCCGCAAACCTACGAACATAAATAGCCACGAATAAACACGAATGCACACGAATGAAGACAAAACCGCTCAAAGGTTCTTAATGCGCTGTTTCTTATTCGTGTTCATTCGTGTTCATTCGTGGCAAAAACGGTTTTCTTCAGGCGCGGAGGCGACTTAGAGGATGCAACTTGGCGAAGCGATGAGCTTCAGCCTGCAGGCCCTGCGCCAGAACCCGGTGCGCTCGATGCTTACGGGCCTCGGGATGGCGATCGGCACGGCTTCGGTCATTCTCGTCGTCACCATTTCACTCACCAGCCAGAATTACATCCTGGAACAGATCGAAGGCGTGGGGTCGAATATGATCTTCGCGTCCTACGCGGTGGGGACGCAGCAATCCTCCGCCGAGGTGAATGCCGATTTCATCAAGGCCGCCGATGTCCAGGCTGTCCGTGAACAACTGGGCGATCGCATCGTCGCCGCAACCGGTATCGAAAGCAATTACGACACGATGTTCCTCAACGGCAAGCAGGAACGCCTGCTGATCATCGGATCGGACGAATACTACAAGTCGGTGCGAAACCTGGTGGTGCTCTCAGGCCGCTTCCTCGACACTACGGATATCGCGCTACGGCAGAAAGTGGCGCTGCTCACCGGCAAACTGGCGAAGCGTTTGTATGGGAGCGAGGCGGCTGCGCCCGGCCAGTTGATTAAGATTCACGGCCTGCAGTTCACCGTGATCGGGACGTTTAAAGAAAAAGTCGAGAGCTTCGGGCAGTCCGAACTCAATGCGGAAACCGTTCTGATTCCATCCACCGTGCTGCAGTATTTTATTCCGGTCGAGAGAATCGACCCGATGTATGTACAGGTGCGGCAGCCTGAACAGGTGGAAGCCGTCAGCCAGCAGGTTAAAGAGATTTTGGAAAGCCGCCACCGCGCCGGAGCATCGTACAAGGTGGACAACCTCACTGGTATTTTGAACGCGGCTCGCGATATCGCCGCAATTCTGAGCCTCGTGCTGGTGCTGGTTTCCGCGATCGCGCTGATTATTTCAGGCATCGGCATCATGAACATCATGCTGGTCACGGTGACGGAGAGAACACGCGAGGTCGGGATTCGCATGGCTGTCGGTGCTTCGCGGAAGGACATTCTTCTGCAGTTCCTGACTGAGGCCGTGATGATGAGTCTGACCGGCGGAGCTGTTGGCATCGTCGCCGGGATCGCGTTGCCGCTCAGCATTCAGTATTTCGTGGATAACGTTCGCATTCCGATCTCCGGCTGGTCGGTCGCAGTGGCGTTTACGGTGTCCAGTCTGGTGGGTCTGGTATTCGGCATGCTGCCGGCGAGCCGGGCGTCTCGCTTGAACCCGACGGAGGCACTGCGCTACGAATAGGGAATGCGCAATTTCGTATTCCTGTTCGCGCTCGCCCTGTCATCGGTTGTGGCAGCCCGCGCGGAAACTTATAATCTGACCCTGAAGCAGGCGGTCGACCGGGCCGTTTCTCAAAATCCCGAGACCGTGATGGCTCGACTCGATGAGCTGAAAGCCGTGCAGGGAATAAAGGTCGCCAACGGGCCGTTCACGCCGCATTTCTCGGTTGGCAGCGGCCTCGCTTACAGCAACGGATTTCCGCTGAGCATTGAAGGTTCGGCTCCTGCGGCGTTTCAGGCCAAAGCTGATGAGTATTTGTTTAACCGTCCGCAAACCTATGCCGTAATGCAGGCTAAGGAGTCGGCGCGGGGCGCTGGATTCGCGACGGGAGAAAAGAGCGACGAGATCGTGTATCGCGTGGCTTCGCTTTACATCGATACAGCGCGCGCCGGCCGGCTGGCCGATTCGGCCAGGAAACAGATTGAGAGCCTGGAGAAGGTTCTGCGGACCGCGCAGGCCCGCGTGGAAGAAGGGCGCGAACTACCCCTCACGGCGCAACAGGCGAACGTCAATCTGCTTCGGGCGCGGCAGCGATATATTGCGCTTGAAAGCGATCGCGAATTTGCGGGACGCAGTTTGGCAGTCACGCTTGGTTACAGTGCTACGGACGAGGTTAAGCCAGTGCAAGACGAGCAGGCGCCGGCGATTCCCGCTTCGGAAGAAGCCGCCGTGCAGACAGCACTTGGCGCAAGCAAGGAATTAAAACGGCTGGAGTCGAATTACGCGGCCAAAGGTCTCGAGATCAAGGGCGATAAGGCGCAACGGCTGCCGCGCGTCGATCTGGTGGCGCAGTATGCGCTGCTGACGAAGTACAGCCATTACGATGAATACTTCGCTCACTTTCAGCGCAACAACGGGCAAATCGGAGCTTCCATTCAGATACCGATTTACATGGGAAGCGGCGCCAAGGCCGCATTGCAACAGGCTGAGACGGACCAGTTGCACTTAGACGCGGAAGTGCAGGCGGCCCGGAACAAGATCATGCTGGATATCCACCAGAGCTATCAGGAGATTCAAAAAGCCGATATCGGCAAGCAGTTCGCGCAAGCCGATCTGGATCTTGCGCGTTCGCAGCTTTCAGTCGTGCTGGAGCAGATGAACGAAGGACGTGCAACTCTTAGCGCGGTGGAAGAGGCAAGATTCAACGAAGACGAGAAATGGATCGCGTTCTATGATGCTCAATTCACAGTGGAGCGGGCTCGGCTGAATGTGCTGCGGCAGACCGGAGAACTAAGGGCGGCCTTACAATAACGTGATGGCGAAAATTACGGGATTTGGCGGCGCTTTCGTTCGGGTGGACGATCCGAAAGCTTTGTATGCATGGTATGAAGAGCACCTGGGCTTAGGATCTTCGAGCGGATGTTTTACGTTCCCTGCAAGCGGGCAAAAGGCTGATATGGCAGTGTCGTTTTTTAAGCGATCATCTGAGTATTTCCCTGCCGCGCAGCCTGCGATGCTGAATTTTCAGGTTGACGATCTTGACGCCATTCTCGACAAACTTGTGGCGGCGGGGGTTGAGGTTGATCCGAAGCGTGAGGATTACGACTTTGGGCGCTTCGGATGGTTTACCGACCCGGCGGGCAATCGGGTAGAACTCTGGCAGCCGGTTGGCTGAGACTATTTGGATGGCGCGGGCTCAAAGCGATAGATCACGTATGAAATTGGTCCGTCCAGCTGTATAAAGCGGTGAGGCGATCCAGCCGGAACGATCACTACATCCTTCGGGCCGACCTTGCGGGTGACGCCACCCACCGCTTCGCCCGAGAAAGTCGGCGTCGGTCCGAGATTTGGCGCGTCCTGCACCCGGTGTGGATTGGGCATCGTTCCGCCGATCATGATTGTGCCGGAGCCTTCGATGATCTGGTAAATCTCAGTCAGTTCCTGGTGCATCAGCGGAGCGGCTTCGGCGTTCTTCCGGTGAACAATACCGACGCGAACGATTCCACCTTTCACTGCCGTTTCATTTACTTTCGTATCGAGAATGTTGTTCTCGACCGAATGCTTCATAGTGGATTCGATTGTGGCAGCGTCCACAACGGCGCCTGAGTTGGTGCTCTGGGCCAGAAACATCAGCACAACCGGAATTAGCATGAGCGCAAGTCTATCACTGTTCGATTCAAATCAGGTCAGCTTCAAAACCTGTTCCATGATCAGGCGCGGACCGCGGTCAGGATCCTGCATCACCCGGGATTCATTGTTGAAGATCATGGTGTCGCGGGTTGCAGCCGAATATACGGGCCACTTCGGCAGCGACGCCACGTTCGGATTCCCCGTGCGCGCAAACGCGACCCATGACGCGCTCACTTTCTCCGCGAGCGCGTAAGCTTCCGGCATCTTCGATATGAGCGGACCTGCGATTTTGATGTTGTTAAACACGAACTGAATCTCGACTGTGTGCGGCGATCGCATATGCCCTCCGCCTTCCGGAGTCTCCCAGTCGAACCGATACAAGTAAGCTGGAGCCGCGCCCTGATCGGCTTTGCGTTTGGCCAGTTCCCGCGAATAAGCGCCGCGCGGATGATCGGTAGCGATCAGGATCCACAGATCCCACGGCGTGGCTTCGGGATGTGCTTTACGAAATGTCTCGATCACCTGGTCCGGATCCGTTTCCAGGCGAGTCGCCGCGCGCTTTCTGAGCCCGGCTTCGTCGAGTGCGAGCGATTCGGGCGTCGGCCGGTCGTAGAGCGTTTCTTCTGTACGCGCCCATCCGATCAGTAGCGGAATCTGCGCGGAGAGTGCCGGCCCTTTCGGATCCCATGGATGCGTGGGGATTGCCTTGCCGTCAACGGTCGGTGAGTTCGCGACCATTCCCGGCTCGCCGGGCGGCAATTTCTTCTGCACCTCCGCATTGGCGGCGAGGAGCTTTTCCATCGGGACGTTCTGCAGTTCACGTGCCTGATTCGCCTTCAGTCCCAGTTCGGTTAAAAGAAGCGACGTGGCACGGATCGCATCTTCTTTCGTGGTGAGCCGAAGCACTGCTCCGCTCTCGATGATGGCCCGACGATAGAGACCTTGCGCTATCGGCATCGACATTAGCGTCGCCACTTTGCGGCCGCCGCCCGATTGCCCAAAGATCGTTACCAGATTCGGATCGCCGCCAAAACGTGAAATGTTATCGCGCACCCATTGCAGCGCCGCCACGATATCCAGCATTCCGACGCCACCGGAAAGACTGAAGTCCGGACCGGCCTGTTCGCCGAGGTACGTAAATCCAAATACATTCAAGCGGTGATTGATCGTGACGACGACCACGTCGCCGCTATGCGCCAGACTTGTGCCGTCAAGAATCGGTGTGGAACCGGAGCCAGTGGCGAATCCGCCGCCATGCAGCCAGACCATGACTGGCCGTTTTGCGCCGTTGCTCAAGGCGGGTGTAAAGACATTCAGGACCAGGCAGTCTTCGCTCTCGATCGGCGCATCCGCGCGCCCGGAGCCGGAACCCTGCGGCGCGGTGGGCCCATAGGCAAGGACGTCACGAAAGCCGCTCCATGCGATGGGTTTCGTCGGAGGCATGAAGCGATTCTTGCCGGCGGTTGTTCCACCGTAGGGAATGCCTTTGAAGATTTTGATGTCGCCTGCGACGGTCCCGCGTACTTTGCCTGCGGAGGTTTCAGCGGTCGCGGTATCGTCGCCGGCAGCCCGCGTGTAGCGCGCCTGGCTCGCGGCCAGCAGAAATGAGGCATGTTTGATGAAGCTTCTTCGGTTGGAGGTGGCGATCATTTTCATCACTCTATTCCCGCGAAGGTCCGGCGTCAATCTGCTCCAGAGTGGGTTATGCTCACGGAATGCCTCTCTTCCGTGCATTGGTACTGTTTCTGGCGGCCGCAGCCTCCGGTCTTGCACAGGTTCCGGCGCGGTATTACGTAGTCTTCCTTCATCCCGGTCCATCCAGCAAGGTACCTCCCCAGGCAGAAGCGGACCGCATCCGGACGGCGCACATGGCGAATGTTCAGAAGATGGAGCGCGACGGAGTTCTGATGGCTGCGGGGCCTTTCGAGGACACCCCCGCGACCATCACCGGGATCTTTGTATTCAAGGTGGATTCGATGCAAGCTGCTAAAACGCTCGCCGCACAGGATCCGCTTGTGGTCGGGTACCGCAATACGGTTGACGTTCATGCGTGGCAAGGCCCCGAAGGTATTGGCGACGAGTACCTCGAGATGCATAAGGCCGATCCGGGTATGCCGGAGAATATGCAGCCTCATCCGCTGGTTATTTTGAGCCGGGGGCCTGCCTGGGGTGAGAACCCGCGTGTGCGAGCGCAGTTGCTGGCGGATCATGCGCGTTATGTGGATCGTCTTCGAGAGCAGGAGAAACTCGGCGCAGCGGGACCGTTTCAGACACCCGATGATTTGTTCGGTCTTGTGATTTTCAAAGTGATTCCGCTTGAGGAAGCAGAAAGCGCGCTGCACGACGATCCGGCGGTTCGGGCCGGTGTTCTTAAAGCAGAGTTTCACATGTGGGGTGTGAGCGATCATGTTCTGCCCTGGTAACGGGCTGGGCATTTCGTTGCCGCTCCCTTACAGTCGCGGTTCGGTAGTGTTCTAATCCTAACCGAACCGCGACTGTTAAGGAGTGGTAACGGAAATCCGCTAGTTCGCAGATGACGTCTCTATGTGGTCTACAATAAGAACCTCGACGCTGGCCCTTTGCGGTTCAAGCTGCAGCCCCAATTGCTGTTGAACGGCAGCAAAGACACTGCCGTCACCAGGTGTTGCCTCCAGTTTGATGTCGTACGTCCCGGCAAATCCCGTTTTGTCCACAACGGGCCGACCCACGGCAAATGAACCGGGGCGCTGGCCCTGAACTTCGGCCCGCTGTTACCAACCACCAGTGCGTATACCGGCATCTCCCTCAACTCGCGATGGGCACGAAGCTTAAAGCGATCGGACAGAAGCCGAACGCAACATCTCTTTGAACCGATCTCGCGTGATTGTACCCTCGCCTTCAGCCTTGCGACGACATCGTAGTAAGTATCGGGCGCACTCGAAGAAGCCGGCATCGATACCTGAAAGTTTTTCAGGTGATAAGCATGGGGCATTGAAGCCTTCCAGAGAAAGGCGGGGGCCAGAAACATGGCGGGCTCCGAGAATTTGAACCGGCGCCTCATGCTGCCTGATGGACGCAAGCTCATGACATCTTTTCAGCAAGAATATCAGGATCGTCAGACGTGAAGAATCCAACCTTCGCCGATAGCGTGACGGATCGGTTACATGGTATCTGAGTAGGCAGAGGGTCGAATGGCGAAGAAAGCTGCGAGCACCAAAGGGAAGGCCAAAGTCAAAAAGGTAATGCACGAGTATAAAGAGGGCAGCCTGAGATCCGGCAAGGGCGGCAAAGTAAAAAGCCGCGAGCAGGCTGTCGCGATCGGCTTAAGCGAAGCTCGCAAAGCCGGCGCTAAAATACCAAAGAAGAAACCGAAATCTTAACTACCGGATCCGCCGGCGAGAGCCTCCACCCACGCGGTCTCGCCGCCCAGCCATTTGGGATTCTTCGCCGTCGAGTCAAAGTGCTGCGTAGTTTTGAACAACTCATATTCACCGGTCATCGCTGCTTCCGCGGTCCGTGCCAGTAAGCTGTCCATTTCGTCCGGGGTCAGCGGCTTAAAAGTCCGGACCGCTTCGAAAGCCTGGTCGAGGATGGCCATGCTGTCAATCCCTGTAATCACCACGGACACCGGCAAACTCAACGCATAGTGCAGACACTCAATCGGCGTAACCAGCTTGCTCTTCAGGATTACGCCATTTCCCATACTCTTCATGCCGGGGACGCCGATGTTTTCTTTAACCAGAATCGGCAGGACCTCTGCGCCGAAACTGCGAAAGTGCGCGTCCATCACATTGAGCGGCATCTGCACAGTGTCGAAGCGGAATCCGTTCTGCCTCGCCTTTGCCAGCATGTGGAGATGGATGTGAGGGTCTTTGTGGCCAGTGAAACCGATGAAACGAATCTTACCCACCTGTCGCGCTTCCGTAAAAGCTTCCATCGCGCCATCATCGGAGAAGATGCGGTCGGCGTCATCGAAGCGAATGATTTCGTGATGCTGCAGAAAATCGATATGGTCCACGCCGAGCCGCTTCAGCGACTGGTTAATCTGGCGCGCGGCTTCTTTCTTTGTGCGGCCATCGACTTTTGTCATCACAAAAGAATACGCATCGCTTCGCCGGCGCCGACACTGCTTTCGCCTATGTGCGAACCGCCATCCCGATCACAGAAACTTTCTCACCGGTAGTTCCGAGAGTTCGAAAGGGCATCTCACCCTGCCTCGTCGAACCCATGCGGCCATCCAGGTTGCGGGCAAGCATCTTAATCACTGTTTCAGGAGCCATCATCGATGTCGGTACCTCGTCATGCATGTAGAACTCCGCCGTCAGGAAAGAGACTCTTCTGCCTGGAGCAAAAAGTGCAGAGACGAACGGGTGCCCACGAAAAAACTGGCGCCCTCAAAAGCCGCTCCAAAGCCACGTTCACAGGACTCGCCATCAAAGGGCGGTGAAACTCATCAGAGTTCAGGAGGAGGTGTTGCGCTTACAACCAATCAGGGCCTTGCGCTCTCCGACAATCAGAATTCACTAAAGGGTGGAGGACGCGGACCCGCCCTTCTTGAAGACTTCATCCTGCGCGAGAAAATCACGCACTTCGATCATGAGCGCATCCCCGAGCGGATTGTGCATGCGCGCGGTTCCGCGGCCCACGGATACTTTCAGCCTTACAAATCGATGAAGCACCTCACCAGCGCTGCATTCCTCGCGGATCCGAAGGTCAAGACACCGGTGTTCGTACGTTTCTCTACAGTCGCAGGAGGCGCCGGGTCGGTTGATCTCCCACGCGACGTGCGCGGCTTTGCGGTGAGATTCTATACGCAGCAGGGGAACTTCGATCTTGTCGGCAACAACATCCCGGTCTTCTTTATTCAGGACGCGATCAAATTCCCCGATCTCATCCATGCCGTAAAGATGGAAGCCGACCGCGGCTATCCGCAATCCGCAACCGCGCACGATACCTTTTGGGATTTTATTTCGTTGATGCCCGAGTCGCTCCACATGATTATGTGGGCCATGTCCGATCGGACGATTCCCCGTTCCCTCCGTATGATGGAGGGCTTCGGTGTCAATACATACCGTCTGGTTGACGCGGAAGGCAAATCGAATTTCGTCAAATTTCACTGGCGTCCGCTGCTGGGGACAGCTGCGGTGCTGTGGGAGGAGGCGGTCAGGATTTGCGGTGCCGATCAGGACTATCACCGGCGCGATCTTTTCGAAGCCATTCAAAAAGGCGATTATCCGGAATTTGAATTCGGCATTCAGGTCGTCAGCCAGGAGGCGGCGGACAAACTCCCCTTCGATATCCTGGACGCCACCAAGCTCGTTCCGGAAGAAGTTATTCCCGTCGAGATCATCGGCAAAATGGTTCTCGACCGCAATCCGGATAATTTCTTCGCCGAGACCGAGCAGGTGGCGTTCTGCCCAAGCCATATCGTTCCCGGCATCGATTTCAGTGAGGATCCGCTGCTGCAGGGCCGCCTCTTCTCGTACCTCGATACGCAGCTTTCGCGTCTGGGGAGTCCTAATTTTCACGAGCTTCCGATCAATCGTCCGAAATGTCCGTTTGCGAATTTACAGCGCGACGCAAAAATGCAGATGACCGTACCCACGGGGCGTGCCAACTATGAACCCAATTCCATTGACCCGAATGGACCCCGTGAAGTTGCCGCTGGATTCCATTCAGCGCCGATTCCCGTGAAGGCGTTCCCGTTGTTCGAGCGGCTGAAATCCGAGATGCCCGATTTTGCGGAGCTCACGGCCTTTCAGGCGGGCCCCAGTCGCGTGGGCCTCCGGCGAAAAGGCGCGGAGGCAGCCGCCAATCCGCTGCGCTCCGAGTATGTAACCGGAACCTACTTTTCCACCTTTGGAGTCGGTGCGCTTGGTGGCCGCGTCTTCACTGCCGCGGATGATGTCACCGGAGCCCCGCCCGTGGTGGTGCTCAGCCACAATGCCTGGCAGATCATCTATGGCGGTGAGTCCTCGGTCGTGGGATCGACCGTGTTTATCGAGGGTCATCCGTTCACAGTAATTGGCGTCGCGCCGCCCGGTTTTTTCGGCGACACGCTGCGCAGCGACCCACCCGATATCTGGATCCCGCTGCATCAGGAACCCGTAATCGCTGGCGAATCCTCGAAGCTGCATGAGTCAATTCCCGCATGGCTTCGGGTAATTGGCCGGCTGGGTCCGGGAGGTTCAGTACGCGGCATGGCGCCGCATCTGACCGGGGTCCTTCAACAGTGGATGCGGAACGACGCGGGCTATCCCGCCAACTGGATGCCGGACATCATCAGAACGCTGCCGAAACAAGTGATCGACGTGGTGCCTGCGGGAGCGGGTGTTGGCGCCATGAAGGAGCAATACGGTCGCAGCCTGCGCGGATTCTTCTGGTTGTCTGCGCGCTGGTTCTGCTGATCGCGTGCGCGAATGTGGCTAACCTGCTGCTCGTGCGGTCCGTGAGCCGCCGCGGGCAAACCGCTCTCCGTCTGGCCGTGGGCGCCACCAGGCGGCAGATTATTTTGCTGGCTCTTGCCGAAAGCGTGATCCTTGCCGTTGGCGGCGGCATCGCGGGACTTTTCGTTGCCATGGCTGCGGCCCGGCTTCTTCTCGCCCTCGCCTTCAGCAACGCCCATTTTCTTCCCGTTTCGGTTAACCCGTCGCTCCCTGTCCTTGGCTTCGCCTGCGGGGTATCGTTGCTGACGGGAATCATCTTCGGGGCGGCGCCAGCATGGCTTGCCACCCGCACCGACCCTGCGGAAGCTTTGCGCGGACAGGGACGCGCCGGAAGCGACCGGTCATCTTCGGCAAGCAAGGTTCTTCTGATCCTGCAGGCGACTCTTTCCGTTGTTCTAGTCGCGGGAGCCACGATGCTGGCGCGCAGCCTGAATAACCTTGAGCATCAGGATCTTGGATATCAGGTTCCAGGACGGGTCATTGTATCGCTGAACCCCCCGCCCGCCAGTTACAATCTCGCAAAACTGACTGCGCTCTATCGTCAGATCGATGCGCACCTCAACCTGCCAGGGGTGCGCGGGTCGGGGCTGGCGCTTTACAACCCGCTTACCGATAACTGGGGCGAATACATCATGGTGGCCGGCCACGCTGCCCGTCCACTGAACGGCGACTCGGGAGCGTCATGGGACCGCGTAAGCGCCGCGTATCTCCACAACTTTGGTATTTCAATTCTGCGCGGCCGCGACTTCAGCGAAGCCGATAACGAAAATACCGCGCCGGTTGCCATCGTGAATGAGGCTTTTGTAAAGCGCTTTTTCGGAAAGGACGAGAACCCGCTGGATCGGCATTTTGGGCTTGACCTGCCTGAGAACGCCGCCACATTCCGCATCATTGGCATCGCGCGAGACGCCAAATTCGCAGGGTTTGCGCTCCAGCGTCCGGCGCGGCCTATGTTCTTCGTGCCACTCGCGCAGAACGTGAGCTACAACAACGATCTGATGAAAAAACTGGAACTGCAGAGCCACTTCGTTCGCGGCGTCATGCTTTTGACCAGTTTGCCGCCGGGCACGCTCGAGCCCATGCTCAGGAAAGCATTGGCGGAAGTGGACCCCAACCTCACGATTATCGCCGTCAGGAAAATGGACGATCAGATCGCGCTGTCGTTCGACCGTGAACGCGCGGTGGCCAGTCTCGCGGGCCTGTTCGGAATTGTCGCCTTGCTTCTCGCCGCCGTCGGGATGTACGGTGTCACAGCCTGTACGGTCGCCCGTCGCACGTCAGAAATCGGCATCCGAATGGCTCTGGGAGCTGACAAGGCGAAGGTGATAAGGATGGTGATCGGCGGTGTATTAAACCGTGTGCTGATCGGATTGCTGGTGGGCGTGCCACTGGCGATCGGCGCGGGACGACTGCTCGCGGCCGAACTTTATGGAGTTTCCAGTTGGGACCCTTTTGCGCTGCTGCTCGCCACATGCGCCCTCGCGGTCTGCGCATCGTGCGCGGCGATTATTCCCGCTCGCCGGGCGGCGTCCATTTCGACGGTAAACGCTTTGCGAATTAATTAGAGCGTCCGCTGCGATCTTTGCTGATCGCCTGACAAGTGTTAAGCTACAGGCTACAGCCACCGGATGAAGATTCGCAGCTTTGCGCACAAGGGCCTCAAAGACCTTTATTCCGGGGACAAGACCAAAGGTGTTCCGCCCGACGCGCTGGATAAACTGCGGAAGATGTTCGCTTTTCTTGATGCCATGGAGGAGGCAAAAGAATTGCGGGCTCTCACGTTCTGGAAGGCTCACACATTGACCGGCGACCGGAAAGGCACATGGAGTTTGAGCGTCACGCGCAACCGCCGTTTAACGTTCACTGTCGACGATGAGAGCGAAATCTGCGACTTGAATCTCGAGGATTACCACTAGCAGCACGAAGGGAGCAACGAGTATGCCCATGAAGAACCCGCCGCACCCCGGCAATTTCATCCGAACCGAGATCATTGAACCGGCTGGCTTGTCTGTCACCGCTGCTGCCGCCGCGCTTCAGGTGTCGCGCCCTGCACTGTCAAGTTTGCTGAATAGCAAGGCCGACCTGTCAGGGGAAATGGCGCTCCGTATCGAGAAAGCATTCGGTGTGAAGATGGAAACGCTCATGCGGATGCAATCGGCTTTCGACATCGCGAGGACCCGCAGCCGGGAGAAGGAAATCCGTGTCCGGCGATTCCAGACACGCGTCGAGGTCCACCGGTAGCACAAGGACATTTCGGCGCGACTTGCTCGCACAGGTCGGGGCGGGAGCCGACTGGGAAAAGGGGAACAGCTTCTGATAATCCTTTATGTCTCGCGACAGCCAGGTGAGCTGCATTTTGAGATCAGTCATAGCCAATGGACCCTTGATCAGTGACCGTCCCAAAATATTTATTTTTCGCCAAAAACAAACCACTTAGCCAGAACTCCGCACTCAGACCTTTGCATACTCGTGGTAAAGCTAAAGCCGCAATGGCATCAGCAAAGCAAATCGCCGCCAACCGCGCGAACGCAAAGAAATCAACCGGTCCAAAACCGGAATCCTGGGAGAAAACGAAAATGAATGCATTACGACATGGATTAACCGGTCAGGTAAACCTGATGCCCGACGAAGATCGCGTCGCGCACGACAAATTCTGCGCAGCCATAGTCGAAAGCCTCGCGCCTGAAGGAGCCCTCGAAATCCAGTTCGCTCAGGCAGTCGCCGAAGACAACTGGCGCATGAACCGCGGTCGTGCCATCGAAACCAACATGTTTGCTATCGGCAGCTTCGGCCCAGGCTTCCCTGGCAATCCCGAAATGATGACCTTCGGACAGACATCCCACGATCTCCGTCACCCCGAAATTGACGCAGCTGTCATCAGTGCACAGGTGTTCGCCGCCGCCCCCAATAAATTCCAGCTCCTCTCCCTGTATATGCAGCGCACCAACCGCGATATGCAAAAAACCCTCGACCGACTCACCGCCCTGCAAACCGAACGGAAATCCCGCCGCCACGACGCATTGGAAGAGGCCGCACTGCTGTATGAATTTGGGGAAGAGAACCGTACGGCCAAGGACCGCGAAATGGCAGCCGGTCAGGCCTTATCCGCAGAGAAGCCCGAGCAAAGACGCGAAATAGAGGTCAGTGGCTTCGTTTTTTCGATCCATCAAATCCACGCCTTCGCCCTCCGCAAACGCCAGTTGCGCCAGGCACCAGCCACCCGGTTCACCTCGCACAACCGCCAAAACGACCGCAAACAACCCTTTCGCCAGGCAGCATAGGCCAAACCCGCAACTCTATTTATGCCGTCACTTTACGAATTCAGTTGAAGGCCCTGATTGCGTACCGGCCCGTCCCGCGCAATAATAAAATCATTCGCAGCAGAATCGGGCGCGTGAACGTGCACAAGTGCATGCGCGGTCGTAAGAAGGAGACTGTTTGAAGCGCGCCGGATCAGATGACACACTTCGCTGTTCCTTCTGTCACAAGAGCCAGGACGTTGTCGGCAAGCTGATTTCATCGCCCAGCGACTATCCGCGAGCGTATATCTGCGACGAGTGCATTCAGGTTTGTAATTCGATCCTTGAGGACGACAAACCGGAGCCGACTACCGCAGGTCCGCATAAAATCCCCAAGCCGTTGGAAATTAAGGACTTTCTCGACCAGTATGTGATCGGCCAGGAAGCCACCAAGCGAAAGCTGGCAGTTGCGGTCTACAACCACTCCAAGCGCGTCCACATGAACCGGATGCGGAACTCGGAAATCGAACTCGCCAAATCGAACATCCTTCTGATCGGTCCCACAGGCACAGGCAAGACTTTGATGGCCCAGACCCTGGCGCGCATCCTTGATGTGCCGTTCGCCATAGTGGATGCCACCACCCTGACCGAGGCCGGTTACGTCGGCGAAGACGTCGAAAACATCATTCTTAAACTTCTGCAGGCGGCTGACGGCGACGTGCAGCGGGCGCAGCAGGGCATCATCTATATCGACGAAATCGACAAGATCTGCCGCAAGGACGAAAATCCGTCGATCACGCGAGACGTTTCCGGCGAAGGCGTCCAGCAGGCCCTCCTGAAGATTCTCGAAGGCACGGTAGCGAATGTTCCTCCGCAGGGTGGCCGCAAGCATCCGCACCAGGAATTCACGCCCATCGATACCACGAATATTCTGTTCATTTGCGGCGGGGCGTTTATCGGCCTTGAGAAGATCATCGGTCGGCGCATTGGCAAGAAATCCATCGGCTTCCTGTCTGAAGAAGGTGCCAGGCCCGAACTGACCAAGACGGTCGGCATCAGCGACCGGCGCGATATCGATCTGCTCCGCCAGCTTCAGCCGCAGGATCTGATTCGCTACGGTTTCATTCCCGAGTTCATCGGCCGTCTGCCAGTGATGGCGACGCTGGAAGATCTCGACAAGTCGGCCCTGATCCAGATTCTCAGCAAGCCGAAGAACGCCATCATTAAGCAGTACCAGCGGCTCTTCGAATACGAGAATGTGCGGTTGCGATTCACCGACGATGCCCTCGATGCCATTGCGGTTCTGGCTCTGGAACGCAAGGTCGGCGCGCGCGGTTTGCGCATGATCCTCGAAGACCTGATGCTCGATCTGATGTACTTCCTGCCTTCCTACAAGAAGGTGAAGGAATTCCAGGTAACGCGCGAAATGGTCTTGACCCAGAAGATCAGCCTCACGCTGCTCGAAAAAGCCGGTTAGAATTTACCGAGCCGCGACTGTGAAGGAGCGGTACCGCAAAGGACGGGCGAACCATAGCTCCGGTTTTTCGTCCCCAACTGTACAATGAAGTTTCAGGCCTCCTAATGCTGACATCCA